>Ga0118677_10010002_pt2 | contig 12223 bp, 12 predicted proteins | sample AliMusrvi5mmetaG_FD_86154 | JGI IMG/M metagenome (GOLD analysis project Ga0118677, IMG submission 86154)
CCGTGAGAAACGGAAAATGGTCATAATTCATCCCGACTTCTCTGCGCTTGAAATTCGCGTCCTTTTATCAGGATAGTGAGCTTGCCCAAATCTTCTCGAAAGGTCGAGGGAGAGAGAGGAGCGGTAGTGGCGTTTGCGTTCAGAATTACAAATTCCCGCCTATCGGGCATACGGTCTCGCAACTGGATCTTGAGAGGATGAGACTCTGTGGATTTTTCGATCCGCATTTGCTATCATGCGCTGGTTCGGCGTAGTCCGTGTTCACGGGTCGATGGCTGTAGTGGGGGGAAGAACAAACACTATTTACAAAGGAGAATCACAATGAAAAAAATGCTCATGATTGCGCTTATGGTGCTCGTTGCGGGGACTGCTTATGCTGCGACGCCCAAAAAACACGTCAAGTGTAATGTGAATGGAAAGATCCAGAGAGTCGAGACCGTCGAAGCCTGCAAGACATTAGGCGGCACGGTGGTGGAGAAGAAGAAGGTTTCCTAGGATCGTCCCGGGCGTTTTCCGGAAGCTATTGCTGCGTCAAAGGAGTTGCGGGAAGGATCTCGCAACTCCTTTTTTTTGTGCCACAGGGCCCGGTGCCACGGATCAATGAACGGGTTGATAGGCATTTCTTGGACAGACACGGGATACCGGGGTCTCAGGGGGAGACGAGATAAAGAAAATGTAATCTGAAATTCACCTTGCCGTAACGTGGGGGAGCCTATGCTTGGATCTTCGTTGGAGTCTGCCGTATCCGCGGCGGATGATCCGTGAAGAGTGAAATGTAAAAAATGAAGGACGCCCCCATGAAAAAGATAGTGTCGGTGATGTTCGTGATGTTGATGGCCGGAACTGCCTACGCGGCAACGACCCAAAAAACCGTGAAATGTGACGTGAAGGGGAAGATCCACCATGTCAAAACGGTTGAGGCTTGCAAGGAATTAGGCGGGAAGGTGGTCGAGGTTAAGAAAGTATCGAAGCGATAGTTTCCCTCTGTCTGCGGAAATGCTGACGGTGCAAAGGGGGCTCTCCTGAAAAGGGCCTTCCTTTGTTCTGTCTTCCGGCGCATCGTTGAAGTTTGACGAGGGATCGTCACCGGTTCCATTTCTTCGGATTTCGGAAAAGTTCTTCGGGCGAAAGGAGAAATAGCATGCGTAAATTCGTGGCTTCATTTTTCATCCTGGTCCTTATCCTTGCCGTTATACCTCCCACCGCTTATGCCGTGGATTGCTCGAAAGATAATCTCCTCGACCGGTTCGGCGATTGGTTTGGCACCGTGGGTAAGACCCCGTCGAGGAAAAACAGGGTCCTCGCCAGCCGTAAAACGAATCGTCGTTTGGCCTGTGAAGAAAATCAAGCCCTTAAAGCGGCGGGATCTTTTTAAAAACCCCGTAAGCCTGAAAAGAAGTCCGGGACTTTCCGTCCCTGTTTGACCCCGAAATGAATCTCTTCCATCGCCAGCACTGATTGGGACAATGCTCGGGACTGCGTTGAGTGTCTTGATCCCGCACCTTCTTTTTGACTCAGTTCCTCCCCAAGGCCAGCCGATAATCCTAGAGCAGCCATCCGAAGGCGAAGGCATAACCCTGGGCTCAATGATGATGCTTGAAAGATCCATGCGACACGCCGAAAGGCGCCGGTCCCGTTGTCCTTTAGGGATTCTTTGAGATGAAACGGTTCAGACTGGCGCTTCCCGTTCTCGGACTGTTGCTTTTCATAGCGGCCCTTGCCGTCGTTCACACGCAACTTGCGGCCGTCCGCTATCAGGATGTGATCCGTGATCTGAAGAGCATTCCCGTGCTTTTTCTCATGGTCGCCTGCCTGGTGACCTTGCTTAATTATCTTGTTCTTACGGGCTACGATACGCTTGCTTTCCTCTACATTCGACGCCCGCTCCATTACGCGCGGATCGCTTTCGCGTCCTTCATCGGCTATGCCTTCAGCAATAATTTCGGTCTTTCCATGATCGCCGGCAGTTCGGTCCGTTACCGGCTGTATTCGGCGTGGGGCTTATCGACTTTGGACATTACCCAGGTGATCGCCTTTTATAACTTTTCATTTTTACTGGGCCTGTTTTTTCTTTCCGGATGTGTGTTCTGTTTCGAAGCTGTGCCTCTGCCGGCGGCGTTCCAGGGTTGGGGGATTCATACCGCTCGCCCTTTCGGAATCCTCCTGCTTGCCGTGGTCCTGCTCTATATCGTGACTCTGATACTGCGTAAAAAAGCGATCCGGATCTTCAAATGGACGATCTCTCTCCCGTGGCCTTCCCTGGCATTGTCGCAGATCGCGGTCTCCGCGCTGGATTGGTTATTGGCGGCGGGCGTCCTTTACATCCTGGTCCTTTCCGCGGGCGGGATCAGCTTCGCGGCTTTTCTCGGAATTTTTCTGGCCGCTCAGATGATCGGCCTCGTCAGCCAGGTTCCGGGAGGGTTGGGCGTTTTTGAGGGGATGGTCTTAACACTATTGCCGGGGACTGTCCCCCGGTCGCAGGCCTTCGCGATCCTGGTTGCCTACAGGATGATCTACTATTTATTGCCGCTCCTGATCGCCACGCTGTTTCTTGGGCTGTATGAATTTTTCGTGCACCGGCACCGGATCCGGAAAGGCGTGGTACTCCTCGGCCGATGGTTGCCAAGGATCATCCCGAACGTGCAAGTCTTCATCACATTTGTTGCCGGTGCTATTTTGATCTTTTCAGGCGCGACACCCGCGATCGGAACGCGCCTTGTTTTGCTGAAGGGTTTCTTGCCTCTTCCCGTGATCGAGGCTTCCCATTTTCTCGGCAGTATCGCGGGGATGGCACTTCTGATCCTGGCTTACGGTTTGCAACGGAGACTCAACGGAGCCTATTTTCTGTCGGTCCTGACGCTGGCCTCCGGCATCGTGTTTTCGGTCCTCAAGGGGCTGGATTTCGAAGAGGCTTTCGTCTTGGGCCTCATGCTTGCGGCGATCCTTCCTGCCAGAAAGTATTTTTACCGTAAGACATCGCTTCTGAACGAACCTCTGACCGGCGATTGGACGATCGCTATTCTTTGGGTCCTCGGGGCATCGGTATGGCTCGGCCTGTTCGCGTATAAACACGTGAATTATTCCCATGACCTCTGGTGGCGCTTTGAAGCTGACGCGGAGGCGCCCCGGTTCCTCCGCGCGAGCGTGGGCGCCATTGCCGTGCTTTTACTCTTCTGTCTTAACCGTCTTATCCGTCCGGCGCAGCCAGCGCCCCGGCTTCCTTCGGATGGGGACCTGATCCGGGTCCGGTCTATTCTCGCCGAGTCAGTTTCGACCAATGCCAATATCGTTTTTCTGGGGGACAAGGAAGTCCTCCTGAGTGAAAACGGAAAGGCTTTTATGATGTACGGCATCCAGCACAGGAGTTGGGTCGCCTGCGGGGATCCCGTCGGCCCGCAAGAGGAAGCCCGAGAGTTGCTGTGGCGTTTCAGGGAAATGGCGGACCGCTATGCTGCCCGGACCGTCTTTTATGACGTGGGACAGAAATACCTTCCTCTCTACCTGGATCTGGGACTCACGCTGCTTAAAACCGGCGAAGAAGCTTTTGTTCCTCTTGCGAATTTTTCGCTCGAAGGGAATCACGCAAAGTATTTCCGCTACATCTGCCACCGGTTCCAAAAGGAAGGGTACAGCTTCGAAGTGGTGCCCCGCGAAAAGGTGCCGGAACTGATCCCCGCGCTTCAGAAAGTGTCCGACGCGTGGCTTGCGGATAAAAAGACACGGGAGAAGGGATTTTCGCTCGGGGTTTTTTCCCCCCCGTACCTGGAACACTTTCCCGTCGCTTTGGTCCGGAAAGAAGGCGGGATCGTTGCCTTCGCCAATCTCTGGCCCGGGGGCACGAAAGAAGAGTTGTCAGTCGATCTGATGCGTTATGATTTTCAGGGCCCGGGAAGCGTCATGGATTACCTGTTCGTTCAGCTATTTTTATGGGGCAGAGCCCAGGGCTACGCGTGGTTCAATATGGGAGTCGCGCCGCTTTCCGGACTTGACCGGCACCGCCTTTCACCGGCGTGGAATAAGATCAGCTCCTTCCTTTTCCAGTACGGTGAGAACCTGTACAACTTCCAGGGGCTGCGCCAGTATAAGGAAAAATTCTCGCCGGTCTGGAAGCCGAAATTCCTTGCCTCGCCCGGGGGAGTGGTCCTTCCCGCGGTCCTTACCGATATCGCGACGCTGATTTCCGGAGGCCTTAAGGGACTCGTTGCCAAATGAACAGGGCCTTGATCAAGAGGCTTTCCGGCATTTTCTTTTCCGTTTATTTTTTTAAAAGCATTCTTTAAAACCGCTTGAATTTCTCACGTTCCGGTTCTATAAAGGGGAACGTTTGGCACGCGGGATCATGGATTGGGAGGAGAGCATGCGTTCGGGGATCGTGGCCGCTATCATGGCGGTCCTTTTGGCAGGGACGGGCTGCGGGAAGGTCGCGATCCGGGAGCCCATCAAGGTCGGGGTCCTTTACTCGCTGACCGGTGCCATGGCGCCCATGGAGACTTCGGTCAAAGACGCGGCGCTTATGGCCATCGGGGAGATCAATGCCCGGGGCGGTGTCCTGGGCCGCAGGATCCAGCCCGTGGTCGCGGACGGAAAATCCGACTGGAACACTTTCGCGGCGGAAGCCGACCGGCTGATCACCCAAGAAAAGGTCAGCGTGGTCTTTGGCGGCTGGACTTCCGAAAGCCGCAAGGCGCTCAGGCCGGTTTTTGAAAAATACGATCATCTTCTGATCTATCCCGTCCAGTATGAAGGTCTGGAAGAATCCCCGAACATCATCTACATGGGAGCCGCGCCCAACCAGCAGATCATTCCCGCGGTCAAGTGGTGCTTCGACAGGGGCTGGAAGCGTCTATTCCTTTTAGGATCGGATTATCTTTTCTCTCACGCCGCGCATGAGATCATCCGGGCCCAGGCCGACGCCTTGGGCGGTGAGATCGTGGGCGAGGACTACCTTCTGCCGGGCAGCAAAGAGGTCGCCGGCGTCATCCAGAAGATCCTGGCCCTAAAGCCGAATGTGATCCTCAACACTCTGACGGGCGACACGAACATTGCCTTTTTCACGGAATTGCGCCGGGCAGGTGTGACTCCGGACAGGCTCCCCACTCTTTCTTTCAGTCTCGCGGAACAGGAACTCGCCGGAATGGACCCCAAGACCTACGCGGGGAATTACGGGGCCAGGAATTATTTCCAGAGTATCGTCTCCGAGGAGAACAAGGTTTTTGTGGAAGCCTTCAAGAAGAAATACGGAAAAGACCGGGTGATCGACGATCCGATGGAGGCGGGCTATTTTGGCGTTTATCTGTGGGCCCAGGCGGTGGAGGACGCGGAAACCGACGACGTGGGTTCGGTGCGCAAAGCCATTCAGGGGCAGAGTTTTTCGGCTCCGGAAGGGATCGTGTACGTCGATCCGGAAACCCGGCATACATGGAAGACTGTGAGGATCGGTGTGATCAAGGAAGACGGGCAGTTCTCGATCGTGTGGACTTCCGGAAAGCCGGTGCGGCCCGTGCCGTACCCGCTGAGCCGGCTGAAGGCCGAATGGGAAAAATTCATGGATGATCTTTACCAGAGTTGGGGGCAGAAGTGGGCCAACCCACGGAGATAAGCATGCTGAAGGATTTTCTCAAGCCGAAGATCGCGACCAAGCTCACTGGCTGGTTCCTTTTGATCACGCTGGTGCCCCTCGCGGTGATCGTCTACCTGGCCAACGACCGCGGCAAGGAGCAGCTTCGGCATGAGATCATGGACAAGCTGGTGGTGATGACGGTGGAGCGCGTCAGCGATATAGAAAATTATATCCGTGAGACGCAGCGGACCCTGGAGCTTCTCGTCATGCAGCCGTCGGCCGTGCGGGCGCTGGAGATCCTGGAAACGTCGGCCCAGCAGAGTGGTTTGAGGTCTCCGGAATACGCGGTCGCGGAAGGGAAGATCCGGCCGGGTTTTTCCCGTTATCAGGCGGTCACGGGATTCCAGGACCTCTCGCTCATTACGCCGGACGGGATCGTCGTTTTTTCCCTCAATCGGAAGCAGGATCTCGGGACGAATTACAAAACAGGTCCGCTGCGGGATTCCGCCGCGGCCAAGGTCTTTGACCTTGCCAGCACCCTGCTTGCGACCGAGGTTTCCGAATTCGAATTTCTCCGCGGGATGAACGAGCCCGAGGTTTTCATGGCGACGCCGTTTTTGAAGTCGGGAAAGATGATCGGTATCGCCATGGTCCGGCTGAATTCCAAGGAGATCTACGCGCTGGCCAGCGTGATCGGCTCCAAGGTCGGGAACCAGGTGGTCTTCGTGGCGCCGACCCGGCACGATCCTGCCGCGGTCTTCAAACGGAAGGTGAGTATCGATTCGGATCCGGACGCTCCTCTGGTCCAGGCTGTTCAGGGGAAGAAAGGCGAGGGCATTTCGATCGATTACCGGGGCAAGGAGGTCCTGGAGGTTTGGCGCTACGTGCCTTTTTTTGGCTGGGGGATCATCGTCAAGGTCGATGCCTCGGAAGTTTTTGCCCCGATCAATTTATTGCGTCAAAATCTTTTGACCATCCTGGTGATCACCATGGGGCTGACCATTTTCGTCTCCATTCTGATCTCCCGTTCGATCTCCAATCCCATCCAGGAATTGCAGAAGGGGACCGAGATCATCGGGAACGGGAATTGGGACTACAAGGTCGCCATGAGCTCCCGGGATGAGATCGGCGATCTTTCAAGGGCCTTTGATCAGATGACGGCGCATCTGGCCAAGACGACGGCTTCGCGCGATCAGTTGAATGCCATGGCGCTTCAACTCAAGCGATCGAACCGGGAGCTCGAGGATTTCGCCTATGTGGTTTCCCACGATCTGAAGGCGCCGCTCCGGGGCATTACCTCGGTGTCGACCTGGCTCAAGGAAGATTATGCGGACAAGTTCGATGCCGAGGGCCAACATCAACTGGACCTTCTCAAAAGTCGCGCCCTCCGGATGGATGCTTTGATCAGCGGGATCCTGCAGTATTCCAGGGTGGGGAACGTGGAGGGCGATGAGGAACTGGCCGATCTAAACCTGCTCGTGAAGGAGATCATCGAGAACCTGAATCCTCCGCCCCGCATCCATATCGGGATCGAGGGGACCCTGCCGGCGTTGAAATGCCCGCGGGTCAGGATGCATCAGGTCTTTCAGAATCTGATCTCGAATGCCATGAAATTTTCGGATAAGCCGCAAAGCGAGATCAAGGTCCGTTGCGAAGAGCAGAAGGACGCGTGGCAGTTCTGCGTCGAGGACAACGGCACCGGGATCGATCCTAAAAATTTCGAAAAGATCTTCAAATTATTCCAGACCCTGGGCAGTGAGGTGGGGACCGAGAACACCGGAGTGGGTCTGGCGCTCGTTAAGAGAATTATTGAGTTGCGGGGCGGTCGCGTTTGGATAGAATCCAAGCTCGGCGAGGGGAGCCGATTTTTCTTTACCTGGCCGAAATAGGCCCGGGACCCAAAAGGAGTGCGCAATGAAGGACGGGAAATCCATTCTTTTGCTGGAAGATGATGAGATCGATGTGGCGGCCATCAAAAGGGCCCTGAAGGAACTGAATATCAAGAATCCTCTCGTCGTGTGTGAGAACGGAGCCAAGGCCCTCGAGTGGCTCCGGGCCAATCTGAACGAGCTTCCGGGGGTGATTCTTTCCGATATCGATATGCCGGTCATGAATGGGTTGGAATTCCTGGATAAGCTTAAGCACGATCCCGATCTTATGAAGATTCCCGTAGTGATCCTGAGCACTTTCCGGGAGGATTCGGACCGTGCCAAGGCTTTCAGACTGGGAGTCGCGGGGTATATGATCAAGCCTGTTGACGCGGGCAAGTATCTTTCCGTCATGGAAACGATCGCGGCCTATTGGCGGACGAGCGAGCTTCCCTCCTGAGGGACGTTGGCCGGCATAAGAATGAAGCTTCTGAAAGGATGTTGTCCCGATGTGTGCTGAGGATGTAGAGAAAAAAGAAGACCCGCCGCTCCGCCTCCTTCTTCTAGAGGATGATGAAGTCGACGCGCAGTGGGTCACGCGGGCCCTTCGCCATTCCAAAACGCTGAAGTATGCGGTCTCCCGCGGCGAAAATCTTGCGCAGGCCCTGGACCTTCTCAAAAAAGATACCTTCGACATGATCCTGAGCGATCTCAAGGTCCCCGACGCTTTCGGGCTGGAGATCTATCAGGCCTTCGCCAAGAACGCGCCGGGACTTCCGATCATTTTATGGACGGGCAATGTGCTCGACGAGGAGGTGGCCATCGAGGCGGTGAAAAAAGGGGCCCAGGATTATCTGATCAAGGGGCAGGTGGATGAACGGGGCCTCCTGCGCGCTTTGGCCTACGCGAACGAGCGGAAAAAACTGATCGGGATGCGCGATCATTTCGTGAATGTCGTGAGCCACGAACTCAGGAACCCCCTTTTCGCGATACAGGAATTGGTCCGGATGGTTTATACAAGCGTCGAGGCCTCCGGACCCCAGGACCAGAAGAATATCCTGGCGATGGTCATGAACTCGGTGGCGCGTCTTTTCCGGATCACGGACGATCTTCTGGCGATCGCGAAGCTGGAAGCGGGGAAGGTGAAGGAGATGAAGACCCTTTTCAACGTCCCAGACGCGGCCCGGGAGGTCGCGGGACTTTTCGAAGAGCTGGCCCGGAAGAAAGGGTTGTCGATCAAAACCGCTTTTCCCGAGAAAACCGTCGAGGTTTACGCGGACAAGGATGAGATCACGCGCGTCTTCACAAATCTCATGAGCAACGCGCTTAAATTCTGCCGGGAAGGGCTGATCGAAATCGCCGTTTCCGAGTTGCCGGGGGAGATCCGGTGCAGTGTCCGGGATACGGGCTGTGGCATTGCCCCGGAGGAATTGGGCAAGGTCTTCAGCAAGTTCGAGCAGTTCGGCAAAAAAGTCAGCGGTGTGGAAAAAGGGACCGGATTGGGTCTTTCGATCAGCCGGGAGATCATCGAACGGCACGGCGGGAAGATCGGGGTCGAAAGCGAATTGGGAAAAGGGACTACTTTTTTCTTCACGCTTCCCCGGGATCCGGCCGAGCACAAAAAACTTGGTGAGATCCTCACGGCCGAAGGGGCCATTACCCCCGAGCAGCTTCAAGAGGCCCTCAAAAAGCAGGCTTGCGGCGACCGGTAAAACTTCCGCCGCTTTTCTTCTTGGGGGATGAACGTTCTTCCAGTTTTCAACAATGATCCGGGCGCATTCCGGGCCCTTCACAGGAGGTATTATGTTCGATCTGAGCAAACTTGGTGACATGGCGAAAATCGCCGGGGAAGCGAAGCAAATGCAGGAAAAGCAGGAGCGGATGTCTCGCGAACAGCTGGATGTCCTGAGCCGGATCTCCTCGCAGCTCAATACGGTGATCGCGCTCTTGCGAGATCGCGATAACAGAAAATAACCGAAGGAAACCGAATCATGTCGGTAGTTCCATTTCAGGAAGAGATTACCCGGCGGCGGACGTTTGCCATCATTTCGCATCCGGACGCTGGGAAGACCACGCTGACGGAGAAATTCCTTCTTTATGGCGGGGCCGTTCAGCTGGCGGGGTCGGTGACTGCCCGGAAGCAGCAGCGGGAGACGGCCTCCGACTGGATGGAGATGGAGAAAAAGCGCGGTATCTCGATCAGTTCCACCCTGCTTCAATTCGATTACGGTCCGTGGCGCGTGAATCTTCTGGATACTCCGGGCCATAAGGATTTTTCGGAAGATACCTACCGGGTGCTGATGGCGGTCGATGCCGTGGTGATGGTGATCGATTCGGGGAAGGGTATCGAGAGCCAGACACGCAAACTTTTCGAGATCTGTCGTCATCGCGGGATCCCGATCTTCACCTTCATGAACAAGCTGGACCGCCCTGGGCTCGCGCCCCTGGCCCTCATCGACGAACTGGAAAATGTTCTGGGGATCCATGCCTATCCGGCGAACTGGCCTTTGGGGAGCGGTAGGGAATTCAAGGGCGTCTATGACCGCCTTCAGAAACAAGTGCATCTCTTTGAAAAAGTCCCGGGCGGCGCCTATAAAGCGCCTGTGTCGATACACGGTTTTTTGGATCCCGCGGTGAAAGCGATCATCGACGAACAATCGTATGCCCAGGCGGCAGACGAGCTGGAACTGCTGGATATGGCGCATGTGGAATTTTCGCCCGAGTCGGTGCTCCAGGGGAAAACCACGCCGGTATTCTTCGGGAGCGCCGCCAACAACTTCGGCGTTCAGCTTCTGCTCGATGGCTTTATCAAATATTCCGCGGGACCGGCCGAAAGAAAAGCGGGGGACCGCGTCATTCCGGTTACCTCGAAGGATTTTTCCGGGTTTATTTTCAAGATCCAGACCAACATGAATCCGCTCCACCGCGACCGCATCGCTTTCCTGCGCATTTGTTCCGGCAAGTTCCTCCGGGATATGGATGTTTATCACACGCGCACCGGAAAAAGTATCCGGATCGCGGGTTCCCACACGCTGCTGGGGCAAAGCCGCGAAACCGTCAATGAAGCCTATCCGGGCGATATTGTCGGATTTGCCGTGAAGTCGGATTTCCGCGTCGGGGATACCGTCAGCGAAGATCCCACGATCACCTTCAACACGATCCCCCGTTTTGCTCCCGAATGTTTCGCCCAGATCCAGAACCCCTCGCCGGGGAAATACAAACCCTTCCGGAAAGGCATTGAGCATTTGCTGGCGGAAGATATCGTGCAGGTTTTCAGCTGGATCAAGCCGTTCAATCCGAATAACGCGCTCCTGGGGGCCGTTGGTCCGCTCCAATATGAGGTCCTGCAGTATCGTCTGAAGGAAGAGTACGGCGCGGAGTCGACGCTTGAAATGCTTCCCTGGAAGATCCTGAGATGGGCGGAAAGCGATCTGAACGACTCGGATCTTGCGGATTCCCTTTCTTACGGTGTGGCGCTGGCCCGCGATGAGCAGGGGCGGCGGGTGGTGCTTTTTTTAAGCGAATGGCTTCTCCGGAATTTTCAGGAAAACCGCCCCGAGATCACGCTCCGCGATTCTCCGGTATAGGAAGGGCTCGTTTCGAGGCGTTTTTATTTGAAACAATGGAATAGCGGGGTAATATACAAACATCATGACTGCCTCCTATGACGATCAGATCCGTGAATGGGTCCAAAGCGGTCGCATCTCGAAAACGATGGCCGACGCTCTCCTTGATCATTATTCCAACAAATCCGATCCTTTGAAAAAAGGGCCCGGGGAGGCTCCGCCTTCTGTGGATCTGATGGAACTGATGAATCTCATTGATCTCCTGGAAAAAAAAGAAGGGCCGAAACGGTCCTTCGGTGAATCCCAGAATGCGTCACCCCAGGGTGCACGCTCGCCGGGTCTCCCCGAACCCTTCCTTCCCGGGAATTCCGAAAAGCTTCAATTCGTTCCGGATCCGCCACAGAATTCTCCGGAACAAGCGAAAGACCACGGTTCTTATGAAGCCCTGCAGGGAAAATACTCAGCCCTTGAGGCGGAGCTTGCCGCGGAGAAAAAGGCGCACGCGGAATTGGCGGAAAAAGAATTCGCTTACGCGAAGAGGTTCGCGGATGCTGAAGGTAAAAGAAGACAGGCCGAGGCGGACGAGGAGGGAAAACGGAAAACGCTGGAGGAGGAGAATCACCGTCTCATCGACGAACTCAAACGGGCGCATGAGGAAGAGGCGCGGCTCACGCGAAAGGTCGGAGGCCTTGAGATATTGATCGACGCGCCGCGCGCCCAGGCGGCGGCGCTGGAGCAGAAATGCGCGGAATACGAGAAAGAGATCGAGAGGCTTGAAAAAGTCCGCGTCGAAAGGGAAGCCGCTTCGCTCGAAGAAGAGCGTCTTCAGGGGGTCGCTCCCGTCGACGAAAAACATGCGGAGGCTGAGAAGCCGCTTCCCGGTACTGAAAAGGCGGACCTTGCGGCGGAACTGGCCGGAAAAAATGCTGACATTGCGGAGCTCCGGCTTAAATCCCAGAAGGCTGCCGCGGCCGTAGAGGAGCTAAAAGCGCAAAGCCTTGCCCTTGAGGGCAGGTTGCAGGAAGCGGTCGATCGTTGCGCGGCGGCAAAATCCGAGAAAGAGCGTTTAGAGACCGAGAACAGACGGTTCGCGTCGGAGAAAGAGGCTCTCTCGCAATCCTTGGCCGCAAAAGAGGCCGAGATCGCCCGGCTTCAGGAAGCTGCCGCGGCCGTTGAGACCTTGAAGTCACAGAATCTCGCTCTCGATGCAAGTCTTCAAGAGTCCAATA
>Ga0118677_10012804_pt1 | contig 12222 bp, 10 predicted proteins | sample AliMusrvi5mmetaG_FD_86154 | JGI IMG/M metagenome (GOLD analysis project Ga0118677, IMG submission 86154)
ATAAAGTGGCTTACATTGATTCACGAAAAAAGACCATGTTGCGGGATAAGGATAATACAGTCGAAGATTACATCAAAAAAATAATTGAATTTGAAAGACTTTTTAAGTTAGACAAGGAAAAGAAAGAAAGGGAATTGCAGGAACAATTATCTTCCTTGCACAATACTCCAAAGGAAAAAATCGTAGCCCGCGAGTGGTATGCGATCATCCTAAAGGAAAAAACACGACAAGGTACCGGGTTACAACTTTACTGTGATACATCGGGAAATATTACTGGCTATTACGAATACCAGGGCGTCAATGAGGATGGCAATTATCATGAAGGCAATTTGGATAAACAATTTTTTGGTCACTAATTTTCAGGATTTATTGTTATGAAGCATATCCTTATTATTTCGATTTTTCTCATGTGGTCAACTGTTATGATTGCTCAAAAAACTCCAACCTACCCCCAACTCCCTTCAATAACAGAAAAAAAGGTAGCTGCGGTTGTCAATTGGAACAGTCATCCAAAAGCCGGGGAATTTAGGTCTAAATTGCAAAGTGCGTTGGAAAAGGAACCAATAAATTTTGCCGGAAAATATATATTAAAGCAATGGGGATGCGGCACTGCTTGCATTCAGGCCGCATTAATTGACACCCAAACCGGTGAAGTCTATTTCCCTGAAGTTCTCCAGGGTGTCACACAAGGATACAATGAATCATTCGCAAAACACGAAATACTGGAATTCAAAAATAACAGCAACCTTCTGATCATTTATGGCAAGGCGGGCAATGATTTTAAAGACGCATCAAAAGATTATGTGCAGGGAATATCCTATTTCGAATGGACTGGTAAAGATTTCAGATTGCTAAAATTTATAACTAAATAGAAATTCACAACTCAAAAATGAATGATCATGAAAACTAAATTGTTCTTAATTGGAATGTTTTTTTTGTCTTTGACAACTTTAAAGGCTCAAAATGTGATTTCCGGAACGGATTGTACTTCTGCTGTTCTAAAAGATTTGATGGTGAAAGCCGGGATTGAAGTGATTGTTACCCAACCAGACTACATTCAAATCGTTCAGGAACCCAAACTTCAAATCAAGACCTTTATAGATATCAATGCCGAAAATCAATGGCTTGTTTTTAATTTGGCCAATGAGTTGAAAGTCGGAGTTCCTGCTGCCCAGGCCAAAGATTTGGTTTTAAGCATCAACGCACAAACCAATTTGATTAAAGCAACCTATGATGAAGATAAAAACAAAGTTGAATTTCGCTATTACTTTATGACAAAAGGTGGTTTTACGCAAGATGCTTTGCTGGCAGCCCTCGATATGTTCAAAACAACCTATTTATATGCTATCGTGACGGTTGATTCAAAGGAATTATTTATTTAGTACCAATTAACCTCAAAACCAACATTGAAAAGGGAAGTTCAGATCTGTGTGGAATGTAAAAGTGAGTTTTACCTTGGCATTTCAGAAATGAAAGAATTGTGTCCGGAATGCTCATTTGTTCTTTACGGTTATAAAAAATGCGATCATATATTTGTAAATGGAAGATGTTCAAAATGTTATTGGAATGGAGTTCATTCGGAATATGTTAAAAATCATCTTCATCAAAAAAGACAAATGTGAAACAATCATGTTGCTTTAAGACATCCAGGAGAATGATCAACATTGCAACAACACGGAATTCAATACTACCTTTAAAAAACAAATTAATCTGGCATGAAAATTAAATTCATTTTTATCCTACTTATTATTTCTTTCAATTCCTGCCAACAGAAAAAAACAACATCCACAAAACCAGATGTTAAAGCAGAAATTGAAAAATGGAAAAGAGAACTGCTTTTAAATGGGGAAATTGGAATGCCATGCGATTTTAACAACCAGGAAGCATGGTCCAAAAAGAATCCGGAAGTTTTTTATGGTTTTCCGGATTCAATCCAATCAAAAGTGTTCGATGTAAATAAAGACAAAAAGAACGATATTTTGCTTTATTTTCCTGCCGGTGATTGTTGCACCTGTACAATGGGATTGAATGAAAGATCAGATTTTGTAAAATTGATTTATTCCAATGGCACTGATTACCTGACAAATGAAAAATTACAAACAAAAATCGAGAAGAAAATTGAAGAAAAATTTTTCGAACAAACCAATACAGATGTAGAACGCGCCATTTTTTCGGTAACCAGTTTTGATACTGAAATTTCGGGAAATTTCAAACTTTGGACAATGGAAGACCCTGATTGTTGCGCAAGCGTTGATGGTACTTTCAAATACGATCCATTTACCTGGAAGATAGAACTCAAACAGCACAAAATGCAATAGTATTCTTTTAAGACATAATACATGAAAAGAATTGAAATTCAATTAAGTAAATCGAAAATATTCTGGGGAATAGGCGGTTCAATCGTTTTCGTCATACTCGGAATTTGCCTGATCGCTTTCATCGCCGACCAACAAAGCCGGTTCAACCCGCTATTGATCAAAGGAATTGGGATTGCATCAGTTTTATTCTTTGGAGTAACCGGAATCTATGGGTTCAGAAAATCATTCGATCGTCGGATCGGACTCATTATCGACGAAAATGGAATCACCGATAATTCAGGTGGCATAAGTGCCAGATTTATCGATTGGAACGAGGTTAGGGGAATCAGAACTGAATCCATTAGGTCAACCAGGATTTTGTTGATTGACACCATTAATCCCGAAAAATATTTAAACGAAGGGAATAAACTACGAAAGAGCATCATGAAATTAAACATGCAGATGTACGGAACTCCGTTGTTCCTGTCATCAAATACTTTACAGATAAATTTTGACGAATTGGAGAATATCCTTCGGGAAGCACTCAAGAAATACCAATGATCATGATTAAAAAGCACCTCTCATACATCATTATTTTCAGTTATATGCTGATAATATGTCTCTTATATTCAGTTAATTCTGAAGCCCAGGCAGAATTTGGATTTAAAAAGATAAATGTCTGGACTGAAATTGGCTTTGCATCACCTAAACAAGAGTTAAAAAACAGCTACTCATTGGGTGACCCCATGAAATTGTACCTTGGTGCCGATTTGCCCTTTGCCTTTCTGAAATACACGAAGAAGCACAACACCGGATTAAGTGTTGCTGCACTATTGGATCATGAAAAAGCAAATTTTGAGAATAGTTCCTATGATCCTCTGAATGCTAAAATTACCTCGGTTGGCCTCCGCATGCGACCATTTGGCAATATGGCTGTTTATCAACCACAAGGGCCTGTGACAAATGGAGAAATGACAACTATTACGACCCATAAAGATTACGGAAGAGATGAATTTGGAGCCCCAACCTATCATGAATATACAACTACTGAAAGCGTACCTATTTGGTCGGACGAGGGGGCTAAAACCATTGTAAGTATGATTTTATCAGGTCTTTACTTCGATTTCGGAACATCCTATGTTGCTTTGATTGAGCCTCCGGCTCCCAAAGTGAACCGAATTGCCTTGATGTATGCTGTTGGATGTGCACCAACAATCTCAATTGGCAGGAAAATAAATTTTTTTGTGGACATATCTGTCAGAAACTATAAATGGACCAACAAAATGAACACCACTTCGGCGATTTATTCTCTTCATACCGGATTTGGCCTGGGATTTAATTTGTAATATTTAAATATACCAATAAATGAAAAACCTATTTCTCGTCGTAAACTCAGCACTGATTTTATTTGCTGCCTGTAAGAAAAACGATGTTACTCCGAATACTACTTCAAATACCAATACTAAAGTTCCGAAGCTAATTCAGGAAAAGGGTGGCTGGCATGTTTTAGGGGGTCAGGTTCTTCCGTTAACCGTTGGCGCAACACCTGTTCAGGTTCAATTTGAGAACGGACATTTTAGCCAGACTTACAAAACGATGTTTTATGCCGATGCAAATAACACCTCGATTGCCTATTCACGCTGCAATGCAAATGGCGACTCAATCTACATCCGAAGGACTGACAGCCCGGTTGAATACAACCCATTTTATTATGAAGATGGCGACCAGTCTGATGTCCGCTATGGAGCGTATTTTCCTCCCCAGTCAACCTATGGGGCATCAAGTCACAATACGATTGGCGTTTATGGAATCGGACCTGCATCAGTTGATGTAAATACGAAACTATTTGATTTTCCGCCGCGTGTCGGAGGATATCCCTATTCTCCCGGAAAATTTGCAAATCCTCACTGGTTTGTTTATTGGGATGTGGTAAAGGGAGGTTTTTCGGCCTACCGTATCGGGACGGCTCAGTTGATTGATATGGCCGGATTTTATGAAAATGATTATGTGATATTAAATGGTGCCAGCGGTTTACAAATTGACGAAACTTATGGAAAAGCTAACCCGGCTCATGTAAAATGCTATTTTGCCAGCACCAATAATAATGTCAGTATTCAGGGCCATTCCCGCAATTATATGAGCTTCTATACAGCTGACGACGTCAATCGGACTGCTTTCAGGGATTCAACTTCGGATTACATTGCTGGCGGCAACATCCTTTCGTGTGCCGATGCAAACAGTATCTATTATTTCATAAATAAGTCGACGGTAAAAACAGATGTGAGTCTGAAAAACACCAGATTACTCATGTTGGTTTTTGATAAAACAACCATGAAACTGACCAAAAAGATGTTTTGGAATCAGGACTTTGATGTTCTTGAGGATATTGTAATGATTCCATCCAAAAATCAGGTTTTCTTAAAATCGAATCTTAACACCAACGGACTCTTCAAACTCAGTTTAGCCGATAATTCAATCACCAATATTACGCCTCAGCTGGTTGGAGACAATGGGAATACGATTGTTTCACTGGCAATTACAACTGATGGGAGTAAATTATACGCATCTGTGGGATCCTTATATGCCAAGTATCAGCCGGCTGTAACTAATGTGATTTATTATGAATAGCATTTTTAACCTTGTTTAAATAGTCAAGTGTCGCATTTCGGATTACAAGGCTATCATTCAGCATATTTCGGAGTCTTGAGTGAAAGGAGTTTATAAAAAGCAACTCATTGTCCTGAAGGTACCATGTGATCATCTGAGCCTTTGAAAGCTTTGAATAGTCGCCAACTAAAGTTTTACCAAGTTCATTCCATTTATATTGAATAACAGTCGAATCATTGATAATAGAATGAAGATTATTCGCGGTATCAGGTAATTCCTGAGAATAGACCATCTTAATGGTTAAAGGGTTAGTCTTAAGTATTTTGGATTCAAGCCTCAAAACGCGGATATGCCAGGGATATTGAAGGTTCGAATTCTCAAGTTCATTGAGTATTGGAATTATCTTATTATCAGCAATCATAGTTGCAAGGGCTGAAGATAAGAACCTTTCATCGCTGTCAAAAGGTTCAAAAATCAACCTGTTTGGTCAAAACATTACCGTTACCGATATCTCAAATCCAGATTTGGTTGGTGAAGCTTTCTCTCAGCGCTTCACTTATGAAAAATGGGACAATCCCAAGATCAAACAACTTTGTGATACTTATAAATTAAAAGAAGTCATCGCGGGAGGTAAAACAGAGTTTGATCAAATGGTGATTTTAAACAATTGGGTCTACAAACAATTCAAGAAATTCGGCTCACCGACCATCACCAAGGACGGTGTGACGGTGGCGAAGGAAATCGAGCTTGAGTGCCCCTATGAGAACATGGGAGCTCAACTGATTCGCGAAGTCTCGAGCAAGACATCGGATATCGCCGGCGACGGCACCACCACTGCCACCGTGCTGGCTGAGGCCATCTACAAGGAAGGCCTTCGCAACGTCACCGCCGGTGCCAATCCGATCTCGCTGCAACGCGGTATCATGAAGGCCACCGAAGCGATCGTCGCCCAGCTCCAGAAAATTTCCAGGCCGGTGTCCGACGCGAAGGAAATTGCCCAGGTGGCATCCATCTCGGCCAACTCTGACGAAACCATTGGCAGCATCATCGCTGAGGCCATGGACAAGGTCGGCAAGGACGGCACCATTACCGTGGAAGAAGCCAAGGGGATCGAAACGACACTGGAAGTGGTCGAAGGCATGCAGTTCGACAAGGGCTATTTGTCTCCGTATTTTGTCACCAATCCCGAGAGCATGGAAGTGTATCTTGAGAATGCCTTTATCCTCATCAACGAGAAGAAAATCTCCTCGCTCAAGGACATGCTGCCTTTGCTCGAAAAGGTCGCCAAGACCGGTCGTCCAATGCTCATCATCGCCGAAGACGTCGAAGGGGAAGCCCTCGCCACATTGGTGGTCAACAAGCTCCGCGGCATCCTCAACATCGCCGCAGTCAAAGCCCCCGGCTTTGGCGACCGTCGCAAGGCAATGCTCGAAGACCTGGCCATCCTCACTGGCGGCCGCGTCATCACAGACGACCTCGGCATCAAGCTCGAAGGTGTGGAACTGAGCGACCTCGGCTCCGCCAAGCGCATCACCATCACCAAGGAAAATACCACCATCGTTGAAGGTGGCGGTACCTCCGAAGCCATCACCGGGCGCGTCAACCAAATCCGTCGCCAGATCGACGACACCACCAGCGATTACGATCGCGAGAAGCTCCAAGAGCGCCTTGCCAAGCTGGCCGGTGGTGTGGCCGTCATCAACGTCGGTGCTGCAACCGAAACCGAGATGAAGGAAAAGAAAGCCCGCGTCGAAGACGCCCTCCACGCGACCCGTGCGGCCGTTGAAGAAGGCATCGTCGCTGGCGGTGGCACCGCCCTCATCCGCGCCCTCAAGGCTGCATGTGATGCGAAGTGCTGCGAAGCCGCGTCTAACGAAGATGAGCGCACCGGCATGGGCATCGTTGCCCGCGCCGTGGAAGCTCCGCTGCGCCAACTCGTTGCCAATGCCGGCCGCGAAGCCGCCCTCATCGTGGAGAACGTCAAGAACCACAAGGATGGCTACGGCTACAATGTGGCCACTGACACCTACGAAGATCTCATCGCCTCCGGCGTGGTCGATCCCACCAAGGTGACCCGCACCGCGTTGCAAAACGCCGCGTCCATCTCGGGCCTGCTTCTCACCACCGAGGCGCTCATCACCGACATTCCTACCAAGGAAGCTCCGCCTGCTGGCGGTGGCGGTCATGACCACGGCGGCATGGGCGGCATGATGTAAGTGCCATGCCGCGGCTTGGGTTTTCTAACCTCTGCGGCAGTCACCAACATCATTCGACCTAACATTCCAAAGCCGGACGGGCAACCGTCCGGCTTTTTTTATTTTCCCACGCATGGCCAGCGGGGGGGCACCGGCATCCTTTTTGGATGCTGACGGGGCTTGGCAAATTCCGTTCTTTGGCTATGCTGGCGGGCATGTCGAAGTATGCCGGAGAAGAAGTGTTGGTGGTGCCACGCACCCTGTTGAATGAAATCGGGGCTTTTCAGGGGCTTCAAACAGCAGACCTGGATGCAGCCATCCAGCGATTGCTGGACCCGCAAAACCACTTTTTTATGGACCGGGCAGCGGCCGAGGACGATCCGTCTCACAAGCAACTCATCCCATACTGTATCTTCCGCTGCGGCGACCAAATCCTCCATTATACCCGCGGCAAGGCTGGCGGCGAGAGCCGCTTGCATGCTAAAATTTCTGTCGGCGTGGGCGGGCACATCAACCCGATTGACACCGGCGAGGGGCGCACGGGGCCGGCTGCGTATCATGCGGCAGTGGCCCGTGAGATTGCGGAGGAGCTTGAGATTGGCGACCCGATCACCCTGCACATCATCGCTTTGCTCAACGATGAATCCAATCCGGTCGGCCAAGTCCATTTGGGCATCGTCCACCTCATCGAGATGGACTCCACGGCGGTCATTTCCCGCGAAGATGCGCTGAGCGATCTGGCGTTTTCCCCGTTGGCCGATCTCAACGGCGAGTGGTTTGATCGTCTCGAAACCTGGTCGCAAATCTGCATTCGCCACCTCGCCAGTTGCGAAAATTGATTCGTTTGCCCGGATAATCTAATTGCGATTAGAAATTGAAGTGGCATGCTTACTGCTACTCATGCAAGCTCAGGGCGAAGGCCCTCACCCCTATCTGCTTACCACGTCATGCCCGCCGCCCCCTCACTCACCAAGCCCCGCATCCTGATTGTCACCCCGGAAATCACCTATTTGCCGGCGGGCATGGGCAATCTTGCGCAAGCGATGTCTGCGAAAGCGGGAGGTTTGGCCGATGTATCTGCCTCGTTGGTATCCGCGCTGTTCGAACTCGGCGCAGACGTCCACGTGGCCCTGCCAAATTACCGGCGCATGTTCCATGGCGATGTGTTTAACCTGCATGAAAAACAGTTGCGCAAGTACCACGAGGTGCTCCCCGAATCCAATATCCACCTGGCGGAAGACCGGATATTTTACTATCGCGAGCGGGTTTACAGCGACAGTTCGGAAGAGTCGATGCGCATCGCCCTGATATTTCAGCGCGAGGTGATCAATCACATCATCCCGCGGGTGCGGCCGGATTTGATTCACTGCAACGACTGGATGACAGCCTTGCTGCCAGGCATGGCACGCCGCCGCGGCATTAAAAGCCTCTTCACGGTGCATAACATCCACACCCGGCAGGTAACATTGGCGCAAATTGAGGAAACTGGCATCGACGCCGCAGAATTCTGGATGAACCTGTATTTCACCGGTCCGCCGTTGGGCTATGACCACGCCCGCTCCAACGTGCTGGTGGATTTACTCACCTCCGGCATTTTTGCAGCTCACTACATCAACACTGTCAGCCCGCGATTCCTGTGGGAAATTGTCGAGGGTTGGCACTCAGTGGTGCCAGACTCAGTGCGCTCCGAGCTGCGTCACAAATACGCTGCCGGTTGCTCCACCGGGATTCTCAACGCGCCGGATCCATCGTATAATCCGGTCTCCGACGATGCGCTGGTTCAGCCGTTCAGCGCCGCAGATTTCCGTCCCGGCAAGGCCGCCAACAAACTCGCCCTACAGCGCGAACTCCAACTCAGCGAGGACCCCGATGCCGCAATCTTTTTCTGGCCCTCACGTCTCGATCCCGTCCAGAAGGGGCCGCAGCTCTTTACGGCGATCCTCCAGCAGCTCGTCAGTGATTATTGGGAGCGCAACCTGCAAGTGGTCGTCGTCGCCAACGGCCCACACGAAAGCCATTTCCATCACATCGTCCAGGAATTCGGCTTGCACGACCGGGTGGCGGTGGTCGATTTCGACGAACGCCTGTCGCGCCTCGCCTACGCTGGTTCGGACTATATGGTTATGCCCTCATTGTTCGAGCCCTGCGGCTTGCCGCAAATGACCGCGCCGCTTTATGGCACCTTGCCTGTCGTGCATGCCACCGGCGGCCTCTACGATACGATCCGCCCGCTCGACGTGGATGCGTCCACCGGCAACGGTTTCCGTTTCAATCATTACAGCTCGGATTCGCTGCGCTGGGCCATCGACCGGGCAATGGATTTTCATGCCTTGCCGCAAGACCTCCGCGAGCGCGAGATCAGCCGCATCATGCGCGAAAGTCTTACCGAGTTCAGTCACCAAAAGGTAGCCGAAAATTATATCGCCATCTACGAGGAAATGCTCGCTAGGCCGCTGGTGGAAAAGGAGGCAGGCACCGAATTGGCCAAACTCGCACATCTCCCCATGCCAGCCGAGGTATCATCTCCCTCCGCTGCCAGTTCTAGCAATGAGCGCAAAATTCGCAAGGGACAGAAGGTGCTGAAGGGAAAGAGGATGCTCAAAAAGCGCGGGGATATCGTCAGTGAGACAGAGTCGCAGGGACGTCCCTGACCCAGGCTCAGAACTCAGTAGCCTCAGAACTACTTCCCCCTGTGAAGTGGGGATGATATGTGATGCGGGATCGTCCTCGGCTCTTGGGGCTTCTATTCTTGGGTCTTGGGCCTTAATGCAGTGCTGAGAAAACTGCCTAGGCAGCGCAGTGGGTGGTTTGCATGCTGTGGGGCGACGGCTAGATAGAGCTTGAGTTTGGCGAGGGCGGCCGGGCGGGATTGGAGTGCTTCCAGCATGGCGTGACGGTAGCGCGGGTCGCGCAAGTCGGCGAATAGATTGGCCAGGCGAACGGCAGCCTCGCGGCGCAGGTCAGGGTGTTGCTCGTCGTCGAGTTGCTCGATGGTTAGATCGAGGGCACTGCCGCAATCGCCGGTTCGCCAAGCGATGATGGCGCGGAAGTTGCGCAATTCAGCGGGGTAGCGCGGCTTGGAAAACTCTTTTTGATAGGCGTCGATGGCGGCGAGCAGACGGGCGGGGCGGAACGGTTCGGTGGATTCGACAATGGCATATTGATCGGATTCCTGGTCTGTTTGTTCGAGATGGCCGAATCGTTCGGGCAACTGGCGATAGATGGCACGCAGGAGTAACAGGCTGCAGGCTTGGCGGCGGGGCGAGTTGGGATATTTTTCGAGAAACGCGCGGCATCCCTTCTCGACCGAGCGGTAGGATGGATAGACCGGCGAGAAGGCACCGTCGGGCCCGCGGTCGGCTTCGTTGGCATAGAGTTCTGCATAGTCGATGAAGTCAGACACGGCGGAGAGTTGTGGGTTTTTGCGGGCGTGTGCTAATAATTCCTGCATGTTGGGACGAGGGTCGGGTTTGTTTTCCCAACGATTGAATGCCGGGTAGTCATCCGCCCGCAGGCGAAGCCGGATATATTCATTGCGGGCGGGGTCGCTGAGGTTCGGCAGTTCCTGAAAGAGCGCCAAGTCCTCAAACAGATTGACGAGCTTGACCTGAGTGGCATTTTGCGCGGTGGCGAGGGCCGTCTCAAACGCCGAGCGCACCAAGCCGGCGGGAAACTGGGTTGGCAGGTCGGTGGCGTCCACCTCCACCTCCGCCAATTCTTTCTCCAGAGTTGCGGTGTCGGAGTTGTTTGGGTCGTCCGCGCTGGTTAGCGGCTCAAATTTGCCGAAGGCATTGTACGGCAAGGCATGGTATCCACCCAACAGAGAGGCCGCCTGAAACTCGCGATGCCAATCGTCCTCACCACGGACACTCCACGAGGTGACTTCCGCCACCGAATCGTCTGCCGAATCGTCCTCTGAGTCCGACTGCGGTTTGGGCTTGGGAGCTGGATCGAAATCCCACGATACCGCGTCGCGGGCTTCCAGCGAATCCGGCGATTCCTTGCGCAGCACAGCGAGGATTTCGCGCGATGCCTTGGCGAGGTTCGACTCGATGGCGCGGGTGAAATCGTAATCGCTATCTCTAGCAGTGAGCTCAATGCCTTCGAGCACCTTGAAGCGTGCCTTGGCGGATAGATCGGTGGCGGGCAGGCTCCGGGCCGCACGCAACCACCATCGTGTGGCATGGCGATTGAAATTGCGGTTTTCGAGTTCGAGGTTCGGATCGGAAAATCCGAGGGCGCGGGCGTTTTCGCGCCATGTCAGATATGGGCCAGACGAATCGGCGTCCACATCGGCGGCAAAGGCGTCTCCGAGGGCAACCATGGCTTGGGCTCGGGCCGCAACATCGCCCTGCGCGGTGGCTTTGACGAGTACGGCGTAGCGGGTCATGCGGGCTTGAAACTTGAGTTCGGTATTGAGGAGAGCCGCCCCGGCAAAATCCTCGTTAGCCGCCTTGCGCACGGCCAGGATTTGTTTGAAATTGGCTAACTCATCGGGCTTCTTTTGCCATTCCTTGCGATCGAGCACCGCTTCGAGTTCCGGCAACGGTGCAAAGTTCACCAGGGTTTCCTTCAAGACCACTGCGGCGTCGGTGCCGTCGATTTCTGGATAGACGGCGCTGTTCGTCAGATCGATGTCAGCCTCCGCTGGCGGATAGATCGAACCCGCGCCCCCATGATAACGGTTAGGTTCGGGTAGGTCGGTCTGGCTCAAATGGAAATATGCCTCGCCGGCGCGGTGCGCATCTACCAACGCCTGGGCGAGGCGCACGGGTACCGCCTTGCGCAGTGGCGAGTGCTCATAGGTTTTCAAAAATAACAGGCCCGCGTCGATAGCCTGCTGGGTCATGCCGGCTCGTTGAAGGGCAACCAAGCGTGCGAATAATAAGTCGTCGCTTTGGGTCAGCTCGCCGCCTGTTGGATCCGTTAGTTTGATAGCCTCCTGTTGGTGACCGGCGGCGCTTGCTGCCTGAGCGAGCATGGCGCGCAGGCGCAGTGCCCAGCTTCCCTGATAGAGTTCTTGTTCGCGGGAGACAGCAGCGGCGAGTTTTGGCAACACCTTGAGCCGCCATTTTTTCAAGGCATCGGGCGTGTCGTATTTGCCGTCACTTGGATCGGTTTCC
>Ga0118677_10012806_pt1 | contig 12221 bp, 8 predicted proteins | sample AliMusrvi5mmetaG_FD_86154 | JGI IMG/M metagenome (GOLD analysis project Ga0118677, IMG submission 86154)
GGGTGTTGCGACGATCATCGGACCGCGCTGGTCTTGCATGGCCTCGCGGAGACACTCGTCGAGCCACTCGTAAATCCCGAGTTTGAGGGCGTCGGCTTTGGGCTTTTGGAGGACAGCCTGGCGCAACGCGAGTTCAAGCAGGGGAGCAGTGTTGGTGACATCCTCACCGAGGATCAGGATCGCGTCGCACGATTCCACCTCGCGTAACGAGGGCGTACGGGCCTGTCCTCGTTTCAGGAGCGCGGACAGGGTCCGCACCAACCGCAACTCTTTGTCGGTCACCCCGTGGTAGAACCGGTCCGGCCCCACCAAGGCGCGCAGCGCAAAGTTGGCCTCGAGTGAGGCGCGCGGCGAGCCGATGCCGATAACCTTGCGACTTTGCAGTACCGTCCCAGCCAACGCCAGCGCTTCCTCCTTGGACACCTCGACCGGCCCCGTATGATCGCGCTGCAGCGGCCGGCGGATCCGGTTGCGGCTGTTCACGAACTCATAACCATATCGTCCGCGGTCGCACAGGAAGTAGCCGTTGACCTCTCCATTGTAGCGGGGCATGACGCGGCGGAGCGTGCCGTAACGTTCGCCGGGGAAGGTGTTGCAGCCCAGGCCGCAGTGCGGGCATACGGAAGGCGCCGTCTGCAAATCCCACTTTCGCGTATAGTGATGCTTGAGCGACTTGTCCGTGAATACGCCAGTGGGGCAGACTTCCACGAGGTTGCCGCTGAACGGACTCTCCAGGATGCCGTCCTCGTGCCGGCCGAAAGTCACGTGGTCGTGCCAGCCGTGGACATCGAAATCGCGGCCGCCGGCGTAGTCGCGGTAGAACCGCACGCATCGGTAGCACTGGATACAGCGGTTCATCTCCATGTTCACGAACGGTCCCAGATCCTGGTCGCGGTGGGTGCGTTTCGAGAAGCGGTAGGCGCGGTACACGTGGCCGGTCATCACCGTCATGTCCTGCAAGTGGCACTCGCCGCCCTCGTCGCAGACAGGGCAGTCGTGCGGGTGGTTGACCATGAGCCATTCGATCACCTTTGCGCGGAACGCCACGGCCTCCGGGTCATCGATGGCGACCCTCATGCCGTCAGTAACGGGGATCAGGCAGGCCATTTCGAGCCGGCCGCGGACATCCTTTTCGTCCTTGAATACTTTGACGGCGCACTGGCGGCAGGCGCCAACTGAACGGAAGGCCGGGTGCCAGCAGAAGTACGGCACATTCAATCCCAACGAGAGACAGACCTCCAGCAGGTTCCGTCCCGCCGTGTGCGCCGTATACGTTTTGCCGTCAACGATGAGGGTCGTCATCGGGTTCTCCACGGGCAGCGGTGCTCAGAAATGTGCCGCTCGAAGTCAGCGCGGAAGAGTTTCAGCGCGCTCCGCAACGGCATCATGGCGCCGGGCGCCAGTTCGCAAAATGTGTTATGGCCGGACAGCAAATTGACGTGAGAGTCCAAGACATCCATATCGTCGGGGTGGCCCTGGCCGGCCTCGATCGCCTCCAGGGTGCGTGCCACCCACGGCAGTCCTTCGCGGCAGGGCGTGCACCAACCGCAGGACTCGCGCGCAAAGAACGTCTCCAACCCAAGGAGCAGACTGACCGGGCAGGTCTGGTCGTCCACAACGATCATCGTGCCGGTGCCCAGTTGGCTGCCGATCTTGTGCATGCTCGCGAAATCCATGCGGGTATCGAGATGCTCGGCGGCGAGCAGAGGCGTGGAGGCGCCGCCGGGAAGCAGCGCGCGAAACGCGCGGCCCGGCAGCATGCCGCCCGCGCAACCGTCCAAAATCTCGCGGACGGTACTGCCCATGGGCATCTCCCAGACACCGGGCCGCTGGACGGGGCCGCTGACGCCGTACAGTTTGGTCCCGCCTTCATCGGTATGGCTGAGGCTCCGAAACCACTCCGGACCGTGGCGCACGATATGATGAACGTTGGCGAGGGTTTCGACGTTGTTGACGACCGTGGGCTTGCCCCAAAGTCCGCACACGGCGGTGCGCGGCGGCCGGGCCCGCGGAAGGGCGCGCCTGCCTTCCAGGGCGTTGAGGATTCCGCTCTTTTCGCCGCACATGTAGCGACCGGCGCTGACGTGCAGGCGCAGTTCCACGGTCCAGGGCGACCCCAGCACGTTCGGGCCGGCATAGCCCGCCGCATACGCCTCGGCGATCGCCCGGCTGAGGCGCTGGGCCGAAAGCTTGTACTCGTTGCGCAGGAAGATCGTGACCACGTCCGCCTGGATCGCATAGGCGCAGACGAGCGAACCCTCGATCACCTGGTGCGGGTCGCCTTCCAGGAGCACCCGGTCCTTCATCGTGCCGGGCTCCATCTCGTCGGCGTTCACGACGACGTACTTGGGCCGGGGCGCGTCAGGCCCCATGGGGACGGACGCCCACTTGTTGCCGGCGGGAAAACCGGCGCCGCCGCGGCCGGTGACGTTGGCCTGGGTCACCCAGTCCTGCACGGTCTTCGGCTCCATGGTCAGGGCTTTCCGCAGCCCCTCGTAGCCGCCCGCCCGTTCATAGGCTTTGATGTCCGGCGGCTTCTCGCCCGGCCGGATATTCTGCGTCAGTGGTTTTTCCATCAGCGGCATCGTTCGCTCCGATTACTCATATTGCTCCAGAATCTCGTCCACTTTCTCGGGCGTCAGGTTGCCGTGCATAGTCTCGTCGATCATCATCGCCGGGGCCTGCTCGCACATGCCGAGGCAGGCGGTCGGCAGTAGCGTAAAGCGGCCGTCCGCCGTGGTCTCGCCGAGGCCGATGCCAAGGCGCGATTGGAGCCGCTCGCGGATCGGGTGGTACCCCATGATCCAGCAACTGATACTGTCACAGATCAAGATCACGTGCCGCCCGACAGGACGGCGGTAAATGCCGTTGTAAAACGTGGCCACGCCGTCCAATTCCGCAGGCGTCATGTCCAGCAATTCCGCGACGTCCTTGACCGCCTCGTCGCAGACCCAGCCGTGGTGCCGCTGGACGATCTTCAGCACATCCGAGGCGACCGACCGCTTCGTCGGCGCCGCGGCAAGTTCGGCGTGGATCTCGTGTCGTTCCTGGACGGTCAGCATGGGCATAGGTTCACCGGTCCACATCGGCCAGCACATAGTCAACGCTCCCGAGGATGGCGATCAGGTCGGGCACCATCAGTCCCCGGCCGATCGTCGGCACCATCTGGATGTGGGGAAAACTGGGAGTCCTGATCCGGACCCGATACGGCTGAACATTGCCGTCGCTGACGAGATAATAACTGTTGAGTCCCTTGGTGGCTTCGACAGCGACGGAGGCCTCGCCCGGCGGAACGGCCGGCCCCCACGACACGTGCACAAAGTGATCGATCAGCGTCTCGATGTCCCGCAGCGTCCTATCCTTCGCCGGCGGCACGGCCAGCGGATGCCACGACTTGGTGTCGCCGGGCGGCATGTGATTCAGGCACTGCTCGATGATCCGCAGACTTTGCCGCATTTCCTCAACGTGAACGACGGCCCGGTCATAGGAGTCGCCGTTGGTGCCGGTCGGAACGTCGAATTCGAACTGATCGTAGCCGCCGTAAGGTCGTTTCTTGCGGTAATCCCATTCCAGGCCGGTTGCCCGCAGCATTGTGCCGGTCGCGCCCCACTCGATGGCCTGATCGGTCGTGAACCGGCCGATGCCCTGCGTGCGGGCCTTGAAGATCCGGTTGCGGAGTACCTGCCGGTCATACTCCTTGAGCCGCGCCGGCAGGTAGTCGAGAAACTCGCGCACCAGGGTTTCCCAGCCGTCGGGCAGGTCCTGCGCCACGCCGCCGATGCGGAACCAACCCGGGTGCATCCGGGCCCCGGTGATCGCCTCCACAATGTCCAGGGCGCGCTCCCGGTCGTTGAACATGAAGAAGACCGGCGACATCTGCCCGAGATCCTGGCTGAAGGTGCCGTAATACACGAGGTGGCTGATGATCCGGAAGAGCTCCGCGAGCAGGATGCGGATCACCTTGGCGCGGTCGGGTACCACGATGCCCGCCAGGGTTTCCACGGCCAGAACGTACGGAAAGTTGTTCATCACCCCGGCCAGGTAATCGATGCGATCCGTGTAAGGAATGTACGTGTGCCAGGACTGCCGCTCCCCCATCTTCTCGGCCCCGCGATGGTGATAGCCGATGTCGCAGGCCAGGTCGACGATCTGCTGGCCGTCGAGTTGGAGCATGACGCGCAACAGGCCGTGGGTGCCGGGGTGATGGGGCCCGACGTTCAGGTACATGAAATCGAAATCCTCGCCCTGGCGGGCCATGCCGTAGTCTTCGGGACGGAACGTGAGGCTGGCTTCCATGGCGGCCTGGTCGAGCGGCGGCATCCGGAACGGACCCGCCTCCGTGGCGCGGGCGGGCTCGTCCTTGCGGAGCGGATGGCCCTCCCACCACGGCGGCAACAGGATGCGCTCGAGCCGCGGATGCCCTTCGACCGCGACGCCGAACAGGTCCCAGAGTTCGCGTTCGTACCAGTTCGCGTTGGACCACAACCCGGTCACCGTGCGTACGCTGATGCGGTCGCCGCAGAGCGGCACCTTGACCCGGATATCCGCATTGCGGTCGAAGGACAGCAGGTGGTAAATCACAGTGAAATCGCTCGGCGGCTGATCGTGCCGGCCGACCCGTTCGCGTTCGTCGATAGCCGTGAGGTCGTAGAGCATCCGGTAAGGACCGGACGTTTCCTGCTTGAGGTAGCGCAAAAGTTCGCCGACGCGGTCCGCCCCGGTCCAGACCGTAGGAATGCGGTCCGCAGTCGCTTGCGGCACGACCGTGTCCGTGCCGAACCGACGCTGCAACTCCGTGACGATATCTCTGTGGTCAGGAGTGGCGGCCTTCGACTGGAACGTTTCCGTCATGGTCTGCTTTCAGATCCCTTCCGGCGGGCGCAGGAACGTTTCCGCGCCGCGCATGGTCCGTTTCAAATCTCGCATCGTCGGCTGTTCGGGCCGCGTAACGCCTTGGGGCCCCACGACCCAACTCAAGGGACGTCGTTCGTTGGCGGCGGCGTCTGACAGGAGCATCAGACCCTCCATGAACGCGTCGGGTGCGGGCGGACAGCCCTGGATGTAGACGTCGACCGGGAGGATTTGATCCACGCCTTGAACAACGCTGTAGATGTCGTACATGCCGCCTGAATTGGCGCACGACCCCATGGAGATGACCCAGCGCGGCGCCATCATCTGTTCGTAGAGGTGCCGGATCACGGGCGCCATCTTGATAAAGACTGTCCCGGCGATGACCATGAGATCGGCTTCGCGCGGCGAACCGCGGATCACCTCGGCGCCAAACCGCGCGATGTCGTAGCGGCTGGTCAGGCTGGTCGCCATTTCCACATAGCAACAGGACAGCCCGAAATTGAACGGCCAGAGCGATCGGCTTCGGCCCCAGGACATCACGCTTTGAAGCCGGGTCAGGAGGATGCTCTGGCGGCCATGCCCTTCGGCGGGTTGCGCCGCGGGATCGCCCGGTTCAACGGGCAATGGCGTTTGTTGGTTCATGGCGTCGCTCCCTTTCCGGTCCGCGGCGTTCGAGGCCGGGCAGCCGTCCCCCAGGTCAGGGCTCCGGACCTCCAGAGATACGCCAACGCCGCAAGCAATATCCCGACAAAGACGAGCAGTTCTGTGTAGCCGCGCCAACCCGCGTCGCGGCCCACCACCGCCCACGCGAAAATGAACACCGATTCCAGGTCAAAGATCACAAAAAACATGGCGATCAGGTAGAAATCAGCGGAAAACCGCAGACGGGCGGTGCCGGTCGGCACGATGCCCGACTCATAAGGTATGTCGGTTGCTTTGTCGTGGTGCCGTTCGCCCAAGACATAGGAAACGGCCAAGATGACCGCCGTCATGGCGACGACCGCCAGACAGTACAATCCCAACGGCCATAAGACAGGCGTTTGTTCAGGCATGGCGTGCGCTGCCTCAGTTGCTCTCGTTCAACCGTGAAAACGATAAGGCCGGCGAACGCATTCGACCATGCGGCAGAAGCGTAATTTGAAGGTCGAAAACCCTTAGCAGCCTGTTGAAGAACCCAAAAGACGCCGAGGTCGGTCTGGGAAGAAACGGGGATAGCATCCCCATGCGCGAGCCGTATCACCGACTCATGACCAAGGCATGGTTCCAGGTTCTTTGTGCGAGTGAAATTGAGTCATCGCAGCCCTGAGTGCTGAAGCAACCAGATGCGCAAACGACCGGTTGTCCGAAACCGGACAATGGCGTATGCATTCCCATGAACCACACAGAAAGAGACGGAACATGCGTATTCATTCGGCACTGCTTGGATTGGCGACGATCGGGTTGATGACCGGACTGACGGCGTTCGCGGACGAAAACCTCGTCAACGATCCGTCCTTCGAGGAACCCAGTTCCCCCGACCAGTTCGGGCATGTGTTCGGTAAGTGGGCAGGCTGGAAATACGACGGCGACTGCGCCTTCGAAGTTGGACAGGTCGCCCGCTCCGGCAAGCACTCCTGCCTGCTGGCAGGTTACATTGGACCCAAAATCCGCATCTCGCCGCCTGACCGCGAACTAGGTCCCGGCCGCTACCGCGTCACCGCCTTCTTGCGCGGACTGGACATTGGCACGGGAACCTACAACCAAACTACGGAGTTCATGTTTGATGGCCAATACCTTCCCCTCGGAAAGAACGGCACGTTCGGCTGGACGCCCCTAACCTACGTAGCGGAGGTCCCCGCGAAGAAGAAGGTTTCCGGCCCGTCTTTCGGTCTCATGGCACCCGGGTTCCTCTGGATCGATGACGTAACCCTGAAGAAGGTGGCCGACGACACACCGCTTACGCCCAAGCCGGTGCTGGGCCAGGAGGAATCCCCGATTGCCCTGCCGGGCGAACTGGGCCCGGATGCGGTGCGGTGCCCTTTCTGCAGCTATCGTAATGAACCGACGTGGAAAACCTGTTATGCGTGCGGTGCTACGCTGGCGAGCGTGGCTAAACGCGCGGACGGACCGTCCGTGAAGGTCATTGCCTCTTTCGAGGACAGAAATCCCTTCACCGGTGACGCGCTGTCGATTGTCGCCGAGCACGCTACACATGGAACCAAGGCGCTGCGCCTGGCCCGCAGCTCCGCGCGCATGACCGCTGCTCAGGACTGGACGGGGTACGATTTCCTCAAGGCGGACGTCTATGCCGACGCGGCCGACCCCGTGCCAGTGACCATCGAAATCCAAGACAAGGCGACACAGGGCTACTGGACGCGGGTCAACTACGAGACCATCGTGCCACCCGGCCAAAGCACACTGACGGTTCCGGTGAAGCAGCTCTACGTCGGCGAGAAATCACGCCCAGGCCGCATGCTCGATCTTGCCGGCGTAACGCGTTTCGTGATTGGGCATGGGGGCAAGGAGCAGGCGGGCCCGCTCTTCATCGACAACATCCGCCTCGAACGCGACGATGCCGCCGCGCGAGCCGCCTTCGAAGGGCTCTATGCTTTCGACCTCGGCACCGGCACGAGTCCGGTCATGGACGGGTTCACGCCAATCACGCCGGCCACGCTCTACACCAAAGGACGCGGGTACGGACTGAAGACCACCAGGGTCTGGCACGCGTTCGATGCGCTTCAGCCCGATCCGCTCTATCAGGATTTCATCTGCATCGAGGCCGGCGGCTTGGCCGTGGACATGCCGAACGGCACCTACCATGTGTTCGCGAACATCGACAGCCCATCCGGCTACTGGGGCGAAGACCAAACCTTCGCGAAACGCGCGATTCTTGCCCAGGGCCAACCGGTGGTCGTCGAAACCATGACCTTCGCAGACCAGTTGCATAAATATTTCCGCTTCTGGGATACCGAGGACCTGCCGGCCGAGAACACCTTTGACAAATATCAGAAGGCGTATTTCCACGAGAAGCAGTTCGATGTCGCCGTAACGAACGGCCAATTGAACCTTGAATTCCAAGGCGAGAACTGGGGCTGCAGCGTCTCCGCGATCGTCATCTACCCAACGAACAAGGCCACTCAGGGCCAGAAATTCATCCAGTTCGTCGAGAACCGCCGCCGCTTCTACTTCGACAATTACTTCAAGCGTACGCTGCACCGGACGACGGGTGCTCCGCTGACGCCGACGGCGGTTGATCAGGCGCGCGGTTACGTGCTCTTCCACCGGGACGCGATGGAGGATCTCTTCTACAACGACACGCCCAGGAGCAAAGAGATCGCGGCGAACTTGCAGGGCGAAGCATTCGCAGGCGAGTATGAGCCTGTCACGCTCGCGCTCGCGCCGCTACGCGACTTGGGTGTCGTGACCGTGAACATGGGCGACCTTAAGGGACCGTCCGGCACGATTCCGGCCGGCGCCGTGGATGTCGGATTTGTTTCCTACCGCGTCACGCGCGTCACCATGGAAGGGTCGGTCTACACAATCGCGCCGCGCCTCATCATGCCCACAAACTCAGTCACATGCCCCAAGGACATGACGCGACGGTTCTGGCTGACGGTCAAGACGCCCGCGGATGCCAAACCCGGCCTTTACGAAGGCCAGGTAACCGTGACCGCCGCCAAGGGCAGAAGCGCAACCATTCCCCTCGCCTTCACGGTGCGGCCCGGCAAACTCGATCCGGCCGATATCCCCGCCGGCCCGTGGGGCTACTCCATCGGCGTGCCGTGGGTTGGCAACGATCCGGCGGCTACGGCCTATGCGAGTTCGATGTCCGAAAAGAGTCTGCGCAAAATGCGGGAACATGGGTTCACGATCTTCAGCGGCGCGCCCGATATCGCGTACAAAGGCTTCAATAATGGCGCGCCCGATCTCGATTTCGTTCGCGCCGACGCCCAGATGAAACTGGCCAAAGGCCTTGGCTTCCTCGCCGTGTCCGGCTACGGGGCCGGCCTCAGCGGGCTCTCCGCCTACGCCGAGGATGTTGCCGCCATGAAGGCTGCGGGGTTCACGGATTACAGCGACTTCATCAAGGCCGTTTACACCGCCGTCCAGAAGCACGCCGACGAACAGGGCTGGTTGCCGGTGTACTACAACCTGTGCGATGAACCTCTGGGTGACGCGCTGGTCGCGGCCACAGCCAATGCCGAAGCCTATCGCAAGGCGTTCCCCAAGGGACCGCCCTTCTTCACCGGCTGCACCAGTTACGACGGCACGAATGCGCTCGATCCGCATTTCTGCCTCGCCAAGGCCTTGACCGTCGCCAACTGGAACAACCACAGCGAGTCCTCAATCAAGCTGCTGCATGACGCGGGCAGCGACTGGGCGTTCTACAACAGCGCATCCCGCTGGACCTATGGCGACTACCTGTACAAGGCGGCCAAACAATTCGACATGAAATTCCGCATTGCCTGGCATTGGAACGTGGTGGCCGGCGACCCGTACTACGCCCTCGACTGCCGCGAAGACGACTTTGCCTGGTGCAATGCCACGCCGGATGGCCGGCTGGTGCCGTCGGTTGAGTTTGAACGCATCGCCAAAGGGTTGAACGACTACCGGCGACTGCTCACGCTGGCGCGCCTGGCGAAGGAGAAGGCCGGCACGCCGGCCGCCCAGGCGGCGGAGAAACTGATCGCCGACCGCATGGCCAGTTTCAAACTCGGTCAGCGCGACCACGACACGCTTTTCGGCGAAGCGGACTGGGCTCAGTTCCGGGCCAAAGCAAGCGATGCAATCGAGGCCCTGCGCCGTTGACCGATCCAAGTCCAGACCAGCACACTTCCTGAAATCCGGCGACGCATTTGGTAGGGCGACGGCGTCCTCGCCGCGCCGTGCCTGTCGCGTTCCTGTCACGCGGGGCCGGACGCCCTCGCCCTACCTTCCGATCAGTCAGTCTTGTTCCAAATACTGCCGATACCTTCGGGACAGGTTCCGGGAATGTGAAACAAAAATCACTCCACAGAAACCAGGCAAAAGCGTCGCCAAACCCATTTTCGCAAGGTCAGCGTTCCGCAGTGATAGTGCCGCTCGCTTAGGCGCTGGCTTTACTGGCGTCCGTTGTCATTAGGACCTGTGGGGACAACGAATTCGAAGTCAGATGACTTGAACTTCTTCAAATCGTCCGTCCCTTGGATGCGTTCATCCGGAGACACCGAAATCAGCCAATCCAACCCTGTATCGGCTACAATCAGCCCATATTTCTTCATGCCTTTGGCGATTGCCTGGGCATGCGGCGAGAAGGATGAGATGTCGACCGACTTCTTCAAGCGCAGGCGTTCTCCCATTCGCGGAAAATTGTCGCCAACGGATTTTCCGTCCGAATGCGTGGCCGGATAGATATATGATTTGAGGATGTGTTTAAGCGTCACCCGAATCATGTGGGGAACTTCTCCTTTAACCACATCCGGATATTTCACCGTGGTGGCAAAGATCGAAAGCCCCGCCGCATCCGCCGACGTCCAGCCATCGGGGCGCATCTTGTTGGATGAAAGGTCGAATTTCGTAACATTGCCAACCCGCCAGCCCGTCTTTCCATCCACCTCGCCATCCCTGATCTTGGCGCCCCAGAACTCGTATACCTGCCTGGCCGTGGGATCAAGAATGAGCATGTGGCAGTCACCCACTCCTTTTCGCTGGAAAGCCTCCAAATTCCCCATACTGGGCTTCCAATTCTCGACCGGCACATTCTCCGGAATCGGATAGGGGCCTGGCTCCGAATTCTCCGGATAAACCACATGAATCGGAATGCGAGGCTGGTTGGGGGGAATAATGATGTAATTCATGTCCCGGTTGCAGGCCATTCGCCGGGGCGATGTGGTCGCAATCATTTCCTGCGAGTTGGTGGCCACCGGCCGGGCTGAGATATCTTCATTATATGCGGAGGTGGGGGGGAAAATTTGCAGTTCGTCCAGAATCTTGTCCGCCTCAGGCGTGTTGAACATAATCGGCGCCGTGATGGGCGGAAGCGGTTTCTTGGAACCATCACCCAGGACCGTGACGGCTGGCAACGACAACAGGGCCAGCATTACGCTCTGCACAGGGAATCTGAACAACGCATTCATTGATCTTCTCCTTGTTCTTTCATACTGTCATTTGCACGAGAAACGCATGTCGCCCCGACATGCTCATGGACTCCAAATCTGCGTCGGCAGGCCCTGGAAGGTCGGCCCCCACCCCATTGTCCCGGCACGGTGATGAACGGTTGGCCGGGATGCGCCGCCAAAAGCATCCGGCGCAATGGAAGGTCCGTTCCCGTAGAAAAAGATATCCGACAGTTGTTTGCAGGCTTGAAAAGCGCCTGAACTGATATTGGTTACGCCGGCAGGAACGGAAACGCTGCGGAGTCTGGTGCAGGTGCTGAACATGCCCTTGGGGATGTTTTTGACTCCACCCGGGATAACCGCATTGGTGATAGCGGTCGCGTAAAAAGCATACCCGCCCAAAATGGCAACGGTTTGGGGAAGATCGATCTGCTCCAGCCCAAAGCAATCGTCAAATGCCTCCTCCCCGATATCCACCACGCCAACCGGAACCGTGAACGTTTTCAGGCTTTCGCAGTGCCGGAAAGCGGCAACCCCGATTTTCGTGACGCTACCTCCGGCAAAGGTAAACCGCTGAATCCCTTTGCAGTTCTCAAAAGCCCTTTTCCCGATTCCTGTCACGTTTGCGCCAATCACAACACCGGTGATGCTGCTGCACGCCGGATCGTTCAGTTTCCCATGAAAGGCGTTGTCCCCGATTCCGGTGACCGGCGCGCCATTGATGGCGTCAGGAACAACCACGTTCCCGTCGTGCCCCGTATAATTCGTGATGGTGAGCGAACCATCACGGTTGACCGCATACCCAAAAGGTTGCTGCGCCACGACAGGAAGCACGCCGGCAAAAAGGATCAGGAGCGGAAAAAGAGGCGCTCGCTGCATTTCTAAATCTCCCGTTGCGGCTCATTCAACCGGAAGAATTCTTCCGCATTGCCGTAACAATACGCCTGAACCTCTTTCATGGTCGGCAGCATTTTACGGGCATAGCTGATCTCTTCCTCAATGACCTCGACCTTAACATGATCCACGGCCCACCGATGAAACCGCATCGGCCCGTCAGTCCCGACAAGCATCTTCCGGTGCTGAAGCAGGCGCCCCATCATCTCGAACATCAGCGAAAAATGAGACAACCAAGAGGGCTCGACATAGCAGTGCTCGAACGACACCGCCATGAAAACCGCCTCCTCGATGGGCGACGCATGGCCCAGAATCAGCCGAAGGCTCTTCCGCTTTTGCATTACCGGCTCAAACGCAATTGCTTTCGCGCCGGGCGTCGGCTGGGTATGCGTAATAACATAC
>Ga0118677_10006134_pt1 | contig 12219 bp, 16 predicted proteins | sample AliMusrvi5mmetaG_FD_86154 | JGI IMG/M metagenome (GOLD analysis project Ga0118677, IMG submission 86154)
GCATAGAACAGCGGGCTGAGTTGGATCGATTGGCTGTCGCCGGTGCTGTTCTCAAGGTGAAACGAGGCCGTGCCTTGTCGATGCACGCCGGTGTTCAGCACGGCATAGGTGCCGGTGGTCGCGGACGTGATGTTAGATGTGTTCTCGCAGTTTTCCGGGGCGGCGGCGGGGGTACTCCAGCGGTTCCACTTATAGGCGCTCGCCCCCCCCACCGGCAGATAGGTTAGCGTGAATGCAGTGTCAGCGTCAGCGCTGGCGGAACTGGTGATGGCGGGCGGCGCATAGGTGAGTTTCAAGTCCGCCTTGGCATTTTTGGCCGCCGGAACCACTAGACTGACGGTTTGGTTCATACTGAATCCGGAAAAGGTGACTGTGCGGGTGGCGGCGCTGGAGGGCACCGGGACGACCCACCCTCCGCCGGTGGCGGTGGTGCAGTAGAAGGTGGCGCCGCTCACATTGACGGTTAGTCCGGAGATGCCCTCGCCGATGTCATAAAAGCCGTTTGAATTCAGGTCGTAGTAGGCCACCCCGGTTCCGAATGTGGGGTTGGAGGTGCTGGTTCCGAAATCCTGAGTCACGAGCTCCGGTCCGACAGCGCCATTGATGCCATTGACCACCCCCAGGCCGATTTCGCGGAAGGTCGCGTTATGGATGTTATTGCGGTGACCGCGGGGACTCTGCATGCCCCCGGTGCCCGAGCCCCAATCGACTTCGAAGCCGACATGACCGAACCAGACATTGAAGGACGATGCGTAGATGTTCTCCGCCGCGGTGGCAATCAAGTAACCTGCTTCCGCCATCCGGATAAATGGATCATTGGAGGGATTCGTTTCGTAGTGGGACGCCGTGGCGTTGGCCAGCATCCAGACTGAGTGCCTCCGCGCGGAGGTGGTCAGACAGGCGTTGGGTGCGAGCGGCGGTTGCACCGGAATGTCATTGAATTCGTTCTGCATCATCGCCAGATCGACGCCGAATTGCTTGTAGGCGGTCAGAATGTCCCGATCCGTGGTGGCCGCAAGGCGCGCGCCTTCCGCAGGCGGTGTGGCACGCGCCCGGTTGATCAACTCAAGGTAAAGTTGCTCTTCATCAGTGGGGTTTCCAAAGTTGTAAAGTGTCAGCCCCTGACACGGACCGGCAATCATCGCCAAGCCGCCAAGTGAGCGCAACGCAAGCCTGTCAAACCGCCGGGAAATGCCGTGCTTGGCAAGGCTTATGGAGCGGGTCAGCAAATAAACTGAAACTGTCTTGTATGTATTCATGCCGATTTAATGTGGGCATTTATGCGCAATTCGCCGGGACCATCAATGAAAAAAATCGGAAATCTCGAAATTTCCGCGGCTTGCATGTCGTTGGCACCGACGCGGACTGGCCCCGAACTCCCGGATTCAAGCCATTTTGTCGCGCATTTTGGGGCTTGCCACGCCGCGCCCGCCCATGCCAATCTCAGCCACGCCAGCGGCGCAATCGGATAAACGGCCCGTTTTGGCATCCCATCTCCCAGTTAGAACAAGCAAAACGAAACAACCAAGCAAGCACCCACGATCCGTCATGAAAACCGTCATCAAACTCATCGCCGCCGCCGGCCTTGTCGCCCTTGGCAGTTGCGCCAGCAGCAATCGAGGCAACACCTCTCGCGCCAGGTTCCTGGACCAGGTCTGGGTCTCGCCAGCCGTGCGCGGCAAGACCTTGTATGAGGCCTATCCCAAGGTTTATTTCGCTCCGGTGAAAGTGGACCGTCTCAAGCAGCAGGATTGGTGGACCTCGCAAAGCGCCCGGACCCAGGCCGATCTGGCCAAGGATGCCAGACATCTCGCGAAATACACCGGCAACGCGCTGCGCAGCGCAGCCGCGAATTATCCCGCCAAGCGCGTGCAAGTCGTCAACGGCCCGGGACCGGGCACCCTCGTCGTGGATTGCGCCATCACCGAACTCGTGCCGGCCAAGGCCTTCTGGAATTCCGCCACCACCGCCGCTGGTTTCGTGGTGCCGGGAGCCGGTCTCCTCGGCACCTTTGGCAAAGGTTCCATCGCCTTTGAAGGCCGCCTGCGCGACGGCGGAACCGGCAAGGTGCTCGCCACCTTCCGCACCCGCAAGTCCGACAAAATGGCGGTGATCAATACGGCCGCCTACACCTGGTATCGCGGTTCGGAGGGCAACATCGACGAGTTGGCGCAGCAAACCGCCCGGCTCCTCAACACTCCCAAGGGCACCGTGGTAGAAAGCGGCGAGCCGATCACGCTCATCTCCTATTGAGTTGACGCGATCCTAACCCACTTGCCGGAACTCACTGCGATGCAAGCCATGAACGGCGTGGTCGCCTATTCCAGCTCGCGCCTTGACAGCGCCCAATCGGAGACGATCGTCCCCGGTCCGCACGGCTCGGAGCAGTTGCCGCAGACCATCGACGAATTGAAACGCATTCTGCGCCTCCACCTCAAGACCGCAAACCCATGAGCCCCCTGCCCCGCCGCGTTGTTTCCTATCTATCCGCCATCGCCGTGGCCTGCACCCTGGCGGGCTGCACGTCCTACTCGAAGGTCAGCGTGGTCAGGCCCGTTTACCATGAAAAGGGACCCTTCATCGGCCCCTTTGTGGCGATCGGAGGCGAGATTGCCAAGGGCATGGCGGCCAGCCGCAAGGACCCGATCGTCGCGCTCGGCGGCTTCCTAACAGCAGCGGAGGCGGCTTCCCGACAGCTCCAGCGCAACCCCACCGACGCGCAAGCGCTACAGGATTACAACTTCGCAGTGGCCCGGATTCTCTCCACCATCGCCGACGCCAAACTCGACCCGTGGAACCAACCCCTGCGCGTGCCGGCCAGCGGCGGCGACTTCGTTCTAACGAAGAAACCCAGCCCGAACCCGCAGTGGAATCCCGCGCTCTACAACTTCACCCCCGCCGACCAATTCGACGTCGGGGGCAGCTACGTGACCAAACGCTCCATCCGTCCGGGACTGGGCGCGTCCACCGTCGCGGTGGGCAAGGAGGCCACCAAGGATTCCAAGACGAATTTCAGCCTGCCCCGCATCTATTATGGCGTGACCGTGCTCGCCAACTTCGAGGGGCGCCGCTGCATCATCGAATTCAAGGACCCCTTGGCCGACGAGACCGTCAGCCTCGGCGGCCACACCTATCCGCTCGCCGCCGACTTCACCGTGCCGCTGGCCGTGATGCTCGCCGCCAACGATCCGAAGAAGATGGAACTCATGCGGGTGTTCCGGCCGGCCAACTATGAGAACACCGCCCGCATCGCCCGGCTCCAACCCTACGACCCCAACAAAACCGTCCTGCTCGTCATTCACGGCCTGATGGATTCGCCGGCCACCTGGACGCCGATGATCAACACCCTGCGTGCCGACCCCGAGTTCCGGAAAAACTACCAGGTCTGGTTTTACAGCTACCCCAGCGGCTATCCCTTTCAGTATTCCGCACTGATCCTGCGTCACGAACTGGACGCCATCGAACGCAAATTCCCGCTTAAGAAGCCCATGGTCGTCGTGGGCCACAGCATGGGCGGCTGCATCAGCCGCCTGCTCATCACCGACACGGGAGACAAGCTCTGGATGGGTATTTTCGGCAAACCCCCGGAACAGGTCAAGATGTCCCCGGAGGCCGGGAAGCTCTTCACCGAGGCTCTCATCTTCCGCCACCGTCCGGAGGTGGGCCGGGTGATCTTCATCTCCTCGCCCCTCAAGGGCAGCAACCTCGCCAATGACTGGTTCGCCCGCCTCGCCTCGTGGCTCGTCAAGTCCCCGGTTACCCTGCTCAAGGCCGGCGCGGATGTTGTCAAGAGCGTTAACTTGCAACCCGGTGACCTCAAGTTCAAGGGCATGCCTAACAGCATCGACACGCTTTCGCCCAACGCCAGGTCCGTGAAGGTGCTCGCCACCATTCCGCTCACCCCCGGCATCCCGTATCACACCATCATGGGCAACCGTGGCAAGGGGCCGCCGCCGGACTGCAGTGACGGCGTCGTGCCGTACTGGAGTTCCCACATGGATGGCGCGCAGTCCGAACTCATCGTCCCCTCCGGCCACAGCGCCCACCAGAATCCCGAGGCCATCAAGGAAGTCCAACGCATTCTCAAACTCCATCTCAGGTCAAAACAACAGAAACCGAATTGAGTTATACCAACCGAACAAACACCATGAAGACGATCACTCCGATCCCCTGCGAAGCCAATGCCATGCACACCCTTGCCAAACTGGCCAAAGGTGCCGGATTGGCGGCAATGTCACTGGCATTGATGAATTGCGCGACGCCACCTGCCAACACCGCAGCGGACCAACGCTCCGCCATCCCCTCCATGACCCGCCAAACCCTGAACGAGCTTTACGCCACCCAATCCGGGTCGCGGCAGTTGATCGCAAGCTGCGCGGGCTACGCGGTGTTCAATCCAATCAAGCCCAAGCCTGTGTCAGTCGGCACCGACTATGTTTACGGTCTGGCGGTCGACCGGAGCACCGGTCGTGAGACCTACATGCGCATGGCCGGCCTGAGCGACAGGTATGGCGCGGGTCTGGCCAACTGCCGTGCGGTCATCATTTTCCGCGATTCGACCCTGTTCCATGCCTTCGTCTCCCGCGGCTGGTCGATGGTCGCCGATTCCCAGTCCGTCGCCGCTCTTGATCGCGCTTCCACCCACGACGGCACCGTCGTCAGTTCGAACATGGATCCGGTCGTCTATCACCTGTCGCGCAACGGCGTCGCGGTTTCCGCCACGCTTGGCGCACGGAAGGTCTGGCCGGAAGGCGCGCAGGGTCCCTGAATCCCTCTCAGTTGAATTGCATCTAACCTAACAAACACCATGAGCGTGAAATCACTCCGAACGCCGTCCGCCTCGCTGCGGGCCTCCGCCGCAATCGCCGCCACCCTCGCCACCGCGCTTGGCGGAACCCCCGCTCCCGCACCCATCCAGGCCCCGCCACCCGCGTCGGGCTGGGAGTTCCGCATCGAGCCCTATGGCTGGCTGACCGGTATCGACGGAACCGTCGGCATCGGCGACAAGATGGCCGATGTCGACGCAAGCTTCAGTGACATGTTCACCCACAAGGCCTTCACCTACGACGTCGCCGAGTCGGGACTGTATCTGGGATTGAACTTCAAGTTCTAACACCCTACCCGGTCATTCCCCCCGCTGCCACGCCGAGCCCGTTTTCCGCGAATTGAATGATTCGCATCGCTGGAATCGCGGGTGCTGGTTGGTTCCCGAACGGAGTGCGCCGCCACTCAGGTTAGACACCCCTCGCGTTCAGTCGGACCGGGTGTTCTCCTCAATGCATTTGACAAGAGCGGTCAGGTTGGCGGGCTTGGCGAGGAAGATCTGCCCACCCACCTCGATGCCCTCCTCCCCGGCCTCCTCCTTGCTGACGATAGCCGTGAGAAACACGATGGGAACATGCTTCAGAGCGCCGTCCTTATGGATCTGTGCGGCCACCGCACCGCCAATCATTTCCGGCATCATCACATCCAGGAGAATCAAGTCCGGGCGGAACTCACGCGCCGCCGTCAACGCCTGGGCCGCTTCGTTTTCCGTTCGAACCAAATAGTTACCGGATCGCTCGAGGAGCACTTTCATCGTCCGGGTGACTGTGACTTCGTCGTCGATAACGAGGATTCGTTTCGCTTTCATGTTTGTTCTGTAGGTTTGGGGTTAAACACGATCGTGACCCGCGTGCCGCCTTCGGGCCGGCTGCACAAGTCAATGGTTGCGCCATGCATGGCAATGATTTGACGCATCGCGGACAGCCACCAAGTGGAAGGTCCGTCCCGACGTTCAGGGCGGCTTCTCGGACGTGGGTCGTTTGATGTTGGCGCGCTCTTCATGCTGTCATTTCCGCGGCGGCAGTTGCATTGATGCGATCGGCCTTCCTGACGATCCCCATCAGAAGGATAATGCCAATGAAGGAAGCCCGCGACAAGAAGAAACCGCAGGGTGCATCCCACCCTTCACCGTGGCAGCATCAAGTCGTGGTCGGCGAGGCCGGTGAGGCGGCGCAACCCGGCGAGCAGGCGCATCAGCGTGAAGAAGAGGAAGACGAGAATGGGGAGGCCGATGACGGCGAATCCCCAGCCGGTGATTTTGGCGATGATGCTGTTATAGACCTCAAGGGCATCGGCGGCCGTTTCGTCGAAGCTGCGGAAAAACCACCGGGCCAGCCACAGATTCATCACCGAACTGAGAAAAAACGAGGCGGCGAAGAGCCGCGTGGCAGCCAGCAGGAGCTTGTCATAACCGCTTTGCACGCCCAGTTCGCCGATGCGGGCTTCGATTTTCGGGATGTCGAAAATCGTGTCGTTGTAGAGGAACAAGCGGATCAGCGGCGTGCTCGTGCGGTGGGAAAACAGGATCGCCACTCCGAGCATCAGCGGAATCACCGCCTCCTTGATCCCGAACAGCGCGCCGGCGTTGGGTTTGACCGAGCCGTCCTTGTTCCACAGATAAAGGGTCAGCCCGCCAGTTAGCAGAACCGACAGCAGGCCGATGCCGGAGAAGAAATTCAGTTTGCGGTTTTTCGCGAAATACCAGATGCCGTAGCCGAGCGGCAGAGCCAGGGCGATGATGATGGCCTTGACCGGGCCCAGATGCCAGAATCTGGCCGCCTTATGCAGTTTTTCCTGAAGGAACGGATCCTTGCTGAAGAGGCTGAGAATCAGCACCGGCACGATCACGTTGACCAGGATATTGGCGAGCGGATGTTCGTCTTTGCGTTTGGGATCGGCCATCGGGGGTGCTTGGGAAGCACCCTTCTAGGAAAGGAGCGCGGCCTTGGCAAGTCAAACCACGCAAGAGCCAGTGCTTGTAACGGATAGCAAAAATGGACTCACTCGGCCTTGACGCCCCGCAAATGCACAGTTACTGTGCAGCGCAGCCATGAAGAACATTACCTTGAAAATCGACGACGAGACCTACCGCAAGGCTAGGGTCCGTGCAGCGAATGAGGGCACGTCGGTCAGCATGCTGGTGCGGAATTTCCTGATATCCCTCTCAAGCCGCTCGGAAGCCGAAGCTCACCAACGGGTCGTCGCCGCGCTACAGGAAATCTATGCAGAGGCGGATGCCTGTGCCACTCCCCGCAGCGAAGCCCTGCTCCCTCTCACTCGCGAGGAAATCTATGCCGAACGCCTTCGTTGACACCAATGTGCTGGTTTATGCGGCGGAGGAGACAACCCCACTGGACCGAAAAACCATCATCGCCCGTGAACTCCTCCTCCAGCCCGGTCTGCATTTTTCCGTGCAGGTTCTGAGCGAGTTTGTCGTTAGCGCACGGCATCCCCAAAAGCTCAATCTGCCGCGGGAGCGGGAGCAACGCTGGCTGCAAGGCTTGCTGCTGCGTCCCGTTGCTAGCATCACTACTGCAACCTTTCTCCGTGCACTCGCCATCCACAGCCGTTATCAGATATCACATTGGGACTCACTCATCCTTGCTGCCGCACGAGAGCTGAATTGCTCCTTGGTTTACTCGGAGGATCTCAATCATGGTCAGGACATTGATGGCGTGAAAGTGATCAACCCCTTCCTCTGAATTCTATCTGTTACATAAGGAAATGAAAAGCGGATGGAGAGTCCATCCCGCAGTTGAGCAGCGTCACGATTTCCGGGAACGTCTTATGGGGTGAAGGCCGTTGCAAGAGCCGGTGGGCATGCGCGTCAAGTTAAGGGAAAAACTGGAGCACAGCCGTCCCGGCTGTGAGGGAAGACAGGCGTCCTCGCCTGTCGTTACTTGGCGTCCCGGCTTTGGTGGGACAAAGGTGCCGGGCAGGATCCGGCAGCCACACGAATGACTTGCTGCGAGACGCAGCAGTCACGGCCTGCCGCGAGACGCGGCAGCCACGGGCGGGCATCCCCCTTAACCCGACGCGCATGGCCGGTGGGGGAGCTTCGCTGTGCCACGCCCGCGCAAGCCGGGGGCGTTTCATGGTTGATTCGCCGATTATGCGCTTATTTTCTGGCTTGCGGGCGTGTGCACAATCCCCAACAGGCCATCAATGGAACGATCCTCGTCAATGAGCGGCCAATGAATGCCATATCCTGACGGGGAAATTTCAAAAGTCCCTCGCTCACCACGGGCAATCCATGCCGTGGAAGCGTTGGAAGAAGCGGTTTCTTCTTTCGGCATCCGTGCCTTCGGGGCCGATGCCGCTCAAGACGAGTTCGCGGGCGGTGGCCATCATGTCCAAACCCATCAGGAGGCGTTCTTCGGGTGTCTTGCGCATCATCGCGGCGAAGATCATCGCGTTGATCTCCGGCGGGGTGTCTTTCACGGCAAAACCCGTGTCAGCATATCTGTCAGGTTCAATGCGGCTGACCATGTCCGAAGGTACTCCGTGTCGCAGCCGGTCGCAATCAGATTCTCCACGTCGGCGAGCTGGCGTTCGGACAGGGATTGTGCGGCCCAGTGAAGTTTGGAGAGAATCAGGTCCTCCTTGCTTACCACCCAGACCTCGAAGTCCGCAACTTTGAGGCGGATGCGCCGCGAGAATTCGTGCAAGCGGTAGTCCACCTGCTTCCGCACCATGAAGTCCACCTTGAGCAGCGTGGTTTGGTGGATCGCGTTGAAACTGCTCTGATTCAGCACAGCGTCACGCGCGGCCTCCGCCGACACATAATAGTCCCGCCCCAGAATGTCCTGAATCCGCGCCACATCATTCAAATGAAAGGCGATGACGAGATCGATGTCGCGCGTCATGCGCGGCTGGGCGTAACAATTCAGCGCCACGGAACCGGTGAGCATGTAGTCAAGTCCCGCCGCTTCCAAGCGGGTCACGATGTCGCCCAGGAGCTGGAGTTCCTCGGTCATGGCTGGATCTCCTCTTATTCATTCAACTCACGGGCGGGCCGACCGTGAAATATGTTACGATCAGACCGCGCCGGCGATGCTGCGGCCTGTCGAACGCAGGTCGTCACAGGCGACCTTGAGGCGATTGGCGAGGCCGATTTCGGCTTTTTTCAGGTAGCCGCGGGGGTCATAGGCTTTTTTGTCGCCGACTTCACCGTCGATCTTGAGCACACCCTCGATGTTTTGGCAGATATGGGTGACGATGGGGCGGGTGAAGGCGTATTGGGTGTCGGTGTCGATGTTCATTTTGACCACGCCGTAGTCGAGGGTTTCGCGGATGTCGGTGAGTTCCGAACCGGAACCGCCGTGGAACACGAGGTCCATCTCAGCGGCGGCACCGTGCTTGTCGGTGACCGCCTTTTGGCCATCGCGCAGGATGGTGGGCATGAGTTTGACGGCACCGGGCTTGTAGGCGCCGTGGACATTGCCGAAGGTGGCGGCAAACAGGAATCGGCCTAACGGTTGCAGCGTCTCATAGACAGTGAGCATGTCGGCAGGGGTGGTGTAGAGCTTGTCGGCATGGACGCCGGACATGTCGTGGCCGTCTTCCTCGCCGCCGACCACGCCGGCTTCGACTTCGAGAATGATGCCCAGCTCGGCGCATTCTTCGAGCAGCTTCTTGGAAAGCTCCATGTTGTCGGCGAGCGGCAGTTCGGAGGCATCCAGCATGTGGCTTTGGAACAGCGGGCCCTTGCCCTCGGCGAGGCGCTGGCGCGAGGCCTCAAGCAGCGGCCGCAGGAACGACTCCACCTTGCCCGGTTGGCAGTGGTCGGTATGCAGGGCCACCAGCACGCTGTATTTCTCCGCCAGGCGGTGGGCGGCTTCGGCTAACACGATGGCACCGAATGCTTCATCGCCCACGCTCGAACCGGAGGCGAACTTGCCGCCGCCGGTGGAAACCTGGATAATGCCGTCGGACTTGGCTTCCGCAAAGGCGCGGAGTGCCCCGTTGATGGTGATGATGGAAGTGACGTTGACGGCCGGATAGGCATAGCCGCCCTGTTGGGCGGCGTCCAGCATGGCACGGTATTGGGCAGGGGTGGCAATTGGCATAACGGCCCCTGAGTAAACAGGCGGCGAGCCAACTGCAAGTGGGAATCGAAAAGAATTTGCAGGAAAATCATCCCGCGCGGCTCGATTGCGACTTGCCAAACCGCTCGAAGGCGGGTTTCTCTTGCTCGAAACCGATGACCGACCCTGAAATGATTGTATGCCGACCGACCCGCTGGTTTCTGCTGCGGGCCTTGGTGATGTTGCTGATGTTTGGCGTGTTTGCGGTGCTGTTTTTCGTCGATGGCTCGAGCGGTTACCGCAAGAAGAACGAGGTTTTCTATCTTCACCTCGCCTTTCAAAAGGCCAACGACAAGTTTGCCGAAATGAACCAAAGCGGAGGGCTCACTCCGGAGGCGTGGAAACGTTACGCCGCCGCGCAAACGGTGGACTTCCCGCCTGATCGCTCGGTACTGCCCAGCGGGCTGAGCCTGCCGATGCCCTGGCCCGAAATCCTGCATGACTACGAGCGCATGCAATCATTGCAGTGGAATCTTCTCTGGCGCGAATATACCAAGGGCCGCGGCATCAATGAGGCCACTCCCGAGGAACCTTACGATGCCCGCAAAATCAAGGAACAATGGGTGGTTTTCTGGATTTGCACGGCACTGACCCTCACCATCGGGTTTTTCCTGGCACGCACGCTGCGCCGCACGATTGAGGCGGATGCTGAGGCGGTCACCGACCAATGCGGTCGCCGGGTGCCGTATGCCGATTTGAAAGTCCTCGACCTCCGCAAGTGGGAAACCAAAGGGCTGGCCTTTATCAATTATGATGGCGCGGCGGGCAGCGGCCGGCTCCGCATCGATGGCCTCACCTACGGCGGCTTCAAGAACGACGATGGCGAACCCGCCGAAAAACTCATGGAGCTGATTCGCTCGCGGTTTGACGGTGAAGTGATCGAATACACCACCGTCCCTCCCGAACCACCGGGTGTTCCGGAGGCCGATTCCAGGCCCGAAACGAGTTAATTTCACGATTCTTAAGAATTTTTCGCGCTCGCGGCGTTTTTAGGTGTTGCCAAGCCCCATCCGGACACGTTAAGCCAGCGCCGACGCCAACCATAACCACCCCAGTAGCCTATGTCTGATAAAAGTATCGAAGCCCGAGTGAAGGACATCATCGTCGACCAGCTCGGCGTCAGTGCCGATCAAGTGACCCCTGAAGCCAAGTTTGTCGAAGACCTCGGTGCCGACTCGCTCGACACCGTGGAACTCGTCATGGCTTTTGAGGAAGAGTTTGATATCGAAGTGCCCGATGAGGAAGCGGAAAAGCTCCAATCGGTCGGCGATGTCATCACCTACATCAACACCCAACAAGGCTGATTCCAGCCGCTGGATTGTTCTGTAAAAGGGTGGACTCCCCGGCGGTGTCCGCCCTTTTCTTTGCAATTCGCCCAAACCGTTGGACATTGGGTCAGCCATGCATTCGCCAGACGATATCCAGTATGCCCTTGAAACGACCCGCGTCCTGCGCGAGCCGGATCGGCGGATCGAGACGTTTGGCGAGACCCGCTTTGAATTCCAGATCATCAGCGAACTGATGGATCAGGTCGGCCAGGTGCGCATCCGCACCGGCGAGGTCGAGGCGATGCGCCCGCGCATCCTGCGCCCGGCGCCGTACCGGGAGATTGAATTGGAGGGCTTCGACGCCTCTGCGCGGGAACGGATGGACGCGTTGATAGAGAAATTTCGCAGCGAGGGCAAGAACCTCGCCTTCATGCAATATGGATTTCAATTTCGGCGCGGGCAGGTGCACGAGGAGATCATTCACGATTCGCTGGAGGTGGTGCGGGACCGGGTGTTGGCGGACATCCGCCGCACCGGCAATCCCACGCGTGCGGTAATCGAGGGGGTCGACGACGCCTGGGAGGTGTCGATTTTGAAATTCTCTTTTGAAATGATCCTGCGCTCCCATGAAATCAACGCATTTGATTTCAAACGGCGCGGTCTCCTCTGAGCCTTGAACCACCCATGAGTGCCTGGTCATTGCTCAAGCTGCTGGCCGCCGCCGCTGTCATTGGTGCCATCGCCTTCACCGGGATGTTTGCCTATCATGTGGCGGTGCGGCCCATCAAGGGCGGGGTTTTTGAAAAAATAGTCCCCAATCCCACCACCGTCATTGGCAATCAGCCCGCTGCGGAATTCACCCAACTGGTCGATGCCGCCGAGATGCCCGACATCGATCCGGGCGAGAAGGCCTTTCAAAAGGCCCATGAACTCATCGCGTTGGGCAAACTGGCCGCCGCCCGCGAAAAACTCAACACCATCGTCAATATCTGTCTCTTATACACATCTGACGCTGCCGACGATCTACTCTGTGTAGATCT
>Ga0118677_10012810_pt1 | contig 12219 bp, 10 predicted proteins | sample AliMusrvi5mmetaG_FD_86154 | JGI IMG/M metagenome (GOLD analysis project Ga0118677, IMG submission 86154)
TACTAATTCTGTTTGATAATCTTCCTCACAATACTATTATTCACCGATTGCAACTTAACAAAATAAACTCCAGCCGCCTGACCAGATAAATCAACCTGCTCAATGCTATTGGTTAGTTGCTTGCTTAACACAACCTGTCCAGTAGTGTTGAGGATTTCAAGCGTATAGGCTTCTTTTAGATTATCTATTTGAATTGTGAACTTATCACTTGCCGGGTTTGAATACAGCGTAACATTTATACATACCTCAAGGGGATTAAGCAGCTCAAAAGGCGGCTGGCCGTTTGAAATAGAAACCCCGATGCATTGCAGATCGCCGAATTTTGGCAGCAGCAGGTGCAGGCGCTGTACGGTTTCCGAGGGCGTCCAGAGTATTTTCAAATTCTCGAAATAATAGGGCAGCGATGACCAGCAACTCATCAGATACACAGCAATTCCCGCAAGCGGCGCCAGCAGCCTCGGTATGAATAGCGAAAAGCAGCAGATCATCAGGCAATACAGCGCAAGGCTTATGCTCATAAACAGAAAGCTAAGCGGCTGCTGTGGGGATAGTGCCCCCGTTGTCTGATAAAAAAACAGGCAAAAAAGGAGCCCTAACACGGTAAGGTTCAGCGCTGAGATGATGAGAACCGGAAGCAGGCGTCCGGCAACAAATGCTTCCCGGCTGATTGGCCGCGCAAGAATAACCGCAACCACCCCTTCATCCATATCGCGGGTAAGGGCCTGCGAGGCCAGAAGCCCGCACAGCATGATGCTCCAGAAGACAATACCATTGAAGGAAATCCCGAGCGCTATGCCCTGGCGCGCCTCTTTGCCGATGAGCATGTTCTCGCCCCGGACCGTGCCGATATCGCAGCCCTTTGCCATGAAAATAAACAGCAGAGAGATGGCGAAAATAAAGTAGACAACCCGCTGCCGCATGCACTCTTTAAGGCCTGTCTTAGTTACCGCCCAAATCTTCATTTTTAACCAGTCTGTAAAAGATTTCTTCAAGTGATTCGGATTTCCACGACAGCGACTGCACCCGGGCCCCGCCTTCAACGATAATGCGATGAACCGCAACCGAGTCTTTTTCATCGCTCAGGAATATCCGCAAATTTTTTCCGTCCGCCTCCAGATTTTTATGAGAAATACCATTGATGGCCGCAGCCATGGCATCGGTGAACCCCTCGGCAGTTACTTCTAAATGCTTGCCGCGGTCTGACAGGTCGCCCCGCATGCCGCTTTTAATGATTTTGCCTTTATGGAGTATCGCCACGCGGTCGCAGGTCCGCTCCACTTCCGAGAGAAGATGGGAGTTTAAAAAAATCGTTGTGCCCCGGGCCTTCATATCGAGCAGAAGCCGCCGCAGTTCGGTGAATCCGATAGGGTCAAGGCCCGAGGTGGGCTCATCCAGAATCAGCAGCTCTGGATTGCCGAGTATCGCCTGGGCTATGCCGGCCCTCTGGAGCATGCCTTTGGAAAGCGTGCCGATCTTCTGGTTGCGCACGCTCTCCAGCGCGACGCTTTCCAGGCAGGCGCTTATATCGTTTTTGAGCCTGCCTGCTGCAAGGCCGATTAATTCGCCGTGAAAATGCAGAAATTCTTCAATGCTCAGAAACGGGTAGGTGCGCATATTTTCGGGCAGAAAGCCCACGGTTTGACGTGCCTGGGGTTTTGTGACCGGCTCGCCGAAGATCCGGGCGCTTCCCGCTGTCGCGCGTACGAGATTGAGAATGACTTTAACGAAGGTGCTCTTGCCCGCGCCATTGGGCCCGAGAAAGCCGAATATCTCCCCTCGGTTAACCGTCAGGGTCATATCCTTCAGCGCTGTAATAGGGCCATACTGTTTTGTGAGATTTTGAGCTTCGATGGCAAACTGCATGTTTTTTTACTACCCTTTAAAAGGTTTCCGCAGTAATCACTACTGTCGGGTTGTCAGCTGTCCGGTAACAGACAGAGAACGGTCAGGTCATTGTCGCATCCTACCAGCCCGACGAGAAGCCATATAAGTAAGGTTTATCCATCCTGGTGAGGATATTTACTGCGGCTGAGATGACGGGGTATCACGTAAGGCGCACAGTTTTTTTAACTGACGAGCAGCTACATTATTTTCAAAAGCTGCGCCATGCCGGTTACGGCCTGACTGCAATATACAATAATGCTCAGTACATTGATCCAGCGATGATATTTCAGCAATGCGGCTCGCTTTTCTTGTTTAGACATCATTATAATGCCGGTTGTAGCGCCCATGGCCAGCAGCAATATAGTAACCATGGCTAAAATTTCATGCACGTCCATATCAACCGGTATACCGTTTTTGTTCGCCCATCGTGTCGCCAGAACACCTAAACCCGCGCCAAGCAGCGTCGTGAAATAATAAATAGCCCCGAAATTAACGTGGAAGGCTACATTGAACATTCTGCGGGTCAGGCCCGATATCAGATTGAACAGTCCACAGGCAAAGGAAAATGTCTGGCCAACGGGGTGCAAAAAAAGGAGTTCTTTCATAATCGCGCTGGTATCCCTGCAAGCAATATGTGCTGCCGTGCTGCAGTATGTAATAACTCAGGCTTCATGCTTTTGTCAACCCCGTTTGCCAGACAAAGGATGTTCACCTGCAAACAATTTGCACGTGAGAGTTTTTGGCCTTTACGGCTGTATCACTTTTTAACTTCCTCAAATTTGTCCTTGGGTGCGCCGCAGATGGGGCAGGTATCGGGAGCTTCAGCGCCTTCATGAACATAACCGCAGATTTTGCAACGCCATTTTTTCATTCCGTTTTTCTCCTTGCATGGTGTTATTGCGTTTATCCCGTTTTACCGGGCTGGTGAAGATTGAGACGCGCCTACCGCGCCAAGATACACCGTTGATTCCTCATGGCCGTCAACGCCGATAAGGGTATTTACTTCGCTGTCAAAAAAAGCTCCGATGGTGCAGCACCCGAGCCCGAGGGCCGAAGCTGCAAGATACAGATTTTCTCCGATATGGCCGGCATCCATATAAATATAGCGGTATGCCCGCTCGCGGTATTTCCATTTGCTGCGGCCGGGCAGGGCCGTCCAGACAAAAACGGCAGCGCATGCCGCTACAATCTCCTGCCCGAGGCAGGCCCGTTCAAGCTTTCTTGCATGATCGCCGGGGCTGATCAGCTCAAGGGACTGGCCTACAATATCGAGATGATACATGCCGGCATCGAGCTCCGTGACCCGGTTGACGCAGATATATGTTTCAACCGGATAGAGCGCGCCGGCCGACGGCGCTGCCCGGAAAAGATAGCCATTCTCTTTGCCGGTGAACCCCTGACTGGCAAAAACCAGTAGGGAAAGCTGCTCGAGGCTTAAGGGCTCATGGCTAAAGTCCCGGTGCGAGCGGCGTTCGGCAAGAGTGCTCCAGAAGTCGGCCCGCGGCAGATGCTGCGGGAGCCGCAGCGAAACCGTTTTTACCGCATCGGGATACTGCTTATAGGGCGCAGCGCGCGGGACACTCTCAAAGGCAGAGCCGGCCATGCCGTCGCGGCTGTATTTTGTTTCTTCCTGATACCGGTCGCCGATGCCTTTGCTTGCCGTCATAATTTAACCACCGAGGTACACTACCAGGGTCGTATGGCCTACGCCCCTACTTCAGCCGCGAGCAGTCAAAGTCAGGCTTTGCAAGATCAGCCTTGAGCGCTGAAATATCCTTTTTGGTTTTGATGGCTCCAAGTATTTCATCGGCGCCATGATTGTCCCCGAGCAGTATGGTGCCGACCAGGATATTGTCCTGGAGCACGAATTTGCGGTAGACGGCTTGTGCCGGGTCCTGAACCACAATGGATTCAAGCTTCCCGTCGGCATCGATATCGCCGCCCGAGGTCAGATTGATCCCGACAACCTTCAGGGAATTCGACATGACGCTGCCGCTGTACTGAGCGCTGCCGCCGGCCATATTCGTGCCTGCCACGCGGCCCTGGTCCATTGACGGCTGCCACAGGCCGTAGAACATGCCGCGGTGCTCGATGAGATCGCCCGCGGCATATATATCGTCGATGCCGGTCTTCATGGTGTCGTCGACCTTCACGCCCTTGTCGATCTCAAGCCCGATTGCTTTGGCAAGCGCGACTTCAGGCCGCACGCCTGCCGATATCATCACCATGTCTGCGGGCAGCTTTTCGCCTGCTTCAAGATTGACGGCGAGCCTGCCGCCATCGCTTGCGATGTCTTTGGTTTTTGCGCCCAAATAAAAGCTGAAGCCCATTTTTTCCATCTGCTTTTGCAGGATGGCGGCTCCGGGCACGTCCATCTGGCGGGGCAGCAGCCGCGGGAACACTTCAACAACGGAGACTTTGAGGCCTGCCTTGCGAAGGCCGTTGCCGGCTTCAAGGCCGAGCACGCCCCCGCCGATAAGCACGAGCTCTTTTGCCGTTTCAGCCCTTTTCTTTATGTCCTGGGCATTGGCTGCAGTGCGCAGCGCAACCACGCCATCATTTTTCGATCCCGGTATGGGCGGTATAAAGGAATAGCCTCCGGTTGCTATCAGCAGCTTGTCATAGGAATAGCTTGTGCCGTTTTGTGCGGTAACGGTCTTTGCCTTCGGGTCAATGGCGGTCACTTCAGTGTCCAGATGCAGCTCGATGTTGTTGCTCTTGTACCACTGCTCATTGTGAATGATGATGCCGTTTATGTCTTTCTCGCCAGAAAGAAATTCCGGGAGGGCAGGCACATAGTAGAAGGGCGTCTTTTCCTTTGAAAGAATGATAATGGAGCCCTGCTTGTCAGCCGCTCGGATTTTTTCCGCTGCGGAATTTGCTGCCACGCTGTTGCCGATGATGATGTAGTTAGCCATGATGTACTCCTATGATAAAGATGAATTTTTTGCGGGCGTTGTCCCTACAGTTTTTTGAGAATATCGCGACCCAGCTTGCGGGCCGCTTCGCATGCTTCGGGATGGTCAAGAATTATTCCTTTTGCGTCAACCCTGCCGTACACCAGGTTATGGGTGAGAGGCATATCAAGGGCATCAAAAAAATACTTTGCCGTGAGCAGTATGCCGTCAAAATTCTTTGTCCCCTTTGCGCCGCCGACCGACAGCAGTATGCCCGCGCCCCTGCAGCCGCGCTCCTGCGCGAGGCCGTGGCCGAGCAGGTATTTACGGGCCCAGAAGCACTGGGTGCGGTCGACCATGGCCTTGGCAAGGGCGTTGAGGCCGTAAAAGAACACCGGCGCGGCAAGTACGATGACATCAGCCGCGATCAGGTGAGGATAAATTTTGTCCATGTCATCAGTGAGCACGCAGGCGCCTGTTTTTAGACAGCCGCCGCAGTCGATGCAGGGCGAGAATTTCAAATCCCGCAGGAAAATTTCGTGCGGCTGCCCGCCGGCCTCGCGAACTCCGCTCAGAAATGCCTGCATGAGCAGGTCGGTATTGCCGTCTTTTCTCGGGCTGCCGTACAGTGCTGTTATGCGCATGGCTGTATTTATATGCTTTTTATTTTTTCGATTACCTGAGCAGCCAGGGCCCTGATTTTTTCCGTGTCATCGCCGTTGGGCAGATACTGCGCCCGCACGCCCGGCTCGATCACATCAAGGCCGATTGCCTTCAGCTCGTCGGTTACCAACTGCATGGACTCGCCGCTCCAGCCGTAGGAGCCGAAGGCAGCAGCGGCTTTTTTCTGGGGCTTCAATCCTTTCATATAGCACAGCAGATCGGCAACCGTGGGGAAAAGATTGCGGTGCAGGGTGGGCGAGCCGACGCAGACGGCCTTTGAGTCGAGAATTTCCGCCATGACATCGCTGCGGTGCCATTCCCGCAGCTTCATAAGCTTGACCTCGATGCCCTTATCCATGAAGGTCTCGGCCAGGATTTTGGCCATTATTTCCGTGCTCTGCCACATCGTGTCATAAACCACCGATATCTTTTCGATGGCCTCGTAGCGGCTCCACGCGTCGTATGCCTTCATGATGCGGCCGGGATCCTTGCGGAAAATAATGCCGTGGCTCGGGGCTATCATGTCGATTTCAAGCTTCAGCTCGGCAACTTTTTTGAGCGTCGTCTGAATAAGCGGCGAAAGATGGATGAGCAGATTTGCATAGTACTTGCGGGCCTCATACATCACCTCATTCATGTCGACTTCATCATCAAAGCGGCCGGAGGTGGCGATATGCTGCCCGAAGCCGTCCATGGAAAACAGCAGCTTGTCGCCGGGCAGGTAGGAGAACATGCTGTCGGGCCAGTGCACCATGGGCGTTTCAATAAACTGCAGCGTTCGTTTGCCAAGCTGCAGCGTATCGCCGGTTTTAACGGTCTCCAGCGGCAGATCGCCGAAATATTTTTTCAGGCCCGGCTTTGCCATCTGGGTAGCAAATATTTTTACCTTCGGAAACAGGCGGTGAAATTCGGCAAGGGAGCCCGAGTGGTCTTTTTCGATGTGGTTGCAGATGAGATAGTCGATTTTTTCCGGATCGATTATCTGCCTGACCCGATCGAGCAGTTCGCCCAGAAAAGGGGCTTTGACAGTGTCGATAAGCGTGTTTTTTTCATCCAGTATGAGATAGCTGTTATACGTTGCGCCGCGGCCGGTGATATAGCCGTGAAAATCGCGCAGGTTCCAGTCGATTGCGCCTACCCAGTAAATACCCTCTCTGAGCTTTACGGACATTGTTCCCTCCATAGTATCCGTTTATATTTGTAGGGTGGGTGCAATAAAGTGGAACCCACCAAATTATTTGTGTACATCAATGGTGGGTTTCACCCACCCTACAGGCTGTAGACTGTTCGGCTGAAGGCCATTGGTTAGAAGACCTACAGTCTAAACTCCTACAGCCTAAAGGCCTATTTTTACAGTCTTTTCGACCATATCGACGATCGGCAGCACAGGCGCATCCTTGCCGAGGAGCAGATTTGCCACCGACTGCGGATAGGACCGGTAGCGCAGCACCGCTTTCACGTCGAGCGGCAGCTTTGCCTCCGGCGGCGTCAGGAACGAGAAAGTTTCTAACGCCGATCCCTTGGGCGGTATGGTCTTGACATATTCAAACCGGACTATTTCCCAGGGCTTGACCGTATGCTTGCCGTCTTTGTCGACAGCGTAGGCGCAAAAGATTCGCGCATCTTCGCCAAGATCGCCTTTTTCATCAAGAGCGCCGGAGCGGAAAATCACGGTGCCGCCGGCATCGGTTATTTTCAGGTCTATCCACATCTGGCGCACCTCGGTGAGGCTGGTGGGCAGGTTGTGGCCTGCGCCGACATTGATGACTTTGACGCCCATGGTTACCATGCTGCCGGGCTTAACGGATTTCGGGGCTGTGAGCTCCATTTCGGCAGCGCTTTTGAGCCGCTTCTCGGCCATGTCGGCATGACCCTTTGCGCCGAGCAGCGCCGGCACGGTGAAGTTGGCGCCTACGAATTCATGGGTGAACATATTGTCGCGCTTGGGGCCCATGGGGCTGGGCTGGCCCGGGTTGACGGGCTTTTTCATGGTGCGCGCCGCCTCGATTGATTTCTCGACGGGCATCATGTGGCAGTCCTGGCACTGAATATCATTTTGCGCGTACACGGAATACTTCCATTCATCATAGGTGCGCTCGATATGAAAATTTGAAACCGGGTGAAACACCTGATGGCAGTTGGCGCAGAATCTGGATTTCGTGTGCAACTCGGAATACTCGGATTTATGATACGGCGAAGCCGAATCCTTATACGGACCGCGCTTTACATCACCAGGGGATACCACAAGGGAGGCATTGTTGGGCTCATAGGTCGGTGTTTCAAGAAATGATGAGTCTTTTATGGTATGGCAGACATCGCACTGCACGCCCTGCCGTGCGATTTCATTGGTGACGAACTGATTTTCCTTAAACGTCAGATCATTGGATACGACACCGATGACCGTGTGGCAGCCACCGCAGAGATTTTTAGTTAATCCATTGGTGTCTTTTTCACCCATTTTCCAGAGGGCCTGAAATACCGGATCATTAAAGGCGTTTGAATGCATGGAGCCCTGCCACTGGGCATGTATGTCGGGATGGCAGCCGGCGCAAATTTCCGGTTTTTCAAATTTGTCCGGCGTTACGGGCTTGCCCGTATCGGTATTGAGCATGGAGGGGAAAAAAGGGAATTTTTTTGAATCGACTTCAGCCGCGCCTGCGACAGTGCAACAGAACGCCAGTACAACAATACAGCTAGTGCATGAAAACAGTGAACGTGCCATAAATCCTCCGAACTTGAGGTTTAAATAAATTATATGAGACTTGGGGAAAGTTTTATGTGCTGTATGCCGTCACGAAGCGACGGACTTTGTGCAGGCCGGGCAGGTGCCCCAGAATTCAAGACGATGCCCCTTGATAGTATAGCCGCTTTTTTTTGAAAGATCCTGCTCCAGCATGTCTACCGGAATCATGTCTACATCATCAACCCTGCCGCAGGATATACAGCGAATGTGATAATGCAACTCGACCGTGCCGTCAAATCTTTTCTGACGGCCGCCCACCTCTATTTTCTGTACAATCCCCCGTTGACAAAGCCATTCAAGATTGCGATACACGGTCGCAAGACTTACCCGGGGGAGCCTGAGGCGCACCAGTTCACAAAGCTCATCAGCTGTGGGATGAGTTTTGAGGGTCTTGAGCTCATCAAGTATTATTTCTCTTTGATGGGTGATCCGTATTTTGTCGATCATGGCGCCACCTTCTAATTGATAAAAATTCTTAACTGATAATTATTACTGTGTCAATATATTTTTATCATGCTCTGAAAATAAAACAATGCTATAGAATAATGATAATACAAAAAATCCCAAGATGAATGAAAATTCTTATTCAGAATTGCATTCTATATCTTAGAAAATTGAAAGAAAACTTACGAGAAAAAAAATACTGAAAAAAATCCGTGAGAAATGATATTTCAACGAATGTCGATGTTGTTAAAATTTGCAATGGTCCGGAACAGAAAAAAATTAGTTTTAACCATTGCGATCCTTGACCTCCAATGGTAGGAGAGGGGCCCTGATCAACACAGTTGAGCACCCCTTGCCTGTGTTGACCAGTCCAAGGTCGTTTCTAGCATTTTACAAACAATTTGAAATTTCAGAGAGCATGTGCACGAATACAAATAAAGGGTGTAACAAAAATATACATGTACAAAAACAAAACTAAACTAAACTAAAATTCATCCAGAATCGGTCTCTTCCGATCCCAAAGTTTCGAGTTTGAAGCTAGGTAGATGGTGTATGAACATTTTGCTGCAGCAATTGAAATTTTCTTGCACAGTTCTGCAGCTACTTGTCTTTGTAAGCCCAGTTTTATAAAAACTTGACGGGTAGAACTAGCCACAAACCCACGTACACCAACTTCCATTGTAAGTAGCAAAGGCTTCCAAGTGCTATCTCTGGAAATATTGTCCAGAAGAGGCATGTATTTACTTTGTTTTCTTATTTTTGCGGCTTGTATACCTTCTTCTGCTGGACAAGTCAATTCTAAAAGTATTACTGTTTTGAGCTTTGGTGACCAAATGATTATGTCTGGGCGTTCATTGGTGCTGTAGATCTCAGGAGGAAATACATAATTAGAGTCTGGAAGATCGACTAAAAGTTTCCAATCATTGGCATAGGACAGTAAATGGGGTTGCATTTGGTTTTCAGCACGTGGTTGGTGAGTTTCAGAGCCTGCTTTGACAAAGGTGATGAGGGTGGGTTTTGTGGGCTTCAGTTGCATGTTGTTTATGGACTCTGTATGGGCAATGAGTGTTTTGTTAATAAGGCTCAGCACTGAGTCATGTCTCCAAGTAAATCTTTTATCTTGGAGCGAAAAGTTACATTCTGAAAGAATGTGATGGAGAGTACATTTTTCATGTCCACACAAGCAGCAGTCGCACGTCTTTTTGTATTGCCAGAGATGAAGTAAGTCAGGAGTTCGAACCCAATTAACAGAGGCATTAAGCACAAATTTGAGAATGTCTGAACTTATTCCACCCCAAATAATATTTTTCCAAGAGAAATCAAAAGGATCTGTGCAATCTGCCCATTGAAGCCATACTGATTGTTGTTTGAGAGAAGTCGAGTGAGCAATGAGGCTCTCTTCATGAAAAGTTGCACTTTTTGCAGAAATCAGCTTTCTTCGTTCTGAGCAAGTAGGGTTTGGATTGAAGATTCCAAATCCAAGACCCTGTGTATTTTGTTGTGATGGAAAGTTCAGGTTTAAATCAACTTCTGCATTCGCAACTGTTAGAGCTTTTGTTGCTTTCCAAGTTCTTGTTAATTTAGCATTCAGAGTCTCTCTTGTTTTGTACAGCTTGACAATAGTGGGATCCTTGGAAGTCCGCAACAATTCACATTTTGTCATTTGCATGCGTTGATAGTGATAAGAAATAGGGGTGATACCTAAACCAAATTTATGTTTTGGTCGAAAAAGTACCCCGTTATCCACACTGCGCCCAATACCAGCCCAACTCTTAAGTTTTTGGTTCACAGACCTTTGAAGGTCCAAAGCAAAACTATTGTCAAGATCATTAATCAAGAATGGCCAGGACAGATGAGATAAAGTATAAAACTGGTACAACCAAAGCTTCATAAAACCATTAAGCTTTGAACTGTCAATAATTGCAATGTCGTTGGCAAGGAATGCAGAAATTTTATCTTTGATATTTTTTTCAGAAAGCAAAGAGTTTAGCCACCTTCCAAGAAATTTAAAATGTACCGCTTTAAATGGGTCTTTTTCAGATGGGTCGATAATAAATTTCATTGGGACTCCATCAATGGACAGCCCTGGATCAAACGGTGAATAAACAGAGTCAGTAGTTGGGATGTATTGCTCATTTTTTATTTTCTTTTCAAAAAGCTTCATTCCGAGGCAAATACATTTGCTGGGCTTTGCTTTCATTGTTTGTGTCCATTTAAGCCAGGTATTGGTGTGATCAATAGACAGTTGCATGTCTCTTGTGTTTCGAGTGGTGAGAGTAAGATCGTCCGCATATGCTTTATTGAAGGATGAAACAGAAGGAGTTGATTTAAATACATAGCCCAGAGATTTTTTGGGGGTTAGAAAATCGAGCAGCAATTGGAAAACACAATCAAAAAGGATTGTTGACAATACGCAGCCCTGAAAAAGTCCAATGTCAAACAGAAAAAATCCTGTTGACCAGTTATTAGCTGTGACCGTAGCGCAAAGTTTTTCATAGTAGTCAAATATAAGTTTTTGAATCTGCTTGGGGATGTGGTACCAATTCAGGGCAAACTGTATTAAATTGTGTCGAACACTTCCATAGGCATTGGCAAGATCCAGCCAAGTAATAATAATTTGTCTGTAACAGCTTTTGGCATCTTTTAAAGCTTCAAGTAGAGCAAAAGTGTGCTCGATACAACCTGGCATTCCAGCTAAAAACCCTTTCTGAATTTCTCTGGAAATATAGCAGTTACGTAACATAAAAACTTGCAATCTGTTTGAAAGAACAGAAAAAAATATTTTACCAGCAACACAAGTTATTGCAATTGGTCTAAATTCAGAAACTTGAGTAAGATCGCTTGATTTTGATAGCAAAATGATGTAGGCCATGGCCCAGTCTGCTGGGATGTCTTGAAATTTCCATATTTTATGCCCAAGTTTGACAACAAACTTCATAATTGCAGCACATTTCTTGTACGGAACATAAGTCAGAGCATTTAGTCCTGGAGCTGCTCCATTTCTTTTTTTGTTTATGCTTTTGTTCAATTCATTTGCTGTTGGGCAACGAAGGGAAAATACCTGAGATGGGATTGGTGGGCGTTGAAAATCTGGAAGCGGAGCATAAACATAATCCCTCTTTTCGTCCCTATATGTTTTCTCGAAGTATTGCTGCGCCGTTTCAGCAGAGAATGCAGGTTTTCCATGTTGATGATCTTTGTTGAAAAGCTTTGCAGCAAATTTATGCGGGTCTGCTCGAAATTTCTTTTCTGCATTACGTTTATCTCTTGCAACTGCATTTTTAGTAAGTGCTGCTCTCAATTTATTATGCTGGCGTACCAACGAAAACCATTCTCGACGAATGTTTTCTTCCTCTGGAGAATCTTTGAGCCCAGCCTTTAAAAGTGCTTTTCGAGCTGCCTTACATTGCTTTTTACGATTTCGTAAATGCTGGAGTGCTTTATTGGGTCTCTTTTGACGAGAATAGCCATTTTTCATTGCATTTAGCTCTTTTTTCTCCCCAAATTTATTTAAAAAGAATTGGTGAAGCCAAGCATCAAAGTTCTGTGAAAGCTCTGAGGTTGTTAATTTGTTTATCAGACGTTTGT
>Ga0118677_10012811_pt1 | contig 12218 bp, 6 predicted proteins | sample AliMusrvi5mmetaG_FD_86154 | JGI IMG/M metagenome (GOLD analysis project Ga0118677, IMG submission 86154)
AGGGAAACTATTTTTCCCGCTAAAAGCGCCAGCCCCCTCCTTGTTTCGACTTACGTTGACCGTCGGCGGTTCAACGGCACCAAGCTACTTTGAAAAATCGCAGATGCGCACCAAAACCACCACTCCAACTGCCTATTCGCCATTCCCAGACATCTCTGCCGGAAGCAAAAGCGGAATCGACCGAAGGCTGTTCATACCCGTGGACCGGTGCCGCTGGGCATAACCATACTGGGGAACGCCCGCCCTCTTGTAGAAACCAATCGAATATTTCAGGCTGATCCAGACGGTTACCCTCATCTCGGCTAAGCTTATACTGGAGATTGATCTGCCGCTGGTTGCTCAGGCAAACAGCCGAGTGCGCTTTCCTCTTTGCTCGGCTCAATGTTGGCAATAGCAATGCTGCCAATATGGAAATGATGGCGATGGCCACCAGAAGTTCGATGAGGCTAAACGCGACGTCAAAGCCGCAGCTCGTTCGAAGCTCGGCTCCTGATTCCTGGTGAATTCGAACCATTCGCATATTCCCACGGTCCCACGGCTCGCTCAGGGTGGATTTAGTGCTGTATTCTACGACAGCAATCTCGTCTCGTCCATGTGCGTTTGGATGCACACGCAACATGGAGGTGACCTACGCCGAACTGTGATTATGCGACGGCCAGTCGTTTATCCAGGATCGGGCCTTGCACATTCCTTTTGAGCGTAAGTTGTTGATTGCCAGCCTTATCCGCCTTAACCCTGAGTCGTCCGATTCGTTTATTCTCAGCCGGACATTCTCCCGTTTCTTTGTGCGTAAGTTGCTCATTATCAACGACGCCTGTCCGAATAATACGACGGCTGGTTCGTTTATCAAGCGCAAACTCCTTGTCATTTTCTCCGCAGCCACGGACAGCTTTTGGCCTGCAGCAACACAGCACCCATTTGCGAATCGCTTGTTCCTCGCTGGGACCCTACGTCGGCTCGCTCGCAACACAGCATAGGTCGCAAGAACGCTCAATCGGCTCCGAGCAACAGTTCAAGTGGGTGGCGCTGTAATCTCCCGGTAATCGGGGCGACGTCAAGGACCGTGTCCTGTAAACTGTGAGGCGGAATCCTCGCCCGGAAATGCCCGCAGAAACTCCTCCAGTTCCATCTGGGCGCGAGCCACCGCTTTTGCCTTGGGCTTTGCGGCAGCAAGCCACTCGGGAGGACTCATCCCGCCCCTGGCGCTGCGGATCAACTCCTCCAAACGGGCCGCCGGGATGACCTGGTCCACCAGGCCGAGGCGGCACGCTGCGCCGGCATCAAGGTCGCACCCAAGCCAGGTCTGGTGAGCAAGCGCCTTTCCCTGGGTCCTCAGCTTGCAGATCGGGACCACCACAGCCGCCAGGCTCGCGAGACGGCCCCCGGGTATATGAACCCGAAAGTCGGCCGATGCTATGACTGTCGTGGCGCAAGCCGCCAGGCCCGCACCTCCTCCCGCCGCGTGGCCCATAACCAGAGCAATGGTGGGAATGCTGGTGCGCAGGAACCAATCATAGATCCTGACCAGACGTTCCAGGTGGCCCCTGCCGGCATCCGGGCCGGCGATTTCTTGCAGATCCAGCCCCGCGCAAAACGACCGCCCGGCACCGGTCAGGATGAGCTGCCCAGCCGCACAGCCCTCCAGGGCGATTAGTAACTCGTCCAGCATTGCCAAGCCCAAGCAATTGAGCTTCGCCGGCCTCCGCAGTTCGATGATCCGGCTGCTTCCGGCGCCAGCATCCCTCACGTCGGTCACGTCAATCCATACCGGCTCCGCCGTGCGTTTCATTTCCAGGATGCGTCAGAGACCCGGCAACTCCTGACAACAGGAATATCCCTTACCGTCAGCGGGCGGAAGGCCCCTTCCCCGTGCTCCAGCCACTTCAGAATTCCTGAATCGTAATGCCACGGAAAGAAACCTCCGCTTTGTTTCCGCCGTGGATCTGCAGGCCGATCAGCCCGCACTGGGGAATCGCGGCGTCTGGTTCAGTGCAGTCCACGGTCTTTTCGCCGTTAAGCCAGATTTGAATGCGCTTCTCATCGCAGCGAACTTCATACCGATTCCAGTCTCCCGACTTCTCGAGTCTCTTGATTGTTTCCTCGCTGGGGCGAGCGAGAAAGGTGTTCCGCCTCGACTCGTCGTAGAGGCAGCCCGAATAGCCCGCACCGATGTCCGCCTGGTAGCCGTTCATCTCGTTCGGCGGATTGCTCACCCGCACGCTGCGAAACTGCACACCGCTGTTGACGAAGCCCTCTGTGCCGATCAACTTGTATTCCAGCCGCAGCACGAAATTGGTGTATTTCCTGGCCGAGGCCAGAAACTCGTTCCGCGGGTTGCCGTTCATTGAGCCTCCGACGATCAGCCCCTCGCGCACGCGCCAGACGTTGGTATCGCCCTCCCAGCCTCCAAGCGAACGGCCATCAAACAGGCTAACCGAGGCAGCCGCGATGGGAATCGTCTTCGCCACCTGAAGGGCTCGGTTCCGAAGATCGGCGCTCGTCACGGTCGTGGCGATTTTCTCCAAGGCTGCCTTTACTGCCCCCGCATCCTCCCCCTTCGCCAGCGCCGGAGCTATTTGGACTACGGCGGAGGAGGCTTCGGTTTGAAGGCGGGCATCCTCCAGGTAGGGCGCGAGCAACCGAAAGCTCTCGATCGTCTTCAGGCGGCCTAGCAGCCCGAGGATTTGTCGTTTGTCCTCGATGGAATGCGCGACCGGGTTGGCGCGCTGCAGCCAGCTCACGATCGTTGGCTGGGGGACTTGGCCCTCGTCCGCGGCGGTGGTAGCCAGGTCAATCACCGACACCAGCGCTCGTTTGCGAAGGCCCGGGCTGCTGGCGGCATTCATTGCCTTCAGCAAGGTTTCCATCGGCGCTGCGTCAGGCCAGCGGCCCAATTGCGCGAGCGCGTTGTCCGCCACCGCAGGATCGGGGTCGCTCGCAGCCGCCTCGATCGCCGGCAGCGCCTTGGGGTAACCCACTCGTGCCAGCACACGGGTCCAGCAATTGCGTTCGGCGGCTGTTGTCGCCTGTTTCAGGTCATTCAACACGGTCTCGGAGGCCGTGTCGCCGGCTCGATTGCAAACACCGGCAAGGGCGGTCTCGGCTGCATCCCGAACTCCGTCGTCGGAATAAGACCTAGTCAAGGCAATGAGCCCAGGCAGTTCGTTGGGCCCGGCCAGTGACTTCATCGCCGCCAGTGCGGCAATACTGACATCCTTTTCCGGCGCGGCTGCTTGCTTCAGAATCTCCGGGGTTGCTTTTGCCACGCCTCGGCTGTCCAGGAGCCGAATGAGGTCGATCCGGAGGCCGGGCGCGCTCGCCGAGATCAGCGCCTGGAGGAGCAGATCGTCCACAGCCGGACCTTCCAGGCCCTTCAAACCGTTCAGCACCACCGATCTTTCCTCCGCCGATTGCTCCTTCTGGAGTGCGTCGAGCAGGGCAGAGGCCGCGCTGGGGCCGATTCGCCCCAAAACGGTAAGCGCCGTTTTACGAATCTCAGGATTCTGGCTGCCGCCCATGGACTGAATAACTGGGATTGATTGCGCATTATGACAGTCGGCAAGGGCCAGCAAGAGCTGCCACTGGAGTTCCGGCTTGGCGCGGATGACCTCCGCGTTCAATGCGGTCGCCAGCGCGTCATCAGGAACCTCGCGGATGGTGAGCAATGCGGCATTGCGAATCGCCAGATCCTCCGATCTCAATTGTTCGATGAGAAAAGGCACGCGGTCGGCTTTCCGTGCCAGAATAGCTCCCCGAGTGGCTCCCACACGGCAGGCCGTTGGAATCTTGGCCTTCCGGATCAAATCATAAAGCGCCACCGCCTGGTTGAGATCTCCGCCGGTGCGTTGTCTATCCGCCGCCAGCAGGCAGGCGGCGGCCGCCTCGCCGCGAGAGGTATCCGGTCCGCCGGCCAGCGCCTCTTCCAAGACACGGATCGATGCCGTTGTGGAAATGTTCCCCAGCGCCAGCAACGCCTCTTTGACGAGGCCCGACGCCGGGTCGGCCGCAATCGCGGCCAGCAGTTCCACCGCCTGAGGATCACGCAAGACACCCAGCGAATTGACTACGCCGGCGAGCAGCGGGCCCTTAATCTTCTGCGCCGCATCCCTGAGCGCTGCCGCTGCGCTCGGGTCAGGAATACCTTCCAACCCGGAACGCGCATAGGCGCTAAGCTTCGGGTCCGTGAGCAAGCCGGCCAGGGCGGGCACAGCCTCGGCTGTGCCGATTTCCCCGAGCTGCTGGCAGGCCCGGGCCTTGTCGAAGAGAGGGGCATCTGACTGTAGAACTGCCATCAGTTTCTTCGTGCCTGCGGCCGAATCGGCGGCCCGAGTCGAAGGAGCGAGCAGGAAGATGAGGGTCGCCGCGATGAGCGCCAGTCGAGTATGCATAGCAGGTATTCCAGGGTTGCCGGTTCGGGTTGCGCTCATACGACGAAGCTCCAGGGTTCGCGCGTTGCTCGACGGCGCATGCGATTGGCCTCCTCGTCGCCCACAAACTCCGCTTTCACCGGATCGAGCGTGAGCTTGCGGCCGAGCTGCCACGAAAGCTGTGCCGCAAAACAGGCGATGTGCGAGCGGCGCATGATATCCTGGTTGCAGACGGTGCGCGCCCTCGACTTCACGCAGTCAAAAAAGTTGCGTCCGTGCCCGGCTGAACTCAGTCCCGTCCCGGCAAACTCGCGGCGCAGCGTTTTCATCAGGCTCGGCGAAAGAGCAAGCTCTCCGTTGTCACCGGTCTCCACCCAGCCTTCGTCGCCCTCAAAGCGGACCGGGCAGGTGCCGGTCGAAGTCCGGTACTGCGGCGAGCGGTCTCCGAACGCCGTGGGAAGGAAGTCGCAGATGAGTTTCACGCCATTCGCATAGCGGGCAACGATCGAATTGGGCGTCGCCTCGTATTCAATCGGCATGGTATGATCGGCTTGGTTGGCCCACTGGCAAAGGTCCACCGTGTGGGCACCCCAGTCCGGGAAGTTGCCGGCCGCTTCGAAGTCATGGTGTCCGCGCCAGCCACCTGACACATAATTGTGGTTGTAGGGCCGCCAGGGAGCCGGTCCGAGCCAAAGGTCCCAATCACATTCCTCCCTCGGCGGTTCCGATTCGCCGGGCAGCCACGTGTAATTCTTGGACGGAACATAAACCGAAGCATGCATGGTGTGGAGCCGCCCCAGTTTGCCGCTGTGGGCCAGGTGAATGGCATACTGAAAATTATTCACACTGCGGCGTTGGGTGCCCGCCTGGTAAACCCGACCATAACGGTGGATGCCGTCCGCCAAAGTCTGGATCTCGGCGATCGTTAAGCCGCAGGGCTTCTCACTGTAGATGTCTTTTCCCGCCTTTGCGGCCAGCAGCGAACCCAGCGCGTGCCAATGGTCGCCCGTGGCAATCAAAACGGCGTCGATGTCCTTGCGGGCAAGCAGTTCGCGGAAGTCCCGGTACACGGCACAATCCTTGTTCCCATAGTGATCGTCGGCCATACGCTTGACCTGCGCGCTTCGGCTTCGTTGCACGTCGCAGATCGCGACGAACTGCACGTCCTTCTCCGGCAGCATCACGCTTAGATCATACTGGCCGCGAGGACCCAGTCCAATGCCGGCAAACACGATCCGTTCGCTCGGGGCGACCGCGCCATCCATCCCCAGGACACGGCCAGGAAGGATCATCGGGACCGCCAAACCCGCTGCTCCCAGGACAGTTCGTTTGAGAAAGCCACGTCGGCTCCAGCCTTGATTATGCCAGGTTCTTTTCATGTAAAGGTCCACAAGATGGTTCTTATTGCGAGCACCTGGGAAGCAAAAAGTCGCTCTTAACCTCGGAAGAGCATTTGGAAGCACGAATATTTTGGCGATAAACCGAGGGTCGAAATGCTCACCAGCAGCCTGGGCCGTCGGCCTGCCTTTGAGTTTAGCGCCAAACCCTGCGGTAGCCCGGACATAGGCCGCCCTCCAGCCCGCCCTGAGGGCTCGTGGGAGTTGGTCGCGAGAGGGTGCGGGCTTGCTTTGTTCCTGCCCTCGCGGCAGCTCCCGCGCGTCGGCCCGGCGCTGCCGCCTGTAACCAGCCACCTGCAAGCCATATGGTAGCCAGGAGGTAGCGTGTTGATACGGTATCTTAGCGCTAAGATACCGTATCAACACGCTACCTCCTGGCTACCATATGGCTTGCAGGTGGCTGGTTACAGGCGGCAGCGCCGGGCCGACGCGCGGGAGCTGCCGCGAGGGCAGGAACAAAGCAAGCCCGCACCCTCTCGCGACCAACTCCCACGAGCCCTCAGGGCGGGCTGGAGGGCGGCCTATGTCCGGGCTACCGCAGGGTTTGGCGCTAAACTCAAAGGCAGGCCGACGGCCCAGGCTGCTGGTGAGCATTTCGACCCTCGGTTTATCGCCAAAATATTCGTGCTTCCAAATGCTCTTCCGAGGTTAAGAGCGACTTTTTGCTTCCCAGGTGCTCGCAATAAGAACCATCTTGTGGACCTTTACATGAAAAGAACCTGGCATAATCAAGGCTGGAGCCGACGTGGCTTTCTCAAACGAACTGTCCTGGGAGCAGCGGGTTTGGCGGTCCCGATGATCCTTCCTGGCCGTGTCCTGGGGATGGATGGCGCGGTCGCCCCGAGCGAACGGATCGTGTTTGCCGGCATTGGACTGGGTCCTCGCGGCCAGTATGATCTAAGCGTGATGCTGCCGGAGAAGGACGTGCAGTTCGTCGCGATCTGCGACGTGCAACGAAGCCGAAGCGCGCAGGTCAAGCGTATGGCCGACGATCACTATGGGAACAAGGATTGTGCCGTGTACCGGGACTTCCGCGAACTGCTTGCCCGCAAGGACATCGACGCCGTTTTGATTGCCACGGGCGACCATTGGCACGCGCTGGGTTCGCTGCTGGCCGCAAAGGCGGGAAAAGACATCTACAGTGAGAAGCCCTGCGGCTTAACGATCGCCGAGATCCAGACTTTGGCGGACGGCATCCACCGTTATGGTCGGGTTTACCAGGCGGGCACCCAACGCCGCAGTGTGAATAATTTTCAGTATGCCATTCACCTGGCCCACAGCGGCAAACTGGGGCGGCTCCACACCATGCATGCTTCGGTTTATGTTCCGTCCAAGAATTACACGTGGCTGCCCGGCGAATCGGAACCGCCGAGGGAGGAATGTGATTGGGACCTTTGGCTCGGACCGGCTCCCTGGCGGCCCTACAACCACAATTATGTGTCAGGTGGCTGGCGCGGACACCATGACTTCGAAGCGGCCGGCAACTTCCCGGACTGGGGTGCCCACACGGTGGACCTTTGCCAGTGGGCCAACCAAGCCGATCATACCATGCCGATTGAATACGAGGCGACGCCCAATTCGATCGTTGCCCGCTATGCGAATGGCGTGAAACTCATCTGCGACTTCCTTCCCACGGCGTTCGGAGACCGCTCGCCGCAGTACCGGACTTCGACCGGCACCTGCCCGGTCCGCTTTGAGGGCGACGAAGGCTGGGTGGAGACCGGTGACAACGGAGAGCTTGCTCTTTCGCCGAGCCTGATGAAAACGCTGCGCCGCGAGTTTGCCGGGACGGGACTGAGTTCAGCCGGGCACGGACGCAACTTTTTTGACTGCGTGAAGTCGAGGGCGCGCACCGTCTGCAACCAGGATATCATGCGCCGCTCGCACATCGCCTGTTTTGCGGCACAGCTTTCGTGGCAGCTCGGCCGCAAGCTCACGCTCGATCCGGTGAAAGCGGAGTTTGTGGGCGACGAGGAGGCCAATCGCATGCGCCGTCGAGCAACGCGCGAACCCTGGAGCTTCGTCGTATGAGCGCAACCCGAACCGGCAACCCTGGAATACCTGCTATGCATACTCGACTGGCGCTCATCGCGGCGACCCTCATCTTCCTGCTCGCTCCTTCGACTCGGGCCGCCGATTCGGCCGCAGGCACGAAGAAACTGATGGCAGTTCTACAGTCAGATGCCCCTCTCTTCGACAAGGCCCGGGCCTGCCAGCAGCTCGGGGAAATCGGCACAGCCGAGGCTGTGCCCGCCCTGGCCGGCTTGCTCACGGACCCGAAGCTTAGCGCCTATGCGCGTTCCGGGTTGGAAGGTATTCCTGACCCGAGCGCAGCGGCAGCGCTCAGGGATGCGGCGCAGAAGATTAAGGGCCCGCTGCTCGCCGGCGTAGTCAATTCGCTGGGTGTCTTGCGTGATCCTCAGGCGGTGGAACTGCTGGCCGCGATTGCGGCCGACCCGGCGTCGGGCCTCGTCAAAGAGGCGTTGCTGGCGCTGGGGAACATTTCCACAACGGCATCGATCCGTGTCTTGGAAGAGGCGCTGGCCGGCGGACCGGATACCTCTCGCGGCGAGGCGGCCGCCGCCTGCCTGCTGGCGGCGGATAGACAACGCACCGGCGGAGATCTCAACCAGGCGGTGGCGCTTTATGATTTGATCCGGAAGGCCAAGATTCCAACGGCCTGCCGTGTGGGAGCCACTCGGGGAGCTATTCTGGCACGGAAAGCCGACCGCGTGCCTTTTCTCATCGAACAATTGAGATCGGAGGATCTGGCGATTCGCAATGCCGCATTGCTCACCATCCGCGAGGTTCCTGATGACGCGCTGGCGACCGCATTGAACGCGGAGGTCATCCGCGCCAAGCCGGAACTCCAGTGGCAGCTCTTGCTGGCCCTTGCCGACTGTCATAATGCGCAATCAATCCCAGTTATTCAGTCCATGGGCGGCAGCCAGAATCCTGAGATTCGTAAAACGGCGCTTACCGTTTTGGGGCGAATCGGCCCCAGCGCGGCCTCTGCCCTGCTCGACGCACTCCAGAAGGAGCAATCGGCGGAGGAAAGATCGGTGGTGCTGAACGGTTTGAAGGGCCTGGAAGGTCCGGCTGTGGACGATCTGCTCCTCCAGGCGCTGATCTCGGCGAGCGCGCCCGGCCTCCGGATCGACCTCATTCGGCTCCTGGACAGCCGAGGCGTGGCAAAAGCAACCCCGGAGATTCTGAAGCAAGCAGCCGCGCCGGAAAAGGATGTCAGTATTGCCGCACTGGCGGCGATGAAGTCACTGGCCGGGCCCAACGAACTGCCTGGGCTCATTGCCTTGACTAGGTCTTATTCCGACGACGGAGTTCGGGATGCAGCCGAGACCGCCCTTGCCGGTGTTTGCAATCGAGCCGGCGACACGGCCTCCGAGACCGTGTTGAATGACCTGAAACAGGCGACAACAGCCGCCGAACGCAATTGCTGGACCCGTGTGCTGGCACGAGTGGGTTACCCCAAGGCGCTGCCGGCGATCGAGGCGGCTGCGAGCGACCCCGATCCTGCGGTGGCGGACAACGCGCTCGCGCAATTGGGCCGCTGGCCTGACGCAGCGCCGATGGAAACCTTGCTGAAGGCAATGAATGCCGCCAGCAGCCCGGGCCTTCGCAAACGAGCGCTGGTGTCGGTGATTGACCTGGCTACCACCGCCGCGGACGAGGGCCAAGTCCCCCAGCCAACGATCGTGAGCTGGCTGCAGCGCGCCAACCCGGTCGCGCATTCCATCGAGGACAAACGACAAATCCTCGGGCTGCTAGGCCGCCTGAAGACGATCGAGAGCTTTCGGTTGCTCGCGCCCTACCTGGAGGATGCCCGCCTTCAAACCGAAGCCTCCTCCGCCGTAGTCCAAATAGCTCCGGCGCTGGCGAAGGGGGAGGATGCGGGGGCAGTAAAGGCAGCCTTGGAGAAAATCGCCACGACCGTGACGAGCGCCGATCTTCGGAACCGAGCCCTTCAGGTGGCGAAGACGATTCCCATCGCGGCTGCCTCGGTTAGCCTGTTTGATGGCCGTTCGCTTGGAGGCTGGGAGGGCGATACCAACGTCTGGCGCGTGCGCGAGGGGCTGATCGTCGGAGGCTCAATGAACGGCAACCCGCGGAACGAGTTTCTGGCCTCGGCCAGGAAATACACCAATTTCGTGCTGCGGCTGGAATACAAGTTGATCGGCACAGAGGGCTTCGTCAACAGCGGTGTGCAGTTTCGCAGCGTGCGGGTGAGCAATCCGCCGAACGAGATGAACGGCTACCAGGCGGACATCGGTGCGGGCTATTCGGGCTGCCTCTACGACGAGTCGAGGCGGAACACCTTTCTCGCTCGCCCCAGCGAGGAAACAATCAAGAGACTCGAGAAGTCGGGAGACTGGAATCGGTATGAAGTTCGCTGCGATGAGAAGCGCATTCAAATCTGGCTTAACGGCGAAAAGACCGTGGACTGCACTGAACCAGACGCCGCGATTCCCCAGTGCGGGCTGATCGGCCTGCAGATCCACGGCGGAAACAAAGCGGAGGTTTCTTTCCGTGGCATTACGATTCAGGAATTCTGAAGTGGCTGGAGCACGGGGAAGGGGCCTTCCGCCCGCTGACGGTAAGGGATATTCCTGTTGTCAGGAGTTGCCGGGTCTCTGACGCATCCTGGAAATGAAACGCACGGCGGAGCCGGTATGGATTGACGTGACCGACGTGAGGGATGCTGGCGCCGGAAGCAGCCGGATCATCGAACTGCGGAGGCCGGCGAAGCTCAATTGCTTGGGCTTGGCAATGCTGGACGAGTTACTAATCGCCCTGGAGGGCTGTGCGGCTGGGCAGCTCATCCTGACCGGTGCCGGGCGGTCGTTTTGCGCGGGGCTGGATCTGCAAGAAATCGCCGGCCCGGATGCCGGCAGGGGCCACCTGGAACGTCTGGTCAGGATCTATGATTGGTTCCTGCGCACCAGCATTCCCACCATTGCTCTGGTTATGGGCCACGCGGCGGGAGGAGGTGCGGGCCTGGCGGCTTGCGCCACGACAGTCATAGCATCGGCCGACTTTCGGGTTCATATACCCGGGGGCCGTCTCGCGAGCCTGGCGGCTGTGGTGGTCCCGATCTGCAAGCTGAGGACCCAGGGAAAGGCGCTTGCTCACCAGACCTGGCTTGGGTGCGACCTTGATGCCGGCGCAGCGTGCCGCCTCGGCCTGGTGGACCAGGTCATCCCGGCGGCCCGTTTGGAGGAGTTGATCCGCAGCGCCAGGGGCGGGATGAGTCCTCCCGAGTGGCTTGCTGCCGCAAAGCCCAAGGCAAAAGCGGTGGCTCGCGCCCAGATGGAACTGGAGGAGTTTCTGCGGGCATTTCCGGGCGAGGATTCCGCCTCACAGTTTACAGGACACGGTCCTTGACGTCGCCCCGATTACCGGGAGATTACAGCGCCACCCACTTGAACTGTTGCTCGGAGCCGATTGAGCGTTCTTGCGACCTATGCTGTGTTGCGAGCGAGCCGACGTAGGGTCCCAGCGAGGAACAAGCGATTCGCAAATGGGTGCTGTGTTGCTGCAGGCCAAAAGCTGTCCGTGGCTGCGGAGAAAATGACAAGGAGTTTGCGCTTGATAAACGAACCAGCCGTCGTATTATTCGGACAGGCGTCGTTGATAATGAGCAACTTACGCACAAAGAAACGGGAGAATGTCCGGCTGAGAATAAACGAATCGGACGACTCAGGGTTAAGGCGGATAAGGCTGGCAATCAACAACTTACGCTCAAAAGGAATGTGCAAGGCCCGATCCTGGATAAACGACTGGCCGTCGCATAATCACAGTTCGGCGTAGGTCACCTCCATGTTGCGTGTGCATCCAAACGCACATGGACGAGACGAGATTGCTGTCGTAGAATACAGCACTAAATCCACCCTGAGCGAGCCGTGGGACCGTGGGAATATGCGAATGGTTCGAATTCACCAGGAATCAGGAGCCGAGCTTCGAACGAGCTGCGGCTTTGACGTCGCGTTTAGCCTCATCGAACTTCTGGTGGCCATCGCCATCATTTCCATATTGGCAGCATTGCTATTGCCAACATTGAGCCGAGCAAAGAGGAAAGCGCACTCGGCTGTTTGCCTGAGCAACCAGCGGCAGATCAATCTCCAGTATAAGCTTAGCCGAGATGAGGGTAACCGTCTGGATCAGCCTGAAATATTCGATTGGTTTCTACAAGAGGGCGGGCGTTCCCCAGTATGGTTATGCCCAGCGGCACCGGTCCACGGGTATGAACAGCCTTCGGTCGATTCCGCTTTTGCTTCCGGCAGAGATGTCTGGGAATGGCGAATAGGCAGTTGGAGTGGTGGTTTTGGTGCGCATCTGCGATTTTTCAAAGTAGCTTGGTGCCGTTGAACCGCCGACGGTCAACGTAAGTCGAAACAAGGAGGGGGCTGGCGCTTTTAGCGGGAAAAATAGTTTCCCT
>Ga0118677_10012813_pt1 | contig 12218 bp, 5 predicted proteins | sample AliMusrvi5mmetaG_FD_86154 | JGI IMG/M metagenome (GOLD analysis project Ga0118677, IMG submission 86154)
ACGGGTTGCTCCCCGTTGAAGATCTGGGCATTCCCAACGTCTGGATAGATCATACGGCATACAAGAGCCAACGTGCCCGGCAGTGCCCGTTCAATCTGTACACGGCGGCGATGTACACCCGGGCATTGGCACCGCTTGCAGAGGCCATGGGCGACGTTGCGACCGCGCAACAGGCGCGGGATCGCGGAGACACACTGTTGAAGGCTGCAACCGGGAAATTCTGGAGTGCCGAGTTGCAGATGTTTGTCGATAACCTGCCGTGGCTTCCGACGGAGCGCGAGCCGCAGCTTAGCGACCGCACGCTTGCGATGTCCATCCTCTTCGATCAGTGTCCCGGAAACGACAGAGCCGCAGCAGTGAAGGCGCTGGCCAATCCACCAAAAATGTTGGGGCTTTCCTATCCCTGCAACGCCGGGTGGCGCTACTGGGCATTGGCTAAATCCGGACGCGCGGATGTCGTTCTCGCTGAGTTTCGAAAGAAATGGGCCACGATGTCGTCGGTGATTCTGAACAACACGTTGCAGGAGGACTGGGTGTCCGGGACGGATTCAACCTCTCAGTGGAGTCACTGCCCGCTGGCTCCCATCTATGTGCTCTATCAGGACATCGTGGGTTTGCGGCCGCTAGCACCCGGATTCACTCGCATGCAATTTCGCCCCCAACTCGGCGATTTGCCGGACCTTCAGGTAGTCGCGCAAACGCCCATGGGACCCGTGGAGTTCAGCGCGAAACGCGATGGCGCAGGGCACGATGTCGTGGTAAAATTGCCGAATGACTGCGATGCCGAACTCGTGTTGCCGATCGGTGTGGCGTCCTCATTCCCGTTGCTAGGCACTGACGAAAAGTTAGGTGTTAGCCGGTACCATTTACCGCCTGGCGGTGGGCGCTTCACCGTGCCTTCGCCGATGACTGAAGGGAAAAGCACAACTGAATTATTAACCCCGGTTCCCAAACCATCTCCACGTATCAATGGTCGGAATTGGGACTCACGGGTAAACAAAAGGTGCGCGATTTATGGCGTCAGAAAGACCTTGGCGAATTCAGCGGGAAATTCAATGCACAGGTTCCGTCTCAGGGAGTCGTGATGGTGAGAATGAGCAGCAATAATTAGAATGACCGGGAGTAACAACTCATGCAAGCAACACAAACAGCACAAGAAAACAATCATCCATTCATCAACCCTGAGCAAAGATGGAAGCCTGGCCGTCAAGCCTGCAACTTCGGAGCTACTGATGAAGGGAGCTTCCAAGGAATCACGATGAACATATCCAACGGAAAATCCATGCTAGCCATCCTCGCTTTGGGGCTGGTGGTTGCGACGGTTAGTGATGCGGCCGCGCCAAAGTCTGACAATTTCTTGCTCAAGGCGGAGTCGTTCCGGCATTACATCGAGGATTTCAACAAATCCGACACGGAGCTTCACCGGAACCACATCCCGAATGCGGGGGCTTGGGAATTTCTAAAGGACAACATACCTTTGCTAGAGTGTCCGGACGAGGACATCCAGCGGACCTATTATTTCCGTTGGTGGACGTACCGGAAGCACATTAAACAGACGCCCGCCGGCTTCATCGTGGACGAATTTCTACCGAATGTCGGATGGGCCGGGAAATACAATTCCATCAATTGCGCCTCCGGCCACCACCTGTATGATGGGCGCTGGCTCCATGATCCGAAGTATCTTGACGACTATTCGGTTTTTTGGTTTCGCGGCGGCGGCGACCCCCGGCGATATAGTTTCTGGGCGGCGGATTCGGTCTGGGCGCGTTTCTGTGTGACCGGAGACAAGACGCTTACCATCGGCCTGCTTCCAGACCTTATTAAAAACTACGCAGAGTGGGAAAAATCTCATCGCGATGCGAATGGGTTGTACTGGCAGAACGATGGTAGCGACGGTATGGAGGTTTCAATCGGAGGAAGTGGCTATCGTGCTACAATCAACAGCTATCAGTTTGGTGACGCGCTCGCGATTGCCCACATTGCGGAACTTGCGGGCAAGCCGGACGTTGCGCTTGTGTATCGCGACAAGGCAGCGGCTATCAAGAGACTCGTACAAGACCGTTTGTGGGACAAGGAGGCGAAATTTTTCAAAGTTCTGCCGCGCGGCGAGAACACCAAGTTGGCAGATGTCCGCGAACAACACGGTTTGACGCCATGGTATTTCATGATGCCGGACCCACAATTTACCGTCGCGTGGAAACAGCTCATGGATCCAAAGGGATTTTACGCGCCGTTCGGGCCGACCACCGCCGAGCAGCGGCACCCGAAATATCAAATCGCCTACAAGGATCATGAATGCCAATGGAATGGGCCGAGCTGGCCGTATTCAACGTCAGTGACACTAACGGGTCTTGCGAATTTGTTGAACGGTCCGGCGCAGGATGCAATCGGAGCCAAGGATTACTATGAGTTGCTGAAAATATACACCAAGTCTCACCAACTGAAACTTCCTGATGGCCGTGTAGTGCCGTGGATCGATGAGAACCTGAATCCGGCCACTGGCGATTGGATTTCCCGGACGCGCTTGAAAACCTGGAAAGACGGCACTTGGGACGTCGGCAAAGGCGGCGAGGAACGCGGCAAGGATTACAATCACTCAACGTATTGCGACCTCGTCATCACTGGGTTGATCGGCTTGCGCCCGCGTGCGGACGAGACCGTCGAGGTCAATCCGCTTATTCCGGCCAACTGGGATTGGTTCTGCCTTGACCGGGTCAGCTATCACGGCCGATGGCTGACGGTATTTTGGGATAAGACGGGCCAACACTACGGTAAGGGTCAAGGTTTGCACGTGCTTGCCAATGGAAAGGAAATTGCCAAGTCAGCTAAGATTGTCCGCGTGACCGGACCCTTATGAAAGTTACAAGAACCCGTTGACGTTCTTTACGCTCACTCGCAATTCTAGAAAACACAAAACACAAAGCATCATGAAAAGCACTATTTTCGCAATTTCGGTTGGACTGGCAGTGGGATGGACGGCAGCGCGAGCGGACGACGTTCCAAAGGCGCACCCGGATTCGAAGGCGTGGGAGTGCTTGTTCGCAGCGGATCTGAGCAACGCCGTGTTTCCGGCCGGGGTCTGGTCGTGGAACGACGGAGAACTCTCGCCTAAGGACAAAGACGAGGCAATTTGGTCGAAGCAGGAATATGAGAATTTCGTCCTCGACCTGGAGTTCAAACTCGATACTGAAGCTAACAGCGGCGTTTTTGTTTACAACACGGACATGGCAAACTGGGTGGCCAACACGGTGGAGATACAGATTCTCGACGATCCCGCGCCGAAGTGGGCCACCGTTGCGCCTAACTGGAAGTGCGGCGGTATCTTTGGCCATTCGGTGCCGATGAAATCGGTGGCGAAAAAAGCCGGTGAGTGGAACCGGATGACCATTCAGTGCCAGGGGCCGGTCATTTCGGTGCTGCTCAATGGCGAGTTGGTGACGAATATCAACATGAAGGACTGGAAATCCGGAAAGAAGAATCCCGACGGCAGCGACATTCCCGGCTGGCTGGCGCGGCCTCTATCGGAGATGGCGACCAAAGGGCGGATCGGTCTGCAGGGCGCGCACGGCGGCATCCCGACGCATTTCCGGAACATCAAGATCAAGTCGCTGAAATAGCCGCAGATAAGATATGAGAGTATCCAATCTGTTGCCCATCCTCATGGTTGGGTCGATCATTATTCCGGCATGGGGCGTGCCTCCTGGGTCCGGGGTCACTGAGCCGACCGTGAGTCTGACGATTGATGCCGCCAACCCAGGCGCGGTAATCTCGCCGCTGTTGTTCGGTCATAACCTGGAACATACCCGCCGGGGGATATGGCAAGGCATCAGCGCGGAGATGCTCGCTAACCGAAAGTTTGCCGCAGTGGACGGCGGCTTGCCGATGCGGTGGAATACGCTGGCCGGCAGCGGCGTGTCGGTTGACGATCAGGCGACTTATGCTGGCAAACATTCCGTGCGGCTGGACAACACCAACGCCTCTGCCTGTGGTATCTTTCAACAACAGGAGTGGCTGACTTTCCGCAAAGGCACCAAGTATGCCTTCCGGATCTGGACGAAGTCGGAGGCTAACCAGACGCTTCGCCTGCAAATCCTCGACCGCGCGGGTTTTAACTTCATTTTTAATGCCGATACCATTGCCAAGTCCGGTGACTGGCACCTCTGGAGCGGTGAGTTCGAATCACCGTTTTCGGTGACAGGCGCACGTTTCAAAATCCAATTAGTCACGGCTGGATCCGTTAGAATTGGAGCCATGTCCTTGATGCCGGCCGACAACATCCACGGAATGCGCCGGGATGTGGTGGATTTGTTCAAGCAGCTCAAACCCGGTTGCCTGCGCTGGCCCGGAGGTTGTTTTGCCGAGTATTACAATTGGAAGGACGGACTGCTTCCCGTAGATCAACGAGCGCCCATTGGGCCGGGACAATGGGCGGGACAGTTCACTGACACTGACGGCTACGACAATCATGAGATCGGCATCGACGAATTTATCGCACTTTGTCGCGAGTTGAAGTCGGCACCCCAGATCACCACCCGTTTCAGCGAGGGTTCTCCTGAAGAGGCAGGGTCATGGGTGGAATACTGCAATGGTTCAATCACAACACAATGGGGAAAGCTCCGCGCCGCCCGCGGGCATTTGCAACCCTACGGCGTCAAATACTGGTATATGGGCAATGAACTCACGGGAATGAGCCTGCTCAAGGGGGAGGGCAAAACGAATCCAAAGATTCTGGCCGGACTCTGCCGTCCCCATATCGAGGCTATGAAGAAAGCCGATCCGTCCATCGAAATCAATGTGGGACTGCCGGGCGGCAAAGAGTGGCTCGATCCGCTCATTGCCGAGGCCGGTGGCATGCTTTCCCAGGTTCAGGTCGGATTCTATTTCGGCGATGCGACTCACGAGGTGGCCATGTCCGATGTTCTCAAAACGCCAACACAAGTGATATTGCCGCAACTGAAGTCATTGCGAAAACTGCTAGATAACATAACACCGTCCGGGAAGCACTTGGGAATCGCCTATTATGAGTGGAACGTCAACTGGGACAGACCGGAAGGCGACGTGCTGGGTGGAGTCTTTGCCGCAGAGATGCTGAATATGTTCTGTCGGGAAATGGAATCGCTAGACTTGGCGTGGGCAAATTACTTTATGCCAATTTCCGAAGGTTCCATCAAGGTGAATCCTACAACCTGCGAACTGCAACCTGATGGGCAAGTCTTCGTCCTGTATAGCGCCCATCAGGGCAACCGGTTGTTGAAACCGTCTGCGATGACCGATATGGACCTGTGCGCTTCTATGGCACCAGATGGCAAGAGTGTGATTGCCACGGTGATCAACCAAAGCACCAAAAACGAGCGCACCTTGGAATTGTCATTGACCAACTTTCCCGGACTAACCAAAGCCTCAGCGAATCTCCTGATTCCCATGACGCTCGAAGCTGGCGGGAAATTTGTCCAACGCGAAGAGGAATTGGCGGTCACTAACGGCAACAAAGTGGTATTGGCGCTTCCGCCCTGCGGCATCGCGCGAATTCGCCTTGAGAAAAAGTGTGATGAAGAACGACATCAGAATCAAACCGATAGAACTGGCGCCTTATGAACGCACCAAACTCCAACATGAAGACTCCCACCCCATTCACCCGCCGACAGTTTGTGGGAACAACTGCTGCCGCCTCCGCGTTTCTGCTCGTGCCCCGTCGTGTGGTGGCCGGTTCCGGCGAAGACGCGCCCAGCGCCAAGCTCAACATTGCCGGCATTGGCATCGGCGGCATGGGAGCTAACAATCTCGCCAACCTTGCGTCACAGAACATCGTCGCGCTGTGCGACGTGGATCTCAATTACGCCGCCAACACGATCGCGAAATATCCGCAGGCGAAAGTTTGGACCGATTACCGAGAGATGTTGGAAAAGCAAAAGGACATTGACGCGGTGCTCATCGCCACGCCTGATCACACGCATGCCGTCATCGCGATGGCGGCCATCAAAGCCGGCAAACACGTCTATTGCCAGAAGCCGCTTTGCCACGATCTTTTTGAGGCTCGGATGCTTGCGCAGGCTGCTGCCGCATCAAAGGTGGCCACGCAGATGGGCATCCAAGGTCACAGCACCGAAGCTTTCCGCCTGATCTGCGAATGGATTGGGGCCGGTGCCATCGGGGAAGTGCGCGAGGTGGATGCCTGGTGTTCGCTGTCGTATTATCCATGGGGTCATGCGGGATGGAGTTCCAAGTGGGGCGCGGGTCGGCCGACCGACACGGCAGCCGTGCCCGACAAACTCAACTGGGATCTGTGGCTCGGCCCGGCAGCGGAACGTCCTTACCACCCGGCCTATCATCCGGCGGTGTGGCGTTGTTGGTGGGATTTTGGCAACGGCATGATGGGGGATCGTGGTGCACACACGCTCGACTCGGTGGTGTCGTCGCTCAAACTAGGTCCGCCCACCAGCGTCGAGGCGAGTTCATGCGGGTTGAATCCAGAAACGCATCCGCTGTCGGCGATTGTCACGTTTCAGTTCCCCGCACGCCAGGGATTGCCGCCGGTAAAACTGACTTGGTATGAGGGCACGCGTCCGCCTCGCCCGCCACAGCTTGAAGACGGCCAGAATATGCCGGACGAAGGTGGCGTGATTTTCAAGGGTAGCAAGGGCGTGTTGATGTGCGGTGTTTATGGCGACCGCCCGCGGCTGATTCCCGAGGCGGCGATGCATGACTTCGAGCGGCCGCCTAAAACGTTGCCACGGGTGAAAGGGTCGCACGAGATGGACTGGGTCAATGCCGCGAAGGCGGGGGTGCAACCTGGCGCACACTTTGGCTACAGCGGCCCGTTGACGGAGACCTGCCTGCTTGGCAACATCGCCAAGCGCGTGGACGCCCGCATCGAGTGGGATGCAGCAAACCTGAAGATTACCAACCTGGCCGACGCGAATAAATACGTCCGCGCCGAATATCGCAAAGGCTGGACGCTGTGAATCCCACGATGCGCATTTTTTCGTTCCTGGCCTCCCTGCTGTCGTCGGGCGGAGGTTGCTTCGCACCTTCGCGTCTGGCGTTGGTGATGGCCTTCGGCTTGATGGCTGCGCATGCGGCTGACGCTGCCACGCTGGAAGACGAGTTTCGCAGTCCGCCGCATCCGTCCAAGCCCTGGGTTTACTGGATCAATATGGATGGCCATTTTACGAAAGCGGGGATCACGGCGGATCTTGAGTCCATGAAGAAGGCCGGCATCGGGGGCATGATTCATATGGATGTGGATGTGGGAATTCCCCGGGGGAAAGTGCCCTTCATGAGTGATACGTGGCAGGAAAACTTCAAGCATGCGGTTGTGGAATGTGAGCGGCTCGGGCTTGAGTTTACCACGATCACCGGACCGGGCTGGACCGGCACCGGTGGACCATGGATCAAGCCCGAGCAGGCCATGCAGCACCTCGTTTTCAGTTCGCTCGAGATCAAAGGGCCACAGATGTATTCAGCGGTTCTTCCCCTGCCAAATCAACGTTCCACCGAGTGGCACACGATGGCCAGTCCCTTTTACGAGGATGTGGCGGTCTTCGCTTTCCCCAGCCGCAAACCGCTCATTGCTGACATTGACGAGAAGGCGCTTTTCGTTAGAGATCCATTTTCCAGCAAGGCTGGTGTTAAGCCCTATCTGCCGACATCGGCAAGCTATGTGGAGCCGGGGCCGACGGGCGTCATCCTGCCGGACCAGATCGTGGATCTCACGAAGCAGGTTAAGCCAGACGGTGCCCTCGATTGGAATGTGCCGGCCGGGGATTGGACGATAGTTCGCATGGGACGGAGAGTCACGGGTGCGAGCACCCGGCCCGCTCCTGCTGCCGGGATTGGATTCGAGTGCAATAAGTTTGATAAAAGAGCTTTGGAAACACATTTCGAGGCCTATTTTGATCCGCTTCTCAAGAGCATGGGTCCGCGGCCACTGGATCGTACGACGGGTTTTACCGGTCTGGATGCCGATAGTTGGGAAATGGGTGCCCAGAACTGGACATCAGGATTTCGCGAGGAGTTCAAACAACGGCGGAGCTATGACCCTTGGCCCTACTTTCCCGCCTATTCGGGACGAGTGGTAGGCAGCCGGGAAATGACCGAACGCTTTCTTTGGGATGTGCGCCTAACGTGCCAGGAACTGTGGCTGGAAAACCATATCGCCCAGATGAAATCGTTATGTCATGCGCGCGGTCTGAAACTGACCATCGAGCCTTATGATATGAATCCGGCTGGCGACCTCGATCTGGGTTCGTTTGCGGACATCCCTCAGGGAGAGTTCTGGGTCAACACGTTCAACACGGCCTTTAGCTGCATCGAGGCTACCTCCATCGGGCATATCATGGGCAAGCCCATTGTCGCTGCCGAAGCGTTCACGAACGGTGGCACCGATTGGACGGAAAAGCCGTGGACCTTGAAGAACCAGGGGGACTGGGCGTTTGCAGCCGGCATTAACCGGTTTGTTATCGTGGCTTTCTCTCATCAGCCGTGGTTGGACCGGTCGCCCGGAATGACCTTTTCCAATATGGGTCTTCACTGGGAACGGACGCAGACATTCTGGCCTCTGCTTGGCGGCTATCATCAATATCTGGCACGCTGCTCACATCTGCTCCAACAAGGCGTGACTGTCTCGGATATTCTCTATCTGACACCCGAAGGCGCGCCGCATGTGTTCCGTCCGCCGGTCACTGCGCTGGAGGAAGCCGAGAGCCTGCTGCCGGACAAGAAGGGTTATGGGTTCGACGGATGTTCCCCGAAGATCCTCATGGCCAGGGCCGAGGTTAAGGACGGACTGATTACTTTCCCGGGTGGAAGTTCCTATCGTCTGATGGTATTGCCGAAGATTGATACCATGACTCCGGCACTGCTGGCCAAAATTCGCGACCTGGTGAAGGCCGGAGCCACCATGGTCGGCACACCCCCGGTCAAATCACCCAGCCTCACGGGCTATCCCGCCTGCGACGGCGAAGTCCAAGTGCTCGCCACGGACCTTTGGGGAAGCATGGACGCACCAAAGACGGTGACGAAGCGCAGTTATGGTAAAGGCCTCATCCACTGGGGCGGCGAATTGTCGGCCACCCCGTCGCTCTATCCATCATACAATCGAACGACTCATCTGTTGAAAGAGATGGGTGTGACGGAGGATTTCATCGCGATTGGTCCCGTGCGCTACGCTCACCGGCAAACCGATGATCGGAATATCTATTTCTTGCCTAACAAGAATAGCGTGCCAATCCATGCGGACTGCCGCTTCCGGGTCGGTCAAGGCAGACCGCAACTCTGGGATCCCGTGACCGGGGGGCGGCGGCCGCTGCCGCAATTCGAGCGTGCCGATGGCGTGACTGTCATCCCCATGGAGTTCGACGCCTTCCAAAGTTTCTTTGTCGTGTTCGACAGAATGGGCGATGCGCTCGCATCGAAAGCGGAAAAGAATTTCCCGGTGTTGAAGCCGGTCCAGGAGATTTCCGGCGTATGGGAAGTTGCGTTCGATCCGAAGTGGGGCGGGCCGGAGAAGATCACATTTGACACTTTGCAAGATTGGACCGCCCGGACTGAGCCGGGGATCAAGTATTATTCCGGGATCGCCACCTATCGGAAAACCTTAAATCTAGCGAAAGCTCCGGCCGGCAAGATGTATTTGGATTTGGGAGTTGTCCACGACATGGCGCGGGTCAGGCTCAATGGGCAGGATCTCGGGGTGGTGTGGTGCGCTCCTTGGCGGGTCGAGGTCACCGGAGCCATCAAGGCCGCTGACAACCTGCTTGATATCGAAGTGGCCAACCGCTGGGTGAACCGGCTCATCGGCGACAAGCAACCTGCCGATGCCAGTGTGCGCACGGTGGAATGTCCGCCCGGCTTCCTTGATGGGCAACCATTCAAGGGCGGCCGCTACACCTTCACCACGCATGATCCGTACAATGCGAAGTCGCCCTTGCTGCCGTCTGGTCTGCTCGGTCCGGTGACGTTGCTAACAGAACCCTAATCGAGTTGAAGGAACATGCAAATATGAACAACCAAGCTACGGAACAATCAACAGTAAGAACACGATGATAGACGCCACGCATCAACCCATCATTGGCAAGTCGATCATCGGGCATTGGGTCACGGTTTTGATGGCCGTCTCCGCCATTGGGCTGGGGGCGCAGGAGGCACCAGTGCTTGCCGAGGGGGGCTCTTCCCCGGCCAAAGCGGATTCGCAAGAAGCGCGATGGCCTGCCAGCAAGGCATGGGAATGGTATAATAAGCAGCCGTGGTTGGTGGGCTGCAACTTCATTCCCAGCAATGCGATCAACCAGTTGGAGATGTGGCAGGGGGACACGTTTGATCCGGCCACAATTGACCGGGAACTCAAGTGGGCCTCTGAACTTGGATTTAACACGGTTAGGGTATATCTTCATGACTTGGCTTGGGAGGCGGATGCCGCCGGTTTCAAGCAACGCATCAACCGGTTTCTTGATCTTGCGGGAAAGCACAAGATCAAACCCATGCTGGTGATGTTTGACGACTGCTGGAATGCCAACCCCAAGATCGGCAAGCAGCCCGAACCCCGTACAGGCATTCACAATTCAGGCTGGTTGCAGAGTCCGGGCAGGGATGCGGTCAATCATCCCGAGTCCTGGCCACGGCTTGAAAAATATGTGAAAGACGTCCTCACCACTTTTGCGAAAGATCAACGGGTCCTCCTGTGGGATGTATATAATGAACCGGGTAACGAAGGTCAGGGAAGCAAGTCACTTCCTTTGCTGAAGCATGTCTTTCAGTGGGCGCGGGAAGTACATCCAACCCAACCACTGACCGCAGGTGTTTGGTCTGGAGCCAAGGATTTCAACGATTTTCAGGAGGCCGCCTCTGATATCCTCACATTCCATAATTACAACAATGCGGCTAATCTGACAGGACAGATAAACAACCTGAAGAAATTGGAACGTCCTGTAATATGTACCGAATGGATGCGGCGCGGGACCAGTGATGTCGCCACATGTCTGCCAGTTTTCAAGCAGCAGCGCGTGGGCTGTTGCAACTGGGGCTTGGTTGCGGGCAAAACGCAGACTATCTATCCGTGGGGATCTCCGATAAACGCGCCTGAGCCAAAAATCTGGTTTCATGACCTGCTGAAAAAGGATGGCACGCCAATCATCGCGGAAGAGGCCGAGCTGTTCAGGAAACTCACGGAAAGGGGCGACGGTTCAGTGATGGTGAAGCCGGCCACGTTCGATTTCGGCAACGAGCCGATGCGCTACTTGGAGAACGCGCGCCTGAAATTGGGCATCAATCTTCAGGCGGGCGGGGCAGTAACATATTTGGAAGACAAACTGACCAATAGCGGCAACATGATTAACAGCGCCGACTGGGGCCGGCAAATCCAGCTATCTTACTACAGCGGGCCGTCACCGTTCATCGGGCCTAACGGGGAGAAGCCAACCCCTGAGTGGGCGGGACTCGGCTGGAACCCGATCCAGGCGGGCAGTGTGGGCCGGATCGCGTCGAAAACCATTGCTTTTGAGAAAGGGCCGGACTTTCTTCGTGTGCGCTGCATACCCATGCAATGGCCCCATGCGAATCTGCCGGGCGATTGCTTGTTTGAGGTTGCATACCGGTTAGTTGCTGGCAACATCATCCGGATGGAAGCGCGCATCATCAACCAGCGGCTCGATCACACCCAATACCCGGCGTGCAATCAGGAGATGCCGGCGCTTTATACCAACGGTCCCTGGTATCGGTTGGTCACTGTCACCGGGGACCAAGCATTCACCGGCGAGCGCCTGACCACCGTGGTCGGCAAGGACGACACCAAAGGCTGGCCATGGCGGACGTTTTATGCTCCAGAGCATTGGGCCGCTCTGGTCAATGAGGAGAACCAGGGAGTGGGACTGTTCCAACCGGATACCTGCACCATGACGGGTGGCTTTTCTGGCGGGGACGTCCTCAAAGGCAAGGGCGGCCCCACCGACGGGCAAACCGGATATTTGTCGCCGCTTGCAAAACGCATCCTCGACTCCAATATCGACCTGACCTATCAGACCGACATTATCGTCGGCAGCCTGGATGAAATCCGCGCTTATGCCCGCAGCCAAGCGCGGCAGAGTTTATCCTGGCAGTTTCGCTCGGACCGGCTGGGCTGGAGTTACGATCATGCCGGAGATACAGGCTGGCCCGTTCGTGACGGGCTGAAGATATCCTATCAGAAAGACCCGCGCGGGTCGATGCAGTCCGATGTCATATTT
>Ga0118677_10012814_pt1 | contig 12218 bp, 10 predicted proteins | sample AliMusrvi5mmetaG_FD_86154 | JGI IMG/M metagenome (GOLD analysis project Ga0118677, IMG submission 86154)
AACAAGGGTTGCGTGATTTTCTGCCAGCAGTTTCCCGACGATCATCTCCAGCGTGTCTTCGTCATATCCAAAATAATATTCAGGGATCAGCGCCACCAGTTTCGACATCTCTGCATCCACCTGGCGATGAAGGAGAATTTCGCCTGGCCCTTCGCCGGTCAGCCGCAGCCTGACAATGCCTGGTTGAGGCAAATAGGCCAGTTTGATGTTGGAAGGCAGTGAGTTTTCCCACTCTTCAATTTCGGCTGCCAGGAAGGACTCCCCGATTCCTTGCGTCAGAAGGGTTTTATGGTAAATGAAAGGTGTTGTATATATTTGTTTCAGCCTGGGAATGACATAATCGGTCATCATGGCCTTCATCTCAAACGGCACCCCTGGCATCGACACGAAAACCGTCTTGCCTCCGCCCGGCCGGTCCTTCTCAAACCACATTCCACGTGCAGTGCCGACTTTATTAGGTATCCCCGTACAGTTCTCGGGCAATTCAGCTTGCTGCCGGTTGAGTTCGGTTACCGCGTAACCGCGTCGGGCGAACAACGCCTCTACATCGCCGTATGCTTCCTGGTTGAAAACGAGCCTTGTGTTGAAAAATTCGCAAAGGGTCTGTTTGGTCAGGTCATCTTTTGTCGGGCCGATACCCCCGGAAACCAGGACGACTTCAGCCCTTTCTTCAGCATCTGCAAGTGCCTGCATGATGTGCCCGCGTGAATCGCTGATAACAGTAACCTGATACACACGGAATCCCGAAAGGTTGAGTTGCGCTGCCATCCAGGCTGCGTTTGTGTTTATGACCTGCCCGATAAGCAGCTCGTCGCCGATGTTGATGATCTCTGCATTCATCCGGCAAAGTTAATGAAATTGGCGTTTCCGGGAGGTAAATCGCCCATGGGTTCACATCCCCGAGTGATTGGCTTATTTATTACCTTTGCAAAAAACAGTTATCATGTCCATACTCGCAGAACCAGACCTGATCATAAACGCTGATGGCAGTGTTTACCATATTTGTATGAAACCTGAAGATCTCGCCGATACGGTGATTGTCGTTGGCGACCCTCAGCGGGTTCATGAAATATCGGATCACTTCACCGGGATCGACCATCGTGCGTCGAACCGGGAATTTGTCTCTCAAACCGGCTACTACCAGGGAAAACGGATTACCGCCTTATCCACCGGGATAGGTACCGACAACTGCGACATCGTGATGCATGAACTGGATGCCCTGGCCAATTTCGATTTGAAAACCAGGATTCAAAAGCCTGTTCAACGATCGCTGAGCATCGTTCGCATCGGAACATCGGGCTCCATACAGGCCGACGTGCCTGTGAACAGTTATTGCATATCGACCCACGCGGTTGGCCTCGACAACCTGCTTCACTTTTACAAGGGAACCCCTGACGTGATCGATAAAGAGATGACAGAGGCGTTTGCAGCCCATGCACCCTGGCCAATAGACCTTTCAAAACCTTACTTTATAAAGGGTTCCGACCGTCTGATCAGCTTGTTCAGCTCATTTACGGTACCCGGCATCACGGCTACCGCCCCGGGGTTTTACGGCCCACAGGGACGGTTTCTTCGTCTTCCGCTTACCGATCCTGATATGATTAAAAAACTGCAGAGTTTCAGGTACCTGGAGCACCGCATCGTCAATTTTGAAATGGAAACCTCCGCCCTGTATGGTCTTGGAGCCCTGATGGGCCATGAAATGGTCACTGTTTGTACCCTGATTGCCAACCGGGCAACCGGTGAATATAACCCCGATCATAAAAAAGTGGTCAACTCACTCATTACTCTCGTTCTTGACCACCTCACCCAATAAAGCTGAGACGCCCACCAGTCGGAATGCCCCGTGCATCCCGCTAAAAAATGATCAGCGTATGATGAACCCCTCCGATAATTCAACCCTGGCAGCCTTGATCAATCTTCTGGATGAACCGGATGAAGGTGCGTTCAATTTGATCAGGGAGCAGATATTATTACTGGGAATGGATGCCATCGGACCTTTGGAGAAATGCCTTGAAAACAGGTTCGAAGCGGTAGTGGAGGAGCGTATCCGGTCCATCATTTTGAAATTGAACCAGGAAAACCTCTATGTCGAATTTTCAAACTGGCTGAATATTGGCTCATCCGACTTGCTGAAAGGCTTCATCCTGGTCACAAAAACAGAATATCCATCCCTTGATGAGGAGGAAATTGTGATTGGCATTGAGCAATTGAAAATGGATATCTGGATTGAACTGCATGACAACCTGACCGCCCTGGAAAATGTTAAAGTGTTGAATCATATGATTTTCGACATCCACCATTTCGAGGGAAACAAAACCGATACCACCGCACCTCAAAACAATTTCATCACTACACTGCTTGAAAATAAACAAGGTAGCGCGTTATCGTTGGGGATCCTTCTCATTGTCCTTGGACAAAAACTTGGTTTGCCATTATATGGAGTAAACCTCCCACAGCATTTTATTCTTGCCTATCTTACCGACACCGGTATTGTAAACCCCGGAGAAAATGACGTACTGTTTTACATCAATCCCTTTACCAGGGGGACGATTTTTACGCGGCGTGATATCGATTTGTTTATCGGGCAGATGAAGATCAAACCTGAAAAGTCGTTCTTTGCGCCCTGCAGCAACCCTGTCATCATCAGGCGGCTGATCGAAACCCTTATTTTTTCATACAATCAGACCGGCGACACCGGGAAAATAGAAAATTTAGAAACTTTGTTAACCGCCTACGAATGAGAAATACACTATATACCGTTTCCCTGGTCCTTTTGTGCCTGGTCCTTTCAAGCTGGGGGGCGACAGGACATAAAAAGATCAGCCAGAATGTTGCCGCATGCCTGCCTGCAGAAATGTCGTTCCTGAAACCCGTCTGGACTAGTTTTGTCGCAAACCACGCCTCTGATGCCGATTCGAGGAAATCACAGGATCCCAATGAATCACCGCGTCATTACATCGATATAGACAATTATCCTGAATTCGTATTATCCGGACACATCCCGCAGACCTATGATTCGGTGGTGGCACAATTCGGTGCCGGTTTTGTGACTGACCAGGGGACATTGCCATGGGCCACCATGATCACCTTCGATTCGTTGAAAAATTGTTTTCAGCGCAGGGACTGGAACAGGTCTGCTATCTTTGCCGCCGACCTCGGTCATTATGTGGGGGACGGACACATGCCTCTGCACATCACGAAAAATTACAATGGCCAGTTGACGAACCAGAAGGACATTCATTCGCGCTATGAATCAACCATGGTGGGCAAATATGAGGCTCAGATTGTTTACCCGGCCGATCCTGCCCATTATGTTCAGGATGTTGGTGGGTATGTGTTTAACTATCTCTACTATGATTATAAATATGTCGACAGCGTCCTGCTGGCAGATACCTACGCCACCACTCTTGCTGGGGGAAGTACCGGCTCAACTGCATATTACCAGGCTTTATGGGCAAAATCGGGCAATTTCACCATCCTGATGATGCGGAATGCCTCCGCCTCCCTGGCCGATCTTATTTACACTGCCTGGGTTCAGGCCGGGAAGCCGATGATGTACCCCAACGCTGTTGACGACAGGAAAACCATGAACCAACCGTCGCTGCTTGAGATCTACCCTAACCCTGCAAAGGATGTTGCATGGTTCCCGGTTGTCATGCCTGATCCTGCCTCAGCATTCAGTCTCGAAATCTATGATCTGGGCGGAAACCTGAAAGATACCATTATCAGGAAAACCGCTTCGGCCGGAATGCAGAAAATCAGTTGGAAAATCGGGAACCTGGTCCCGGGAACCTATGTCTGTGTGTTGAAATCAGGATCGTACCAGGCAGTGAGGAACTTTATTGTCAGCCGGTGAAATTCACCACCGGGTGCCGGACAGGTGCCGGGTTCATTTTAAGTTTTCAGAAATCCCAGAACATTCATTTCAATTCTCCTGAGTATATCCGTGTTTTCGGCCCTGATAAACTTTTCGCCGGTGATCCCTTCGAAGAGTTCGATATAACGGTCGGAAATCTCTTTGATCCAGGTATCGGTCATCTCCGGGACCTGTTGTCCCTCCTTGCCCATAAACCCGTTGGCCATGAGCCATTCGCGCACAAATTCCTTTGAAAGCTGCCGTTGCTGTTCACCCCGGGCCTGGCGTTCTTCATATCCTTCAAGATAGAAATACCGTGAAGAATCCGGCGTATGGATTTCGTCGCAGAGGTAAATCCTGCCGTCGGCTCCTTTCCCAAACTCATATTTTGTATCTACCAGGATCAGCCCTTTCTGTGCAGCCATCTCTGTGCCGCGGTTAAATAATTCGCGGGTATATTTTTTCACAAGTTCATACTCCGCAGCCGGGATCAATCCCTGTGCAAGAAGTTCAGCTTCGGTAATGTCCTCGTCGTGACCTTCGGCTGCTTTGGTGGTAGGCGTGATGATGGGCAGGGGAAAACGCTGATGCTCCTTCATCCCGTCGGGCACAGTAACACCGCATATGACGCGCTCCCCCTTTTGATAGGTACGCCAGGCACTCCCGGTGAGGTAGCCCCGTATGATCATTTCAACCGGGTAGATTTTACAGAATCGCCCGATGGTCACATTGGGATCGGGTGAGGCGATCTTCCAGTTGGGACATATGTCGGCCGTGGCATCCAGGAATTTTGACGCGATCTGGTTGAGAACCTGCCCCTTGTAGGGAATTCCCCTGGGAAGAACAACGTCAAAGGCAGAGATCCGGTCGCTCGCGATCATCACCAGATACTGGTCGTCAATATTGTAAACATCACGAACTTTGCCCTGGTACAAACTTTTCTGGCCGGGAAAATTGAAACCTGTTTTCAGAAGAACATTTGTCATATGTTGTTTTTTTATTTTGCATTTTGCATTTTACACTTTGCATTTTGCATTTTATTATTTCTCCCCGCTGTACGCCTCAATAATCTTCCCCACCAGCTTATGCCGGATGATATCAGATTTATCGAGGTAAATAAAGTCAATACCCGGGATTTTGTCCAGGATTTTTTGGGCATGCATCAACCCACTGACCTGGTTTTTCGGAAGGTCGATCTGGGTGATGTCGCCTGTGACGATGAACTTTGCCGAAGCGCCCATGCGGGTGAGAAACATTTTGAGTTGACTAGGGGTGGTGTTCTGGGCTTCATCGAGGATGGCAAAGGCATTGTTGAGCGTCCTTCCGCGCATGAAAGCCAGCGGGGCGATCTCAATCACCCGTTCTTCGATGTATTGCAGTAGTTTCTGTGTTGGCAGCATGTCGCCCAGCGCATCATACAGCGGCTGCATGTAAGGATCGAGCTTCTCCTTGAGATCTCCCGGGAGAAAGCCCAGGTTTTCTCCCGCTTCCACTGCGGGACGGGTGAGGATGATCCGTTGTATCTCCTTGTTTTTCAGTGCGCGGACTGCCATGGCTACCGCCGTATAGGTTTTCCCGGTTCCGGCCGGGCCAATGACAAAGACCAGGTCGTTTTTCAGGCTGCTTTCAACAAGTTTGCGCTGGTTGGCAGTTCGCGCCCTGATCAGCAGGCCGTTCTTGCCATGAACAAGCACATCATTCTGTCCTTCAGGGGCCATCGCCGCACCATTGGATTCCGAGTTCAGCAATAAACTGATGTCAGACCGGGACAGCCGGCCGAATTTTTCAAAATAGAGCAGGAGGGAGGCGAACTTTTCCTCAAATTCGAGGAGGTCCGACTCTTCGCCGAAAGCCCTGATATTGTTATCCCTGGAAACAATTTTCAATTTTGGGAAAAAATTGCGGATTACCTCCAGGTTCTGGTCGTTGGCGCCAAAAATGTCAAGCGGATGAAAGGAATCAATGTTAATTATCTTCTCACTCATGAAATATATATACCTTTGAATACGCAAATGTACAAATATTTCCATGGCCATTATCACGCTTACAAGCGACTGGGGACTTAAAGATCACTACACGGGGGCAGTAAAGGGTGCCATCCTTCGGTTGCTGCCCGATGCACAAATCGTCGACATTTCGCACCACATCCCTGCCTTCGACCTGAACCAGGCCGCTTTTATCATCCGGAATTTTTATCCGAATTTCCCTGAAGGGACCATTCACATCCTTGCCATCAACACGGAAGCAGCGGTTGAAACCCCTCATACGCTGGTCTTCCACCGCGGACATTATTTCATCGGGGCCGACAATGGCATTTTCTCGTTGTTGTTTGATGAAAAACCCGACAGGATCATAGAGCTGGATATCATGCAGGATTCCGATTATTTTACATTTTCTACCCGGGATGTATTCGTGAAAGTTGCCTGCCACATTGCCGGAGGCGAACCCATTGAAAAACTGGGTTTTCCGAAAGAAAGGATCACGCAGAAAATAGCCTTTCAGCCTGTGATACAGGGCGATCTGATCAAAGGGAAGGTAATCTATATTGACAATTACGAGAATGTTTTTATCAACATTACAGAGTCGCTGTTCAAATCGGCCGTGAAGAACCGGAAATTCGCAATTACTTTCCGCTCAATGAACTATCGCATTACCGAGATCAGTAAGTCATATAAGGACGTGAGCCAGGGAGAGATGCTTGCTCTTTTTTCAACCAGCGGGTACATCGAGATTGCCATCCGCGAGGGGAAGGCAAGCAGCCTTCTCGGTTTGAAGATGGACCAACTGGTCACAGTCGACCTCGAATAACCTTAACAAACCTATGGAAAAGTCAAAAAATATTGCACTGGTCGGTCATGATAACCGCAAGAAAGACCTTGTCGAGTGGGTCGAATTCAACTATAAAACACTGCTGGGGCATCACCTTATCTGTACGGGCACAACCGGTAAACTGGTGGAAGAGACGATCCTGAACAAACTTGAAGAGGAGGAGAAGATCACTTTTGACATCATGAAGCTGAAATCGGGCCCACTGGGAGGTGACCAGCAACTGGGCGCCATGATTTCGGAGGGGAAAATTGACCTGCTTATTTTTTTCTGGGATCCGATGCAACCCCAGCCTCACGATGTGGATGTAAAGGCCCTGCTCAGGATTACCGTGGTATACAACATCCCTACGGCCTGCAACCGCTCCACTGCCGATTTCATGATTTCTTCCCACCTGCTGAAGGAGCCATATGAACCGAGGCTGGCTGATTATTCGGGTTATGTTTCCCGGCAGATCCCCGGAAATGTTCCCGGCTGATGCAAATTGATGGCTGAAAAATGTTAATTTTGCACGCCTTTAACAAACGCGCAGATGTTGACGCTTTTCAAAAAAGAGATCAATGGTTTCCTGAACTCTCTCATCGGTTATATCGTCATGATCGTCTTTCTTTTGATGACCGGACTTTTCCTTTGGGTCTTTCCACTCGAATTCAATGTGCTCGATTTCGGTTTTGCCAGTCTTGACGGGCTGTTCATCATTGCCCCGTTTGTCTTCTTATTTCTCATACCTGCCATCACCATGCGCTCTTTTGCTGATGAACGGAAAAGCGGCACGCTCGAATTGCTGATGACCCAACCGCTTACCGATCTGCAGGTGATCCTTGCAAAATATGCCGCCGGTGTCGTTCTGGTGATCATCTCCCTCCTGCCTACCCTGGTTTATTACTTTTCGGTTTACCGCCTCGGGCTACCCCCGGGGAACCTTGATTCAGGCAGCATCTGGGGCTCCTATGCCGGGTTGTTCTTTCTTGGAGCGAGCTTTGTGGCAGTCGGTATATTCACCTCCTCCATTACCGATAACCAGATCATCTCATTCATCCTGGCGGTATTCATCTGCTTTTTTCTCTACATGGGGTTTGAATTTATCTATTCCTTCCTGGTCTCGGGAAAAATCGGGCTGATCATCCAGTCGCTGGGACTCAACGCCCACTACTCCTCCATGAGCAGGGGGGTGATCGATTCCCGGGATGTGATTTACTTTTTAAGTGTAACGGTCCTCTTTATCCTGATGACCAAACTGTCGCTCGAAACCAGGAAATGGTAAAAACCCGGATAGTACCTGAAATACTTTGTGACCGAAATGACCGATAAAAGGAAAAATATCAAGAAAAGCAATGTTACCAGCCTGGTGCTGGGTATTGCCATTGTCGTTCTGGTCAACGTAATTGCAACTTATCTTTATACCCGCGTCGACCTCACGGCCGAAAAGCGCTATTCGCTTGCACCTGCCACAAAGAAACTGCTGAAAAAACTGGACGACATTGTTTTTTTCAAGGTCTATCTTTCGGGCGACCTGCCTCCCGGCTTCCAGCGGTTGTCGAATGAAACAAGGGAGATGCTGGATGAATTCAGGGCATACAGCGACAACATTCAGTATGAGTTTGTGAATCCATCGGCAAATACCAGCGACAAAGACCGGAATGATGCCTACCGCCTGCTCGTTGAGCGCGGGTTGCAGCCTACCGACCTGCGGGTCAATAAAAAAGGATCCTCCTCCCAGCTGATTATTTTTCCGGGAGCCATGGTATCCTATCACGGGAAAGAAATCCCGGTGCAGCTGCTGATGGCACAATTGCAGGAAGATCCGAATAAAGTGCTGAACAACAGCATACAATCGCTGGAATATAACCTCGCGAGCGCTATCAAAAACCTCACGACCAAGATCAAACCCCGGGTGGCCATCATCCAGGGAGAGGGGGAACTTGACCAGATGGAGACCATCGACCTGCAAAAGGGACTCTCTGAATTTTATGGGGTTGACCGGGTTACCATCAACCACAGGATATCAAGCCTTGCGATCCGCATAAAGACAGATACAGCGCACGATGCATTGATTAACAGGTACCGTGCGATTATCATAGCAAAACCCACCAAGCCATTTGACGAACGGGATAAATTCCTTATCGACCAGTTCATCATGCGCGGGGGAAAGGTTCTGTGGCTGATCGATCCAGTCTTTGCCAGCATGGACAGCCTGCAGAAATACAATACCACCATGGGCATTCCGAACGACATCAACCTGGAAGACATGCTTTTCAATTACGGGGTTCGCATCAATGTGAACCTGGTGCAGGATATGAACGCACTTCCTATTCCCGTGAAAACAGGCATGATCGGAAACCAGCCCCAGTTTGATTATTTTAAATGGTGGTTTTTCCCTGTTATCACGCCTTCGGGGAACCACCCGATCGTGAACGGCCTCAATGCCATTAAAACGGAATTCGTCAGTACAATTGATACGGTGACCGCGCCGGGGATAAAAAAGACCATCCTGCTCGAAACATCCCCCTATTCACGGACGGTCAACGCCCCCGCCCTGATCGACCTGGAGATTTTGAGAAAACAACCGAATGAACGGATGTTCAACAAAGGGCCATTCCCGATAGCCGTGCTGCTGGAAGGGGAGTTTACCTCTTCTTTTCTTTATCGGATCCCACCCGACCTCGCGGGCAACCCTTCCCTGGGATACAGGGCGAAGAGTAAAAAAACAAAGATGATCATCATCGGCGACGGAGACATCGTTAAAAACCAGTTTCATTTTTCACAAGGATATCCGTTGCCACTCGGTTTTGACCAGTACACGAAACAAACATTCGGAAATAAAGATCTGGCAATGAATGCAGTCAACTACCTGTGCGATGATTCCGGCATCATTTCAGTCCGCTCCCGTGAATTGAAACTCAGGATGCTCGATACGGCTAAGGTGGCAAAACAGCGATTCTTCTGGCAACTGATCAACATATTACTGCCGATCCTGCTGATCGCGGGTTTTGGAATCGGGAAAAACCGGTTGCGTAAACGAACCTATGCAGCTCCGGTTCGAAAAAGTTAATTATGAAAAAAAATAGATCCATTTTTATTGCATTCATCCTGCTGGCACTTGTTGCCCTGGTACTCTGGCTTTCGCAATCCTCTACCACCTTCAGGCGATCGTCGAGCGATTTCAAACTCAACGATTCATCCTCTGTCACCAGGATTTTCATGGCAGATAAAAACAACAACAGCGTCACTCTTACCAGGAAGGCACCGGACAAATGGCTTGTAAATGAGAAGTACCCGGCACAGAACCAGAGTATAGGCCTGCTGCTGAAAACCATGGTCGGACTGGAAGTCCAGCAGCCCGTGGCGAAAGCCGCCCATAACAATATTGTGAAAGAACTTGCCGTGAATGCAGTCAAGGTTGAAGTTTACCAGCAGGTCTTTCGCATCGACCTTTTTGGCATCCGCATGTTTCCTCATGAGAAACTCACAAAGGTATATTATGTGGGCGGAGCGACTCAAAGCAACCTGGGCTGTTTCATGCTGATGCAGGATTCGTCGGAGCCCTTTGTAGTCTACCTGCCTGGTTTCCGGGGGTTTGTTTCACCAAGGTACAGTCCGATCGAGAAATACTGGCGCAATTACATCGTATTCAGAAAAAACATCCCGGAAATTGCAAAGGTCAGGGTTGAGATTCCTGCAACCCCCGAGTATTCCTATGAAGTTAGGAATAATGGCCAGAATAAATTTATTCTTGTCTCCCTGAAAGATCAGGCTGAGGTGAAAAATTACGACACCCTCAAACTCCTGAATTTCTTATCCGGGTTCAGGAGCCTGGCCTACGAAGCATTGCTGAACGACATGGACAAGCTTCGCAAGGATTCGATCCTCAGATCACGTCCGTTTATAACCATCACCCTGACCGATACATCCGGTGTCAGCAAAACCATCACCACCTTCCACAAAAAGGGGCCCGACGGGCAGACAGATCCGAAGGGCGCCCCGCTTCCGTACGACCTGGACAGGCTTTACGCCTCTGTGAACGACGGCAAGGATTTTACCATTATTCAATATTTTACATTTGACAAAGTACTCCGGCCATTGCCCTTTTTCATGAAAGAAGGTGGGGTAAAGTAAAAAAAAGAGCCCGGTTTCCCGGGCCCTTTTTGAATCAAAATGAACTGGTCAGTTCTTAAACAAGGCCTTGTGCCATCATTGCATCAGCTACTTTTACGAAACCACCAATGTTGGCTCCTTTTACGTAATTGATGAATCCATCGGGCTCAGTGCCGTATTTAACACAATTTTTATGAATGGCGATCATGATGTTATGCAAACGCATGTCGACCTCTTCACGTGTCCATGACAAGCGCATGGAATTCTGTGACATTTCGAGACCTGAGGTAGCAACACCACCGGCGTTGGCAGCTTTGCCAGGGCCATAAAGAATCTTCTTTTCGAGATACACTTCAATTGCATCGGGGGTTGAAGGCATGTTGGCACCTTCGGAAACGCAGAAACAACCATTGGCCATCAGGGCTTTGGCATCGTTTCCGTCGATTTCGTTCTGGGTTGCACTTGGGAGGGCGATGTCGCACTTAACTTCCCATGGGCGTTTGCCGGCTACAAATTTGGCTTCAGGATATTTGTCGCAATATTCCTTGATACGTCCGCGTTTCACATTTTTCAGGTGCATGACGAATGCCAGTTTATCTGCGTCGATGCCCTTGGGATCATAGATGTAACCTTCGGAATCGGATAAAGTAACAACTTTACCGCCAAGCAAAGTGGCTTTTTCGGTTGCATACTGGGCAACATTGCCTGAACCGGAAACAGCTACTGTTTTGCCTTTGAAATCAAGACCGCGGGTCTTGAGCATCTCTTCGGCAAAATAAACCTGGCCGTAACCTGTAGCTTCAGGACGGATCAGGGAACCGCCCCATTCCAGGCCTTTTCCGGTGAGAACACCGGTAAATTCATTGCGGAGACGCTTGTACTGTCCAAACATGAAACCGATTTCACGTCCGCCAACACCAATATCACCGGCAGGTACATCGGTATCAGGACCAATGTGACGCTGCAGTTCGGTCATGAGGCTCTGGCAGAAACGCATTACTTCATTGTCGCTTTTTCCTTTGGGATCAAAATCACTTCCGCCTTTGCCACCGCCCATAGGCAATGTGGTCAGACTGTTTTTCAGAACCTGTTCGAAGGCAAGGAATTTCAGGATGCCGAGGTTAACCGTCGGGTGGAAACGCATTCCGCCTTTGTAAGGACCAATGGCGCTGTTCATCTCAATCCGGAAACCGCGGTTGATTTGGATTTCGCCTTTATCATCCAACCAGGGGATGCGGAAAATGATGGTACGTTCGGCTTCTGCCATGCGCTCCAGGATTTTAGCCTGCTTGTATTTGGGATTTTCTTCAATGAAAGGAATCAATGATTCAGCAACTTCCATTACAGCCTGATGAAATTCTTTTTCACCCGGATTCTTGGCAATAACCTTGGCCATGAATTCGTCGAGCAGTTTTTTTAACATGTCGTTGTTCATAGT
>Ga0118677_10012815_pt1 | contig 12218 bp, 27 predicted proteins | sample AliMusrvi5mmetaG_FD_86154 | JGI IMG/M metagenome (GOLD analysis project Ga0118677, IMG submission 86154)
CATCTTTAGAATCGGATGATCCATCGCCTCATCCATCTTTTCTACTACAGCCTCTATCTTTTCCTTATCTAGACTGGCTACTACAGCCTCAGCCTTAGCAATAAGAGGAATGAGGCGAGAGTAGATCTCCTCATTCTGAGCGCAACACTGCACACAGTTAGAATCGGGATTATGAGTAAGGGGAACACCAACTTTAATAAAATTGTGTATCAACTCTGGAACTGACTGTGAGTTATTACTCGACATGATTCGCCTGCTTTCTATCTAGGGAGATGCGTACTAGGAGAGTCTATTACATATCTCCTAAATCCAGATAGGCCCACTAATAAAATTCCACTCATTACTAGGACTACGGGCTTTTTCGTATAGTAGGCAAAGACCCCTGAAGTGAGAAGGATCATGCCTCCTACAGCTAGATCAGCATCATTAAGCTGAGTAGTCACATCAGATTTCTCAGTAGGATCACTAGCAGCTCTACAGGTAGCAAGGCTAGGAGCGTTATTCTCATAGATACGCCAGGCCTCAAAGATTACAAGCGCGAGAACTGAGGCAGGTAAGAGATCTTTCTCATCAAGTACCATCTAATCGCCTCTAGCCCCTCCACCTGCAAGAGCTAGAGAGGGTCCTGGTACAGGTGTATTAGTAGGAGGACCGTAAGGTGGAATCTGAGGCCCTGAATTGTTAAAAGTGCCTGGAGGAGCTGCTACGAAATATGGAGAAGGATCTGAGGATGGAGGGGCTGGAGGTTGATATGGAGAAGGAGGTGGCACATTAGGATTATTAGTGACACCAGGAGCAGGAGGATTATCCTGTGTGCTGTTACCACTCTGTGCAAGAATCGCACTATAAAAAGCGTTCTGGCCTTGCGTAAGAGCTGTGAGCTGATCGACTACAGGTTGAAGGTTAGAGCTGACAGAGCTACCAGTATTTATAGCATCTAGAGCCTGACTTATCTGATCCTGAGTAAAAGGGGAGGTCTGATAAAGCTGGCTGGCAGCTGAGCTATTTTCTAAAGGAGTAGCAGACTGATCTGAAAAACTAGCGCTAGGAGCAGCTGGAGCAGTTGAAGGATCTACTGTCACAGTAGCTGTCGCAGTAGAGGGATGCTTTTTCCTGTAGTACCAGATTCCCCCTGCACCTGCTAGGACATAGACATATCCAGGAAAGGGGCCTACCTTAGCTGTAAGATTTTTAAGAAAATCGTTAGAGTCCATTAGCAAAGGCCTCCGCAGACTGGATCTGAGTAAGAGGCTGTAGCTGTGAATTGAGGTAGGCTAGATAGGCTTTAGTACCGAAATCATCAGCGCCTACTGGACCACTCAGATCAGGATTTACATCATTCCAGTCAGTATTAAAATTAAAGTAAGGCCGAGAGTCCATGCTCACAGGACCCTGAACTACTACAGCTCTAGGCTCCATAGGGATTCCACCTATATCACGCGGAGTTAAGAGATCTACTGATCCTAGACCTGCGATGATAGGAAAGAACTCTCTAGGGATTCCATCAAAGCCGTTATCCTTGATATTAAAGACCCCATAAGGATCTCCTAAAGCAGCTGCAAAGCCTAGACCATCAAGAGGACCATCTATAAAATCGCTCTCATATGAAACACCTGGAGCTACACCATTTAACATTTCTCTGATCCTCTCTTAAATCTTATCGGCCTTCAGCTACTTTAAGGGTACTGGTAAATCCACTGAATAGACCACTTAACAGGCCTACACTATTTTTAGATGCTAGAACTGTAGAGATCACAGCGAGAATAATAATTGATCCTACGATAGAAAAAATCTTATCTAGATTCATTCCTTCACTCCTCCCTTACGCCTTACCGCTGGAAATAATTTTACTAGATAAGTTAATGAGATCCTGTCCATTAACTAAAAGAGATCCTACTATGAGTAAGACCTGGAGCTGCTTAGAGAGCTCTGGCTCCGCTGAGTCTAAAGGAAAGAGAAAGAGACCGAGAATAAATCCTGCGAGAACTGGTCTCATAGTGAGAGTTTTTCTCTCTATGAGATTCTTACTCTCAGTAGATCCGACTACTACAGCGATAGTAGTGATTACCCCTGTAGTAGTCATTATCGATCCTCTTTCTAGTTTCCTGTTACCCCTGAGATTACAGCCTTAGGGCTCTTACCCTTGTAAGCAGCATAGACGAGCACCAGGCCTACACCAATAGCTACCCACCAGATTAACTTGCTATTCATCAGATTCTTACCGCCTTAAAGATCTTAGCCCCAAAGAGCCAAAGAATCACTAGAGCTCCGCCGATGATTAGCCATACATGCTTTTCATCAAAGTCATTATCCATGAGATAGCTCCTTAATTGACGAAAGCGTGATAGAGACTAGCTGCGTTAGCAGGGTTAATGCTGTTCTGCAGGATCTTTAAGTTATTCGCTCCAGCGCCCCATGCAGTAACAGCCTCAAATTCTAGAAGGGTAGCTGCCTGTGTAGGCAACCATCCATCACGCGCGTTAGCTGCATTTACTACACCGTCTCCAGCTGCGCCGTCAGTCATGAAATCAGTGAGGACATAGACACCGTTATCCAACGCGTTAAGCGTAGGAGCAGCTGTCTTACCTGCAAAGAGGCGATAACCTAAGCTCTGTTCAATAATCCATTGTTGCTTAGTTTTATAGAACATTACATCACCCAGGTATTTGATATTTACAGCTGCGGGCCAGTCAGTCTCAGTGCGCACCTGTGAGGAGTTTCGCAAGATAAAGATAAAGAATCGCACTACATTCCCCAGATTTACGATCTGGAATTTTCCTGTAGAGGAGGCGTTAATCGTAGGGATCTGAGTCTGGATAAGAGAGAGAGATCCGATAGGAGTAGGGGCTTGTTGCTGAGCTACTGCAGGAGTGGTAGTAGTGGCCTGAGTAGAGGCAGCTGGAGCAGAATAGAACTCCATAGTGGCTACTACTGATACTACTGGAGCAGAAGTAGGGGCTACAGAGTAGAGAGCTGTAGTGGTATTGAGTGAGAACTGCAGGAGATAAGCCTGGTTAGCTGCCATATTAGCGAGAGCTCCCAGACCATCACGCGCATCTACCTCAATAGGCACATAGAGCGTAAAGTTAAAAGATCCACCTGTTCCGCCTGATCCTGCAGTAGCAAAATAAGATGGGTCAGATAGAGGATCAAAGGTTCCAGTATTAAAGGCACCGTACTTATTGAGAGCGTAGAGGTCAAAGCCCTCTATAGTCTGAATAAGACTAGATCCATTAGGTTGATTAAGAAAGAATTGAGTGATGACATTGAAAGGAGCGTCACCGTTAAAAGCTACTGCAGCTGAGTTACCTGAAGTAGTACCAGTGACAGTGAGCTTGATGCGCTTTAGATATCCAGCAGCGATTACTTGCACAGGGGAGAGGTTGATAACACCTGCGCCTAAAGTAGTGTTCGCATATTGAGTAAGTAGCGCTGACTTTTTACGGGCTGCGCGAGTGAATGGGATTACAGGAACAGTCTGTGCAGCTGGAGTGGCTGGAGCGACTGAAGTGCCTGGCACTTGTGAAGGTGTCTGGCTTGTGCCTGGTAGCATATTTTTCTCCTTAGTAGATAGGGCCGTTAATCTTTTTACTACTGGTATTCGCCCTAACTGCTAGGAGGGATGAGCTCCTTTAGATGAAAGTGTAGCCTAACCGATATTGAAAAGGTAAGCGTAAGCTGCCAGAAGCGGATTTTTATCTTTCCATTTCTTAGCTGCCAGGTTGAGTGCTCCCATAATGGCGATCACATAGAGGACAGTAATTAGCCCCTCTAGACCTGAGATATGCGTGTGCTCCATATTCTCCTACTTTCTAACTTGTGAGATAACCATCTTACTATTAACTCCCCTAGTTTTTATATAAATGAACTCATGAGACCCTAGAGATTTAGCCTCATCTCGTACTACTTTAGCATCGATCCCGCCTACATCAGCGAGCTTTATCTGGTCCTCACGATTAGTAGATTTCCAGAGAAAGACATGGCTGGCATTAGCGAGAACTGACTGAGGAAGCCAGGATGGTCTCTGAGCTCCGCAGATAATAGATGAGTTATTAGATCTGAGCTGATCTACACAGAAAGAGATCTCTTTACGCAGTGAAAGCATCTCTGAGGCATATTTAGTCTCATCGATCCAGAGAGTCCATCCACCATCGCGCACGATTCCATTAAGAGCATGAAGGAATACAGCCTCCTGCCTGCTCATCCATTGAGTTATATTTCCTGAATAGGTAGGCCAGAGCAAGAGATTCTGATCGTAATGCTTAATATCATCAAAGCTCTGAATATGACGGTAGCCCTCTTTTATCAGTTGATTATAGAGAGGATCAGCTTTCTTAGTGCCAAAGACGATATTGAATTTCCTCTTATGCTTAATAGCGCTCATCAGAGTAGTTTTACCTGCTCCTGGAGGAGCAATAATCGCTATATGCTCACCCTGATTCCACCTGAAATCTTTTAGAAATTGATCCCAGGGTACACGCTCTATCACTTATTCCTTATGCGTACTTCTTATAGGCCCAATAGCCTACAGCGATAATCGCAGCTATTACTACAAGGTGCTTTACATTCATCTTATTCTCCCTCTAAGTTAGGGACTCCTGTGAGAAAGTGAACCTCAGGAATCTGTGAGCTTAGATTATCAGATCCGTCTAGTAAAAGATGCTCAGTAGACTGTCTAGGTACACCTTGCATCTCATCCTCAAAGGGAGAGGGAGACTCATTATATTTAGGTTGATCTACAGGAATAGTAACAATTACCTCTTGCGCAGGGAGATCTACTGGAGGAGTTACTTTCACACCGTCAGCTCTTTCAGCTGCAGGAACAGGATCATCTTTCTTTTTCTTAGAAGTAAAGAGACCATCTAAGAGACCATGATTCATAGCGATAGGGCCGATAATCGCGCTAGTAGCTAGGAGAAGTGGCCCGTACTTTCCAGGCTGACTACCCTTTTCTAGATACTTGCGATAGCGAGGATCTTTACGCGCAAGATCTACCAGAGCCTCAGAGAGTTTAGGCGCCCCCTTATGAATGATCTTTCCATCCTCTTTATTTAGCCACTCAATACCCAAAGCGAGACCCTGCAAGGTATCAGTAAGGCTGGCCTGAATAGCCGCGCCTTCAGGCCAGGAGTTAGAGCGCGGAGGAGTTATCCCTCTAGGTGGATTATCGTTAGGAGGATTCTCTCCAGCCTCAGTCTTAGGCTTATTCACCGAGCCTTTAGGTCTACCCATTTATTCGCCTCATTCTTTAGTTATCCTAGTTTTCTGAACCAGGCGTGATCTGATGAAACATCCTTAGTCTTTTCTAAAATGTCTTTCTCCATTATATTAAAAACTTCATATGCGATCTCTTTCTTTCTCATATTCCTCAGCTGAGATCTCTCCAGCATGGTGCTTATCATTAAGTCTTTTTAGATCATCAGCTCTGCGCTGTCTAAACTCATTCCAGTTACCAAAAGAATATGGCATGAGACCTCCTTATAGGGGCTTAAACCAGGGATGAGATTTATCAGGAGCTACATCCTCCGCAGTAGATTTAGCTGGCTCCTCTGGCTCTGGCTCAACTACCTCTTGTTCCTCTGGTTCAACTTCCAAAGCAAGATTAGCTAGAGCGAAAGCTGCAGCCGCCTCACCTTCAACCTTAGCTAATCGCTCAGCCTCAGCATCGGCCTTAAACTTGCGGAGCTCAATAAGCTCTGCAGTCTCAACATCAGAGAGGCCAGTAGATTCAGGTGTAGGAGTTACTACTGTTACCACTACTGGAGCAGCTGCAGGAGTCTCATCTCCCTCTATAACAATATCGCCGTCAGCCATTTAAGCATCCACTACAGGATTAAAGGTAGCTGCGCGATGGGCAGCTGCGCTAGTAGCAATAAAACTCTCAGGAGTTGAAGTATCGATCTCTACTGGAGTATTAAGAGCGTTAGCCTGCTCAGCTCTATGAGCATCTGCGCTGGTCTCAATAAAAGCCTCAGGAGTTGAGGTATCGATCTCAGGTACTACAAGCTCTACTGGAGTGGTTTCATCCGCTACTGGAGTGGTTTCATCTGCTACTGGAGTGGTTTCATCCGCTACTGGAGTGGTTTCATCAGACATATCTATCTCTCTTTCTTTAGGAGTAATAGTAGGCGATCTAGAGAATGAAAAGTGCATCACTACTCTCCCTCACCTGGCGAATTAGGCTTATCTCTAGATCGCTTAGCAGGTATTCTAGCCTGCTCTTTCGCCTTTTTCTTGCCATATTCTCCACTCTGGCCCTCTAAATCTAGACGGTAGGTAAAGAACTCTAAAAGTAAAGCCTGAGTTAAAATTACTGTGTCATTAGGCCTATAACCATGAAAGCGCTTGATCTCGCTAGAGTGACAGTGGATAGCTCTTTCTTTATGAGTTAAGGGATCTACATAAGCCAGCCAGTAACATTGAGAGGCTGAGTTATCGTGTAGGCCGTAGCGGATCATCTATGACTCTTTTTATATCGCCTGGCTTTACGAATTGCCAGTAAGGTAAGATCTCCCATTACTACGAAAATTCCTAGCATGATGAGGTAATAGAGATAGTTAATGAGCCAGATCATAAATAACACCTCACTAACTTAAAGAGAAGTACGCAACCTGTGATAAGACAGAGCCAGGATGAAAGAGGAGTCATTACGAATCCTTTTCAGTGCATTTGTGTGATACCATAAAATTAATGACGGCTTGATAACTTGTGGTCTCAAACCTGCATCCACATTTACACTGATAAGCATAATTATCATTCATCGCTCACTCCTAATCACCCATCGATCAGGCCTTACATCTTTTACATAGTGCTCTCCAGGATAAGAAGCCCCTGGAACATATGAACCAGGTTGAAAAGTCTTTACATGAGATAGAGGAAAATCTTTGTGTTCTAGATTTCTAGCGAGAGCTGCAGAGACCCTTTCCATCACAGCCCCCAGATCTCTAAGAGTTTCTGACCGTCATCAGTCTCACCCTTAAACATAATGACAGGAGAGATAAGCTGATCCCAGGTATAGGTCACTCTGTCAGTGTCTACCCAGACGGGAGTGAAATTATCCTCAAAGGGATTAGTACGTAGAACATATAGTCTACGCGTGTAATTATCTCTATCGTTAGCTGAGACGATAGATCCAATTACTTCAGGAGGAGTGAGATCTCCATCAGAGTAGATGGTAGAGGATGCGAGTTTCATGCTGACACTTCAGTTTCTAAATATTCATAACGCTCTAACTTTTTAATATCATTATCTAAACAGATAAAAGAAAGATCTACTCCTAGATGATAGCTTTCATATTGTCTAGCATAATCGCAGACACGATCCAAATCTTTATCTGCTAAGAAAGTGGACATTAAATCAGCGTTACTGTGCTGATAGGTATATTTACCAGTAACCATCTTAATAGAGGAGGAATTATCGGATCCCCAAATAAATTTACAGAAAATATGATTACCCCTGCGCTGACACCTAGCTGTTATAGATTTCATTTTATCGCCTAATCTCTTTTATGAAGTCGATGCGAGCTCCATAAGATAAAAGTATCATCTTTTTTTTTCATTGTCAAGTATTAATTTAATTTAATTTTCTGGCGTGTCGGGGAGTAACCCGTGCTTAGCTATCCAAAGTTCAGTGAGCCTATCCACCTTACGCTCCAGGCGATTTAGGCGGTCTCTTGTAGGGTTAAGAAATCGGTAGGCAGCTGCCATCATAGTGAGGACAGCTGCCCCTGCGGAGGTCTCTCCTGAGTCGATATTTAGGTGCATTATTTAGATTACTTGCCTAGTCCATATTGCTTAGTCAAAGGGGTAAAGACCAATAGAGCCAGGCTTAAGCCTGCTCCTGCGGCTGTAGATTCAGCTTGATTCATATGGAGATGAGTGAGTGAATTAGCCCCATTAGAGATAACCCATCCCATTCCTAGAATAACCGCGTGTCTAATTGCTGGAGGAAGAAAGTCTAGAGGACCTTTCTTAGAGAGTGGAGCTGGAGATACTGGAGTCATAGTCGCATCCTTTCTATAGATAAGGGTTATCCATAGGCTTACAGAATAGCGGATAACCCCTCTCTATTTCCTAAATTAGATGCCTTTTACGCCTACAGGTGGCTTACTTTTTACCAGCTGAATAAATCGATCCCAGGGGAAATTAGGACCTGGATCAGTATGGCCTCCCCTAATACCCTTAGCGAGAGTTACATCCACATGTCCTGCTATCCCACTCTGATCTAAATTTATCTGAGCTGGAGTTAATTTTAATATATGAACACCATACACATCACAGAGTTCAGCTACCAAAGTAGCTGCAAGCTGCAACTCCTCAGAGCTGTAAGGATCGGCCCACTGTGTCGGACTCTGCAGAGCTGTACCTGCGAGCTCTATAGAGATCGATTTTTGATTTTCTAAATAGTCATCTACAGCCCAGGCGGTGTCCTCCTCTTTTACACCCTGATAAATAGCTTTATCATCTATGCAGTAATGCGCTGATGCCTGAGGCGCGTTATGGCCTGCAAACCAGGTGTCTACTTGTTGCGCTCTGCCTTCACTCTCTGGAGTCTCCATAGTGTGAATATAGATCCGTTCAATTTTCTCGCCTCCCCTACCAGGTGAGTAGTGGACTGAATGGATAAAAGGTGGATGGATAGGTGTATTCATAATATTTCCTCCATTATTCTGATAGGTCTCATCACTTCATCTTGTAGTTTCCATGAGGCAGCTTTAAGGGGATCAGTGCTCCTACGAGTCATATTCTTATTCTCCCTATCACCTTTCATATATGCCTTTAGGCTCGGTACTACAAGAATATTAGCCGATACATGGCCTCCATCGATCAGCTCTTTATAATCAGTCTCAGTCAATAAGCGCTTAGGCATCCCCTTTACTGCACCTGTCAAGCCTATCTCCATTTCATCTCCAGCATAGACTTTAGGGGCCTGAGCTCTAAATACCTTCCACTCTTTCTCTAACTTAAATTGCCCATATCGATCACCGATATATTCAGGATTAAGAGGAGCTGAGGTAGTTATAGAATCGGTGTCACAATAAACTACATTCTCTACACCATTCTCATAGATATTTCTAAGTAGGTGTAAGCGAGCGTTAGCTGTAATAAAGACAGCCCACTGAGGTAGAGCTAATATATCCTCATCAGTCTCTTTTTTAATCCAGAGAGAAGGGGTAGGACCCCAGGGGGCTGCACCTAAATAATCCTCATCACATTGAGGAATAAATAATCTATGTCTCTCTTTTCGTGTACCAAATTTTCCATAAACACTATTCTGAATCAGTTTAATGACTATCTCTAGTGGAGTACCTTTATATTCACGCCTGGAATCCTCACAGTAAGTCACGAAATCTACGAAGGGATTTAATACCTCATTCCATATTAAACCCTCATAGATCTTATTTATCTTGTAGCCATGCTCCTGCGCAAACTCTAACTCCATATTGGTAACAGTGGTATTAAAAGTACCTGAAGGCCATATAATCCCTCCTGTATCTTTACGCTTAGGGAGAATAGGAAAGATCAGATCATCAGGAGTAGTAACGCTCACGCGATAAATACCAGGCATATCAGGTACTAGATAATGCACACTCGCATAATTACCATAAGGCACACCGTACTCTCTCATCACATATGGATAAGAGGAGTTAATGTCATAGGTATAGAGATCCGTAAAAGTCTGACCGAACTTACCTTGTACCGCGCCTCCAAAGTAAGCAGACCTCACGAAATCATCAATATATTCAGGTCTGAAATAACTCTTATCTATATTTCCGCGCCAGGCTCTAATAGCTGTAGCTGCGATGGTGTAGGCAATATGAGTACCAAAGAGCTGATAGATGGTCTCATCTAATTTCACTAAACACTTTACCAGGATCTCAGCATCTCTTTTAGCGTACTCAATATGATCGGGATTATTCACATCAAAGTTAGCTACATCGATCTCTAATTTAGGTAGATCAGGGAGAAATACCTCAGCGAATTTCTTTAGCGATTGGCCCCAGAGAGCATAAGAATCTACTAACTCAAAGTCTACGGTATTAATCTTAAATACATCCTGCTCGGTACGCATATAGAACTCCAGGGAGTCTTTATATTCTGATAAGAGTAAGTCGATCACATAGCGCCAGTCATATTGACTGTGATGGGCATACCAGCGGATATTAGGGTAAGAACGCCAGATATTAAGAATCCCTTTAGCGATCTCATCTGGCTCACCTATTATCACTCTCGGCTCACTCATCCCCTCTATATACCAGGAGGCTAGGAGCAGCTTTCCATTTAGCCCTTCAGTCTCAACATCCCAGGCCCCTATAACGAAAGAGCGATCTTTACCCTGAGTGCGGAGGGGATGGTAAGCCTTAGCCTTACGGAATTGATCGCTCATATTACTTTGTGATATTTTAATAGGTCAAAACAATGCAGACATAAAACTTTAGGCATATCATTTAATTTAATAACTTCCCATAATTCTGTCTTTACATAAGCCTCACATCTAGAACAGTTATAGATAATCGCCACTTGAGGAGGATTATTCACTGAACTAACTTTTAATTCTATGCTCATCTTATTTACCCTTCAGATATTTAGCCTTAAAAATTACATGGACCGTAAGAGATATGATCTTTAGATCATCTAGCAGCTTTACTAGATACTTATCGACAATATAGTTATAGCCATTTATTAGACCATCTAGCTTAGGCTTTACCTCAGCACGAGTGAGAGGGTAGGCCTGAATCTGGTCGTTATGCTCATAGTAGAGATAAGTGTTAGAGGCAAAGACTCTGGGATTATATTCTAGACCGATAGTGACAGCTACCCAATCTCTCCAGAGTCTTTGTTTATCAATCACTCCATCCTTATAATGCACCTTAATTTCTATGTCTCTAAATTTATCTTTCTTTAAGATCTTTAGATTCTTAGATTTAGTAAAGAGTTTATATTCAGGACTTTTAGGCTTAGTCTTTTTAACTGCACCTTTCTTAGCAGGTGCTTTCTTAGCAGGTGCTTTCTTTAACGGCTTAGGGATACCTTGCTTAGCCATGATTCGCCTTTCAATGCAATAAGTCCAGGAGCATCATACCCCTGGACTTATTAGTATGGATGATTAACTTACTTTTTAGATGACTTTTTAGGAGCCTCTAGAGCAGGAGTGTCATTATAGAAATCAGTGACAGCCTTTAGCTCATCCAAAGGAGAGGACTCCTTATTATCGATCAGAGACTTTACGGTGTATTCATAGCTAAGACCATCAGTACCCTGAGGGCGAGCTCCTACCTCATATGCGAACTCAACTACATTATCACCCGTGAGCTGAGCTGCGATAAGACCATTTACTACTGAAGGTAAGAAAGCAGAGTTAGAGACATAGCTCTTACCTGTAGCAAAGACAAAAGCCTCAAAGGTTCCATCTAGCTTTTCCCAATCTCCAAAGTTTCCTGTACCGCGTGTAACTTTAGTAGCTCGGCCTACAATGCGATAAAGAGAAATCTCACTCTCTAGAGCAGGCTTTAGATCTACCTTAATCGTCTTAGCTGTGATCTTGTTAATGATCTCCGCTTTTTCTTTAGCCATAATTATTCGCCTTCACTTTCATTAGTAGGTTCCGTACCTGAGAGATCAGGAGACGGCTCTTGCAGCTTACTTTCTACCATCGCTGACTCAGCCTTAAAAGCCTCTAAGTCAGCCTCACCTTTAGGGAGATCATTCCAGGTTTCCTTTTTCTCATATGGCTTACCTTCAACCATATGACGATACAGGCGATCTCTATTATTACATTCCCATCTCCACCACTTTTCAGCTTTAGCAAGAGCTGTCTCCATGCGAGCTTTATAGTCAGCGGAAATTTCCTGAGTGCGGAGCATATGATCTAGAGCATTTAAGACTCCATGATTACTATCGATCCACTCCTGTTCTAATTGTTCTGGAGTAGGAGTCTTACTTTTCTTACCAGCGTTAATGGGAGTTACTTTAGTGTTCGCCATTAGATGCCTTTCTTGTTAGGGCTAGAGAGCTCCTGTACTAGAGCTCTCTAGCTGCTTTCCTAGATCTTTCTGATCTAGAAAGGGATGAAGGTCTAGCGTCATAGGACTGGATCTTTACAAGATCACTCGCCTGTTTCGTGTCTATAGGATTATCCCACCGATAGAGATACTGACCTTCACAAAGAAAATAATACACATCATTAAAATAATGTCAATCATAAAAAGTTTAATGGTA
>Ga0118677_10012816_pt1 | contig 12218 bp, 10 predicted proteins | sample AliMusrvi5mmetaG_FD_86154 | JGI IMG/M metagenome (GOLD analysis project Ga0118677, IMG submission 86154)
ATTTATGGGTGGAAATTGCTTAAAGGTAGGATTTTAAAGTAAAAAGTGGGGTAAGCAAGAAAGTTATGGGGTTAATCTCGGGATAATCCGTATTCAGACTAGAAAGGATGGATTTATGAGCGTTTTGAAAGAATTTCGCGACTTTGCCGTCAAGGGCAATGTGATTGATTTGGCGGTTGGCGTCATTATTGGTGGGGCATTCGGGAAAATCGTTGATTCCTTAGTAAATGACATTGTGATGCCTGTCATTTCCACACTTTTGGGCGGCCATATCGACTTTACCAATCTCTTTCTTGTGCTTGGGAGCATCCCAGAAGGCGTCCCTAGAACTTTTGATGCCCTCAAGAAAGCAGGGGTTCCCATCTTTGCTTATGGCAACTTCATCACCATCTCCATCAACTTTATTTTGCTGGCTTTTGTAATTTTCCAAATGGTCAAAGTTGTCAATAGAATTCGTGTCATGGACGCGCCACCGGCACCTCCAACACCTGAAGATGTCATTTTGTTACGCGAGATCCGCGACAGTCTAAAAAAATGAATTCCCTAGTCAAGACCCCGATGAATAAGTCAGTCAGGTTGTAAATTTTGTCCCTCAAAGGAATTGCCAAGGAAGCACAAGAGCAAGCTCAACTCGTTTTCCAAAATGGTCTGGAATTGCTGCAACAAAATAAGCTCGAGGAGGCTGATCGCTTGTTTCTGCAAGCGCATCAAATGAATCCAAACAATATTGATGCGCTCAATTTTTTGGGGATTCGCTTATATCAAAAACAAGATCACAAAAATGCGTTGACCTTTCTCAATAAAGCAAATCACCTTGCGCCCAATTCTGCCAACACCCTTAACAATCTTGGGCTCGTTCACAACGCAATATTTCAATTTCAAGATGCGCTGTATTTTTTCGACTTAGCGATTGCGAGCAACCCCAACATTCCTGAGATTCATAACAATCTTGGAAATGCGTTAAAGGGTTTACAGAAAAATACCGAGGCTAGCCACGCCTATGAAAATGCAATTGCATTGCGTCCAAACTATGCTGAGGCTATGAACAACCAAGGGGTAATCCTTTTAGAAGACGGTTTACTTGAAAAAGCAAGAGCTCTATTTGAGCGAGCTATACATGCCAACCCCAACTTGGCGCCCGCCTTTAACAACCTAGGCAATACCTTCACCCAATTAAAGCATTACGAAGATGCCTTTCGATGTTTTGAACGTGCTCTTCAACTCGTTCCAGGCTATTTAGACGCCCTGCTTAATTTCGGTAATTGCCTCAAAAAAACTAAGCGCTATGAATCCGCAATTGCTTGCTATCAACAAGCCCTTCAAATAAATTCCGATGACTGCAATACCTTTCAATTAATAGCTGACGCATACTACGAAATGGGCAACAGCATTGAAGCTAAAGCTTATTATGCGAAATCCTTAGCAGTCAATCCGCATAATATGCAAGCACAGTTCGCTCTGGCGATAGCGCAAATCCCGAAGGTATTTAAAGATGAAGATGAGATACCTGAATCCAGAAGATCTTTTGAAAAAAAAGTTGAACTTCTGCAGATAAAGAGTTGCGAAGAGAAACATTTTCTAAATGATTCAAAGATCTTTTCTTACCATCCTTTTTATATTGCATACCAAGAAGAAAACAACGCCTATTTGCTAAATTCATTCGGTGTAATTTGTACACATAGAGCTAAAGCAATACAAGCCAAACTAAATTCGGCTCAAAAGGCGCCAAAGTCTAGCGATAAAATCCGCATCGGGATCGTTAGTCATTATTTTTGCGACCATCCCGTATGGCATGCCATCACCAAGGGATGGGTAAACCATCTGAACTCCAATCTATTTGAGATCCAAATATTCAACACCAACGGGATCGAAGATCGCGAAACTGAATTAGCCAAAGCAAACTCTTCGAGTTACACCAATTGTGGAAGTTCTCTGGAAGTTGCAGCCCAAATCATCATAGATCGAAATTTGGATGCCGTACTCTTTCCTGAAGTTGGCATGGACACCACAAGCAAGGGATTGGCTTGTCTCCGCTTGGCCCCACTGCAAGCAGTAAGCTGGGGTCACCCTGAAACCACGGGCCTACCCACAATTGATTTCTTTTTATCAGCGGCACTGTTAGAGCCAAATGAGGCAAATTCCCACTACAGTGAAAAATTAATTCAATTACCGAACTTAGGAACTTATTTTGAACCTCAAGCCGCTCAAGCACAGGGGTTTAGCTTATCCGATCTCGGTATAGATAAAAATCTCCCTATCTTGTTGTGCGCTGGATCACCATCCAAATACACGCCAACACACGACCACGTCTTGGCAGAAATCGCTAAGAAATTGGGAAAGTGTCAATTTGTCTTTTTTAATTTCGATGAGAACTTAAGTGCAATATTGATAGAGCGCCTTCGCCAAAGTTTTGTGAATGCCAAACTCAATCCCGATGACTTTATCCGATTTATCCCATTTTTGACGGTAGAGGAGTTCTCTTTCTTGATGCAAGAATCTGCTCTTTATTTGGATACCATTGGTTTTTCTGGATTCAATACAGCGATGCAGGCAATTAATTGCGATCTTCCCATCATCACCATTGAAGGAAAATTTATGAGGGGTAGACTTGCAAGTGGCCTCTTGCGAAAACTGCGCTTAAGCCGACTGATTTGTGAAACTAGGTCTAGCTATATCAATTTGGTTGTAGAGCTAATTCAGAATAAGTCTCTACTGAAGTCCGTTAAAGAAGACATCCATAAATCTAAAATGGTCTTATTCTGTGATTTAGAGCCAATTAGGTCGCTAGAAAGCTTTCTTATAAAAAACCTCAACGAGCTTAGTTTTCCTACACATGAATAATAAAAATCAGCCCTCTAAGTCGGCGCACCTAAACTCCGGGGTTGCCCATCATAGGGCGGGGAAACTACTTGAGGCTGAAGCTTGTTATAAGGCAGCACTTCAAGTAGATGAGAAGAACTTCGAGGCCTGGCACTTACTTGGAGTCGTAGCTGCCCAAAAAAATCAGTCTATAGAGGCTATTAAACTCATTTCCCATTCAATCTCCCTTAATCCACAAAACCCCGAGGCATTGAACAATTTAGGATTGATCCATGCAGGGATTGGTCAGTGTGAAGAGGCTATAAGCAGCTACAACAGTGCCATTGCCCTCAACCCAAACTATTTTGAGGCATTCAACAACAGAGGAAATGCCCAACAAGCTCTCTTCAAATTTGAAGAGGCTATAAGCAGCTATAACAGCGCCATTGCCATCGACCCTAACTATTTTGAGGCATTCAACAATAGAGGAAACGCTCAGGAAGCCTTACTCAAATTTGAAGAGGCTATAAGCAGCTACGACAGCGCCCTTGCCATCAGCCCGAACTATGCAGATGCCTGGTACAACAAAGGCGTCCTTTTTCAGTCCCTCAAGCGCTATGAAGATGCGCTCAAGTGCTATGACCAAACCCTATCATTGGAGCCAAATTTTGCCGAATGCCTAAATAATAAAGGCGACATTTTTAATGATTTGGGCTTACAACAAAAGTCCTATGAATTTTACGAAATGGCCATTGCCATAAACCCGGAACATCTTCCTGCGCGGTTCGGAAGCGCCCTATCCTCAATACCTAAAATCTTTGCTAGCGCGCAAGATATACAAGCCAGTAGAGATGAACTTTCTGAAAGGCTTAAAAAACTTAAGAATTGGGTCTACTCTCATAATTTAGAAGATGGCTATAACGTCGTTGGAATTCATCAACCTTTTTTCCTGGCTTACCAAGAAAGAAATAATGCAGCCCTCCTGACTGAATATGGAGATATTTGCCAATACCTCATGAAACCCCTCCAGACGATGGTGGATGCAAGCCCAAATCAACACTTCTCTAAATCTGGAAAAATTAGGGTCGGCATCGTTAGCAATCATTTTCATAACCATTCAGTATGGAATGCCATCACTAAAGGCTTCATACAAAATATTAATAAGTCTCAATTTGAAATTCATTCTTTTTCAATCGACAGTAAAGCAGACAAAGAAACGGAAATTGCCAAACAATATTCAGACAGCTTCTCTGAAAATGTCCCAACCATTGAAGGTTGGATCAAAAGGATTCTGGATAAAAAGATTGAAGTTTTACTATTTCCCGAGATTGGGATGGATAAGATCACCTTTCAACTAGCTAATTTGAGACTTGCCCCCCTCCAAATAGTGGCGTGGGGACACCCTGAAACTACTGGCATTCCAACTATTGACTGCTTCCTAAGTGCAGCTCTTTTTGAAAATGAAAATTCCCCAGATCATTACACGGAAAATTTATTGCCTCTCCCCAATTTAGGTTGCTACTTTAATCCCCGTAATGACCCTACAAAAACTATTAATTTGGAGGACTTTGGTCTTGACCATACGCGCCCAATACTGCTCTCCCCGGGTGTTCCATTTAAATACTCTCCAGACAATGACCATGTGATCATCAGTCTGGCCAGACGCATACCCAATGTCCAGATTGTATTTTTTAACTTCCCATCCAGCTCCATCGAAATTTTTAAAGCCCGGTTAACAGCTAAGTTCTCTTCTGAGGCAATGGATTTTAATCATTCCATTAAATTTCTCCCCTTACTAGATCCGCCTTTGTTTAAAGGGCTAATGGAAAAGTCTGATTTATTTATCGATACGATTGGGTTTTCAGGCTTCAATACTGCCATGCAAGCTATTGAGTGCAATCTACCCATCGTTACTCGTGAAGGGCGCTTTATGCGCGGCAATCTGGCGGCTGGAATCCTCAAAAGAATTGGTCTAACTGAACTGATTGCACATGACACTGAATCCTATATTGAGTTAATCGCAAAGTTAGCTACGAGCCCGGCCCTGGTAAATCAATACGCTCAAGAAATTAGTGCAAATAAACATGTTTTATTTTCTGATTTAACACCAGTCAGATACCTGGAAAGGTTTCTTTTAAAGGAATGCAGAAATAATCGCTATTAGGCATTTAATGACAGCAAAACTCAACTCCTATTATCTAAATGAGGCCGCCCTCTTCTTTGAGCGAGGCGATTATTTCTCGGCAAATATTTCAATCCAAAAATTTTTAGAACATAATCCAGAAAATATCGATGGCCTTCTGACCCAAGGCATTATCTCCTCGGCTCTTGGTAATCACCAGAGCGCCATAAAATCTTTTGACATCCTATTAAGCGCTGATCCCAATAATTCTGTCGCTTTATTTAGCAAAGCAAACTCCCTCTTTGATTTGAAATCTTATCTTCAAGCAATTAACTGCTATGAGTCGGCTCTTAATATTAATCATAATTACTTTGATTGCTATCTGAACAAGGGCGATACCCACTTTGCAGTAAATCAGTTCGAAGAAGCATTACTATGTTTTGACATGGCAATAGCTCTAAATCCCAAAAGTTCTGATATATGGAATAACAAAGGAGCATCACATAATGAGCTCAGGCAATATGATGACGCGCTATCTGCATTCCAATGTGCGCTAAATATCAACCCAAACAATGCTAAAACTTGGGCAAATATTGCAAATACTTTTGCTAACCTAGGGCAGTTGCACAAAGCAAACTCTGCTTATGACGAAGCTCTTGCCATTGATCCTCGATTTGTAGGCGCCTATTTCAATAAGGGTAATACGCTTTTTGCTCTAAAGTTATATGAAGAAGCCTTACGATCATACAAGAATGCATTTTCATTAAATGAAAACTATCCATTTCTGAAAGGAGCCTTGCTTCATCTATCAATGTCCATCTGTAGCTGGATAGATTACCCTGAATTGAAGTTGCAATTACTGGAAGATATCAAAAATGGACGATCAGTAACTCCGCCACTCCCACTCCTTTCTATCACCCCTTCAGAATTGCTTCATCTTCAAGCCGCCCAAACGTGGATTGCTAATAAATTTACAACCAGAATCATCACCAAGAATTTTGATAAATCTTTAAAACCTAAAATTATTCTTGGTTACTTTTCTGCTGATTTTTATAATCATGCTGTCTCAAATTTAATTGCAGAAGTTTTTGAATTACACGATAGATATCGCTTTGAAGTAATTGCCTTCTCTTACGGTCCCCCTCGTAGCGATAGCCTACGCATGCGATTAATGCAAGGCTTTGATCAGTTTATTGATATTGAAAATATTTCAGATGAGGCTGCAGCAAAGTTGTCAAATGATCTTGGCGTAGATATTGCCATTGACTTAACTGGTCTCACAAAAGATGGAAGAACGGGTATTTTTTTATTTCGTGCAGCACCAATACAAATCAACTACCTTGGTTATCCCGGCACCATTGGATCAGGATTTTATGACTATGTGATTGCAGACCCAATACTAATTCCGGAAACTTGTAGAAAATTTTACACTGAAAAAATTGCCTATCTTCCAAATACGTACCAAGCAAATGATTCCCAACGTCCAATTTCTAATATCAATTTCACCAAAGAAGAATTAGGCTTGCCAAATGATTCTTTTATTTTTTGCTGCTTCAATAATAATTTTAAAATTACGCCGGAAATTTTTAATATATGGATGGGAATTCTTAAATCTGTTGATGGTAGCGTTCTTTGGCTTCTTGAGGATAATCAAATAGCCAAATCAAACCTTATTACCGAGGCTCTTAATAGAGGCGTTAATTCTGATAGATTGATATTTGCAAAAAGAATGCCTAGTTCAGAGCACCTTGCGCGCCAAAAGCTCGCTGATCTCTTTTTAGATACCTCACCGTACAATGCTCATACTACCTGTAGCGATGCCTTATGGACTGGATTACCAGTTCTCACATGCAAGGGGGAATCTTTTGCTGGTAGGGTTGGCGCAAGTTTGCTTAATGCCCTAGATATGAATGTGCTAGTTACTAATAATTTAGAAGATTATAAGTTTGCAGCCGTGCAACTTGCTCTAAATTCAGATTATTTAGCTGAAATTAAATTAAAAATTTCGCAGAACAAAATCACGATGCCACTTTTTAATTCCGAATTATTTACTAAAAATCTTGAGTCTCTGTATTTAAAGATGATATATAGACATTCTAATTGCCTGCCCCCAGATCACATTGCCTGTTCGGAGACTTAATATTCTCACCCGTTAGGCTGAGAATTTTCTAAAAAAATGACCCCATCAAAAAATCATGGGGTCATTAAATACCATCCTCTAATTTAACTGGCTTAAGCCAGCATCAAATTAGAATGTATGGCGAACACCAACTGCATAGTTGTTTGCACTTACACCATCAGCAACAGATGTTGAGCTTGATTGTGTTGAGCCAAACATGGCGTACAAGTTTGTACGCTTGCTGAGCCAGTAGTTCGAACCAATCTGGTAACCAGTAAAGTTTCCGGTTGGAGTTGATTGACCAAAAGTTGTCAATTTGCCGTTACCAACGCTACCAAATGCTTCGATTGTTGGTGTGATGAAGCTACGAACACCAATCTGCTGAGCAGTACGCTTAGCGTAGTAGGAAGTGTCTTTAACATCTGTAGCTTTGCGGCTTAACCACTGAGCATACGCTTTCAAAATACCAAAGTCATACGTTGCAGCAACCAATGCTTGATTATCTTGAGTATTTACTGCACTCATCGTAGCATTCCAAATGACTGGTGTAGGCGCTGTGGCAGTACCAGGTGTTGAGTTCTTCAAACCCTGATAAGCAGCAGTTATATACAATTTATTCCATGTGTAATCAGCACTTAAACCCCAACCATTGTTGTTTGTTGTACCGCCAACAGTGTTTGCAGTTTGGTTGGTATTTTGATTATTCATTACCACCACACCTGATGCGCTAAAGCCGGCAAAAGTATCGGTTTTAAATGAAAGTGTGCTGTTAGTTCTAGATGTAAATGAATCGTTTGATGAACCCATCTGCGTTGCAGTGGTTGTTGAAAGATACGGGCCGTTACCAGCAGTATTTGCTGGTGTTGTCAACGCATTGGCGCCATAAATTACGTCACCAACCAAGTTGTTTAATTGGCCTGGGCTAGTTGCGCTTGCAGCATTAAATACTGGTGTGTACTGTGTACCAATTGCGAATTGACCGATACCATTCTTTTTCAAACCAACAAAAGATTGACGGTTATTCCATGTTGAAGCTGTAGTTACAGCGCCACCAGTTGGTGTCAAACCTACTTCAACTGTGAAGAATGCGCTTAAACCGCCGCCGATATCTTCATTGCCCTTGAAACCTAAGCGGCTTGTAGATTCAGCACTTTGACCAATTGCTGATGTCTGTGAGTTTGTTGAAATGGAAGTATTAGTGCCTTTTTGATTTGCACCAATATAACCAGCATCCAAGATACCGTATACGGATACGCTGGATTGAGCTTGAGCTGTGCCAGCAAGAGCTGTCAAAGCTGCAACTGCGAATAGCGATTTTTTCATTCTTTAAATCTCCATAAATTGAAAGTAATGCCCTAATAAAACTGGGACCTATGAATTTTGCTTCTTTTGCCCTGCTAGACTGGGGGTAAGGGTATTTATCAGCTCTTTTTGCTTGTCAAAAGGTAGTTTTTTGGCTTTCTTCGTTGTATCAGGGCAACAAGACCCTTAATTTCTGTCTTTTATGCCCCTCAGATGACAAAATTGTCACATGGCTAGTCGCGAATTCTTAAAAATCCTCAGTTCAGCTCGGTTAGGTGACGTTTCTGCACAACAAAAACTGGCTTCCGCATATTTAACCGGGGACTTTAAAACACCTATTCAACCAGCCAACGCCTTGATTTGGCTGGAGAAATCGTATATTTCTATTCAAAATCAAGTACTTGAAGACAAAAGCTCAAGTAGCACTCAAATTCTGCAGGCTTTAGCAAAAATTGCTAGCGTTCCCCTGGCTTCAACTTTTAATTCCCCCGCCTTTGGCTTCGGCTGGGACTCTTTTTGGCAGTTAGCTACATCTGATGCAAGCTCAGAATCGCAAGCTCGAGCTAAATGGCAACTCATCCACTTATTGATTGACCCAATTCACCAGGAAACCCAATCACAGCTAGTCGAGTGGTTAAAGAAAAGAAATTTTATTACTCAAATACCGCAATTAGCTGATCTTGATTTCGCTGGTTTACAAAAAATCGCCAAGGAATACCTGTATGAGCTTGCCGAATCTGAATCTGCATTCACAACACAAGCAAAAGAGTTGCTCATCAAACTTCAACCAAAGAATGAAGCCCTCTCAACTCTTTGGCAGGCTTGGAGCAAAGCTCGTAATGAAGAAGCGCTCATTCAAGCTGCTGAACTTGGGCTCACCATAGCAAAGCTCACCTATGGATTGCGTTTGGCACAGCTAGATATTGAGCTACACCCCGATAAAGCGGTACGAACAAAATCTAATGCCTCTCTTAAAAAAGCGGCTCACTGGTTAGAGCTTGCTGCTAAAGATGGTGATCGCGATGCTTGGTATGCGCTTGGTGAAATTTATCGTCGCCCACAGTTCTCTGGATATAACGCTAATGAAAGCGATCGCTGCTTCGATCGCGCCGCTGATCTTGGTCACGCGCAGGCACAATTGCGTAAAGGGGCCAACCTTTGGCGCAAGCGTGAAAAAATAGAAGAAAAGGTTCAAGGCCTGCAAGCATCTTATTGGGTATGGCAAGCCAACCAACAAGGTGTGCCTGAGGCCAAAGAGCTCCTGAGCAAGATTTTAGAAAGCTGTCCAAACCCCAAAAAGAATGAATGGCATGAGCTTGCAGAGTGTGCAGAGCAAGCTTTAAATCATCACGCAGAACATAAGCTCGATGTGGATTGGATGTTACTTTGCCATCGACTCATCATTGCAAACCAATTTAATTTCAGCAAGGCGGAGTTATTGCTTTGTGAAGTAGGTCAACTACAGCATGAGCATTGTGTAGTGGTGGATATTCGCTGGGAACTCCCCAAGATATTGCCCAGACTGATTCAGATTGAAACCATTCAACAGCGCCGTGCATTACTTGCTGCCGGAAAAGCATTTGTAGGGGCAGAGCAGGATATTGAAGGGAATTTACGTCAAAGACGCTATCGCTTTGATAAGGTAACGGCCTGGCTAACGGAAACCTTTAAAACTCAAGCAGACGCAGAGGTAGATTGAGCTTCATCTTCAGATGGCTTAGGCACATAGAAGCGGGCCACCAATAGGCCAAGCTCGTATAGCAAAGTCATTGGCACAGCCAATAGGAGTTGTGACAACACATCCGGTGGCGTCACAATCGCAGAAATAACAAAAGCGCCGACAATCACATAAGGGCGAATTTCCTTCAGCTTAGCTAAGGGCACCATACCCATGCGGACCAACACCACGACAACTACCGGCACCTCAAAGGTAATACCAAATGCCAGGAAGGTTGTCATAGCAAAGCTCAGGTAGTTATCAATGTCAGTCGACATCTCAGCGCCTAAAGGTGCGTTGTAACTTGCCATAAATTTGAAAACTGTCGGGAATACCAAGAAATAAGCAAACGCCATACCAATAATGAATAGGCTGTAGCTACTCACCACCAAAGGCAAAATGAGTTTGCGCTCATGAATATACAAGCCGGGGGCGATAAATGCCCACAATTGGTACATCACCACTGGAAGTGCGATGATGAAAGCAACCAACATGGTAACTTTCATGGGCACGAAGAACGATCCAGTGACATCAGTCACGATCATTTTCCCGCCTGCAGGTAGCGCTTGTAATAAAGGCTGTGCAAAGAGGTGAAAAATATCTGGGGCCCAATAAACTAGGCTGACAAAGACAATAATAATTGCTAAGCCAGCTTTAATAACGCGGTCACGCAATTCAAATAAGTGAGAGAGGAATGACTCCTGCAGTCCCTCGTTTGGCTCTGACGAGCTCGAATCTGAATTTGAATTATTTTGCGTCATAAGAAAACTGTCTTAGCTCTTTTGTTTTTGTTTTACTTAATTACTGCTTGAGCTATGGTGAAAGCGCTTCATCCGGGCCGCGCCAGATTGCACACGAGTCCTAATGCCGGCGGAACGCTTAAACCAAACCGGTCTTGCGGCGCGCCTTACACCCCAACTATTACGGCCTTGACGCTTAGACTTGCGCAAGACTTCTTTTTCATCCAGAAACGGTTTCGTGAAATTATTATCGAAAATATCTGCTTGGTCACTCAAGTTGGCGCCGGCCTCTTGCACAGTAGAGTGAATACTGTTTTCCACCTCTTTTAGGACCGAGGCACTTTCTTCACGGAGCTGCTTGAATTCTTCAATCTCCATTTGGCGATTGACTTCTGACTTCACGTCAGCCATGTAGCGCTGCGCGCGGCCAAATAAATTCCCAGCCATACGCGCTACTTTAGGCAAGCGCTCTGGACCCACCACTATCAGGGCGACCACTGCAATTAGTGCAAGCTTTGAAACTCCGAGATCAATCATGCGAGCTTAATCATTACCAATGCACTTTTGCATCAATCTCTTACTTGACGTCTTTAGCGTGGACATCAACCGTTTTTTCAGCGCTTGCTGAGCTTTGTGGAATTTGCTCGTTGCTTGGATCTTTTGATTCTTCAGATGTCTTCATGCCATCTTTAAAACCTTTTACAGCGCCACCGAGATCTTGACCGATATTGCGCAATTTCTTGGTACCAAATACCAACATCACGATAACCAACACAATTAACCAATGCCAAATGCTGAATGAACCCATGCTTAATCTCCTAGGATTATTTTTTCCAAGGACGCGGACCGCCCATCACATGCAAATGCAAGTGATAAACCTCCTGCCCTCCATCTGCCCCATTGTTCACCATCAAACGAAAGCCACCATCTTTTCCAGGACGGCAGCCTTGCTCTTTGGCAAGACGTGGTGCTAATTCCATCATTCTACCCAGCAATGGCACATCCATGGCTTCAGCCGACTCCAGCATAGGGATATGCTTTTTAGGAATCATCAGAAAATGAATCGGCGCTGCTGGGTTGATATCTTTAAATGCATAAATCTCTTCATCCTCATACACCCTCTGGGATGGGATTAATCCTTGAGAAATCTTACAAAACAAGCAATTTGGATCGTGGCTCATTCTTTATCAGCGGCCTTTCTAGCGGCCTTTTCTTCGATGCCAGAGGTTCCCAGCCTACGATCAAGCTCAGTGATCACATCTTCTGGACGTAGATTGAACTGAGATAAGGCAATTAAACAGTGGAACCAAAGATCAGCCACCTCACCGACCAAAAGCTTTTGTTGCTCTGGGGCTAGGTTCGATTGGCGGGAATCCTTGGCCGCCATCACGGTCTCGGTGGCTTCTTCCCCAATTTTTT
>Ga0118677_10012817_pt1 | contig 12217 bp, 9 predicted proteins | sample AliMusrvi5mmetaG_FD_86154 | JGI IMG/M metagenome (GOLD analysis project Ga0118677, IMG submission 86154)
GGCTCGGCGGCGAGGCGGACCAGGCTTTGCCGGAAGAGGCGAGGGGCCATTGCTGCGCCCCGTTGCGCCAGGTTCCCGCCGGCCAGTTGAAGGATCTGCTGTGCCAGGCGGCAGAGGTCCGGATGCACGGCAAGGCGGCGCAGTTTCAAGCGCGCGCCCGGCAGGCCGGCTGGGAGCAGGCGCTGTGGGAAGGCCTGTTCCGCGCGCTGGGATACAAGCACAACTCCTGGGCCATGCAGCGGCTGGCGGAGCTGCGCCCCCGCTGGCACACGCCGCGAACCCCGCCGCTCGCCATCCAGGCGCGGCTGTTCGGCATCAGCGGTTTGCTCCCGCTGGAGCTGACCCGCGCGCATGAGGGCGCGGACGGCTATGTCCGCCGGGTCTGGGACCAGTGGTGGCGCGAGCGCGACCAGTTTTTAGATTGCATCCTGCCCAAAACGCTCTGGCGCTTTCACGGGCAGCGGCCTGCCAACCATCCCCAGCGCCGGCTGGCGCTCGCCTCCCAATGGTCGGCGGCCGACGACCTCGCGGCGAAGCTGGAGAAATGGTGCGCTTGTGATGTCCCCGATGGCGCCCTGCCCGATTCACTGCTGGAGCTGCTGCGGGTGGAGCCGGATGATTACTGGTCCTGGCACTGCACATTCCGTTCCGCTCGCCTCAAGAAGCCGCAGCCGCTGCTCGGCGCCACGCGCGCGACCGACCTGGCGGTCAACGTCGTCCTGCCCTGGCTCTGGGCCCGGGCGGCGGAAGGGAAGAGCGCGGAGGTCCGGCGCGCCATCGAACACCGGTATTTCGCCTGGCCGTCGGCGGAAGACAATGCCGTCCTCCGCCTGGCGCGGCAGCGCCTTCTCGGCGGCGCGTCAGCCCGCACATTGACCTGCGCGGCGGCCCAGCAGGGGCTCATCCAGATCGTAAGGGACTTCTGCGACCACTCGAACGCAATCTGCGAGCAGTGCAAACTTCCGAAGCTGGTGAAGGACGTGCTGCACACGCCTTCTGCACTGTCGCTTTTTGAGCCGCCGACTGATAGCCTTCAGCCCGTATGATCAGCGAGAACGAACTGCTCCAGTTGATGGCCGACCTGGAATCCGACCGGGTTGAACGGACGGTTTCGACCAATGACACCACGAAGTTCCGCGAGGCGATCTGCGCATTCTCCAGCGTCCTCAAATCCAGGCAGTTCTGTTGATGCGCCCCAGAACGGATTGGAATGGGAATCCGGGAAGTCTGTGCCGCGTCTCTGCGGCCAGCCATTCATGCCGCCGGTTGATCTTCCTTATGCCAATCCCCCAGCTCAAGCTTGAGGGCCACCAGCGAAAGATTAATGTCCCGGATGAAGGCCCCCAGGCACCCGATCAGCGAGACCATGCAGGAGATGAACAGGAGGCTGATGAGAAGGCCTACCTCCAGCTTCAGCAGCGCGGTGAGAAACAGGGCAATAATCAGGAGCGCCGCCAGCAACACGCTCAGGCCTGCCAGGAAGATCGAAAGCCGGATCAGCCGTGCCCGGTGGTAAAGAATATCAATCTGGCTCTCGAGGCGCTGCCGGTCCGGCTCGGAGCACTCCCGCAGCTCCCGCACCAGGTGCCTCGCCCGGTCTATCGTCCGCCCATAGCGGTTCGTCATCGTGAGCAGCAGCAGGCCCACCCCCGAGATCAGGATGACCGGGCCGATGGCCACCTGCAGCACAGGAATCAATTCATGTAACGGCGTCGAAGGCATATTCAGACCCAAGCTAACCCCGGGCCGCAACGAATCAACCCCATTTCCTCCGGATGCCTGAAATCCGAATCCGCACTTCCATCGGTGAGCCGGTGTCCCGGTATCCAGCATTCGGGAGCCAATTGCAAGAGTCCAGATGCAGGGCATTGGAGCGGTTTGTAACATTCCCAGGCTGCGCGACAGGGTGGCCGCTGTAACAAACGGCTCCACGGCCCTGCCCGGCGACCCGGGTGCCGTGCCTCCCCGGCAGTACAGGCGTGATTCAACGGTAGTACCCCGGTAGCGCTACGGTATTGCCCCCGTAGCGGCCCCATGTTGATCAGATCAACATGGGGCCGCTACCGTAGTGCTACGGGGGCAATACCGTAGTACTACCGTTGAATCACGCTTGCGCCACCCTTCCAATGCCTCTGGGCCCGGCTTTGTAACGTAACAAAGAGGCAGCCGGGAGCTGGGGGGATTCTCTGCGGAACACGGGTGGACAGGGTCATGCGGACTTGGGGAGAAGGCCTGGAATGCCCCGGGAACGCGCCTGGAGGTCGCTACAGGGCCTCGAGGGGGTCGGGTGGTAAGTGGGACCCCCGGAATGTAACAAATCGCTCTAATCTTGCGTTCGCGCCTCGTTCCGGCGCATTGTCAGGGGTAACCGTGCAATGACATGAACAGACGCTTTTCAAGACACCTGTTTGCCCTGACGGGCCTGGCAGCCTGCCTTCTGCGGCCGCTTGCCGCCAGCGGCGCCCCCGCCCCCGAAAACCAGGTGGTGCTGGATATCGAATCCACGAAGGAGAACCCGCGCAACTCGGAGGGCGCCTTCGTCACCCTCAAGTCCGGGCGCATCCTTTTTCTCTACACCCGGTTCTACGGCGGCGGCGCGGACGAGAGCCCGGCCTGCATCGTCTCCGTCTCCTCCGACGATGAGGGCCGGACCTGGAAAAGCGAGCCTCGCGTGGTGGTGGAGAACGCCGGACGGCAGAACGTGATGAGCGTTTCCCTGCTGCGGCTCCAGGGCGGCGGGATTGCCCTGTTCTACCTGGTCAAGAACAGCCTGCACGATTGCCGGCCCTATCTGCGAATCTCGACCGACGAAGCCCGGACATGGTCCGCGCCCAGGCTGGTGGTGGATGCCCCGGGCTATTTCGTCCTGAATAACGACCGGGTCATCCAGCTCGGCACCGGCCGGCTGATTGTCCCTGTGGCGTTTCATCGCACGCGGCGGTCCGATCCGCAGGATCATCACAGCCTGGATTACCGGGCGATTGCGCTGTGGTATTTGTCGGATGACGAGGGGCAAACCTGGCGGGAAGCGAATGACTGGTGGGGCCTCCCGGTGCGCAGCGGCACCGGCTTGCAGGAGCCCGGCGTGGTGGAGCTTGGCGATGGGGGCATACGCACCTGGGCGCGGACCGATCTCGGCGCGCAATGGGGCTGCGTCTCGACCAACGCGGGAGTCTCCTGGCCGCCGCCCGCAGCGACGGCGCTCAAGTCTCCAGTCTCGCCCGCCAGCATCAAGCGCCTGCCCGGCTCGGCCGATTTGCTGGCGGTTTTCAATGATCACTCCGGGGCTTTTCCCTTCCCCAAGGGCAAACGCTCACCGCTGGTCGCCGCGATTTCCGCCGACGGCGGCCGGACCTGGCCGGCGCGCAAGGTGATCGAGGACGATCCGAAGGGGATGTATTGCTATACCGCGATCCACTTTACAGGGGGCGCGGCGCTGCTGGGCTACCTCGATTTCCGGGGCCAGGGTCCGCAGTCCGCCAACCGGCTTCGCATCCGGCGCGTCGGCCTCGATTGGCTGCGGGACGCCCCGCCGGTTAGCGGTGCGCCCGGGCGCTGACGAACTTTTCGACGTACTTGCCGATGAGATCGGCCTCCAGGTTCACCGCGTCGCCCACCTTCCGCTCCCGCAGCGCGGTGACCTCGTAGGTGTGCGGGATGATCCAGATGCGGAAGCTCTTGCGGCTGACGCCGGCCACGGTCAGGCTGATGCCGTCCACGGCCATCGAGCCCTTGAACACCACGTAGCGCATCACCTCCGGCGGGGCGGCGATGTCCAGCACATGATCCTGGCCCAGGCGCTCCCAGCGCGTGATCTTGCCGATGCCGTCAATGTGGCCGGTCACGAAGTGGCCCCCCAGGTTGCCGTCGGTGCGCAGCGGGCGTTCGAGGTTCACCAGCGATCCGGCCTTGGCGAACTGCAGGTTGGTGCGTTCCCACGTCTCCTTGAGCAGATCGAATTGCGCAAGGCGCCCTTTGCCGCGCGAGGCCAGCTTCACCACCGTCAGGCAGCAGCCGTTGATGGCCAGGCTGGCGCCCAGCTTCAGGCCGCGTCCGCAGATGCCGGTCCGCACCGTTAGCTGGATGGATTTCGCCGCCGGCTTGATCTGCTCGACCGTTCCGGTCTCTTCGACAATTCCTGTAAACATGCCCTTGCAGCTTGCAGGCCGCAGCCCCGGGTCTGCAAGTTATTTACCAGCAGTTTCATTGGGTTCCACCCTGCGTGCTGCCCCCCAAATCGAGGCAGCGCAGGTCGCCCTTGGCGTTGCGGACGTAAAGCAGGCCGTTGGCCAGCGCCGGCGGCGTCCAGCACAGGCCGCTCAACACCTTTGCGCGCGCCATCGGCTTGAAGCCGGCGGGGGAAGCCTCGGCCAGCAGCAGCTCGCCTTTGGCGGAGAGAAGGATCAGCCGGCCGGCCGCGCAGATGAGCGAGCCGAAGTCCGGATCCGTGCTCGTCCATTTCAGCTCGCCGGTCGGCAGGTGGATGCAGCGGAGGTCGTTGTCCTTCTTCGCCTCGCCGTTGAAGGCATAGAGATCGTCGCCGAGGAGAACTCCCGGGCTGAGGTGGTTGTAGAGGACCTTGTTGTCGTAGATGACTTCAGGCTTTCCGCTCGCGGCCGACAAGAGCGCGCACCCGCGGCTGAAGCTGGAGATGAAGATCCGGTCGCTCTGGACGGCTGGGTCGGTGTTGTTGGTGTCCCAGCTGGTTTCCCAGGGCTGCCGCCAGAGCTCGCGCCCGGTCCGCGGGTCGAGGGCGACCAGGTGCTTGGCGGCAAAGATCAAGACCGTTTCCCGGCCGCCCGGGCTGCACAGGACCGGGCTGGCATAGCCGGCCGCGTTGGTGCCGCTGGACCAGGCCACGCGGCCTGTGGCGCGGTCCAGCGCCGTCCCCGCGTCGCCCGCGTTGAGGATCACCAGGTCATGCCAGATCAGCGGTGAGCCGGCGAAGCCCCAGCGGTTCGGCTTGATGCCCTCCTTGCGCAGGTCGCGCTGCCAGAGCACGGTCCCTTTTGCCGCGTCGAGGCAGAAGACATCCCCCCATTTGCTGATGGTGAATACCCGGTTGCTTTCCACGGTCGGCGTCGGGGCCGGGCCGCCCTCGTAATATTGCGGGCCGAGCTGCGACGGATAGGCGTGTCTCCAAAGCTCCCTGCCGCTGACGGCGTCGAAGCACCAGACCGTGTCCTGGTTGGTTGCGTTGCCGATCGTATAGGCCCGGCCCTGGCTGACCGATACGGAGGAAAACCCGGTGCCGACCGATGCGCGCCAGAGAACCTTCGGCCCCGCGGCGGGCCATCCGGCGCCGACGCTCTCGGCGGAGACGCCGTCGCGATTCAGCCCGCGCCACTGCGGCCAGTCCGCCGCGGCGGCGCCGGTCCAGCACGCGAAATACAGCAGGAGGATGCGGCCTGTATTCATGAGAGAGTACTACCACGAATGAGCCGTGGCGGCAAAGGCTCAGATCGGGGCCCGAATCTTGTAAGGTTTTTCCTGACAGGACAACGAGGGGTTCCCCTGACAGACAGCCTCCGGGGAACCGTGTATAACCTTTACCGTAACGGTTGGCTTCCGAAGTGGCAGCCTGGTCGAGCAGATGGATAAGGGTCTATATCGTTAGCCCGGTGAAGCCCAGACACCATTGGGTCCCAGGCTGCCACTTCAGCAGCCCCGGTGCCGCGGGGGATGCTACTTCTCTTTCCTGAACACCACGATCCGGTTGGTGTTTGTCCCCTTGGTGTTGTTGTCCACTCCCCAGCAGTTGGCCGTCTTGGTGAACTTCTGGTCGTTGATCAGGATCAGCACCGGGGTCAACCCGGCCTGCGCGCCGCAGGGCACCACGGACTCCTCGAGCCTGACCTTTCCGCCGCGAACCTCGCCCACCTCGAACGCCGCGTGGCCTCCCGGCCGCAGCACCCGGTGCAATTCGCCGAAAACTTCGTTCATCGCCCGCTGCCAATCCTCAAGCTTCTTTGGCACGGTCAGCTTCACCGAGGCCGGGTCAACGCCGATAAACCAGCAGCGCAGCCAGTTGTCCCCGGCGTAATCCACGACATCGAGGAACGGCGGCGAGGTTACAGCCAGCGACACCGTTTCCGAGCCAACCTGGGGAATGCTCCCGGACGGCTGCGTCAGCAGTTGCGCCCGCCCGGAAACCGACGCGAGCGACTCCCTGACGCGCGCATCGCAGTCGGCCAGCAGCTTCCGGCTCTTGCGCGCAATGATGTTCGCGACCTGCCGCCTGGGCGGGGTCTGGTTGCGTTTTTCGTTGATCTTCCGCTGCGACTTCAGCGACACGGCCTGGTTGGGCGGCAGCGTATAGACCGAGAAAAAGCCTGGCGAGTGCCCGGTCAGCCGGTTCACGGCCACCATCCGGATCCAGTCGTCAACCGGGTCTCCCTCCCCGCTCCCGCCGCGGCGGATCAGGTAGCGTCTCAGGGCGCAAATCTCCCTGAGGGTTTCCGGGTGGTAGAAAACCAGAAGGTCCTCGGGCATCTCCCCGGCGTCCTTGAAATCCACCTCATGGAGCCGCTGCTCAATCTGTTCCAGCGCCGGCGGGCAGAGCCTGGGCCGCGTCAGCACCACGCTCAGCGGGTTCACATCACAGCCGCACGGCACCCGCCCCAGCAACCCGGCCTCCACGAGCGTGGTGCCACGGCCCATGAACGGGTCATACACGATATCGCCCGGGCTCGTGAGCCGCTCGATGAAGAACCGCGGCAACTGCGGCTTGAAGCAGGCCCGGTACGAAACCTCGTGCAACCGGCTGGCCGCCCGCTGCTTCGAGGTCCAGAACTCGTTTACATACGTGGGCACGGAAACCTGCCCGCCATCGAACAGGGCGACCCTGGTTTCCAACACCCGGGTCTCGTTGCCGAATTCCTGGAACGACCGCAACTGCCCGGCAAGCGGCGCCTTCAGCGGCGCTGCCCCCTTCCGCCGCTCAACAAAGGCAAATTCCAGGTTTCGGGATGGCACAAGCAGGGTCGGATGCTATTTCCGGGTGGCCGCTTTGGCCGGGGCAACCGCCGCTGGGGAGGCCGGGGCGCCGGAGGCGCCCATTTGAGCGAACGCCTTGGCCAGGATCTCCTTCGCCTTGGCGTCGCGGGTCTTGAGATCCTGGCTCCCCATGACCACCACGATCACCCGCTGTCCATTCCTGGCGGCGGTGACGGAAATGGAGTATCCGGCGCTGACGGTGTAGCCGGTCTTGAGGCCGTCACAACCCTCGACGCTGCCCAGGATGTGGTTGTGGGTGCGCATGATGACCGTCTTCCCTGCGACGTTGGGCCGGAACGGGCGCTCGCGCGCGGAGGTGTAGCGGAGTATGTCGGGATGCTTCAGCAACTGGGCGCAGAGCCGGGAGAAGTCACGCGGGGTCGTGACATCGTTTTCCTGGCCCGCGGACGGCGGCAGGCCATGCACCGAATGAAAGAGCGTGGCGGTCATGCCCAGGTCGCGCGCCTTCTTGTTCATCAGATCAACGAAGCCTTCGGTGGTGCCGCCAACCTTCTCGGCGATCGCCACGGCGGCGTCGTTGGCGGACTGGATCATGAGCGCGTAGAGCATGTCCTCGAGCGTGAAAGACTCCTTCTCTGCCAGCCAGACCTGCGAGCCGCCAGTCTTGGCGGCCTTGGCGCTCACCGGCACCTGGTCCTGCAGCGAGATCTGCCCCGCCTCGAGCTTCTCCTGGACGATCAGCAGGTCCATCAGCTTGAGCATGCTCGCGGGGTAGCCTTTCGCATCCGCCTGATCCTCAAACAGCACCTTGCCGGTCGCCGCGTCAATGGCGATGGCCCCGATGTAGGGATTCCGCGAGATGGAACCGCGGCGGCCCGTTTTCGTGGTGGAAGATTTGGTGGCGGCCTTGGAGTTGCTCGTGGCGGCGGACGCCGGCAGCGCGGCGCCAAGCGCAAGCGCCAGCAGGACGCAAAAGATGGATCGTGTTGTTCGGTTCATGATCAATTGGATCAGCTACGAGCTTCCACGGCAGCCGGACGAAGGTCAAGCCCGCTCCGATGAATCTGCAAAAAGCGGCACGGCCAGTGGCAAAGTCGGAGCGCCGACATTCTGCCGACTTACGCCGTGCGGACGGGACCAACGAACGAAACCAGCAAGGGAACACCAATGATACGGCTTGCGCGGTGATGAGCCGAACGTGAGGGGGGCGCTCTGGGAGGTGGCGGCGTAAGCCGGCAGAATGCCGGCGCTCCGGGGGCTTGGCCGCCCCGAGACGGCCGGAGGATGGCTATTGTCCACGAATTGGTTTGCTGAAGGCGAGTGATTGTTAGATGCTGCGGCAACACCATTGGCAGTGAAGCTGTGCGCAGCCAGGTCGGAATGCCGGTTAACCAAGCCAGAATGAACACGAAATTGCCTACCGTTGCCCGGATCACCCGCCGGTCTGCTCGCGGGTTCACCCTCATCGAACTATTGGTTGTTATCGCGATCATCGCGATCCTGGCAGCGCTGCTGCTGCCGGCTCTCGGTCGGGCCAAGCTGAAGGCTCAGGGGGTTCAGTGCATGAACAACCACCGCCAGCTTGCCATCGCCTGGCGCATGTACACCGAGGACAACTTGGATCGGTTGCTCTACGCCAGTGCGGACGTGTATAACCTCAGGACCTACCATGTCACCTGGGATGCCACCTGGTGTACGGGCAAGATGGATTTCAGCACGGGCAATCCCTCCAATTGGGACCCGAGCGTTGACATTTATAAGAGCCCCATGTGGGCTTACTGCGGCAAGAATCTGTCCATCTGGCGGTGTCCGTCCGACCGGTCAACGCTCAACATCGGGGGGCAGATGAAGCCGAGAATACGCACCATGGCCATGAACGCGTACCTGGGGGGCTTCGGTGGCCTGGCGATCACCACGGGAAACATGCCCGCCTACACGCTCTACCGGAAGTATTCCGACCTGAACCGGCCGGGCCCGGGCCAGATTTTTGTGTTTGTGGACGAGCGCGAGGATGCGATTAACTGGGGCAATGCCATCGTGGACATGACCGGCTATTCTCCCAATATTCCCGCCGCCCGCCAGTTCATGGACATCCCGGCCTCCTATCATGGCAGCTCGGGGGGATTTTCTTTCGCCGATGGCCATTCCGAGATTCACCGCTGGATTGATGGCAGCACTTGCAAGCCGATCAGGCCAGACGGAGTTATCTTCGACGGCCAGACACCAATCCCCAGCCCGGGCAACAGAGATATCCCCTGGATGCAGGACAAAACGACGCGGCCCAAGCAATAGCCCGACGCCCCCGCTGCGCTGGCTAAAGCCGGAACTCCATGCTTGCCGGGAACAGCAAGCTCATGAACAGGAAGACCTATTGGCTGATTGCCCTGGCCCTGGGATTGATCACCCTGGCGCTCTACTTGCCAGCCATCCGTTACGACTTCCTGGCGTACGACGACCAGCAATACGTTACGGAGAACGGGCACGTGCGGGCCGGCCTGACGGCCCAGGGAATAGTCTGGGCTTTTGGCAAGCACGCCGGCAACTGGCATCCGCTGACCTGGATTTCCCACATGCTGGATTGCCAGCTCTATGGCATCAAGCCGGCCGGGCACCACCTGACCAATCTGCTGCTGCACACCGCGAGCACCGTGCTGCTCTTCCTGATCCTGTGCCGGATGACCGGCGCGCCCTGGCGCAGCGCCTGTGTGGCCGCGCTGTTCGGCTGGCACCCGCTCCACGTCGAATCGGTGGCCTGGGTGGCGGAACGCAAGGACGTGCTAAGCGCGCTGTTCTTTATGCTCACGCTTTGGGCCTATGCGCGCTATGCGCGCAAATCCGAAGGCCGAAATCCGAAACCCGAAGGAAAGCCGAAGGCCGAAATCCGAAAGGCCGTGCCAGCAATCCAGCCACCCGCATCACGCATCACGCAATCATCCCCGATCAACGAGCTGCGATCTCCCACCTCCTCTCTCCCCTCTTCGTCCTTCTACCTCCTCTCCCTCGCCTTCTTCGCCCTGGGCCTGATGAGCAAGCCGATGCTGGTGACCGTGCCGTTCGTCCTGCTGCTGCTGGATTTCTGGCCGCTCCGGCGCTGGGAAGACCTCGGACCACAGACTACGGACTACGGACAACGGACCACTAGAGCTACCTCGGATCACGCATCACGCATCACGCATCACGTTTCACGCCCCCCCCTCCCATCCGCTGCCTGGATAGGCCGCCTGGTCCTGGAAAAGCTCCCCTTCTTCGCACTGGCAGCGGTTGATTGCATTCTGACCGCCTCCGCCCAGCAGGCGGCCATGGTCTCGACGGCGGGATTGGGGATCGGCCAGCGTCTCGCGCACGCGATGCTTGCTTACGCGCATTACATTGGTGCGCTGTTCGTGCCGCAGGGTATGGCGGTGTATTACCCGTACGAGAAGGCGACGCCGGTTTCGCACATAGTCCTCGCGGGGACGGTGCTGGCGCTGGTGACAGCGCTGGCGTTGCGCCTGGTCGGTCGGCGGCCTTACCTGGGGATGGGATGGCTCTGGTTTCTGGGGATGCTGGTCCCGGTGATCGGGCTGGTGCAGGTTGGCGACCAGGCATGGGCCGACCGCTACAGCTACCTGCCTTCCATCGGGCTCTTCATCGCGGTGGTTTGGGGGCTGGGCGAATTAGCCGAGAGGCGGCCGGCGGCAAGGCCAGTCCTGCCCTGGCTGGGGGTGGCGGTGGGGATCGGTCTGCTGGTGGGAACCTCCGTGCAGTTGCGCTATTGGAAGGACACGCGCACCCTGTTTGAACATGCGGCGCGGGTGACGCGCAATAACCCCCTGGCCACCACCCTTCTCGGCACGCTCATGGCCAAGGAAGGCAAGCTGGACGAGGCGATCGGGCATTACCGCACCGCGCTGGCCTACGCGCCGGGCTTTCCCGAAGCCCATTTTTACCTCGGCCACGCGCTCGATCAACAGGGCAAGCTCGATGAGGCCATAGCGGAATACAATCGGGCGCTCTGGTTCAAGCCCACCCAGGAGCAGACCCACATCTTCCTCGGCGCCGCCCTGGCCAAGCAGGGAAAACAGGACTTGGCCATCTCCCATTACCTGGCGGCCATCAAGCTGAACAGCGAGTCCGCGATGGCCCACAACAACCTGGCCAAGCTCCTCCACGCCCAGGGAAGGGCCGACGAGGCCATCGCCCACTACTCGGCCGCGTTGGAATCCGATCCCGGGCTGGCCCAGGCCCACAACAATTTCGGCATCCTCCTCCTGCAACAGGGCCGGCTGGCCGAGGGCACCACCCAACTTCGCGAGGCCCTGCGGCTCAAGCCGGGGGATGCCGAATCGCAGCTCAACCTTGCCCAGGCGCTCGTCCAACAGGAGCAGTGGTCCGAGGCCGCGGACCTCTTCACCAAAGCTGTCACTCCCGCCACGAGCGATCCCAACGTCCACTGCCAGTTTGCAACCGCGCTGGCCCACCTGCAACGGACGCGCGAGGCGATGAGCCGCTACGCCATCGCCTTGCTTCTGCAGCAGGACCAGCCGGCCGCCCTCGACGGCCTTGCCTGGATCCTGGCGACAGACCCCAACCCGGCGGTCCGCAACGGCACGGAAGCGGTCCGGATGTCCGAGCACGCCTGCGAATTGACCACGCGCAAGGATCCCGCCAGGCTCAAGACCCTCGCCGCCGCCTACGCGGAGGCGGGGCAGTTCCCGGAGGCCGCCACCGCCGCGCAGTCAGCCCGCGACCTGGCCGCACAAACCGGCCGTAAAAGACTCGCGGACGAATGCCTGCCCATGATCGAGCAGTTCAAGGCAGGCAAGGCATGGCGGAGGGAAAGGTAGAAGGGGATAAACTGAAGGGCCGGGTCTTGGGACCCGGCCCTTGCCGATCAAACTGGATTAGAGACAGAACCGGCTATTGGCTCTGGATCTTGTAATACATCTGGCTGCCAGAGCGAATGGGGACTGTGAACGTGCCCGGCGTGGTGCTGTTGGTGGTCTGGACGACCGGCCAGGTGGCGAGCGGCGCGGCGATATTGTTCGTGCCAACCAGGACGAAATGGGCCGCCGATCCGCCGGAGTAGGAGATATTGAGGGCTGTGCCCCCCGCTCCGAGGCTGATCTTCATGCTGCCCACCGGAGCGAGCGCTTGGGCGACCGTTACGGTGTTAACCCCCGAAGGCGAGGTCAGGGTGTTGCCGAACAGCGAGTAAACAGCCTGGGCTGTGATCGGGTATGTGCCCGCGCCAACGCGGTTCCATGCAGCGGTGTAGGGA
>Ga0118677_10012818_pt1 | contig 12216 bp, 7 predicted proteins | sample AliMusrvi5mmetaG_FD_86154 | JGI IMG/M metagenome (GOLD analysis project Ga0118677, IMG submission 86154)
ATATAATAAATAATCATTAAAGTTTTGCGTTGCATTTTTACTGTCAATTATAAATTGCATATTAACCTTGCCAGTCTTGCCAGCTGGCTCATTTAAACCAAAGCGCGTCGTTGCAATTACGCTGTCATTACCCCCTGTTGGAGATTTCATATATGCCTGAAATCCTACGCTGCCAGCACCAAGAGGCGTAACAATTTTATAGTCAAAGCTAATTGAATACGTAGTATCCTTTTTAAATGGTCGGTCTGATAAAAGTGTTGTAAAGCCTTCATACCACTCGTTACTATTATTTGTAAGCAGTAAGGAGAAATTCCCACCAATAGTATTTTGAGCTGTTATTGCTCCGCTTCCATTGCTCGTTTCTGTAGTGGCACCCTCCGCAACTGCAGAGCCACTCTCAAAATCAATGGCTCCGCTTAAATCACTTTTTGCTTCTATTGGTTCTACCTTTATATCATCAATAACAATTTTGCTTGGCAAATACATGCCAAATTGTATAGTATAGTCATTAAAGGTATCCTCGATCTTCTTACCTGTTGCATCAGTGAAATCTTGCCTTTCAAGCTTAATATCAACAGTCTTTTCATAGACCTTGCCAATAGTCTCGTCTTGCCCAAACTTAGTAAATCCATCGTCACAATGATAATCCGAACCAAGAGAAGCAGGTCTTGCCAAGAGATAAAAGAACGATTTTTCTCCTGTAGTACCAATACCATTAAATCTTTCTAAAACCTTATACTTGAAAGATACTCTATAGGTTCCACCCTGTTTCATTGATAAATATTTATCTTTGCCATTAGCAAAGGTCAACCATTCATTTTTGCCGACAGTATAATAGGCATCCTCCGCCTCGCCAAGCAATGAATAATTGCCTGTAATAACCTCGTCTTTATTGGCAGTTAATCTTCCCATTTGCCAAAATCCCCAGTCATACATACCTGCAGAACCGAAAAATGATGGGTTTTCAAAGCCTTCAACATCACCAAGCCCCTTATCTAATACCGGGACTATATTCTTTTCCTCCGCTTTATCTGTGCCTATAAGAGTATTCCCGCCACTTTCCTCAGTTAATAATATATCGTCCACATTATAAGCACCCATATTATGTACTCCAAAGTATAACCTCAGATCTTTCTCATTTGATGTCGTAAAGGTATAGGTTAAGGTTTTTGCTGGAGTATCTTGTCTTTCATACCACTCTGCTATATCATTTTTATAGCCATTTTGATAATCATATTGCACATCAGTATTCACATTATTTGCATTTTCTAAGGCAAGAAAGAAATAGCCGCCGTTACCAACTTCATTTACAGTCTTTGCTTTAAATGATATTGTATAAGTTGTGTTAGGGCTCAAAGAAGAAGTTGATAAACCGTATTTATGTCCCTTTTCTGTACTATCAATAAAAACCGACCTGTTGCCGTTAATAACTTGACTTTGTTCTTCAATATTCCCTTAGTCATTGGTATTATAAAATTTTTAATCCCCCGCAAAATTTTCTAAATATCCACTTGTTTCTTCCAATATACAGTCTCCAATTTCTATTTCTCCAAAGTTGCTGCTTGTTATATTTAATTTGTAATCGCTGAAGCTATCTGTTTTAAAGCAAATAGTCTTTAAGCTCTTTTCACCAGACACATCCTGCCATTTATTGTAGCCAACCCTTGCATCTTCTCCCCCTTTTGCACTTTGAGCAAAAACCTCATAACCATCATAGTTTCCAAATTTATAATTTTTCAAATCAAATTTCGGTGTGTAATTAAAGGTAAATCTATAAGCCGTATTTGCCTTTAGATTATAATTTTTTAATTCTTCAAATGTAAGTTTTTTTTCAATAGGTGTCACTGCGCTGTTATTTGCCGAAATGTTTACATTGCCCAAAACATATATTTTATCGTTATTATCACCGCCATTACCAAGTGCAATACATGGCTTATTGTCGTTATCCACTATGGATAAGGCAATTTTATAATTGCCATCAGCTATTTCGTTTGGGATTGTAATATTCGTATAAACATCAAGTGTTTCACCGTTAACTAGCGTTTTTAAATTCGCATCCTTGTTTAATTGAGAATATTTTATTTCTCCTTTGTCATCAATAAAACTAATCATTATTGGATAATCATAAAAATATCTGCCCACTGAAGTATTTGAGAAGGTTGTAAGTATGGAAAATTGCGAGTTTTGTTTCACTCCTTTAGGGAATCTGGCTTTATCTATTGAAAGCCGATAACCTAACTTTTCATTTCCTCTTTCATATAAATAGCCATATCCCAAATCATATAACTTTTGGACATTCGTATTAGCCCATCCTAAAACAGTGGAATTGTTTGGTCTTAGTTGAAATAAAATATCGTCAATACCCTCCATAACATTAAAAACAGGATTTGCCTTTATTTGGTCATCAAAGTTTGAATAGTACTCTGCCATCAATGGTTCTCTCTTATTGCTGCGTATATAATCTGAAAAAAGCCGTCTGTCGTAATCGTATTTCAACGCCCCTGCTCCTGCATTTCGCCTAAATGATACTCCATCTAGTGTCATCGCATAATCAAAGGCGGACCAATGTAAATACTCCTCATATGTAGGCTTGGGGTATTGATTAACGCTTACATTAGGATCCAAATCGTCCCTATACTCCCAAGCTGCGGAAATCACCATACTTATATTTAACTCTTTATAAGCATTGACATATTTATTAATAATCGTTTTTAACGCATTGTTTCTATCCTCATAGCTTATAAAATCTATTCCGCTATGCCATTCCCCCCAAACTCCAAAGCCTAGAATTTCGACAGTGTCAACTGCTTTGTTACCTTTAAAATGGTTTTTCATTTCGTTTAGAAAAATATCTAAATAACGCAAATAGTTTTCATCTGTTACGTCAATTGCCTCATAAGTCGGTATTGGTGAAGTGCCATCAAATCTATATTGTTTTGTCTTTATTGAATATTTTTCTATAAGCCAAGGCGGAGCTCCTTCACTTGTATAGGGTAATACCAAAGTATCAGTTGTTATTCTCAAATTAATATACTTGCCTTTTTTAGCCCAATAATCAACAGTTCTATCTACATTCGACCAATCAAAAACACCCTCGGCAGTCTCAATAAGCGCCCATGAAGATGAAAGACTTATATTGTCAACCATAGGTATGTCGCCATCTGCTCCTAAATTCGAATGTCCTGCATATGTTGGCTCTTCTATTGCTACCCATCCTTCCCCCGGATTATGCAAATTGCCATTAATTTTTTGCGGGAATACCAACGAATATCCATTGTTTGTTTCATTTTTCATAGTAGTTAACGGAACATTTGAAAAAAATGAATTAAAAACAAAAGAACCTAAACAAACGAAGGCTAATAAGAAACTAAAAATGCGAAAAATTAGCAAAAATATTTTTTTATCTTTAATTAAGCGTATTTTAAGAATGCTTTTTCTTTTAACGATTGTCAAAATGCCAACTAGCATAAGAAGAAAAAAAAGTACAATAAAAATAATATTCATTTGGTATTTACCTCAATTCAATAAATAATTAGTCCTTTAAACCTGTTGTAATGACCCCCCTCGTTATTGCTCTTTGACCAACAAGCAATACAAGAATCATTGGAATAGAAAACATAACGCAAGCCGCCATTACAATATGCCAGGGAGTAGCACTATTCGCGACAACATATTTTGCGAGTCCAATAGATAGAGTGTGCATATTATTAAAAGTTCCTAAATATAAATTAGGACCTACATAATCGCTCCACCCTCCTTGAAAAGAAAATATTATCATTGTGACAATAATTGGTTTACAAAGAGGAACAATAATAACAAAAAAAGTCCTAAATTTACCACAGCCGTCAATGGTTGCGGCTTCATCCAATTCCTTTGGAATTCCCATCATAAACTGCCTAGTCAAAAAAATAAAAAACGCATTTCCCCCAATAGATGGTGCAATTAAAGGAACGAATGTTCCTATAAAGCCTAGTTTGTAAAAAATCGCATAGGCTGGTACCATTGTTACCACCCAAGGTAACATCATTGTTGATAAGAGAACTGCGAATAAAATGTTCTTATAGCGGGATTTCAGCCTTGCGAAAGCATAAGCAACAGACAAGGAAGACATTATTCCAAAGACCATATTAAAAACTATTATTATTAAGGTATTTTTCAAAAGCTTAAAGATATCAAGCATATTTATAGCTGTTATGTAATTAGCAAAGCTGAATGACTTCGGCAAAATTGGCGGATTCATAAATATATCAGAGGCACTGTTTTGAAATGAACAAATCACCATCCATACAAAAGGAATAATTAGTATTAACCCTAATATTAAAGAGGCTATAAATGGTATCACTTTCGTTGTAAGTGTTTTCCTTTTTATTAGCATAATTTAATCCACCTTGTTTTCATAATACACTGCCCTATTAATCACCTTAAAGAAAATCGCTGTCAAAACACCCACTATTACAAATATAATCCATGACATAGCTGAGGCATATCCCAGTCCAAAGCCACTAAATACATTGCTCATTACCTGCATGGTTAGCGTTGTAGTGGATTCCGAATTACCATTTAGCAACTGCATTTCCACAAATGCTTGCAGCGCACCGATTATACCTGTTATAACAATGTAGAAAATTGTAGGGCTTATCATAGGCAATGTAATATTTTTAAATTTTACAAAGCTGTTTGCGCCATCAATTTCCGCCGCCTCAACAAGAGACTGCGGTACATTTTGCAAGGATGCGTGAATAATTATCATAGTTGGTCCTATTCCACACCAAATACTCATTAGAAGTATTGACCCCATAGCGTTATTCCATGACATCCAAGAAACTGGGCTAATTCCAATGAAATTTAATAAATAATTAAACAAGCTGAAATCGTTGCTAAAAAGTTGCCGCCAAACTATAGCAGAGCCTACTATCGGAAGCAGAGCAGGAATGAATATTAATGTTCTTAAAAGCCTTTTTAGCCTGAAATTATGGTTTAATAATAAAGCGACAAGAATAGCTATAATCACGCCTACACCTACTCTTAGCGCAGCAAAAATGAAAGTGTTCCTCAGCGCAACCCAAAACACGCTGTCTCCTCTTAATATAAGAGAAAAATTATCAAGTCCTACCCATTTCAAGCCCTCTAAATTATTAACCGATACTTTATTAAAACTAAAAAACAACGAGAAAGCCATAGGTATTAGTGTAAATAACAAAAACCCAATTAGCCATGGACTTAAGAAGGCAAAAAACGCTCGTTCATTTTTCGCCTCTCTATTCTTTTTGTTTTTTGACAATGATTTTTCCATTATGCACACCCTCTGCTAAAGTATTTAAAGAGCAAAATTAGCCTCTTGATATAATGGTATCCATCTTGGTTTTTATCGAATTAATAGTTTCATCATAGGAAGTAAATTGTCCTTGTAGCCATTTATCAAGTTCTGAAGAGAAGGTTGCTGTCAATGTGCTTAATCTTACTTTGGAATTTAGCACTATTGGTTTAGTGTATTGCTTACCATATTCCAAAAAGATTTTATTGAATTTCCACTCAACATCATTATTTATGAAAGCTTTATCAATAAATTCATTTTCCGCAATTGTCTTATTACCGGGAATATTAAAGCCCTTTTTGCATAGCTCTTTCATTCCTTCAGTCATATAATACTCTACAAACGAATAGGCTTCATCCTTGTTTTTGCTATTACTATAAATCGATATGGCAACGGGACTGGTGGTAGCCATAAACGGGGTGGTGTCCTTTACTGAAGCTGGAATTGGGTTTGGTAAAACTGCTACATCAAGGTTTTTTGAAGAGCTAAGCCAGTCATATGATGTGAACGCCCATCTGCCATAGAAAGCTGTGGAGATTAAGCCATTGGCAAATTGTTCTCCGCCTAAGGATTCAGTTGAGCCACCTGTTGCATAAGCCGCAGGTGCAACTCCTCCATTTTTGCCTTTTTGCAATTCGTAGAAATAAGTGAATGCCTCTTTAACCTTTGCGTCATCTACATTTAATTTCGTTCCATCATCATTGAAAAGCTTTCCGCCATTCATTTGAACCCATTCTAACAAGTGCAAAATAGGTACATAGTCCATAGTTGAACCTTTTTTCCCATCTCTCGTTAGCTTAACTGCCATATCATAATATTCATCCCAGGTTGGCGCACTCTTCGGCATAGTCACCGTTCCCGTATTTTCGTCAAATTTTATCTCCCATTTAGAAAGGTCAATTGCCAGTGCATTTGAAGTGCCACCACTTAACGAAGCATTGTAATCGTCAACATTCTTTCTATTTACAACTACCGTAAAAGTAGACGACCAATCCTTAATTAAAGCATAAATATTGCCTTGCCCCACATTTGTCCCATCATATTTAAAGGTGTCATTAATATCCCATAGGTCTGTTGCCTTTAATATCTGACTCTTATCAAGATAGGGCTGCAAATTCAGTATTTCATCGTCCTTTAATAGATAACCAAAGTCACCCGGTTCAACAAAAAATATATCCGGAGCATTTGTTCCTAAGCGTTGCAATACATTATCATAATAATCCCCTGTTGAAGACGTAACATTCACCTTAATATTTGGATTTATGCTTTCAAAGTTCCTTGCTATTTGGTTAACAAGTTCAATATCGCGATCGTTTCCAAACATAAAAAATTCAATTGTTTTTTTTCTAGTACTGGTTTGCGTTGCCGTTTTATCACAGCCCAATAAACAGGTAAGCATCAATAATGCCGTCAATGCCAATGCTATAATTTTTTTAGTTTTCATATTTACCTCCATATATTTTCCTTTTTATTGCTATAAGCATAATGCCGCTGATAAATATAGTCAATAATAAATAGCTTAAGTTTAGATTATCTCCTGTATTTTCACTGCCGATATCTTGCGGAGCATTCCATTCATAAGCATTTACATCATCAACTATAAAAGCTCCGCCATTCATTATCCCAAAGACTATTCTATAATCATCCCTATTAAATGTTTTAAATGTAATTTTAGCATTATAATATCCGTCATTACTATCCGTTATTTCAAATTCCTCAATACCATTTTGCCAAATAATATTTGCTCCGTTTATATATAGCACCTTACCATTACTATCAAAGCCTTGATAGATATGATAATCATAGCTTGCATTGCCGTCATTAGGCTTTAAAGCAAAATAAAAATTGCTGGTGCTTAAATTTTCACAAAGTGCTTTATCTGCTTTCTTATACTTAAATGTTACCGTATATCTTGTATTAGCCTTAAATATGGTACCTTGCCTTAAAATATCAGAATATAAAATATCTGACCACGCAGCAGTGTTTTTCGAGAAGAGCATATAGGAAGAGCTCCCATTTATTTTTCTAGAATCTGTAATTCTTTCACTACCAAAGTCATCTGTGTTTTTGACCCAAAAGTTGGTTCCCAATAAATCGTTATCAAAATCGTTTCCAAATGCAAATTTGAGAGTTCTTGAAGTATAAGCCGCATTATTATAAGTGGTTTCATCAATTCCTTTATAAACACTTACATCATCGAAAATTATTTTCCCGCCGCCCTTAGCACCAAAATCTAAGGTAGTATAGCCAGCGCCGTCATATACCGTGCTTAAAACAACTGTTAAAATCTTAAATTCTCCATCGTTTTCAATTTTATAATTTGAAACACCTGATGCAAAGTTAAAATCCGCACCATTATTATTAAAGCCTAAATATTGACTTTTTAATGGGTCACTATTGTTAAGGTCTACATAGAAGAAACTTGTTGCATCTGTTAAAATCTTATATCTAAATTTTATAGTATAGTTCGTATTTCCCTCAATATTTAAAACTCCTGCTTTTGTTTTCATAAAAGCTGACCACTCTGTGCCTTCTGTTGGATAATTCCAAGCACCTATTACTGAGCGAGAACCATTTATGACCATTGTACTATCACTTGTAATTTTCGCATATGCTTGTGCTGCAATATTATTAACTATAAAAGTTGTAAAATTTCCAAAGCCTTCCTCAAAGTTTTCAGATAAAATTTTTGTTGCCTTGCTCAATTGAGTATAAGCTGCGGGATTATAGTCATTTGCATTTAGCCCTTTGTAAAAAGCTACATCATCAAATAAAATCTTGCCGCCGCCATTCGAACCAAATTGAAGAAGTGTGTATCCGTTGCTGTCTGCTGTTGTAAAGGTTGCCGTTAAGATTTTATAATCTCCATCATTTTCTAATTTATAATTCTGTACACCATTTAAAAATGATGAATCTATTCCATTACTATTAAATCCGATATATCTATCATCTGAAGTAGCATTGCCTTTTATTATAAAGTAGAAAAAATTCTGAGCCGCAGTTAAAATCTTATATCTAAACTTAACCGTATAGGTAGCGGCTCCTAAAATATTGACAGCAGTATCCCTTGTACTCATATAAGCACACCACTGTGTTCCCTCAGTAGGATAGTTTAAGCTTCCAATGACAGAACCAGCTTGATTGATTACCTCATTCTGCTTATTCGTTATAAAAGCACAAGATTGAAACGATAGTGTTGGCACAATAAAAGGAACAAAATTGCCAAATCCATTTTCAAAATTATCACTAATAATTAACTGTTGCGCACTTGGTGCGTCAGCTTCTGCCATTGCACCTTGATAAACAAAGAAATCCTCTAAAATAAATGTTGGGTTTGCACCGTTTCCCTTTGCTGCAAATGTAAAATACGAGTTATTGTTTAAAGGTGCAGTAAAAGTAAACTCCACATATTTATAAGCTCCAAGGTCAGACAATCTATATGCGCTTTCTGAGCTTATTCCTCCTAAACGCAGCATATTGGTTGCATTAAAATAAAGCTCATAGGATGTTGTCCAAACGTTGCACTCTACTGCCTTAATTGTAAATTCGCTTATATCGGTGCTTTTAAATTTGAAAGCTACCGTATAAGTTTTGCCACCGCTCATTGTTAGCTTTGCTGCATTTGAGCCACCCATATCGTTCCAATCATTTTGGATATTAAGTGCGTATTTATATGAACGAGTACCCGCAATTACCTCGGTCGAATTGGTTGTATAACCTGAATTAGATGTATTTACGTTAGCGCCTTGCCAAAAAATTGTATCATCAAAAAGACTGTTGCCAAATTCAAAGCCCGTCGCATAGATAACTTTCCCATCACTAACTGCGTTAGCTGAAATAGGAATAAGGACAGTTGAAACAATTAACCCCGTAAGCACTATAATTGCAATGATTTTTCTCATAAAGCCAGCCCCTTTACCATTTTTCAAGTTTATTTAAAATACATCTCTTCTCGTCCACGTTGTTTGTTGCTATATTTAGCATTATTCCATTAGGCGGTATAGCTTCAATAAAGCCATCAACTTCATTTGGCTCAAGATATACCATAATAGACTTTTTAGCCTCTCGAATGCGTTTCAAAAGTGGTAGCCACTGCATAATTGGCTTAGTTTCGCCATCACCCTGAACCCATTGAACTGCCTTAGTATTGGGAAGACTTAATATGGAATCCAGATGCTTTGCCACTCCTATACCATCAATATGAAATATATTATTTTTCGTAACATTAACCTCTTCAAGGAGTGAGGGCAACGCAAATTCTTCAAACTGTTCACTTGAAATCATTGCAGCAAAATCACAGCAGGGTATATGCATGGTATCTTTAAAAGGCGTTCCCAGCCAAGATAAAGAAGGATTGTTTTTCGATAAAATTAAATCGTTAAAGGTTTTAAATATATCAAAAAACGAGGAGGTTGCCTTATGGACTGCATCCTTAACAAACATTGGATCATCATATAGGTCCATACATAAATCCTGTGTATTCCTCCAGCCTGCCACGCAGTCAAGATTCGGATGGATGTCAGTATAGCCAACATAGCACTTGCCTGCACACATTTGAAAGGCGATATTAGTCATTTCTAATATCTTTTTGTAATATTTATTATTACGATCAAAGCTCAATCTATCTAAGTCCTTTGGACTATTAATGAATGGTATTGCCCAGGAGGTTGCTTCATCATATTCAAGCTCTCCTCCAAAGAAAGCTGAATATACACTGGGACCTAAATTAGGCCACCACGATGGAAAGCTTTCGCCTAGAAATTCCTTATTTTTTATTGAGCTTAAATATCGGTCAACAATATATTCTGCATCTATCCATTTATCTTTTTGATTATTATAAGCTTTGATTTTGAAGCTCTCATCCGGAGCATAAAAAGAAAAGAACTGTACCGGAGGTCTATCAATTATTTCTCCATCCGAATACCAAGCCTCAATTCTATTTATACATTCTTCAAAATCTGGTTTATTTTCAAGAAAAAAATCGCTCATATTTACCACCCTAATCATTATAACATAAAAGCAAAACTGATATTTATCTAAATTCTGGCAGCCAGCCTTTATGCGCTTCCATTAAATCATTACACATATTTATAATATCATCCATTGATAATTCTGAAGCGGTATGCGGATCAAGCATTGCCGCCATGTATATGTATTCTTTCTTTCTCGTTCTTGCTGCTTCTATTGTAAGCAACTGTACATTTATATTGGTTCTATTTATCGCTGCGCATTGAACGGGCAGTTCTCCAACAATGCAAGGATTAATGCCATTTCTATCAACCATACAAGGCACTTCAACGCAAGCATTGCTTGGCAAGTTTGTAATAAGCCCTTTATTTAAGACATTCCCATGTATTCTATAGGGTACATCAGTTTCAATTGCCTTAATAATAGAGGCTGCAAATTCATTGGATTTTTCATGCTTTATGGCAGTGTCGTTAACCATTTCCTCTCTCATTTTAGCCCATTCATTGATTTGTCTAATACATCTGGTAGGATATTCATCAAGAGGTATATGAAATCTTTCTATAAGCTCTGGATATTTATTCTTAATGAACCATGGACTATACTCGGCACTATGCTCAGATGACTCTGTAACATAATAACCAAAGTGATGCATCAACTCATGACGAACTAAATCCCAGCTCTTGTTTTCATTGTATTTCGCATCTAATGAACGTTTTTTTATTTCAGGATATAAATCCGCACCATTCTTATCCGTTATCTCTAATAACCAGGACTGATGATTGATTCCGGCAATTTTCCAGTGGCAATCTGCTAAATAGTCGTTCATATCCAATGTTTTAAAAAGCCCCGGAACGCAAACCTGCACACTGTGGCAAAGCCCAACCACATTAATATCAAGCTGCCTTTGAATGTAGCCAGTCAGCATAGACATTGGATTGGTGTAATTAATTAATAGTGCATTTGGGCAAACCTTATGTATATCATTAGCAAAATCTTCAAGCACCGGTATAGTTCGCAATGCTCTAAAGATGCCTCCTATTCCAAGTGTATCTGCAATCGTTTGCCTAAGTCCGTATTTTTTTGGTATTTCAAAATCGACAACAGTGCAGGGCTCATATCCACCAACTTGAATAGCATTCACTATATATTTGGCATTTCTTAGGGCTTCAAGTCTATCTCTATAAGCAACGATTTTCGCCTTCCCATTTGCATTACTGCAAATGTTTTTTAGCATTAAATAAGAATCCTCTAAACGAACATTATCAATGTCATACAAGGCAATTTCAAATTCGCCTAATTCCTCAGACAAAATACAATCACCCAAAACATTTTTTGCAAACACAGTACTGCCTGCTCCTAGAAAAGTAATTTTCAACATAATTTCACTCCATTAAAAGTTGATAGTTACATTTTACTTCATTTTATTTTAAAGTACCATTCACTAATGTTGCTATTCCTTGTATTTATGTTGCATGCTATTGCGTATAGTAATGTTTATATTGTATAATGTTACTATATATTTTTAGTATTTTCAATATCCAAAATAATGGATCAAAACAAGGGGGATTTTACGTGATTAGTAAATATGCAATGTTTACTGCCTCAAATAAACCAAGCCCTGAACTTTCAATTTATCAATGCGGTTGGCAGGTTTGCAATAAATTTCACTCCTTTGGACCTGCTGTAAGAGACCACTATCTTATGCATTATGTTATTAAAGGGGAAGGGGAATATACCACCAAAGGCAAAACATATTATTTAAAAAAAGGGGATGGCTTTCTGATTTTGCCATCGGAAATATCCTTTTATAAGGCTAATGCTGAAAATCCATGGGAGTATTATTGGGTAGGCTTTAATGGGTCTGCTGCCAAACATATTTTATCCCAAATTGGTTTGAATGAAGAAAACTTGATTTTTAACTATGAGTCTGATGG
>Ga0118677_10012819_pt1 | contig 12216 bp, 7 predicted proteins | sample AliMusrvi5mmetaG_FD_86154 | JGI IMG/M metagenome (GOLD analysis project Ga0118677, IMG submission 86154)
CCCACGAAGATGGCCACATCCCGCTCCGCCAGCCCCCACGAGGCCCACAGCGCCCGGCCCTCGGCACGCTCCGCCGGGCTCAGGAAGAACTCTGGCTTGGCCGCAACGGCGCCCTCCGCCGCGCCAGGCGCGGCATGGCGCAGCAGGCAGAGCAGATTCTCGGTGATGTGCAGGGGCCCCTGCGGCGGCGGCACCAGCACGTTGAGGAACGCCCGTGCGTCGCCGCGGTCGAAGCCCACCGTCCGGGGGGCGCCGGTGAGAGCCGTGATGAGCGCGCCGCTCAAGGAGAAGGCCTGCGCGGCCGAGGCGTCTATGGCCAAGTCGTAGCGGTTGCGGCGCACCGCGGCGAGCAGGCGCCAGGGCAGGCTGGGGTCAGGCCAGAACATGGCCTTGGGCAGGACCAGGAGGCCCGCGACATTGGGATTATGGCGGAAGACCTCGACGTAGGCGTCCGAGATCAGGACGTCCGTGGCGGCCGCGGGGAAGGCCTCACGGATGGCCTTCAAGAGCGGGGTCAGGAAGAGGAGGTTGCCCAGGCGGCTGTCCTGCCGGACGATGAGCACTCGGCGCACAGCGGAGGGGTCGAGCGGCGCGGCGGGAGGCCTGGGCCGGGGCAGGACGGCGCGCAGGAGCGCGCGCAGGGCGCGGCTGCCGGCCCGCTCGAAACGCTTGGCGCCGTCTTTGATCAAGCCGCTCAAATCGCCCGCCAGTATACCATTTGGGCCGGGGCCGTCAGAATCTGCGCAGGGTATAGCCGCGGGACTTCAGGTCCAAGAAATACTCGTACCTCGGCCGGCGGGGGAATAGGCGCGCGGCCTCGTCCTCGTCCCTTCCCGCCACCACATAGACGTTGCCCTTCAGGTCCGGATCGTTGCGCGCGTAGAAGATCGCGCTCAGCAAGACGGGGTTGTCCAGGACCGGCCTGGACCAGGAAGAATCCCGGACGTAGATGAGCGCGTCATGGAGGCCCAGGCGTTCGGCCTTAAGGAACAGGCCCATCCGGTACTCATTGTCTTCCCGGATACAGGCGATCGTACCGGGCAGGTAGACGGCGAGATTGCAACCCAACAGAGCCGGGATTACGGCATAGGCCCATTTGCGAGAATAGCGCCGCAGCAGCGCCAGGATCAGCCGGGCCGCGAACAGGCAGAAGATGAAGCTGGCCTCGTAGAAGCGCCGCTCCCCGAAGCGGCCGTGCTGCTTGTCGTAGAAGATGTGGCCGATGATGACGCAGCCGGCGACGGCGAGCAGGGCGGCGTGAGTCCGCCGCAGGCTCCGGTCACGCCACGCCTCGAAGACGCCGAAGCCGAGCCCCGCGAGGAGCAAGGGCAGGGACAGGTTCCAATCGCCCGCGCCCGCGTCCTTGAGATTCCCGCTGCGGAAGACGCCGTAGGCGAAGAGCCATTTCGCGGTGTCGGCCAGCATGGCCCAGAGCCGCGCGGCGCTCTCCCACCTGAGGTTGCGCCACACCGCGAGGCGGCCGCCGGAGTTCACCATCTTGAGATAGAAGTTCCCGGCGATGACGCCGTCGAAGACCAGCAGCGCGGCGACTGCCGCGGCTGCGGCCGCCAGGGGGGGGAGGATGTCCCGGGCCGCCCAGCGCCTGCCGCCGCGGCTCCCGGCCGCCACCAGTACGACCAAAGGCAGCAGGACCCAGAAGAGCTCGAAAGGCCGGATCCCCAAGCCCAGGACACCGGCAAACCCGAGCCAAAGCCAGGTCTTGGCCCAACCGGCGTCGGCGCGGCGCAGCGAGCGCAGGCCCAGGTCGGCGCAGGCCACGGCCAGCAGCAGGGCGCCGGCATGGCTGGAGTAGGAGGCCGAGTAGAAGCGGAACGATGGAGCGACGGCCAGCAGCAGCGTGGCCAGCCAAGCCAGGGCGCGGTCCCGGTAGGCGTCGCGGACCAAGCGGAACAGGAGCAACAGGGTCGCCGAAGAAAGCAGCGCCACGAGCGCCGGCACGCTGCCCAACCGCAGCCCGACCGCCAGGAGCAGAGGATACAAGGCCGGATAAGTGCCGAACCAGCGGCCGCCCTGGACCGCCAGATACTGGGTCATGAACAGCTCCGGATGGGGCGGCGCCGGAGCGGAGAGGCGCAGGCTGGAGAAGATGCGCGCCTGGAACAGGATGGCGTATTCATCGCCCGTGTTGGGGATCACGGTCAGCGCCGTCCGGAAAAACCAAAGCACGACCATAAAATTCAGGGCGGCTAAAGCCAGAAGCGCCGCCCGCTCCATAGGGCCGGCGGGCGCGGCAGGCGCCTGGCCTTCGGCATGGGGATCGACGGGAATGCTCACTGGATGCAACTCAGGACCTGCGTGGTGTATAATAGCATTCCCCGGCCGCCTAGACTCCGGGCCCCACCCATCTTGATGCCGCCTGAAACCACGGGTCCCGGACCAGCGCCCATAAAGATCCGGCTCTGGATTCCGAGCCTCCTGCTCCTCCTCTTGGCCCCGGTCGAGATACTGCTCGCCTTGCGCCATTATTGGTTCACCGACAAGGCCGTGGACGTCCACTTAGGGCTTATGAACTGCCTCATTGGGGCCAGCGCCATCGTGGCCACGCTCATCACGGCTTGGCCCAAGGCGCGCTCCTGGGCGTGGGGGCACCTGGAACGGCTGGGAGGCTCAAGCCGCGGCGCCAAGGCCGCTTGGCTGGGCGTCGCTTACCTCGGGATTTTCGCCTTGTTCTTCTGGCTGAAGTACTGCCAATACCGGGGCTTCCAGCTTCCCCTGGACTCGGCCGCGACCGGCAACATCTGCTACAACATCGCGCATCGTCTGAGCTTCGCCTGCCCGCTCTTGGGAATAGACAACTATTTCGCGGTGCATTTCATCCCGCTGCTGGCCGCGCTGGCGCCTATCCTGTTGATATGGAACAGCCTGCTGCCTTTGATCATCATCGAGACCATGCTGGCCGCCTCCATGCCGCTGGCCGCCTATCACCTGGCTTACCGCAAGACCGGGTCGTCCTCCGCGGGCTTCGCGGCGCTCTGGCTCGTGTTCACCAGCCCATTCCTCTTCTACCTGGTCGGCGCCAGCGTCTATCCCGGCAAGTACATGAGCTATTTCTTCGTGTGGGCATTGGTCTGCGCGGAAACCGGCTCCTGGCGGCTCGCCGCGGTCGCATTCGCGCTCATGGCCCTATCCATAGAGCAGTCTTGCGTCGCTTTCTTCGGCCTGGGGGCGTATCTGGTCCTGCGTCTGGGCGCCAACAGGCGGGCTTGGCTGATCGGGACGGCGATAGGCCTCGCCTCCGCAGTCCTCTTCTGCCTCGAGCTCAAGCTGAGGTTCTCTTTCCCCGCGGCCGTGGGTTTCAGAGGCTGGGAGATGTACAGCCATTGGGGCCCCACACCCAAGGCCGCTTTGCTCTCCGCGGCCACCGCCCCGCTGCAGACCTTGCGGCTTCTGGTCTGGCCTTGGGCCAGGCTCAAGCCCGCCTGGGACATGCTCGTCTCCACCGGTTTCCTGCCCCTCTTGGCGCCGGCGAGCCTGGCGCCGTGGGCGATCGACTATCTGCCCGGCTTTCTGGCCGGCGCCGGCGACATCTTCCACGAAGGAAGGCTCCAATACGCCGGCTACTTCATCGGCCCGCTCTGGTGGGCCGCGGTCCTGGGGCTCATCAAAGCCCACGCCTGGCTGGAGCACAGGCAGAAGGCTCCTTGGCTACTGGCCTTCGTCCTGGCGGCCGGCGCGGTCAATCTGAGCCGCGGGCCTGACATCCTCTTGCGCAAATGGGCATCGTCCTATTTCGGCGACGGGCCGCGGACTGCCGCCGCCATCCCCGCCGAGGCAAGCCTGTGGGCCCCGCAATTCATGTCGTCCTGGGTCGCCTGCCGGTCCTTCCTCCAGCTCTTGCCCGAGGAAGATTCCCGAGGCAAGGCGTTCCTGCCGGACTATGTGCTCCTGGACCTCGACGGCCCTTGGATGTCGGCCGCGACGCCGGCGCGGGACGGCGTCATGACCTTTCTGGCCCGCGAGGGCTACGCCGTCGCGCAACAGACCTGGCCGTTCGTCTTGCTCAAGCACCCCCGGGCCCCGCTGGCGCGGCCGGGCGGCGTCCCGACGCCCATAGAATTGCCGCCGCCGGACGCCGCCGGAGCCGAATACATGAAACACTTGCTCGGCGCGGACCATTGGGAGTGGTCCTTGCGCATGGCCGCGCGCGGCTTGGAGCAGGCGCAGTTCAACCTGGGGAACATGTACGAGCGGGGCCTGGGCGTCCGGCAAGACCATTCCCAAGCCGAAGCCTGGTGGCGCAAGGCGGCCGAACAAGGTTACGCGGAGGCACAGAACAACCTCGCTGTGTCGGCCATGAACCGCGGCGACTGGAGCGCGGCGGCGGGATGGTACCGCAAGGCCGCCAAGCAGGGCAACGCCATGGCGCAGAAGAATCTGGGCATCTGCTATGTCACGGGCCAAGGCCTGGCGCGCGACATCCCCGAAGCCATACGCTGGTTCCGAAAAGCCGCGGAACAGGATGACGCCGTGGCCCAATACAACCTCGGGGTCGGCCTATTGGACGGGGCGGATCCGGCACGCGATCGGGCCGAGGCGATCTACTGGCTGCGCAAAGCCGCCGCGCAAGGCCATGAGCGGGCCAAGGCGCAGCTCGCGCAGATGCGAATCTCTCTGGTCCCATGACGCCGGCACCGGACGGCCCGGCGCGGCGGGGACATCTGTTCTTTTGGGCGGCGCTCGCTTGGGCCGCGGCATGGGCGGGGATCTGGCTTCGGATGGGCTTACGGCCCCGGCCCATCAATCTCCTCGTCTTCTTCCGTTTGCTCGGTCACATGGGGCCGGGCGGCGGCGCCGCGATCATCTCGTGCCTGCTCTGGGGAGGGCTCATATTCTCCGCGGCGTTCGCATTGGGGCGGGGCGCTCTCCGCGTCCTGGGGCCAGTGATTTCGGAGTCCGAACTGCGCGACTTTTCCGCGTTGGGCGTCGGCCTGGGCCTGCTTTCCCTGCTGCTCCTGCTCCTCGGCTGGGCCGGCCTATGGCGGCCCGCCGCGATGTGGGCCCTGCTCCTGGCCCCGCTCGGCATCGGGATACTGGCGTGGCGGGGCCGCGGGATCGCCGGCTTTTTCCGCCAACGCCTGGCGGCCTGGCGGACCCTCACCCTGTGGGAAGCCTTCGGCTTCTTCCTGCTCTTCCTCTTCCTGCTCCTCAACATCCTGACCGCGGCCGGACCGGAGTTCTTCTACGATTGTCTGGTCTATCACCTGGCCCTGCCCAAACTCTATCTGCTCCATCACCGGATCGTTCCGACGCCGGGCATGATCTATTCCGGGGTGCCGTTCAGCACCGAGATGCTCTACGGCCTCGGCTTGATGATCAAGGACGAGAGCCTCGCCAAGACGATCCATCTGGGCTTCGGGGCGGCCGTGGCCGCGCTGCTCTACTGCTGGACGCTGCGGCGCCACGGCCGGCCTGCCGCATTAGGCGCGACGCTGCTGTTCTACTCCCTGCCCATGACCGCTTTCGGAAGCTGGACCGCGAAAACCGAACTCGCCTTGGCCTTCTACACCTTGCTGGCCGCGCTCCTCCTCCTGGAAGCGGCATCGTCGGATGAAGACCGCCGCCGCCGGGCCCGGCTCGCCGTGGCGGGCGCGCTCCTGGGCTTCGCCGTCGGCACCAAGTACAACGCCGCGCTCAACTTGGCGGTCTTGCCGATCCCTTATATCCTGGCTCGCCGAGGCCGCGGCTCTGCCCCAGGCGGCGTGATGCGGGATTGCGCGACGCTCTGGCTCTGCGCGCTCGCCGCGGCCTCGCCTTGGCTGGTCAAGAATTGGTTCTTCTACCACAACCCCGTCTATCCCTTCTTCCCATCCCATTTTCCCCGCGCTCCCGGCGCGGACGTGGCGGGGATGATAGCGGACACCCGGCCCAGGGATCTGAGGCAGTTCACCAGCCTTTCCGGCATCTGGTCCATCTTCGCGGACCTGTGGGATATCCGCATCCGCTTCGCGGACAACGCCGGCATGGCCGCGCTGCTGGCCTTGCCCTGGATCTTCCGGGATCGCCTCCGGCGGAGCGCCTTCCTCTTGCTGGCTCTCTGCGGGCTCTGGCTCTGCTGGGGGATATACTCGACGGTCCCGCGTTTCTTCTTCCCCGCCATGCCGTTGTTCTGCCTGCTGGCGGCGGGTTCGGTCTTCGACGCGCCCTTGAGCGCCGCGCGGCGCGGCGCCATCCTCGGCCTTTTCGCCTACGGCATCTTCTTCAACCTCAGCGCCGAGATCGCGGCGTGGTATGACCTGGGGGCCGGGACGGTGCCGCTGGGGCTGGTCTCGAAATCCGAATACCTGAGCCATGCGCGGCAGGGCTATCCCGCCCCCTACTTCGCGGCGACGCGTTTCATCAACGAGCGGCTGCCGGAAGACGCGGTCGTCCTGTTCCTGGGAGAAGCGCGCGGCTACTACTGCGAGCGCAGGTTCCTGGCCGGCTCGGTGCACGACCGCAACCCCCTGGTGGAAGCGGCCAACGCCTGCTCCGGCGCGGAGGATTTGGAGCGACGGATACGGCGGCTGGGCGTGACGCATTTCCTCCTCAACAGGGCCAATGTCCAGAGCAACGACATAGCCTCGCGCCTGACGGGGCCCGGCAAGGCCGCGCTGGACGCGTTCTGGAACCGCCGCACGCGCCTGATCTTCGAGGAAAAGCGCGTGGAGCCGGCTGATTTCGCCTGGGTTCAAGTCTACGAGCTGGCGCCCGAGGCGCCCCATGGATGAAGGCGCAAGCCGCCGGCGCTGGCTGATTCCTTCGCTCGTGGCGGCCGCCGCGCTGGCGGCCTTTTTGCCAGCGCTAGGGAACAAGTTCGTCAACTGGGACGACCTGGCCAACCTGGCGGACAATCCCCATTATCGCGGCTTGGGCTGGGCGAACCTGAAGTGGATGTTCACAACCTTGCACCTGGGCCCCTACCAGCCCCTCTGCTGGCTCAGCTTCGCCGCGGACTATCTCATCTGGGGCCTGAACCCGGCCGGCTATCACCTGACGAACATCCTCCTGCACGCCGCCAACGCGGTTATTTTCTACGCGATATCCGCCCGGCTGCTGGCGCTCGCGTCCCGCGCCGCGCCGGAAGAGGGGCAGGAAGTCCCGCGGCGCTGGGCGGCGGGCTTGGCCGCGCTGCTCTTCGCGATCCATCCCTTGCGGGTCGAGTCCGTGGCCTGGGTGATGGGACGCAAGGATGTGCTATCGGGATTTTTCTACTTATGCGCGGTGTACGCCTATCTGCGCCGGCACGCGGACAGCAGTTCTTCCGGCAAGGGCTGGCAGGCGCTTTGTTGGGAGGCGTTTGCGCTGGCGCTCCTGTCGAGGTCAATGGCGGTCACCTTGCCCGCGGCTCTCATCATCCTGGACATCTACCCTTTGCGCAGATTACCGGGGCAGGCCAGGCAATGGTTTGCCGGCGCTTATCGGCGGGTCTGGCTGGAGAAGCTTGTGTTCTTGGTCCTCGTCCTGCCCATCACGGCGGCAGGATATCTGGGCCAGCGGCAAGCGGGAGCCGTCTTCTCTGAAGGCTTCGCCGCGCATTGCGCCAAGGCGCTCTTCCGGCTCGCCTTCTATGTCTGGAAGACTCTGTGGCCATGGAACCTGTGCCCGTACGAATCCCCGATTTCATTCGACCCTTATGCCTGGCCGTGCCTGCTCAGCGCCGCGGCGGTCGCGGCCATCACCTTGGCCGCGTTCCTATCCCGCCGCCGCTGGCCGGCGGGGCTGGCGGCCTGGTCCTTCTACGCCGTGACCTTGGCCCCGGTCCTGGGCTTCATCTCTTTCGGCGCCCAATTGGTCGCGGACCGTTACAGCTATCTCGCCTGCCTGCCCTGGCCGCTCCTGGCGGCGGCAGGCGGGCTCGGGCTCTGGCGCAGCGCCGGCCCCCGTAGCCGGAAAGCTCTCGGCCTTGGGGCCGGCCTTCTGATCGCCGACCTCATGGCCTTGACCTTGCGTCAGACTGCGGTCTGGCGCGATTCCGAAACCTTGTGGAGACATGTCCTCTCGATAAGGCCGCGGACCGGGTTCGCCCATAACGACCTGGGACTGGTCCTGGCCCAGCAGGGCAGATATGAAGAAGCCCTGGCGCATTACCGCGAGGCCGTCACAATAAATCCCGCCGACGCCTACGCGCACACCAACTGGGCCAACGCCCTGCGCGGAGTGGGCCGGCCGCAAGAGGCGCTCGATCATTACCGTCTGGCCCTGGCCATCGACCCTGGGTTCGCTCCGGCCCATTACAATCTAGGCAGCCTCCTGGCACAGTCCGGCCGGCTCGACGCCGGCATCCCGGAACTGCGCCGGGCCGTCGAGCTGGCGCCCGACCTGGCCGAAGCCTGGAACAGCCTGGGAGTGGCCTTGGCCGACGCAGGCCGGCTGGATGAAGCGGTCGCGGCCTACGGCCAGGCCACGCGCCTCGACGCCTCGGCCCCGGATGCCTGGAACAACCAATGCAACGCCATGCAGCGCCTGGGCCGTTGGGAGGAGTCCGAGGAATTCTGCCGGCAGGCCCTGCGGATCAAGCCCGGCTTCGCCCAGGCTCATTATAACCTCGGAAACACCCTCTACATGCAGGGCCGCCTTGCCGAAGCCGCATCGCATTTCTCGCAGGCCATCGCCCTTCTGCCCGGCTTTTCCGAAGCCTACAACAGCCTGGGGGCGGTATTGAGCCGGGCCGGCCGCTGGCCGGAGGCCGCGGAACAATATCGCAAGGCGGTCGCGGCCGATCCCAAAAACGCCCAGGCGCGCCGCAACCTGGACCAGGCGCGCCGCAACCTGGACCAGGCGCGCTCCGTGTTGGGCCGGAGCCGCGCTCCGCGCTGACGCCCAAAACAGTATAGTATGGCCATGCCCCGCGACCCCATGCCGAGCCGGGCCGCTCTCCTGGCCGCCATGAAAGCCTCGCCCCTCTTCTTCGCGCTCAAGCCCGGCGCCCTGGACTTCGTCCTGCGCCGCGGCTCGCTGCGGCGCTGCGCGGCCGGCGAGACCGTGGTCCAGGCCGGCGAGCCCGCCGACTGCTTCTTCCTCATCGTCTCCGGCCGGGTCAAGGTCTTCAAGATCTCCGCCCGCGGCGGCGAGCAGGTCCTCCACGCCTTCGGCCCGGGCGAGACCTTCGGCGAGGCCGCCATGTGGGCGGGCGGCCGCTACCCCGCCTATGCCGAAGCCGTCACTCCGGCCGCCCTCTTCGCCCTGTCGCGCCGCGCTCTGCGCGATGCCTTCGCCGCGGACCCGGAGCTGGCCATCGGGATGATGGCCGGTTTGTCGCAGAAGCTGCGCGAGTTCGTGCGCCTGATCGAGGACCTGACGCTCAGGGAGGTGCCGGCCCGCCTGGCCGGGGCCCTGCTCGACGAAACGCGGCGGGCCGGCGCGCCGAGGTTCCGCATGCGGCAGTCCAAGGCGGAGCTCGCCGCGCAGCTCGGCACCATCCCGGAGACCTTGAGCCGCGCCTTGCGCAAGCTCAAAGACGCGGGCCTCATCGCGGTGCGCGGCCCGGAGATCACCGTGCTCAAGCCCGCGGAACTGCGCAAGCTCGCGGATGACGCTTAGCCCATTTTCCCGCTTGACCTAAGTCAATGCCTTTCCGCACGCGCCGTTCCATAATATAGGAGAAGGACCAAGATCATGAAAACGGATATCCAAGGAGAAATCACCATGAACATGTTCTGCTATCAGTGCGAGCAAACCGCGGGGAGCAAGGGCTGCGAGAAGATGGGAGTCTGCGGCAAGGACCCTGTCGCGGCCGGGCATATGGACGAACTCGTCCAGGAGTGCCTCGCCGTGTCCCAGTACGCGCACCGTGCGCGCCGGCTCGGAGCCGCGGACCGCGAGATAGACGCCTTCGTCGTCGAAGCCCTCTTCACCACGGTCACCAACGTCAATTTCGATTCCAGTCGGCTCGCGGAATGGACCGGCCGCGCCCAAGCCATGAAGAAGCGCGCGCAGAAGCTTTACGAAGACGCCTGCCGCAAGGCGGGACGGCCTGTCGAACAGGTGCCGGCGCCGGCCTGCGCGGCCTCGGTGGCGGGCAAGCTCGAAAAGCTCGGCGGCGACGTGGGCGGCCTGCAGGAGCTCATCAAGTACGGGGTCAAGGGCGTGGCGGCCTACGCCGACCATGCGCGCGTCCTCGGCGTGGAAGACCCCGCGGTCTATGCTTTCTTCCATGAGGCCCTGGATTTCCTGGCTTCCAACCCCGCCGAAGTGGACAAGCTGGTGGGGATGTCCTTGAAAGTCGGCGAGGTCAACCTCAAGGTCATGGAGATGCTGGACCGCGCCAACACCGGCGCCTACGGCCATCCGGAGCCGACCCAGGCGCGGATCACGCCGGTCAAGGGCAAGTGCATATTGGTCTCCGGCCACGACCTCAAGGACCTCCACGATCTGCTCCAGCAGACCGAGGGCAAGGGGATCAACGTCTACACCCACGGCGAGATGCTGCCTTGCCTGGCCTACCCGGGGCTCAAGAAGTTCAAGCACCTGGTGGGCAACTACGGCGGCGCCTGGCAGGACCAGCAGAAGGAGTTCGACGCCTTCCCGGGCGCCGTGCTCATGACCACCAACTGCATCCAGAGGCCGAAGGAGACCTATAAGGCCCGCATCTTCACCACGGGCCTGGTCGGGTGGCCGGGGGTCGCGCATGTACCCAACGGCGACTTCTCGGAAGTGATCAAGGCCGCTCTGGCCGCGCCGGGATTCACCGAGGACGCTCCGGCCAAGTTCATCACCGTGGGATTCGCGCGCAACGCGGTGCTGGGCGTGGCGGGCAAAGTGGTGGCAGCGGTCAAGGCCGGCAAGCTGAAGCATTTCTTCCTCATCGGCGGCTGCGACGGCGCCAAGCCGGGCCGCAACTACTACACGGACTTCGCCCAGGCCGTGCCCAAGGACTGCGTCATCCTGACCCTGGCCTGCGGCAAGTACCGCTTCAACAAGATGGAGTTCGGCGACATCGGCGGCATCCCGCGTCTGCTGGACGTGGGGCAGTGCAACGACGCTTACTCCGCGATCCAGATCGCCTTGGCCCTGGCCAAGGCCTTCGATTGCGGGGTCAACGACCTGCCGCTGTCCTTCATCCTGAGCTGGTACGAACAGAAAGCGGTCTGCATCCTGCTGACCCTCCTGCACCTGGGCATCAAGAACATGCGGCTGGGGCCGTCCCTGCCCGCCTTCGTGGGGCCCGGCGTGCTGAAGGTCTTGGTGGACAACTTCGGGCTCAAGCCCATCACCACGGCCCAGCAGGACCTGGACGCCATACTGGGCGCGCCCAGCAAGGCTTAGGCGATATCTCTCCGGGGCGGCCGTTGAACCGGCCGCCCCGGAGGGCGCAATGAACGGAGGATTTATGAATCAAGGCGAAACGAAGTCCGGACCCGAGGACCTGAGAGGCCAAGTTCTGAATGCCGCAGGCCTGGTGGATTATCAGGCCGGAGCGGTGGTAAGCCGGACCGTGATCAAGAAGGAGACCGGCACGGTGACGATCTTCGCCTTCGACCAAGGCCAGGGGCTCAGCGAGCACACCGCGCCTTTCGACGCGTTGGTCTTCATCCTGGAGGGGGAAGCGGAAATACGCATCGCCGGGGCGCCGCACCGCGTCAAGGCCGGAGAGATGATCATCTTGCCGGCCAGCCAGAGGCACGCCCTGCAGGCCGTGGCGCGCTTCAAGATGGCGCTCGTCATGATACGCTCCTGAAAACCAGGCAGCCGATCCGCTAGCGCGAGTTCGGCAGGTGGCCCTGCCTCGCCAGAGCGGCGGCAAGGTTGTCGCGTGCTTCGGGATAGTCCGGCCGGATACGCAGGGCCTCGCGGTAATGCGCGATGGCTTCTTCGACCTTGCCTTGTCCCGCCAAGACCAGGCCCAGGTTGCCGTGCACCTCCGCGGAGTCCGGCTTGATCCTGAGAGACTCGCGGTAATGCCAAACGGCTTCTTCCAACCGGCCGCTCCTCAGCAGGGCATAGGCCCAACAATCGTGGGCGTAGTCATAGTCCGGCCTGAGCCTTAAAGCCTCGCGAAGCTGCGCGATGGCCTCATCCAATTTTCCTTGCCCGGCCAACACCGCTCCCAAGTTGCAGTGCGCATCCGCATAGTCCGGCCGGACCCGGAGCGCCTCAAGGTAATGCGCGATCGCTTCCTCCGCTTTGCCTTCCGCCGCCAATGCCACGCCCAGGTTGTTGTGAGCCACGCTGGTCCCGGGCCGCAATGCGATGACATATCTCCACAAGGACCCGGAA
>Ga0118677_10012820_pt1 | contig 12216 bp, 7 predicted proteins | sample AliMusrvi5mmetaG_FD_86154 | JGI IMG/M metagenome (GOLD analysis project Ga0118677, IMG submission 86154)
CTTGCGTATTCGGGACAACAAACCGGGATTACTTAGCAACTCCGCCGCCTCACATAGCAACCAACTAGCCTCGATGTCATGACCGAATGTGTAAGTGTCCGAACGGATTTGCCACCGATCGTCGAAAAAATGATGCAGGTGGCCGGTTCTCAAGTCGATAATGCGGTGAATAAACAACCTAATGATTTCGTGGAGACGTTGTGCAACCACCGGTGATTTTGTAACGCGATAAAGGTTGGTGTAAGCCTCCAGAACGTGAAGATGGTTATTCATGGACTTTTTCTCGTTCAGGTCTTTCTCGCTTAGCCGCGCTTCCGGTCCGGCTTGAGTCCAGTCCCGCCGGCAAACTTCGAAGTAACCGCCACAAGCTCCATCATGTGCATGCCGCTCGATCAACTTAAATAATTCCTGTGCTCGTGCGAGTGCGGAAACAGAGTTGAATGCGCGATGAAACTCCACCAACGCATAGATGCAAAATGCCTGACCATATATTTTTTTGGAGTCGTCGATCACGTCACCGCAATCGTTTAGCCGCCAGAACGCGCCGCCATGTTGCGCATCCCAAAAGCGGGTCATTACGTAGTCGAACGCGCGTTCGGCCATCTGCCGATACAATGGATCGGGCTGCGCTTGATAAACTGCCGAAAACGCCCAGAGAATGCGACTGTGAACAATCAAACCTTTGGGCTTCGAGCGGTCGGGTTTCAAATCATTGGAAAGCCACGCCATCCAGCCACCGTGCTCGTGGTCGAGCGCCGGGCCGCACCAGAACGGCAGGTAATGACTGAATAAATGCTCTCTGACCTGAGAAGAAAATGTCTCCAATTGGGCTTTGCTGATCATATCGTCGTGGCGAATCCCATTATGATTTTAACCGATTTGACATGTCATTTTTCCTGCATTTTCCAAAATCAGATTAATTGGATTTACACCGTCTTCGGACTTGCCTTTGCCGACACCTCACGCCGAGCCGCAAGTTCGCTTTCAATGGATCCAAGAAACGTCTCTTTCAAGGGATAGACCAGCATAAAGACGCCTGAGACCAGCGCACCGATCGCGGGGTAGATGCTCACCATCATACGGATGCCGGTCTGGGTATTGGCGTAGTGAGCGGATTGGCATTGGGCATTGATGGCGCCGCGCATCGTGGGTGCCTGGCAGGTGGCGGTAAAACCGTAGCAGTGCTCGGACACGGACTGGACCGCCCCATTTATCCCTCCGCGCATGCCAATCTGGCGGAATTGATTGCCCAAGACGGGGCACTCGTCTCCCCGTATCCCGCGCAAGAATCCCTGCGCAAAGAGCATCTGCTCGCTCGCAATCGTTGGATTGCCACCCTTGCCCGTGTTGTGTGGGTAGTGCAAACCGGTATGCCCGGCGGTGCGCTTGCCGCAGCGGCCCATGCTCGACGCCAGGGGATTCCCGTGCTCACCTCACCATGGACGGATCCACACTGGCAACTCGGATATGAATCGTTGCTCAAACACGGTGCTGAATCAATCGATGTCCTTTCCGTCACTTCCCGATTGCAGTATCTATGCACTCAACCCATTGATACCCCCCTGCAGAAATGCCTTACGATTTGAAGGGATAGAAGGGTTAGAGCCACTCATGTTGATTTAAAATTCAAGGGAAGGCCTTTATTCTGTTAATCCTGTTCAATAACAATACTGCCAAAGGGGTAAGATATGTTCCGCTTACCAGTATTTCGCATCGGCATCCTATTCGCTCTGTGCGCGCTTTTACTCGGGCCGGCGCTCGCGATAGAGATCGCACCTGAGGATGTGCCGGCGTTGGCGATTCCGCGTATGACTGCACCACCGACAATTGATGGCGCTATCAATCCCGCGGAATGGCGCGAGGCGCTGGCCATTAGCGGAGTAGCCAATCAGCGTGATGATCACCTGCTAAGCCCACGTCCCACTACTTTTTTTCTGGGCTGGGATGCCGGACATCTCTACCTGGCGTATCGCATCTATATGCGCTCCAACTATAAACCCTATATCCGAAATGGTCGTTCCTACGGGCAGGCCTGGGTTTTTGATGACGGAGCTGAATTAATCATAAAGCCGATGGGCAAAAATATTCCAGTCAACAATCAGCATGCGTCATTTCGCTTCTTTTTAAACTGCATCGGAGTGATCGGGGATATGTCACGATTAGACTTGGGGCAGCAAATTAAGAACTGGCTGCCCGTGTTTAAAACTGCATATAGGATGACCGCGCCCGGCACAGCGCCCAATGGCGGCTCATGGTGTGAAGTGGAGATGAGCGCCTCACTCGCTGACTTCGAATTGACCGGGGATAACCGCGCCGGCGATGGGTGGCGAATGATGCTCGGTTTCAACCACGTGCCGATATGGATGCAAGCCCGCATTCCCAATATCGGCTCGTATTACGAATCGGACTGTGATGGTTACTGTCACCTCACTCTGGTCGACAACACGCCTGCAGTCCAATTTACCATGGATTCGCTATCCAATCTGGCCTCCGATGGCACGGCGACGGTGCAGATTAAGGCATACAATCCTACTCAAAAAACCATAAACCTGAACGTGGATATCAACGTGGCCGGTAAGATCGTCAAGCATGAGATGCTGGCGCTTCCGGCGGGAGGTGATGCTCAATACTCCCTCAATGAGAAGTTGCCCGCGGATGTCACAGAGGGTAAGGCCAGTCTGCGCGTGAGCCAGGGTACCCGACCGCTGTTAACTTACGCCGTGCCGTTCAAGGTCGGTGGCATGAACTGGATGATGGCGCCGGTGCAAGCATCAAATCCGAAAGACTTCGCCTTCTCCACCCAATTTAATCCGGTACGGGATTGGCTATTGGTGAAAGGGGATACCTATTATCTGCCGAACCCAAAATCCGCCCGCTCTCTGCACTACCGTGTATTGGCGGATGGGGAGATGAAACCGATTACGGAAGGCACACTCACGCGCATAGCGGATTGGTATTTCCAGCAGCGTTTAGATCTTCCGCACTTGAAGAGTGGCAAATATACGATTGAAGCCAGCATGTTGCTGGATGATGGTCGCACACTTGGCCCGATGAAGGCCAGCTTCGAAAAAAAGGATGAAGCCATGGCATTTCCTGACTGGTGGGGGAAAAACTATGGCAACGTTGAGCGTGTGCTTCCGCCTTTCACGGCGATGACCAGGAAAGGTAACGCCGTCACTTGCTGGGAGCGTGAATATGCGCTGAATACATTGGGATTACCGGCAGCGATTCAATCTCACGGAGGTGCGGTATTAGCGGCGCCGGCGCGCATTGTTATTGCTGCAGGCGGAAAAGAGACAATTGTACCGCTCAACGGCAGTCCGACTTTTACCAGCACAAAAGACTGGCGCGTATCGTTCACCGGAAAAACACGCGGCGGTGGATTAGACTTCACCACCACTGGCTGGGCAGAACAGGATGGTCTCGTCTATGTGGAACTCACCTTCGCACCATCCGGCAAAATCCCGGCCAACATCGACGCCTTGCGCATTGAATATCCGATCTCTGCCAAGGAGGCTCAATGTTTGTTATGTATTGGCCCGGGCGCAAACTTTTCCAGCAAAACCAATATATTGCTTCCGCCTGATAAACAGGGGCGGTTATGGTCCACCCTGGACACCGGACGCGCCGGCAGCGGGATGGCCGTCGGTACGTTCTATCCAACCGTCTGGATAGGCAACGATCAACGTGGATTGGTTTGGTGGGGTGATAATGACAAAGGCTGGTTTCCCGAGGATGATACAGCCGCACACGATGCCGTACGCGACGGCGCTGCGGTGGTATTGCGAAATAATATCATAAGTAAACCGGTACTATTGACAGAGGCGCGTACCATCACCTTCAGTTATCTTGCGACCCCATTCCGTCCATTCACCAAAGCGTGGCGCATGGAAGGTTGCACTGAAGATGGCACCTTTGTAGGGCCGCATCGCTCTCCGCGCAAGGATCCCAGAACCGGCAATATGATCAATGCGCATGGTCACCAGACAAATTGGATCTGCCCGGCCTCCCCTTATCCTGACGAGTGGGCCGCACTCTGGGCGGAACAGAAGGCGAAAACGATACGGGAAGCAGCCAATCAATGGAACGATCCCTATGCGGCGCGCAATGGCGTTGCCTGGGATCACATGTCTTTCACGCTCCATGGTTATGGCCATTACAGTACCGAGGATCAACTCTACAATTATTTTGGTGCGGAATGGGAAGGCGAGACCTGGAACGCGAGCATGACCGACTATGTGACGTATCTGCTCAATCGTGCCTTCCATGAAGGCGGTGTTCGCTCGACTTACTGGGACATCACCTTCCCCACTCAGCATGAAAATCTGCTCTCTGGGCTGTGTTATCAATTGCCGGATGGCCGCATTCAACGTGGCTATGATGGGTGGAATGTGCGTCGTTTCTATATGCGCGCGCAGGCACTGACAGTAGACAACGGTCTGTTCCCCAATGCCATAGGCTCACATTCAACTAATGCCTACATCCCCATCGCCATGCCCTGGCTGGATGCCGTGCTGGATGGCGAGCGAAACTGGAACCTGGATATGAGCGATATGGATTGGGTGGATTATTATCCCATCGAGCGCATGCGCGCCATGTCCTCCCCTCATTCCTGGGGCACGCCGATCTGCTGGATGGCGAATATGGATACCACTATTCCAGCGAAACGCGACGCGGCGAAACGCATTCAGGCACAGTGGGTCTGGATGCATGATTCCTGGCGCAATACTTACATCCCGCAATTGCCCGTGATGCCGGCGCCCATCCTCGATTGGGGCATTAATAGCGAGCAAACGGTATATCATCCGTATTGGCGCAATCCCTATGTCGCCTGCGTGGATAAGGATATCCTGGTCTCGCTCTGGCAATTGCCCGACCGGATATTACTTGGCGTATTCAACTATAACCGCAAACAGCGGAAGGATGTCACCCTGACGATAGATCTGGATAAACTGAATCTGGCCCCGCAGTTGCCCTGGCAGGAATTCGTCCGGATTCGTGACTTATGGAAGGCAGACGAGAAAACTCCGGACTCTTCACTCGACTTTAATCATCGCACCCTGTCTGTCAAGGCACTGGAACCGCATACCGCCCGCTTCATTGGGATTCGGCGGTATTAATGTTGGTTTATCATTGACTTAATCTAGTACATAATCTAATACTTAATCTATGTCAAGTATAGAGATTAAGTATTAAGAAAAGGACAAGATGAACACTTTTAGTAATATTTGCAAACGTTGTTTGTGCCTGCTGGTAGGCATTGTACTGCTATTCGCTTCCACACCCCGTCTGTGCGCGGCTGATGCAAATCCCGGCGAATGCTTCCTGAAAAACGGAGATCGGTGGCTTTTCATCGGCGACAGTATCACCGGATTCGACACCTATCGGCAGGTAGTATATAGCGTATTGCAACATTATCACCCCGATGCGGATATTTATGTCGGCAACAGCGCGGTGAACGGCGTCACCAGTAATTTTACCGCGCAGAGCAATTTTACACCTACAGTCGTGACTATTATGCTCGGTATAAACAACGTGATCCACCGCGACTGGTCTTTTACTCCTGACACTAAAGCCAGCATGGAGGCGTACCGAAAAGACATGAGCGAGCAAGTGCGGAAGTATAAGAAACTCGGGGCCGAGGTAGTGCTCATGACTCCGACATACCCGGACGAGCGTTTCCCCACTTTTTTCAATGTGGCGATGACGCGCCGATTTCTCGAAGGATATGGCCAGGTCATCCGGGAAGTCGCGGTAGCGGAAGGTTGTCACTGGGTTCCAGTGGCGGAAGAGATGGAAGCGTACCAGGATACCCTCGGCATAGACCAGGCGCTGCGTCCCGACGGAGTTCACCCGTTAGGTCTGGGGCAGTATCAGATCGCCCGTACTCTCTGTCAGCACATGAATTTCTCGGGCAAGCTTTCCGGCAGCCGGAAGATGGTGAGTCCGGATGCGCCGTTACTGATCAACGCGCGTTTGACCAGCCGTTTCATGAATCAACCGGCGAACGGAGTAGCGCTGGCATTGTCAGCTCAAATAAAAACTATTGTCAAAGCAACATGGAATATCGGAAAAACGCGCGGCGTGGCCGACCTTGTGCTCGAGCCGGCGGCAACAACCTGGCAGATCCCTGTGCCCGCGACAGAACTGGAAATCCCGGTGGGATCATACAAACGCCTGGTAATCGATTTTACCGCTGGAAACAGTCGTCATCTCTGCGTAATTGATCTGGCGCGCACTCGCGTTTTGAAGTTGAAGGACGGAAAATTCTCCGGTGAAATCGCCACCGGCGTCGATCGTCAGGGAGGGAAACAAGTTGCGACCTGGGAATTGGAAGATAAAGGAAACTCGCTATGGTTTTCGGGCCAGGTGATGAATCCCGCGCTGCATTGGGACTCCTATTTTCCTTTTGGTCGCGACGGCATCCAACTCTGGCTCGATCTCCGACCACCGGACCGCTTTGCCGATATCGGCATTGACCGCGACATGGCTTTGCTCTTCCTGAGCCCGCGCGATCAACCCTATTTCACTATGGGATTAGTGCCCTGGATCGGGCCGCACATGATCTATGCCACCTGGATCAACGGTGAAAAAACACCTGGCGGTTATCGCTGGCGTCTGGGTCTCGATGGCAAAGTCAGCGACGTGCGTGACCTTGAATTGAAGAAGCGCGATTATATCGGCTTTAACTTGAACATCTGCGGCGAAGGTAAAAATTTCCCCGCGCAAACTATTGACGCGCCGGATCCGGCGACCAGGCCCAACCTGATGATGATTTTGGACCGCAAGGGCGTCTTTCCGGGCGATGCGACCACTAATCTGCATCTGTTTCAGTAGGTGGTGAACTACACTCTTCCTGCTCCTTGGACCTACTCCTGCTCCTGCTCTAAAACGTAGTAAGCAGTGAGCAGTGAGCAGTGAAGCAGTTGGAAGTAAGGAATGAGGAGTAAGGTGCGCTCACGTCTCGTTCCAATACCGGTAGCTGCTAATAAGGTTGATGGTCGTCATGGTAAGTTACCTGGGAGACTAGCCCGAAAGGCTTAAATTCGGAAGCCCAGGGTGCAGCGACCACTTCGCCATAGCCAGGATAGCGAAGGTGGAAGCAGAACCCGGGGGAAGACATTTCTTTTTCCCCTCCTCTCCGCTAACGCACCGCGCAACGAAACCCAGAGCATTGGACGGGGAGCGACCGCTCTTCGCCAGAGTGATCCTAAATCGTGAATCCTGAATCATCTATACGTATACTCAAGTTCCGCCAGCACCTCCGGCGTGCCGATATCTCTCCAGATTCCCTGTAGCTCGAAGGGAAGCACGAGTTCACCGGTGGCAATCATTTGCTGTAACGCATCGGGAAACTCGTATTCTCCGCGCGGCGAAGGCTGCACTTGCCGTACATAAGGCCAGACACGCGGAGCCAGTACCATGATGCCGGAACTATTCCAGTGTGTTGTCGAAGTTCCCGGAGGGGGTTTTTCGATGATGCGCGTAATGCGTCCATCCTGTTGATATACTGCCGCGCCGGCGGCGGGATCGTCCATCCAGTTGAGTCCGACCATGCAGGTTGGCGGGGGAGATGCGCAAGCATATGCATCGAGGATGGCGCGATAGTTCACTGGATCGATAAGGATGTCTCCCCAATGCAGCAAAAAAGGCGCATCACCGCAAAGTTCCTCAACAGACATCAGTGCGGCGGCGGTGCCGTTTTGCGTATGCTGCCGGTGGTACAGAAGGCGCATCCCTACGCGCGTCCCGGTGGAGAAATACGCCTCGATCATCTCACCCAGGTATCCTGTGACAATGATCGCCTCGCGCAGCCCCCCGTCGTGCAACCCGCGTAGGATGTGCTCCAGCAGTGGTCTTCCGGCCAACGGCAACAAGGATTTCGGACAATCGGCGGTTAACGGCATCATGCGTGTCCCGCGCCCGGCAGCCAGTATTACAGCACGCGGTATGTTGGTAGACATCGGCGTTCCTCCGGAAAAGCAGATGGAATGCGAAGGCACATTCCGCTAATGCCTATTATAGCATCATTCTGCGACAGACATCCTGCTGGCATATTATCTTCACTCGCTGTAAAAGACTGTCAACTTCGTTTTCGTATTTCCCTCTCAACGTTACTATGATATTATGAAGGAGTGGGTCTTTATGATGCACCATATATTGTTCACCGTAGCGCGCGCCCGCTGTGGCGCGCTGTGTGGATATCTCCACACCGTGAAAGCTAACACAGACCAGACGCTCGATCTTGGAGGCAAACGTCTCACAGTGAAGCTCCATCTGGAGTATGAGTTGACATAAATGGCATGGAAGTATCCATACAGCGCGCCACGGCGGGCGCGCGCTACGGATAGTTGGCCAGCCTTTTGTTGTTAAGCGTGACTCATGACTCTTTATAGATAGAGTCTGTCCCAAAGTCCACGTTTCGCAGATCGCGGCGAGGCTTCGGTGTCAGGCTAGGCGGGAATTACACACTTTATCGAGGCTAGATAAACGTGTAATTCCTAACACCGCCTGACGCCGAATGATCGGTGCGAGATGCAAACGTGGACTTTGGGACAGGCTCGATATACGTGTTGGCCGAACGAGTGGATCTACCAGATGCGGAACGCCACGGAGGGACGTTCCCTACGAAATCCGGAATCTGAAAACGATACTCCGAAAGGTTTCCCGTCCTCCAGCTTTCCAAGTTTCGGGAATAACCAGAAATCGATATTCATAACTATTTCGCATAATGCTCAGCTAGCCCGGCATTATGCACTCCCTCACGGGGAGAATAAACCAACATTTTTCCGGGTTAATTTCCCCCTCTACCTCTGGGAGAGGGGAGTAGGGGGTGAGGGAGAACGTCAGCAACAGGAAGAAAAATCCTAAATCGACAATCTAAAAACGATACTCCTGAACACCGGGCTTTTCAGATAGAGACAACGAGCATCGAAGCCGATGGCTGGCATCAAGCTGAGCCGGCGGGACGTCGGCGCTCCAGACTCTTAACCTGTTTCCATATAGCACGGGCTGGGCCGTCTTAGGGAGTAAACACCTCGGCCAGTGCAATAGGTGACAGCCAGTAAGGTTGTCTGGTAGTTGCTCCCAAATTGGGAGCATGTTATATTTATGCTACTGTTAGCTTATAAGGGAGTGAGTCATGCATATTCATCGAATTAAAACCGAAGCAGATTATCAAGCGGCATTGCTGGATATCGAAGCACTGTTTGCGGCTGAACCCAATACGCCAGCGGGAGATCGGCTTGAAGTGCTGGCCACTCTGGTGGTAAGCTATGAAGCCCGGCATTACCCGGTGTCATTCCCTGACCCTGTCGAGGCGATATTGTATTATCTCGACAGTCGCGGCCTGACGCGGCGTGATTTGGAACCGTATATCGGTAGTCGTGCACGCGTTGCGGAGATTCTGAACCGCAAGCGCGCGCTCACCCTCGAAATGATCCGTAAATTGCACGCCGGACTGGGCATCCCTGTAGAACTATTGATTCAACCATACGGCACGATAAAACATGATACGACAAAACAGGTAGCGGCGTAGGACTGGGAGATAGCCCGTTTTATTTGCGAATTGCCTCACTGATATCAAAGGGGAATTGTGGCTTCTCTGCTAGCCTGTTACGCAAACTGAGCACCGCTGCATGATGCTAGGCTTGCCGGACATCTAGCTGTTGCAGATTCTGCTCGACGATATGCCGGACTTCCGATGGAATAGTGCGACGCTCTTGTTTGGCACGCCGAGTGATCATCTGATATAAATCGATTGGTACATCACGGATCAATATATTGGGCATCAGCAGTTCCTTATTCGAAATAATTATGAATAATGCGGGCTAGATGACTTTCGGACCAGGATGGATACTCAGCACCGTTTGGAGGGTGCGGAAGCCCCGCTCACTAACCCGGATTATTCATGAAACGTAAGGTCTGCCGGGTTAGCTGGACATTATTCGAAATAGTTATGAATAATGCAGGATAAACAATTTCAATTTGTTTACTCTTTTCCCTACACTGTTATTAAGGTCTGCGGGGCTTCCGCACCCTTCCAAACTGTACTGAGTATCCTTTCGGCTCTATAATCCGAAACAGTTCATTGGATTAAAATGGCCAAACTTCATTCTCGATTCGTACTAATGAGTCAAGTGCATACCCCGATAATTGTATTTCCCCACACCATGTGATATTCTCTATGTCCCTAACCTGCATTATTCATAACTATTTCGAATAATGCTCAGTTAGCCCGGCAGTCCTTACGTTTCGTGAATAATCCGGACTAGAGTGAAACAATGATAATATTTCGTAAAAATGTAATAAATATTATTTTATTGTTACTTGTTTTCATATAGTACTCATGTACAATTATCTGTATTGTTGCCTAAATCTCCCATAGGCAAAGATTGTCCTGATAGTTCTTTCTGTAAGTTTGCCACTAGTACTCATGTAGTATATTTACAGAAACCATCTTCTCCAATTGCTGCCTTCATACCAGATTCTATCACTGCTAATTTTTCATCAATCTCTGTTTGAGAAGAACCACTACTGATTGCTGACAATGCTATTCCTGTGAAAATATTTACTTTCGCATCTTCTGTGCGTTCATAAATTTTACATAGATTTCCATCAAATCATATTATCTGTCTGTATGATTTTATATAGAAGTTCATTCCCATCATATCAAAATCTGTCTCTGTGATTGTGCTTGATCAAGAAAGACATGTAGATGCCTGAGCTATAAATTCATTAGTAATACCGGTATGTGAATTTATCTTGATGCCTAGCATATCGATAAATGATGTTATCATAGTTCCTATTCCTTTTGCTAATTGACTTCACCATGACGATTGGCTTGTATTATATACTAATGTAGCAAAATTTCCTCTAGTAATAGCTGCTGTTTTGTTTGATAGGTCTAATCAATCTGTAATTCCTAGTTCTTTTGCTCTTGCATAATAATTTTTGGATCGATCTGATTTTGGTTCTTCCAACCATCAATCATTAGCTCTTATTGTGATTGCGATTGCTTGTTCATTGGTTAGATTGCCTGTTGGATCAAATTTATTGTTTGCTCATTTCATATATCATAACTCGCAAGATTGTATTATGTATGTTTGTAAACTATTTGCTTTGTTTATGTCGTTGAATGTATAACACTCGGGACTTTCCTTTCCTTGCTGATTTAGTATTGAATACGCAAAAACAGTAATAAATTTTGCGGCTTCATCCCTACGAATGTTTTTTTCTGGGGTAAATGTCGCTGCTGTCGAATATATACTCAATCAATTATCATACATCCAACTTATTACATCTTGGATATTTGTCTGCTGAGTTTGTGCTCAAAGACTTATACATGGAATTGCAATAAGCATCAAAAGTACTGGAAAAAAAAATTTTTTTGTTTGCATGATGGTATTTACAATATAAAAATTGGTATTATTTTTTCTTTATTTTTGTGGTCTTTTTTTCCCTTCGTGCCTTGATATTTGCGTGATGTCCGCTGATTAAAATCTTTGGAATTTTCATTCATAAAACTTCGTCTGGTTTGGTGTATTGTGGATATTCTAAATTGTTCATATTTTTTGTGACGCTATAACTTTCATCTTGTCGACTTGCTTCTTCTTTGATAACTCACGGGATAAGTCTGGTTATCGCTTCGATCATTACCATCGCTGGGATTTCACCACCGAGCGTGATAAATTGTCAGAGAGAAATCTTGGAAAATTGTTTTGGATATTTTTTCTTCATATATTTTTCAAAACGATAGTCGATACCTTCGTATCTTGTGCAAACGAAAATCAGGTGTTGAGTGTTGTTTATTGCATGTGCAGTCTTTTGGGTAAAAGTTTCTTTACTTGGAGAAGGCAGTATGACTTTAAAACTTATATCCTTCGACTTTGCTCAGGATGACAAGCGATTTTTCTTAATTATTGATTCTACGGCGTCGATGGCGGGTTTTGCTTTCATGAGTAATCCAGCTCATCATCCGTAAATGGTGTCGTCTACCGTTTGATGTCTATCTGGACAAAATGTCCTCGGATTGGTAAACGTGAATGTAAGAATTTTTTTTTCTTGAGCTTTTTTGATAAGCGAAGTTTCCATGAAACTTTCGAATATATCTGGGAAAATGCTGACTATGTGGATATACATTTTGATAGATGATGAAAGATGAAAGATGAAAGATGTCGGTATTTTTTATTAGTACATATATTCGATCATCATTAA
>Ga0118677_10012823_pt1 | contig 12215 bp, 7 predicted proteins | sample AliMusrvi5mmetaG_FD_86154 | JGI IMG/M metagenome (GOLD analysis project Ga0118677, IMG submission 86154)
TAACTCCCGGTCAGCTTAATCTCCATCTGGGGAACAATCTTGTCGGCATCTTTGGGGTCAATGACATTATTGGCAAGAACGGCAGCTTTGTCAACCGGATAAAATAATTGCCTTGAGGGGATAAAAGAGGCATTATCTGCCTGTTGCAGCTTAGTCCCCGCTTCATCTGAGCGGACAAAATCCATGGCCTCCTTCAGATTCACCGGACGTTTGATCTGATCCAGCACATAAATAACATCACGGGTTCCCTGGACATACTGGTTGCGCTCGAATTTGATGGGTAGCGGATCGGACTCATAAGCCTTGCGCTTCATCTGATCAACATACCAGTCTGTCTGAAAATAACTTAGATTACACACCCGCACATCACGTCGAACCCCTTCAACCATCTGGGCATACCATAACGGGAAAGTATCGTTGTCACCATTTGTAAAGATTATGGCGTTCGGGGCACAAGACTCAAGGTAATCCCGTCCAAGATCACGAGTTGTATATCTGCCGGAACGGTCATGATCATCCCAGTTTTGGCTTGCCATCACGCATGGAACTGCGACAAGAGAAAGGACGGTGGCCACGATGGCGCTTGTTTTGGCAGGCGAGACCTTCATTAAAATCTGGTACAACCAAAGGACGCCAAGGCCGATCCAAATGGCAAAGGCATAAAAGGAGCCGGCATAGGCATAATCCCTTTCCCGGGGTTGCAACGGCTCCTGATTCAGAAAAACCAAAATTGCAAGACCCGTCATAATAAACAGGGACATCACTACCCAAAAATCCTGCTTCCCTTTAAGTCCGGCATTAACCTGAAAAAACAACCCAAGTAATCCGAGAATCAGGGGTAGCATAAAATATTTATTCTTCCCTCTGTTTTGAGCCAGCGATTTCGGCAAATGACTCTGATCCCCCAACCGGATAGCATCAATGAAATTTAACCCGGTGATCCAGTTCCCGTTTAAGATATCGCCATACCCCTGGTTATCATTCTGACGGCCGGAGAAATTCCACATAAAATATCGCCAATACATCCAGTTGATCTGGTAGGAGAAGAAAAAAGTGAGGTTCTCCATAAAAGTGGGCTTCATTACACGCTGGGACTCCCCTTCCCTGGTTGTGACCTGAATGGGTGTTCCCTTGATATTTGCCCAGTTTTGATACTCCTTGACATGATCCGGAGTCGAACTGTACATACGCGGAAAGAAAGTCATAAACCTGCTGTCGTAATTTGGAGACTGCTTATAATCGGCAATTTCATATTTTCCATTACGCTCCACATAATTGGCACTCCCTTTCGAATAAGGGTTTTCGGTATCAAGGGGAGCATTATAATATTGTCCGTATAACAATGGCGTAGACCCATACTGGTCACGATTCAGGTAAGTAAGGAGAGAGAATGGGTTATCCGGATTATTCTGATCCATAGGCGGATTGGCCACTGACCGGATAATAATTAACGCGTATGAGGAGTAGCCGATTACCATCACTGCCAGCGCCAGAATAATAGTATTTGCCAGCGCTTTTTTCTTTTGGATCGTGAATCTTATACCCCAGACAAGCACACCAATAAGCAGAAGTACGTAGATAATTGTGCCGGTATTGAAAGGGGCGCCGAATCCATTCACAAAAAGGAGTTCAAACCATTGTGCCAGGATTAAAACTCCAGGAATAAATAAATAGAGGACAAAAGCGACCAATAATGTTGAAATCGCCACTGCAATAACGACTCCCAGCGGGGTGGTTTGATATTTTCTGAAATAGTAAACAAGAACAACCGCCGGAATAGCCAAAAGATTAAGCAAGTGAATACCAATGGAGAGTCCGATCAGATAACTGATTAAAATAAGCCACCGGTTCGCATACTTATCATCAGCTTCGTTTTCCCATTTCAGAATACACCACAAAACCAGCGCTGTAAACAAGGAGGACATGCCGTAAACTTCAGCTTCAACGGCTGAAAACCAGAAGGTATCGGAAAAAGTATAGGCCAATGCACCAACCGCACCGGCACCTAAAATAGCAATCATTTGTGGCAGTGTAGGATCAGAACCCTTTTCTTCCATTATTTTACGGGCCATGTGGGTAATGGTCCAAAAAAGAAACAGTATGGTAAATGCACTAGCCAAAGCGGTCAATATGTTGCACATAAGCGCTACATGCGAAGCATTACTGGCAAACATGGTAAAAATACGGCCCATAATCATGAAAAGTGGTGCGCCCGGCGGATGCCCCACCTGGATCGTAGCAGCAGTTGTGATAAATTCCGGGCAATCCCAGAAACTGGCGGTCGGTTCAATCGTACTAAGGTAAACAATTGCTGCGACAAGAAATATAAACCATCCTGCGACGGTGTTATAAAACTTATACCCTTTTGTCTTCATAATCAATTTATTGTATTTTATATTTTACACCAATTTTCGGGGAACCACACTTAACCGAATCTCAGAAAAGCATGCGAAGATATTAATAATCTTTATAGGCACGTCAATAGCATGCTTAACATTACCATAAATTAACTTTTAGTTCCTGAAACATTCTTTTACGGAAATGAACAAATAAAGCGAATGTTTCTATTTTTTATCGCCAATCAGTTTGCAACAAAAAAAAATTAGTACTTTTGCAGCCGTCTTAAATAATAAGACATTATAGATTGACCCGTGGTGTAATTGGCAACACGTCTGGTTTTGGTCCAGAAGAGTTCAAGTTCGAGCCTTGACGGGTCAACCATTATTCTGTCCTGTGGTGTAATTGGCAACACGTCTGATTCTGGATCAGAAGAGTTCAGGTTCGAAACCTGACAGGACAACAGAATTAAAAGGAGTTACAGATTTAAATACTGTGACTCCTTTTTATTTGAATAAAATATGCATATTAAAAGCGGATCAAGGATCAATTGACATTTTTGCCAAAATATTGCCATCAAAAATCCCCCGGTTGCCCCGACAGTAAATCATAAGGGATAAGCCATTTAAAACACTCATCCTCTCAGCAATCATTACCAAGACACAGAAATAAGTTTAACTTTGATCCAGGGATTTTAAATGATTTTCTCAACCAATAAAGATTCCAATCTGCAGGGAAAATGAGATTCAACGTACGTAATATTTTATCGCATGAGTTTATTCAAAGTAAGCATATTGGTTATTGACGATGACATTGATGTGCTTACTGCTATTAGGCTTCTCCTAAAAACAGAGGTGCAGGAGGTTGTTACGGAAAAAAATCCGGTAAACATCACTTCATTAATAACTTCCCGATCGTTTGACCTGGTGTTACTGGATATGAATTTTAAAGCCTCAGTGGACACAGGAAATGAAGGGTTATATTGGTTAAAACAAATTAAAGAATTAAAGCCTGAAACATCAGTAATCATGATTACCGCATACGGGGATATCGATCTGGCTGTCAAGTCATTAAAGGAAGGGGCGTCAGACTTTATTGTAAAACCCTGGCATAATGAAAAATTATTGACAACTATTTCAGATACAATCAAGGAAAAATCCCGCAAGAGATCCAAAGTTTCTCAGGATGTCCGGAATACCAAAGGGGGTTCCAGCATCATTGGGGAGAGCGATGTAATGCTCGATATTTTCTCGAGGATCAATAAAATCGCTCCTACCGATGCCAATATTTTAATCCTGGGGGAGAACGGAACAGGAAAAGATCTGGTTGCCAAGGCAATTCATGAAAAATCGTTACGCAGTAAACAGCCGTTTGTCAGAGTCGATGTGGGTGCGTTAACTGAAACCTTATTTGAAAGTGAACTTTTTGGCCATAAAAAAGGGGCTTTTACCGATGCCAAAGAGGATCGGACAGGACGATTTGAAGCTGCCAATGGAGGGACACTATTCCTGGACGAAATAGGGAATATCTCCCTGCAACAACAATCCAAATTATTGACGGTATTACAGAACAGGCAGATCACGCGTCTTGGATCTAACGAACAGATCCCGATTGATATTCGCTTGATATGCGCCACCAATCTTCCATTAAATGAACTTGCCAATGAAAGCCTGTTCAGAAAAGATTTAATTTACCGGATCAATACTGTGGAAATAATCGTACCACCCTTGCGTAAACGGAAAGATGATATCCTTTTATTAACAGACTATTTTACGAATATCTATTCTGCCAAATATTTCAAGACCAACATTCTATTATCACCTTCTGCCATGCAAAAGTTAGTGCGATATCATTTTCCGGGTAATGTGAGAGAATTACAATACATTATTGAACGGGTAATCATCATGTGCGAAGGAAATGTGATTGAACCCGATGAATTAATATTCTCTCCTATCGAATCTTCTCACTCAACCGATACTCCAGAAATTACAGAAACAAAATTAAGCGCCCTCGAGAAGTCGACGATACTCAAAGTGATCGATAAGAATTCAGGGAATATTTCCAAGGCCGCAAAAGAGCTGGGTCTAACCCGCACAGCACTCTATCGAAGAATCAATAAATATGAAAATTAAAAAAACGGATTGGACCATATTGTGGCGGGTGATTTTCCTGTTTGGCACACTCCTGGCTCTTGCTTTCGCCATCGTTAAAATTCAGTATTATCCGGCCCTTCTACTTTTGCCGTTCCTTTATTATCAGGTCCTGGGTTTTTATCGGATTTACCGGAAAATGCAGGATGAAGTTGACCAGTTCGTTGAGGCTATCCATTACCGGGATTTCTCAAGACATTTTAATGCTAACCAGGGGCCTGAAGATATTCGCACTTTGCGTGACGGATTCAATGAAATTAATTCAACTTTTAAGGATGTTACCAAGGAGAAAGAGACACAATACCAATACCTGCAAAAAGTGCTTGAGCTTGTCGATACAGGAATTCTGTCGTATGAGATCAAAAGCGGTGATATAATCTGGATGAATGAATCACTTAAGAAAATACTGGATGTCCCCTATTTGAAAACGATCCATTCGCTGGCCAAAAGAGATCAGGAGCTGTATAATCAAATCGCAGGGCTTGCCCCCGGAGAAAGAGTTATCAGCACAATCCACCGTGAAAAAAGCAGTCTGAAAGTAGTCTTATCGGCCACTGCCTTTCAAACAGATCAGATTCATTTCAAGCTTATTGCTTTTCAAAATGTGAATGAAGCCCTGGAAGAGACAGAGTCAAAAGCATGGCAGAAATTATTGAGCATAATGACCCATGAGATCATGAATTCGGTGGCACCCATATCTTCCCTGGCAAGTACGATGCAAAACCGGCTTATTCAATTTGCGAATGAAACACTCAATGATCCGACGGGCATAGTCGAAGATCTTAATCTGGGTATCGAGACGATCCGGAAAAGGTCTGAGGGATTGCTGAAATTTACAGAAACCTATAGAAACCTGAATAAAATAACGAAGGCCAACCTCTCAAAGGTATACATTAGCGAGTTGTTTGAAAATCTTCACCGGTTGATGCAACCCACATTCTCACAAAAAAATATCGAGGTTTCTGTGATCTTAAAAGAGCCTTTACTTACCGCTGAGCTGGATGTCGGATTAATTGAACAGGTTTTAATCAACCTTATTTTGAATGCTATTGATGCCGTGAAAAATAGGCCGGATCCTAAAATAGTTTTCTCAGCCTATACGGATTCGGATCACAAATTGGTTATTAAACTCGCAGATAACGGATACGGGATGTCGGAAGAGGTGCTGGATAAAATATTCGTTCCTTTTTTTAGCACCCGTAAAAACGGAAGCGGCATTGGTTTAAGCCTGTGCAAACAAATTATGCGGGTTCATAAGGGGGCCATCACCGTTCAGTCGAAAGAAAACGAAGGGACCGCATTTTATCTGCAGTTTTAATTTACCTAAATTAAAAAATACCCCTATCAAAAGCATCGATTAAATCGCCAGAAATACTCACCCCGGAGGAATGGGGCGGCAGATTACCTCTTTCAAACCAGCCGGCCTCTTTAATTTCTGTCTCCTCCAGGATCAGTTGCTGCGTATCATCGGCCTCAGCGATAAAACCAAGCATAACAGAACCTGAGAAGGGCCATGGCTGGCTTTTATAGTATCTTAGATTCATAATATCCAATCCAACTTCCTCCTTCACTTCCCGAACAACTGTTTCTTCGATTGATTCTCCAATATCGACATAACCAGCGACAAGCGAATAAAAATCACCTTTATAATGCCTCCCTTTGGCCAGTAATATTTTATTCTTGCAGGTGATGGCAACGATAATGGCAGGTGATATTTTGGGAAAGATAACCAGGTTACATTTTGGACAAACAGTTGCCCGCTCTTCCTTTTTCATTTCTGTTTTGGAACCGCATCTTCCACAATAAGTATTATTCCTGTGCCAGGTCATTAACTGATGACCCACAGACCCAATCCATGCCAGCTCTTTGTTATTAAGGTTTCGCAAAATAAAAAGATCGTGAAACTCAAATGATACATGATTTACCTGAGATTCAATTAATCCAAAACAATGTTCGGAATTAATTGAAAACAGATAAACCGGCGATTCAATGCTTTCAATGAAATCTCTTTTCCTGGGGATTTCAAAATCCTCACCTGACTTCTTTAATAATATCTCATTGTTCCGGTAACACAACAGAAAGTCATCGTCGCCAAATTGGTGATCATGAGAATATTTGTTGTCAAAAACGCCCGGACTTATTTCATGTAACATGTTTTTATTATTGGTTTAATTCCAGATAAAAGCTCTTCTGTATAATTTTAAGATGAAAAGCTCTTTCGTTATAAATCCATAGGTGCAGAGCACCGTTTATATTTGTAGGACTATGATAAAATATATTCAAATAAGGTACAGCGTACCGTAATATTATTCCTTTCTAATAACATTATGCAACAACATATTTCGATATGCTGTACCTCCTGACAATGGCAATTCATCTTTCTAAAATTAAACATTATATACATATATCTGAATATGCACTTGAAAATATTTCGCCGCGAAGTGGCTTGACTTTTTAATTCCATCCAAAATACTACAAAGATTTGGGAGGCTGTATCGAAAGTCTTTTAACGCGGAGAAACTCAAAGAAGGCGCCATCCGTCAGCTGACGGACGAAAGGATATTCTACTGTATTTTAATACTTTGCATTAGCGTTTCGGAAATTTTTAAAATCGAAATTGCGGCTTACCACAATGCCTTATTCTGGTAAAAATCGAGCAGTTTAGTCCTGAGGAGATAATTGTATTTTGCGACTACCAGATTCAGTTGAACCCTGTCAAGATTGTTCTTTGCAATAACATAATCAACCGTTGAAATGGCTCCACTGGCGTAACGAATATCAGCCGCATGAAACGACTGCCCAAAATCTTCAGCCTGGGAGAGTAAGAGTTTGTAAGTTGAATAATCTGCATTCAGGTTTACAAAATCCTGGACGATGGCCTGGCGCAATTGAATCCTTGTGGTTTGCGCCTGCTCCTTCACCTGCAGTTCGGCAACCTTTGCCAGCTTTAATTTATTCCTGAACTGCATATTATTCGAAAGGGGAATCTGCAATCCGATCCCGATCGCAGAATTAACATTGTTTTTTATCTGGCTGTTGTACGAAATTGGTTGAGAAGTAAAATTTGATTGCTGTCCGTAGACTGTCGTTTTAACATTATTTACCGTCACATAATTAGTGGTCGGAACATCAGTCGTCCCGGTAAGCTGCTGAATACTTGCCGCACTTGAATAGTTGGTGTATAAACCTCCAAAGAGGGAGAGGGTTGGCATCATTTGCCCGCGTATTGCCTTTACATTTTTTGAAGCACTTTCAACCTTCAGATCTGCAGCTTTTACCATCGCCAGACGCTGGGAGGCGTTTTCGAATACCTGATCAATACTTTCCTCATAAGGTTGGATAACAATGCCGTCTGAAATAAGGGCAAGTTGCAAATCGGCTGAATAGGGAATATTCATCAATTGAGTTAACGTTTGCAAGGCATTATCCAGACTGTTCCTGGTGCTTACCATCGTTAACTGGTCATTCGCAAGCTGACCTTTCATATCGGATAAATCAGACGGGGAGATGGCTCCGTCATTATTCCTGATTGTCAAAAGATCTACCTTCTTTTGGGTGGCAGCAGCCTGAGTCCGGGCAATATTCAATTGTTCGCGCGCACTCAAAACAGATAGGTAAGAAAGAATAATATTGATCGTTAATTTGTCTTTGGCATTTTGTACATCCATCTTCCCCGCCTCATAATTGAGCCGGTATTGCTTCATGTAATTCTGAATACTGCTCCCATTCCATAATGTAATACCACTGCTTAACTGATAAGAGCCGGCGGTGTTCTGCTCGTTAATGTAGGAATTGGTATATGGATTAATGCTACGTCCGTTATATTGTGTATGAGTTATTCCGGCATTCAAATCAGGCAGCATATTTGCCTTCGACTGGTTGTAATTAATTTTTGCCGATTCTGCGATGAAACCAGCCTGTTTTACATCGGGATTATTTTTAAATCCGATCTCGATGCATTGCTGCAACGTTAATGTGTTATTTTGAGCTGGATGTATCGCGGTGGTATCCTGGGCTTTGGTCTGTATGTGGGCAGTCAGCACAAAGAATATCAGTGGGATAGCGATTTTTATTTTAAAGTTCTTCATGGGAAATATCTTTATTTATAATTTATTTCTCTACTCTTCCGTCGAGGAGATTAATGATTTTAGAGCCATAGGCCGCATTCTTCTCCGAATGGGTTGCCTGAATGATTGTGACGCCATCCTCTTCATTGAGCTGTTTAAACAGTTCCATGATTTCTGTCCCCTGTTTTGTGTTTAGATTTCCGGCAGGTTCATCGGCAAGAATTAGCTTAGGCTTTGCCACCAGGGCTCTGGCCACACCGACAAGCTGTTGTTGTCCACCCGATAATTGCGAGGGGAATAGGTCCTTTTTACCCACGATATTGAACCGGTCGAGGATATCTGCCACGATGGCTTCTCTTTCGGAAGATTTAATATTCTGATAAATCAGTGGGGTTTCAATGTTTTCATAGACCGTTAATTCATCAATCAAATGATAAGCCTGAAACACAAATCCGATATGACTCTTGTAGAGCTGCGCCCTGTACTTTTCTTTTAGCTGATGGACCGGCTGACCGATAAAATTGTATTCCCCCTCATTAAAATCATCGAGCATACCAACCACATTAAGCAATGTTGATTTGCCCGAACCTGAAGGTCCCATGATGCTCACAAAATCACCTTCTTTGATGGAGAGGTTTATATCCTTTAATAAAAAGACCCTGTTCCCTCCCGAATTGACCCACTTATAAATGCCTTTTAGTTGTATCATATTGTAATATTGTATATTATTCGGTCCTCAGACTTCTTACCGGATTCGCAACAGCTGCTTTTACTGCCTGGGTAATAACGGTTGCAAGGGCTACTAGTATTACAAGCAAACTTGCCAATACAAAGAGCCACCAGTCCGGAGTAATGCGATACGGATAGTTCTGAAGCCATTTATTTGCAGCCATCCAAGCAAGTGGAATTGCAATAATCAGCGCCATAAGGACAAGCTTTAAAAAATCTATTGAAAGTGCGTTTACAATGCTGCTTACAGATGCGCCAAGAACTTTGCGTACTCCAATCTCTTTTGTGCGCCTTTCCGCAGATAATACAGACAATCCAAATAAGCCAATACAGGAAATAAATATGGTTAAAAGGGCGCTAAAGAAAATTATTTGCTTCCATTTTGCCTCCGATTCGTAATCTTTGATTCTTTGGTCGTCTTTAAAGATATAGGACCAGGGACTTAACGGAAAAGTTTGGTTGAAAGTCATTTGAATGAATTTTAGACTTTTGGTGGCAGTTCCCGGTTTGATTTTAATATTGAAAGTTCCATACAGATTTCCATTCTTCATGGTGAATAACTGCGGGCCAATTTTCTGATTTAATGCCTGATAATGATAATCTTTTACAACACCTACCACCTTGAAGATTTCATTGTTGTTATAAAAGAAATTAACAGTTTCACCAACAGGATTTTTCCACCCGGCTTTTTTTACGAACGATTCGTTTACCAATATAGAATTTGTAACATCTGATGGATAAGACCCGGAAAAATTTCTTCCTGCGATCAATGGAATTTTTAATGCAGGGATATACGATTCATCAATCGTTTCATAATTAAAACTAATGGTAGAGTCATTGAAAAGCTTAGCGCTGGTCATCCATTGCCCCAGATTTTTCGGAGCAACATCAACAATGCTGGGGTTTTTCAATAATTCAGCTTTGAAATAAGCTGCTTCGGTGTGATTCATTTGCCATTTATTGACCTCAACAATATTGGTGTCATCATACCCTAAATCTGTTTTAGTTAGAAAATTAAATTGCCTGTAAATAGTAAAAGTGGATATAATTAAAAATGAAGCCAATGCAAACTGAAGCACAACGAGTGATTTTTGCAAATAATTCTTGCCGGGAAGATTGATACGGTTGTACAAAGTTTCAATGGGTTTATAGTTTGACAAAACCAGCGCCGGATAAAATCCGGCAAGCAGAGCCGTTAACACAAACAATATGACGTATCCAGCAATTAGTTTAATATCAAATAAATATGAAAATGAAAGCGCCTTATTTGCCAGATTATTGAATACCGGTAAAATCAATTGGACTATTAACAGAGCCATACTAAATGAAACCAGACAAAGTAAAAATGATTCCCCTAAAAATTGAATGACCAATCGTTTCCTGTCGGCACCTATTACCTTGCGAATTCCAATCTCCTTCGTCCGTTTTAGTGAACGTGCAATTGTCAGGTTTACAAAATTAATACAAGCGATCAGTAAGATGAATAATGCAATACCTGAAAGTATGTATGAATAGATCGGGTTACTGGCGTTTACCAACCCATTTTGAGCAGGAAGTTCCGTACTCAGGTGCATATCAGTAAACGATTGCAGAAAATAGGTACCCATGCTTTCATCGGCGCCACTACTATATTTCTTAATCATTTCTTTAAATGTTTCGGAGGCCTCCTGCAAATAAAAAGTTTGCATTTGCTTCTCAACTGCTGGCAGATTAGCTTTCGGATTTAAAACCACAAACGTGTTCAGGAAAAAGTTATACCAGTTGTCTTTATTTTGGGCTTCTGCTTCAGATTCCTTGAATGGGAGTAACACCTCAAACTTTATGGAAGAATTCTGCGGGCATCTTTTGGCTACCGCAGTAACCTTGAAAGGCACGAATTGGTTTTCATCTTTCAGCATAACGATTTTGCCAACAGCGTCTGATGTTCCGAAATGCTTCTTCGCGAAATCTTCGGACATTACGATCGAATTCGGCTCGGACAAACAGGTTGCGGCACTTCCATTCAGCAATGGAAAAGAAAATACAGAGAAGAATCCAGGGTCGACACGTAACAACTCCTGCGACTGAATTTCAGTACCTGTTTTTATGTCTTCAGCACCGCTTTCTATACGCACAAATGATTCGATACCCGGGACATTTTTCGCAAACTGAGGACCTTGCAAAAAACCCGTATGACTGTTTTTATAATCTACGCTGCCATGTTTTGATTTTGAGACAATCCGATAAATGTTGTTTACATTTTTATGAAACTTGTCAAAACTTATCTCATCTTTAACATAAAGCAGAATTAACATGGTACATGCTAAGCCGATACTCAACCCTGCAATATTTATTAAAGAGAAGGTTTTATTCTTTAGTAAATTTCTCCAGGCTATTATGAAATAATTCTTAATCATATCAATATATTCTCCGTAACAGTTTGTCCGTCCAGCATTCGGATAATGCGGTGACTGAATTTTGCATCGTGTTCGCTATGAGTCACCATGATAATAGTTGTCCCCTGTTCGTTCAGATCGGTCAACAACTCCATCACTTCGCTGCCATTGGCTGAATCGAGATTCCCGGTAGGTTCATCGGCAAGAATTAACTTCGGGTTATTAACAACTGCGCGTGCAACTGCCACACGTTGCTGCTGGCCACCTGAAAGTTGTTGCGGAAAATGATTCCTGCGGTGCATGATCATCATCTTGTCCAATACACTTTCAACTTTGAGTTTTCTCTCCGCTGCCTTCACACCGGTATATATCAACGGCAGTTCAACATTTTCATAAACCGTCAGTTCATCGATCAGGTTAAAGCTCTGAAAGACAAATCCAATATTTTGCTTCCGCATCTCCGCCCGTTTTCGCTCATTAAAATGAGATACTTCCACACCATTGAATATAAAACTGCCGCCATCGGCATCATCCATTAATCCCAGAATATTTAATAA
>Ga0118677_10012824_pt1 | contig 12213 bp, 10 predicted proteins | sample AliMusrvi5mmetaG_FD_86154 | JGI IMG/M metagenome (GOLD analysis project Ga0118677, IMG submission 86154)
CTCAGTCGGATAAAGGACCGGGGGCATGACGACCTATCCCGTGACCCTGCGCATCACCGCCGTGACGGGCATGAAGATCGGCATGAGCGCCAACGCCGACATCCTGGTCGCCCAGAAGACCGACGCGCTCACGATCCCGCTGAAGGCCCTCAAGGTCGACGGCACGCGCACCTACGTGACGGTCGTCAAGAACAACGGCACGCGCCAGGTCACGACCGAGCAGCGCGACGTCACGGTCGGCCTCACGAACGGCAACCTGGTCGAGATCCTGACGGGCCTCGCCACGACGGACGAGGTCCAGCTGGTCGACAACACGGCCTCGGGCATCGCCGGCTTCTTCGGACGCGCCCGCTCGACGACCGCTCCGACCGCGGGGGCATGACCGTCCAATGATCGAGATGAGGAACATCCGCAAGATCTACCAGCTCGGCGACGAGGAGGTCCGCGCCCTCGACGGCGTGAGCCTCAGGATCGAGGACCACGAGTTCGCGGCCGTGATCGGACCGTCCGGCAGCGGCAAGTCGACGATGATGCACATCCTCGGCTGCCTCGACGTGGCCGACGAGGGCGAGTACCTGCTCGACGGACGCGATATCTCCGACTACACGGACGACCAGCTGGCCGAAGTCCGCAACCGCAAGATCGGCTTCATCTTCCAGCAGTTCAACCTGCTGCAGAAGCTCAGCGCGCTCGAGAACGTCGAACTGCCCCTGATCTACCAGGGCGTGCCGCGTGTCGAACGGCAGAAGCGGGCCCACGACGCCCTCGAGCTCGTCGGCCTCGGCGACCGCATGAACCACCGCCCCAACCAGCTGTCCGGCGGCCAGCAGCAGCGCGTCGCGATCGCCCGCGCCCTTGCGACGAAGCCGGAGCTGATCCTCGCCGATGAACCGACCGGCAACCTCGATTCGCACTCCAGCGCCGAAATCATCGGCCTCCTGCACCGGCTCCACGAACAGGGCAACACGATCGTCGTGATCACGCACGACAACGACATCGCGGAGGAAGCCGAGCGCATCATCCGCATCCGCGACGGCCGCATCGTCTCCGATGAGCGGAAGGGGGCCTCCGCATGATGCTGTCGCAGTCCATCCGGATGGCCTTCAAGGCCATCGGCGCCAACAAGTCCCGCTCCTTCCTCACCATGCTCGGCATCATAATCGGCGTGCTCGCCGTCTCCACGCTGATCTCGGTCGTCCAGGGCGCCACGGGCAGCATCACTTCGCAACTCCAGGGCCTCGGCAGCAACATGCTGATGGTGAACTTCCGCAACTCGGGCAACGTCGAAATCACCCAGAGCGACCTCCAGTCGCTCGTCTCGCCCTCGACCGGCATCTCCGCCGTGTCGCCGACCGTGACCAGCCAGGGCACGGTGCGCTCCGCCGGCAAGTCGATGACCGCGACGGTCACCGGCGTGAACAAGGACTACTTCGGCATCCGCAGCCTCACCGTGACGACGGGCCGGTCGCTCCAGGCGGCCGACGACCTCTACCGGACGCCCGTGGCCGTGATCGGCACCGGCGTCGCCGACACCCTCTTCGGGCAGCGGAACGTGGTCGGCAGCACGATCGTCGTGATGGGCCGCGAGATGACCATCGTCGGCCTGCTCAAGGAAGAGGGCACGTCGCAGTTCAACACCAACGACAACACGATCTTCATTCCCTACCAGACCGCGCAGCGGCTGCTCAAGAACACCTACTTGTCCAGTTTCTACGTCGCGAGCGCCTCTTCGGACACGGTCGCGCTGGCCAAGACCTCGGTCGAGGCCTTCCTCGACGAGCGCGTCCACAGTTCGGACAACTACAGCATCTTCAGCATGAACGACATCCTCAGCGCCCTCGGCTCGGTGACGAGCCTGCTGTCGCTGCTGCTCGGCGGCATCGCCGGCATCTCGCTGCTCGTCGGCGGCATCGGCATCATGAACATCATGCTGGTGTCGGTGACAGAGCGCACGCGCGAGATCGGCATCCGCAAGGCCATCGGCGCCAAGCGCCGCAGCATCCTCAGCCAGTTCATGATCGAGGCGCTGGTGATCTCCCTCGTCGGTGGCCTCATAGGACTCGGCATCAGCTGGCTCGGGGTCACGATCATCGGGAGCCTCATGGGCATCTCGATCGGCATCACCTTCGGCGTCGCCTCGCTATCGCTGGGTTTCTCCGCGGGCGTCGGCCTCGTGTTCGGCATCTACCCGGCCGCCAAGGCCTCCAAGCTCGCCCCGATCGACGCGCTGCGGTACGAATAGGAAGCGTCGGGCCAAAACGGGGAAAACGGGTCATCCTCGGTAGGGGATGCACGCACGCCAGAGGACCCGGATTCGGAAAGGGAGCCCCCCGCGGCTCCCTTTCCTTTCGCATGGATTCCGTTGCAAGGACGATTGACGGACTCGGGCGCGATTGATACCGTGAAGGCAGGTCACGGCATGCGGAAGCAAACCGAAAGGAGAAGACGAAGATGAAGATCGTCTCCCGGATCGCGCTCGCACTCGTTCTCGTCGCGTCCCTCTCTCTGGTCGCCGCCGGCTGCTCGAACCCGGGGGGAGGCGATTGGACCGGGAAGATCACGGACCTCTCGAGGACGTACCTCTACAAAGGGTACGCGTTCAATCTGTACCGCTCCGCGTCGGAAGTCGGCACCGATGCCGCCTCGCTGGGCAAATCCTACATCGACATGGCCTTCTCGGTCCTGCCGGAATATACGTCGACAAACGACTACGACCCGTCCGCCGGATACAACGTCAAGAAGTTCTCGATCGGGAACGTCCATGTCGTGTCGTCCTCGAAGATGGGCACGGTCGGGAGCCTCTCGGTCTGGAAACCCGGTACGGTCGACCCGAGCGGCCCCCGCGTCGACCTGGTGGGATCCTTGGATCGTGCGGATTTCGCCGTCTCCCCGGCCGATTCGTCCGGTCGCCAGACCGTCCTGTACCTGGAACTCGACAAGGTCGCGCAATATGACCTCGCGAAATCGCCCGCCGCCGCGAACGGCGCGAGCCCCACCATGGAGCAGATCTACCGGGAACTCGGCATCGACCGGTCCGCCGTCACCCTGAAGCTCGCCTTCCGCATCGAGCTCGTCACGGTATCCGGAAAGACGCTGTTCCATGACGTGGAGATCGAGCTGCCGCCTTCGAACGTCGACGTCACGGGGCCCGAATTCCACTACGAGTATTTCGTGGCCGAAGTCACCGCCATGGAACCCTTCCTCGAAAAATAGAAGGAGAGACCCGCCATGCTGATCCGGATCTCCGGCCTCGTCCTCGGCTTCCGGGAAGCCCTGGAGGCCTTTCTCGTGCTCGCCGTCCTCCTTCGTTCCCTCGAGCGCAGCGGACGCCCCGGTCGCCGTCTTCCGCTCTGGCTCGGCGCCGGGTTCGGCATCGCCGCCTCGGTCGCCCTCGGCTTCGGCCTCGATCAGGCCGAGAAGACGTTCGGAGGCGCCGAAGCCTATACCGCGAGCTGGGCGCTCGTCTCGAACCTGCTCGCGCTCGCCCTGATCACCCTGTTCCTGGTCTGGATGACCCGACAGGGCGGGGACCTGGCCACGTCCGCACACCGACGCCTCGCCGCCGCCCCCACGCCGTTCGGCATCCTGACGCTCGCGTTCTTCATCGTCGGCCGCGAGGGCGCCGAAGTCTCCCTGTTCGCCTTCGCCGGCGCCTACCCGGCGCTGTCGATCGCACTCGGCGTCGCCGTCGCCCTGGCGCTCGCCCTGCTGATCCAGCGGTCCCTGGTCCGGATCGACCTGAAGACGGTCTTCCGCGCGACGCTCGTGTACCTGGTCCTGCAGGCGGGCTATCTCGCCGGCTCCGGCGCGCACGAGGCGCTGTCGCTGGCCGCCGCGACGGGCGCGATTCCGGACGCCTCCTTCCTGCTCGCGAAACTCTACGACCTCTCCGGCACCGTGCTCGACCGCGAGACGGGTCCCGTCGGCGTCGTGCTGAACATCCTCGCGGGATGGAACTCGGACCCCGAGTGGCCCGCCTTCGTCCTCCAGTACCTGTACACCGCCGCGCTGCTCGTCTTCTGGAGCCGCTCGCTGCGGCCCGCCGCGCCGGCCGCGCCGCCGCCCGCGACGCACGACGCTCCGTGACGCCCTCGCGCGCCCCCGTCCCCGCACCTCCGCGCGTCGGCTACGCCTGCATCGCGCTCGCCGTGCCCGGCGCGGCGCTGTCGGCCTGCTCGCTCGCGTCGGCCGCCGCGCACCCCGGCCGTCCCGTCGAGGTCGCGCTCGCGAACCTCGACGCCGTCGAGGCGATGGTCGCCTACAACGCGCGCGTCGGCATCCGCCTCTACCGCCTCTCCTCCGACCTCGTCCCCCTCGCGACGCACCCCTCCCGGCCGGTCGACCTCGCGGCCGCGCTCGCCGGACCGCTCGCCCCGGCCCTCTCGCGCATCGGCGCGGCGCTTCGGGAGTCGTCCCAGCGCGTGTCCATGCACCCCGGCCAGTACACCGTCCTCAACACGCCCTCGCCGGACGTGCTCGAGCGCTCCGTCGACGAACTCCGCTACCACGCCGCGCTGCTCGACGCCCTCGGCGCCGGCTGCGAGGCGCGCCTGGTCCTCCACGTCGGCGGCGGCTACGGAGACCGGACGGCCGCGAAGGAGCGCTTCGTCCGCAGCGTCCGCATGCTGCCGGAGAACGTCCGCTGCCGCCTGTCGGTCGAGAACGACGACCGGATCTTCACGCCGGCCGACGCGCTCGAAGTGGCGACCGCACTGTCGATCCCCGCCGTCTACGACAACCTGCACGCGGCGCAAAATCCCGGCGGCGAAGGCGGCGACGACGCCCTCTGGACCGCGCGCTTCGCCGCGACCTGGAAGCCGGGGGACGGCCCGCAGAAGGTCCACTACTCCCAGCAGGCGCCCGACCGCCGCGGCGGCTCGCACTCCGACTCGATCCTCGCCGTGCCCTTCCTCGCGCACCTCGCGGCCCTGCGGACGGCGCTCGGCGACGCCGCGCTGCCCGACCTCATGCTCGAGGTCAACTAAGACCTCGAGGCCGAGTGGGCCCGGGCGAAATATCGCGTGCTCGCGCGCTCCGAACGGGAGTACGACGCGATCCGGCAGCTCCTCAAGGACAAGACGCCGGCCGACCCCTTCGCGCTCGCCGCCGCCTACTACGCCCACGTCGAGGCGGCGCTCGCCCGGCCCGAGGACCCGGGCGCCGAGGTCAACGCCGCGGAACATGTCCGGGGCTACTTCAAGAAGACCGCGACGCCCGCCGACCGGCGCCGGTTCGACGCGCTGCTCGTGAACTACCGTGCCGGGCGGGCGACGGCCGCCCAGGTGCGCGCGCTGTTGTCGCGGCTGGCCGACCGGGAAGGGGAGCGCTACCTGCTGGAGTCGTACTACTTCCTGGGGTGAGCGGACGAGGAGCCTCGGGTCGACGAAGAAGCGCGGCTCCCGGAGGAACCGCGCTTCCGCTTCGTCGTTTCGTCGCTTCAAACGACGGCGTCCCGGAGGAACCGCCGCCTCTCGCGCCCCTACAGGTCGCGCAGGTTGAAGAACGCCTTGCGTCCCGGGTACTCGGCGGTGCCGCCCAGCTCCTCCTCGATCCGGAGCAGCTGGTTGTACTTGGCCACGCGGTCCGTGCGGCTCGGAGCGCCGGTCTTGATCTGCCCGGCGTTGGTCGCGACGGCGATGTCGGCCAGCGTGGTGTCCTCGGTCTCGCCCGAGCGGTGCGACGTGACGGCCGTGTAGCCGGCGCGGTTGGCCATCTCGATCGCCTCGAGCGTCTCGGTCAGCGTGCCGATCTGGTTGACCTTGATCAGGATCGAGTTCGCGGTGCCGGTCTCGATGCCGCGTGAGAGGCGCTCGGTGTTGGTCACGAACAGGTCGTCGCCGACGAGCTGGATGCGCTTGCCGAGCCGGTCGGTGAGCATTTTCCAGCCCGCCCAGTCCTCCTCGGCCATGCAGTCCTCGAGCGAGACGATCGGGTAGCGGTCGACGAGGTCGGCCCAGTAGTCGACCATCTCCTTCGCGCTGAACATCAGGCCCTTCTTCCAGAACAGGTAGGAACCCTCGCTCCCGGCCTTCGCGGCTTCGTCGTACATCTCGGTGGCGGCCGCGTCGACGGCCAGCAGGAAGTCCTCGCCCGGCTTGTAGCCGGCCGCCGAGATCGCCTCGACGATCACCTTGAGCGCGTCCTCGTCGCTCGCGAGGTTCGGGGCGAATCCGCCCTCGTCGCCGACCGACGTCGCGAGGCCCTTGCCCTTCAGCACCTTCTTCAGCGCCGCGTAGACCTCGGCGCACCAGCGCAGGCCCTCGCGGAAGCTCTCGGCGCCGACAGGCATGATCATGAACTCCTGGATGCTCACGCTGTTGTCCGCGTGCTTGCCGCCGTTGAGGATGTTCATCATCGGGACGGGCAGGCGGCGGGCGCTGGTGCCGCCGATGTAGCGGTAGAGGGGCATGTCGAGCGAGTCGGCCGCCGCCTTGGCGACGGCGAGGGAGACGCCGAGGATTGCGTTGGCGCCCAGCTTCTCCTTGTTCTTGGTGCCGTCGAGGGCGATCATCGCCCGGTCGACGCCGACCTGGTCAAGCACGTCCATTCCGTACAGGGCGGGCGCGATCACCGTGTTGACATTGGCGACGGCCTGTTCGACGCCCTTGCCGCCGTAGCGCTTCGGGTCGCCGTCGCGCAGTTCGACGGCCTCGAAGGCGCCGGTCGACGCCCCCGACGGCACGGCCGCGCGGCCGAAGGAGCCGCAGCACGTGGTGACCTCCACCTCGAGGGTGGGGTTGCCGCGGGAATCCAGGATTTCCCTGGCGAATATGCTTTCGATCGTGGAGTGGTCGTTCATGGGTGATCTCCTTTCGCAGGTGCTCCGCACCTGGGGAAAGGGATGCGGAGCGGTGTCAGACGCCGACCGACTCGTCGATGAACTGGCTGACATAGAGGGCGTGGTAGTGGCCGCGCCGGCTCATGAGCTCCCGGTGCGTACCGTCTTCGATGATACGCCCGTCGGAGATGACGAGAATACGGTCTGCGTTACGGATTGTGGAAAGGCGGTGCGCGACCACGAACGAGGTGCGCCCGGACAGCAGCTGCAGGATCGCGTGCTGGATCGCCTGCTCCGTCTCGGTGTCGACCGAGGACGTCGCCTCGTCGAGCACGAACAGGCAGGGGTCCGACAGCACGGCGCGCGCGAAGGAGACGAGCTGCTTCTCGCCGGTCGACAGGCGGTCGCCGCCCTCGCCGACCTCGGTGTCGTAGCCCTTCTCGAGCCGGAGGATGAACTCGTGCGCCGAGACGAGCTTCGCGGCGGCCTCGACCTCCTCGCGGGTGGCGGTGGGCTTGGCGTAGCGGATGTTCTCCTCGACCGTCCCGCTGAACAGGTGCGGCGACTGGAGCACGTAGCCCAGGCGGGAGTAGAGCCAGTGCATCGGGTACTCGCGGTAGTCGCGCCCGTCGATCAGGATGCTGCCGGAGGTCGGCTCGTAGAAGCGGCAGGCGAGGTTCACGATCGTGCTCTTGCCTGCGCCGGTCTCGCCCACGAGGGCCACGGACTGACCGCTCGGCACGACGAGGTCGAAGTGCTCGAGCACCTTCTCGCCTTCACCGTAGGCGAACGTCACGTCGCGGAACTCGATGCGGCCGTCCATGCCGGGCCAGCCCGACGGGTCGGCGCCGTACTGGGCCGAGAAGGCCTCGCGCACGCCGGGCGCGTCCACGATCTCCGGCTTCTCGCCGAGCAGGCCCATGACGCGCTCGGCCGCCGCCTGCGCCGCCTGCAGCTCCGCGAAGATGCGCGAGAGGTGGCGGATCGGGTCGAAGAAGCGGGAGGCATAGGAGATGAACGCATAGAGCGTGCCCATGAGCAGCACGCCCGAGATCACGCCGTCGCCGCCGACGACCAGCACCAGCGCCGAGCCGCAGGACGCGAGCACGGACACGAGCGGGATGTACAGGGAGGAGAAGACGGCCGCACGCACCGAGGACTTGTACATGGTGTCGGTCAGCTCCTGGAACTCCTCGCTGTTCTTGTGCTCGCGCAGCAGCGTCTTGGTCGTGCGGGCGCCCATGATGCCCTCGTTGAAGGCGCCGGTGATCCTCGAGTTGGTCTTGCGGATCTCGCGCTGCGACTCGAGCATGCGGCGCTGGAAGAACAGGCTGGCGTAGGCGAGGGCGGGCACGACGGCCATGGTGACCAGCGCCAGCCTCCAGTTGAGGATGAACATCGCGACCGATGCCGTGAGCAGGCTCGCCGCGCCCCAGAAGACGTCCACGAGCCCCCAGGCGATGACTTCCGCGAGCCGCTGGCTGTCCGAGGTCATGCGGGCCATGATCCAGCCGACGGGCGTACGGTCGTAGTACGAGAAGGGCAGCTGCTGCAGGCGCTCGAAGCCCTCGCGCCGGATGCTGTAGCACATGCCCGCCTCGACGCGGCCGGCGTTGTAGAGGAAGAAGTAGGTGGAGATCGCCTGGACGACGGTGATGCCGAAATAGAGCAGCGCGAACCAGGGCAGGCCCGCGACCGTCCCCTGCGCGACGAAGTGGTCGATCGAGTACTTGGTGAGCAGCGGACCGAGGGTCTCGAGGCACGCCAGCAATCCCATGGAGATCCCGAGGGCGACGAACACGGGCTTCAAGCCCCTGCCGTGGGCGAGCAGGCGCTTCCAGATGCCGAAATCCAGCTTCTCGCTGAAGTCCTTCTCCTCAAACTGCGTCATGCGCCTTCCCCCCCTTCTCCGTCCGCCTCGGTGCCGAGCGCGCTCTGGATCTCCCAGACGCGGCGGTACAGCCCGGGCCGCGCCACGAGCTCGGCGTGCGTCCCCGACTGGGCGATCCGGCCGTGCTCGAGCACGAGGATCAGATCGGCCTCCGCCAGCGTCGAGACGCGGTGGGAGATGATGAAGGTCGTCGACTGGTGGCGGCGGGCGCCGAGCTCGGCGCGGATCTTCGAATCGGTCTCCGTGTCCACGGCCGACAGCGAGTCGTCGAACACCACGACCGGGCATTCTCGGATGATGGAGCGGGCCATCGCGACGCGCTGCCGCTGCCCGCCCGACAGGGTCACGCCGCGCTCGCCGACCACGGTCTCGTAGCCCTGGTCGAAGGCGAGGATGTCGTCGTGGACGGCGGCCGTGCGCGCGGCCTCGTGCACCGTCGCGTCCTCCGCGTCGGGGCGCGGCAGGCGGATGTTCTCCTTCAGCGAGCGCGAGAACAGGAACGCCTCCTGCAGCACGAGCCCGACGTTCCGGCGCACGTGCGCGCGGCGGATGCTCTTCAGGTCGACGCCGTCGAGCAGGATCCGGCCGGAGGTCGGCTCGTAGAGCCGCTGCAGCAGGTGGACCAGCGTCGACTTGCCCGAGCCGGTCGGCCCCAGGATCGCGACGGTCTGCCCCTTCTGGACCTGAACGAGACGTCCTCGAGGACGTCCTTGCCCTCCTCGTAGCGGAAGCCGACGTGCTCGAACGTCACGCCGCCGCGGATCTCCGGCTCGAGCAGCTCCTCGTCGGACGGCTCCTCGGGCTCGGTCAGGACCTCCTCGATGCGGGACAGCGAGATCTGCATCTTGCCGGCGTCCGCCAGCGTCCGCGCGAGGCCGCGCAGCGGGTAGAGCAGCATGTCGACGTACGCGATGAAGGCAAGCAGCGTGCCGAGGCTCATCCCGGCCTCCACGACGCGGTAGGTGCCGAACACGACGACGGCGCCCATCTGGACGAGGCACAGGAAGTCCGAGTACATCCAGAACGCCCCGACGATCTTCATGAGCTTGATGCCGAGTTCGCGAAGCGAGGAGTTCCCCTCCTCGAAGCGGGCCATCTCGTCGTCCTGCCGCGCGAACGCCTTGACGACGCGCACTCCGGTCAGATTCTCCTGGAGCAGCGTGGACAGCCGCCCCTCCTGCTCGTCGTAGGCCTGGAACGCCGTGCGCTCCTTCCGGAAGTAGAGCAGCGACGTCACGAAGACGACCGGGGTGACGGCGACCGAGACGAGGGCCATCCCGGGGTCGAGCAGGAACATGAGGCCGGCCGAGAACAGGACCAGCGCCAGGCAGCGGACGATCTCCAGCAGCTGGGGCGCGAGGAACTTGCGGACGGTGTCGACATCGGACGTGCAGCGCTGGACCAGGTCCCCCGTCTCCGCCTTCGCATGGTAGGAGTAGGGGAGGGCGCCGAGGTGACGGTAGAGCTTCATGCGGATCGTGCGCGCGCTGTGCTCCGACACGATCGCCATCCACTTGCCCTTGAAGAAGTCGACGCCGCCGGAGATCGAATTGACGACCACGATCGCGACGCCGCACAGCCAGAGGTTCGCGACGAAGAAGTCGCGCGACCCGAGCCCGGCATAGAAGGACTGCAGCAGGGGCGGCAGGGCGGGCGAGCCGCCGTCGATCACCGTGTCGACGACGAAGCGGAACACGAGGGGCATGATCATCGACAGCGCCGCGGAAAGCAACGTGAAGAGCACCGAGCCCACATAGGGCGCGGCGGTGCCTTCCAGGAATCCGGCCAGTCGCCGGACCGTCGTCCGAACCGTCAATCGCTTCATCGTCCCGCCATTCTACCCCAGCCCCCCGCCGGACCGCAATCCGGGCCTTCGCCGCTTTCGGGAAATGCTTTCGGGAAATCTTCCGGAAATCCCATCTCGTCAAATCCGGGTCCAAGGCGTATCATGTCGAAAGCATGGAAGACTTCGAACCCGTCGAGACCCCGACCCCCCCGGTCGCCAAGCGCCGCCCGCTGTTCCGGAAGGACGTCCTTTCGGCTATCCTGCGTCTGTCCTGGCCCGCCGTCCTCGAACAGGTCCTGCTGATGATGGGCGGGCTGGTCGTGACGATGTTCCTCGGCAAGCGCGGCAATGCGGAGCTCGCCGCCGCGGCGCTCGTGAACATGGTCGTCGTCGTGCAGCAGACGGCGTTCGCCGGCCTCGCGACCGGCGCGACCGTCATCATCGCCCGCGTGATCGGCGAGGGCGACGACCGCAAGGCGCGAAGCGCTCTCTTCCAGGCGCTGGTGATGGGCCTCGCGATTTCCGGGGCCATCACGGTCCTGACCTATCTGTTCGCGGATCCGATCCTGTCGGTCTTCTTCGGCCCCAACAGCGCGGACGCCGCCGCCCTCGCCCCCTCCTACTTCCGCATCCTGCTCTACGCGATGCCGTTCATGGTCCTCGACATGACCATCGCCGCGTCGATGCGCGGCGCCGGCGACACCGCCACCCCGATGGTCGTCTCCGGGATCGGCGCCGCCCTCAACGTCGGGCTGTGCTTCCTGCTGATCGGGCCGATGGGCATCGTCGGCGCCGGCATCGCCCTGACCGTCTCGCGCATCACGACCGCCGCGCTGCGCGTGACCCTGATGTTCGCCTACCGGAAGGTCCTGTATCTCCTGCCGCGGGAGCGCTACCGCATCGACCGCGTCCTGATGGCCCGCATCTTCCGCCAGGGACTGCCGGCTTTCCTCGAGCAGGCCGTCATGCAGGGCGGTTTCCTCATGATGAGCTGGCTCCTGACCGGCCTCGGCACCGCGGAGTACGATTCGTGGCAGGTCGGCGTCAACATGAACTCGATGGCCTTCATGCCCATCTTCGGCCTCGCCGTCGCGACGACCACATACGTGGGCCAGGCCCTCGGCGCCGGCCGCCTCGAGGACGCCGCCGACGGCGTCAAGGAATCCGTCCGCGTCGCGGTCGTGACGATCACCCTGCTCGGCATTCTCGCCGCGGTCTTCGCGGACCCGATCGCCCGGATGTTCACGAACGACCCCGAGGTCGTCCGCAAGGGCGTCGAGCTGATCCGCTTCTTCGCCGTCCTCGAGCCTCTGCTGGCCATCATGAACGTCTGCGCGGGCACTCTGCGCGCCGGCGGCGACATCATCTTCGTCACCTGGACCGCGTTCGTCGGACTCTGGGTGTTCCGCGTCCTCGTATCCTTCCTGATGATCCGCTTCGTCGGGCTCGGCCTCGAGGGCGTCATGGTCGGTACCGCGATGGACTTCGTCGCGCGCGCCGCGCTCTACGGCCAGCGGGTCCGGCGAGGCCGGTGGAAGCACAAGCGGGTCTAGTCTGCGACGCCTGGCCGGGGTGACGCTTCAAGCGTTCTAGTACAACGTTTTGCAGATGAATATGCAAATCATCAAACGGCCACCTCGTCCATCTTGTACTTCCAGCGGTAGATCACGGGTTGAGCATTGATCTCATCCATGTACTGATAGATACGCTGGACCAACTCTTCCTTTGTATCGACCCGGATGCCTCGCAGACAGACCC
>Ga0118677_10012825_pt1 | contig 12212 bp, 10 predicted proteins | sample AliMusrvi5mmetaG_FD_86154 | JGI IMG/M metagenome (GOLD analysis project Ga0118677, IMG submission 86154)
ATCCCGTGTAGTCCACTTAAGGCGAACACGGTCTGCTGTCCGGTCAGGGCCTGCCACAGGACCGGTGCACCCGCCAGCAAGGCGGCCACGTTGCCCGCCACCACGCACCCGAGCGGGGAAAGCGGCAGAATCAAATTGAACGCGAGAATGAGACCCACGACAAACCAACCGGTGCCCTCGAGCGCGTGCAGGCCGGGAGTCATAACCATGGCGAGCCAGACCCCGCCGAACGTCATCAGCAGGCCCACCCCGAGCAGCCACGGACACACGAGCCAGAGCAGAATGTGATTCTGGCTCGGCCAGATTGTGGCCTGCCGCCAGGCGCGGGATGCCGTTTCGCGAAGACCGGCCGGTCCGCCATCGCCGAAGGCCGTCACGTTCTGGAAGAACGCATAGACCGCCGGGAACGGCAACGCGATGAGCAGGGCACCGGGGATGCCGGCCAGTCCATACGGCTGAATCGCGGTCTGGAGCGCGGCCAGGCGCAACACGCGCCGCCAGGTCCAGGCAGGCGGCGGCGCATCCGTAATGCAGGCCCGCAGTTCGGCCGCAAACGCGGCTTGCCAGGCTTTCATCCACAAAAACAAAATAGACACGCCTAAGGCTGCGGCCACGGCATGGCCGGCTGCATAGGCGCTCCGACTCAGGTCGGCCCAGAAATACAAGAACCCAAGCACGAACGGCACGGTGCCGATCGCGTAGAACGTCAGCACACGAGCCGGGGCCTGCCGGAGCAGATGGAAGGCCTCTTCGGCCACTTCCAGCGCGCCTTTGGCAGGCGTGCCCTTGGTGCGTTTGGACTTCCTGTTCACTGTTTACTTTTCACTGTTCACGATCCTCCGCCGACCCCGCCTGCGACGGCACGCCCTCGTGGAACGTCTCGGGGAGCCGCAGGAGCAGGCGACCCACCGCATGGAACGACAGCCACGTAACGATAAGGCCCACGGCGCCGGCCGCCGCAAGTCGGCCGGCCTGCCAACGCGCGCGACGCCGCTCCTGCCCCTGCGATAGCCCCCGCAGGCAGGCGGCACACACGACCTGTCCGTCGTGCTCGGTCACGCATTCGCGGCAGAAGAACCGGCCGCAATGCGGACAGCGCGCCACGGCCTCGCGGGCGCGATGGTTGAAGCATTTTTCCTGGACGAGTGATGCCATGGTGCGGACTCCTCGTCACGTCGCCGGCAAGGACGGCACCTCCGCCAGAGGCGGCGGCTCCCGGCGGCGACGCCGGAACGCACGCAACTGTGCCCAGCCGAGCGCGCCGAACACACCGGACCCCACAAGCGAAAACGCTTCGGTCACCAGCACGGCCGGAGAATCCAGAGGCGAAGTCATCCACATCGAGCGCATCAACTCCCACATGTCCGGCGTGGTGCTGGGAACGGAACGTCCGCTCAGCCCCAGGAAGACGTAGAACATGGCCGTATTGAGCACATACGAGACCATCACGTACCGCATCGCCCACCACGTGGTCCGCTTGAGTCCCGCGTCGAGGTCCGTATCAGCCTGCCGGATCAGCGCCACGATGATGCTGGCGAGAAGCGCGATTAGAATGCCCAGGCCCAGCACGTACATCAGGACCGACTGCCACGCGAACAGCACGCCACTGTGACACGCGTCCAGCAGCAACACCGTGAACAACACGGCGTGCGCCGCGCTGCGATACGGCTTGATTCCCTTGGCCGTCAGCGACACGGCCTTGGGCGTGTGCATGGCCGTCACGGTCCCGGCGCTTTGCACCGCCACGCTGGCCCCGTCGATCGCCTCGGGTGCGAGCGCGCCCTGGACGGCTCCGACGGCGTCGGTGATCAGACGGATGGCACGCAAAGACGAGCGAACGCGCGGCAACGCATACAGGCGCTCGACCTGCACGGCCGTCCGCAGCGTGCACACACACGTCGGACCGAGGGCGGTGTTGATCAGCAGGCAGAGGACGAAAAAGGCACTGTGCCCTGCCAGCACCCACACGCCGACCGTGTCCCACTGGAGCAGCCAGCCATAAAGCGCCCACAACGCGAAGCCCAGGGCCACGCCGCCCGACACGAAATTGATGATGCGACCTCGTCGCGTCTTCTGCAGCGTGATGGACTGGATGTCCTTGAGGTAGAACCGTTTGTAGTCCTCGGTGTAGCCCTGATTGCCGACCGACAGCAGGTGATCCGGCGCGAGCCAGAGCCGATGCCGCGCCCAGGACACGACGTTTGAGGCGCGCCCCCGACCGGGGAGCCGTCGATAAATACCCCGAATCATCGTTTGCTCCTCGCGGCCCAGAAGGCCACGGCCAGCAGCAGCGCGCCCCCGACCAGCGTCAGCAAGCTCAGCAGGATCGCGAGAACAAACCGCCATCGCGACTGCCGGACCACGCCCAGCGGCTGTTTCCAATAGCGAAATGAGACGAAGAGACAGGCCGGCGCCGTCAGCGGCGAAAGGAACCAGCCGAAGCCCGGGATCACAAGCGGGTAGACGGCCAGCGCCAGGGCGATATCGTCGTAGAGCACGCGATGCCGGTTGAGGTTGGTCAGTTTGCCCTTGCGCTTGCCGCCCTCGATGCAGGCTGGACACAAGTGCTGGCCGCCGAGCGGCACATCGCACAACGCGCAGAGGAACCGCCCGCATCCTTCGCATGCGAGCACGGCCCTGCGGCCCGGGTGATAGAAGCAACCGGCGTCGCCCTCGAGCCCGATCCGCTCGCCCGCCGCGCCCTTCTCGATCGGCCTGAACAACGCCGGAAACACGGCGGCCTGCAGCGAGCCGCCGCACGCCGGACACAGGACAAGTCCGACGGTGTTGCAAAGCGCCCCCGGCAGGGGCGCCTGGCAGTGCGGACAGGCAGGGCCGGCAGTGAGCGCGTCAGGCATGAGCGGGGTGGCGGTCTAGTCCTTGTAGATCACGCGGGTATCGCACAGCCGGTCGTGCAGCGCCCGCTTCTCGTCGTCGGTCCCGGCCATGATGTAGCCGATGCAGAGGATGATGCCGCTCAGCATGTCGCCGAAGAAACGCCCGAACGCCCGTCCGTAGGTAATGGCGCTGCCATCGGCGCGGATGACTTTGATCTTGCAGGCCATCTTGCCCGGTGTGGCGCCAAACTTGCCGTGGAAGTAGACATAGTACGACCCCTGGATGATCATCTGGATGAACCACGCCACGACTTGGATGCCGATCGTACCACCGATCGAACCGCTCGTCATGGACCGCATGGCCAGAAAGGTGAACGCCATCGAGATCACCATGTTGACCACGCCAACCACGATGCCATCGATGAACTTAGCGAGAAACCGGATCCAGAACCCGGCAAAGCGCATCGTACCCGGCACGATGGCGCCTTCCTGCACGCGCTGGAAGAATACGGGCTTGCAGCCGGCACAGACGAACGAGCCTTCGTAGCTCAGCAATTCGTCCTGCGGGAAATGCTTGCCGCATTCGCAGCACACGCCGCCGTCCGCGCCGCCGACGGCGCCTTGTGGCGCGGGTGCGGCGGGCGTGAGGCTACCGTAGGCGACCCAGCCAGCCATGCCGGCAGCCCAGACCAGAGTCTGCGCCTGAATCACACCCGACTTCACGAGCCCTTGGAATTCCGCTTCGGAAACCGGTCCCACCTGCTTGCCATTATCGGCGTAGTACCACTGCATGCAACCCTCCCCGTAATGGCGAATACCATTCCGCCTTACTTTTTATAGCAATCCCGCAGCAGCGGGGCCACTGTTTACTGTCATTTGAAGCAACGAACCATCGAACGCGTCAGGGCGACCGGAACGCCATACATCACCGCCATACCAAGCACGGCAAGCACGACGATCGCGGGCCAGCCCAGGCGCTTCGCGCGCGTTCTACTATTCGAAGGCAACGGTGGCGGGATGTCATGAATCAACGTGGCGCCCTCTTCATGTCATCTTTCCGTAACGTCACTGTTGCACGCCCATTCGTTCCATATCCACCAAAATTCCCGCCCGCATTGGTTCCATCGCCGGAGGAAGAAGCCGCAAGGCTTTGGCCGCGGCATCCCGCCCCTCCAGCGACCGCCCCACGTCGAGGAGATAATTCGCCCGAACCATGTACACCTGCCAATCGTCGGAATACTCTTTGATCAGCTGCTCCGTCAGGACGTCTGTCTGGCGACATGCCTCGTTGCGGGACTCGACCATCCGCGCGAGATCTTTTGTGAACCACTCGTGCCAGTTGCCGTACAGCCGCACGGGTGACAGGAATCCACCGCATAGGATCACACCACAGAGCACGACCGCCATCCGGTTGCATGGCGTGCGCCACAACTGGGCCAGACTGCCTGACGCGGAGATGAAGCAATGCCCCGCCAACGCCATGAACGGCCATGCAATGACCAGTGAGGTTGTTCTGACATGCGCGATAGCACCCCAGTCCAGTCGGTACAACCCGTAATCGATGTTTGTGATCACGGCAAAGCATAGGGCGCAGACTCTGTCGCCGGTCACCACCGTGCAGACGTATAAGCTGACCATGGCGATCGCACGGTGCGACTCGCTCACTCTGAACGAAACGAGGGCAACCGCAACCACGAGCACGCCCAGCGCCGTATAGCCGCCCGCAAATAGTACGCCTGGATCGGCAGCGGTGGTCGACGCCATGGCCAGCAGCAAAGTTCCCATGCCCGCCAGCACACCCCCGGCTGACGCCGCCACCCATGTCATCCCCGTCTTCACAGTTCAATGAACGTTTTGATGATTGCCTTCATTCAAGTCCTCTGCTCTGCACTGCCGGAACCTGCATCCGCGAGCGTTGAGTCGTTGTCACAGGAGATGCATGGCGCATCCTGCCCGCCGGCTCTGCGCGCCTTGCGCCAGCTGATATACAGGCGGACGTAGTACAGCGGCGCAAGCACGAAGGCTTCACTGAGACCCAGCAGAATGTAGCCCGGAACCGTCAGCATCGTGAAACGTGCGGCAGGGCCGACGCCGGATCGCAACACTTCGCCCGTTGAGAATACGTGGAGATAGGGCATCATGTTGTTGTACGGCCCCACGGCCGTGCCGCATTCACTGCAGAACCATTCCTCGCCACTTTGTGGCGCAAAACAATGATGACAAACCGACAGAGCGTCAGGGTCTCGAACCGCCTGATCGATCTCATCCGGCCAGGGGTCTGGCTGGACCGCAGGCCAAAACGCTCGAAGCCATGACATGATGATGGCACCGAGTGACTTCGAGCTCCAATCGTGAAAAGGACTCACTGGACTCCTGCTTCTTGCCGGCTTCACCAATTATCACATTCCGAAACAGGGCGTCATTCCGGTCAGGACAAACCACGCGATTGGCAATAGCGTACCTCCTATACAGGGCAGAAACAGCAGGATTCTCCGACTCCTGCTTGCGCCTGCCCGAGGGCGTAGCACAACGGGATGCGTCGCCACCCACACAGCGGAGAGGAACACAGGGCCATACCACCGAGAACCTAGGGTGAACGGGACCCGGACCCATACGCCCAGGTCGCGAAATGGAAGACCGAAGTCGCCGTACATTTCCGCGAAAGTGGCAGGCACATGCGTAAAGAACAACAGGACGAAAGCCAAGAAGATGGGCGGAATCAAGAACGAGGGCGAGAGAATGGGGATAGCCTTTGATCGAGCGCAACGCGCGACACCGATGATCGAGAGAACGACAAGAAACAGGAGCACAGGAGTGAAAGAGGCACTGGGCGCAACCAATTCCGCCCACTGTTGTTTCACGCGGCCCGAGTACTGTTCATCGCCAGCAACGATTTCCGCCCAAGCGGGCTGCAAGGCGGCAAGCGCGAACACTAGTACCATGATTCGGCGTTTCATTGCCTCACTCCCGCCGTGTAGCCCCAAGGCGGAGCAGATCGAGATGATCGAGTAACGCACGGTCGTAGTTGAACAGGATGAAGCCGGGAACGCCCTGCCGGCGGGCCGCCAGGATTTGCTGGAGCGTCCCATCCGGAGACAGGCCCAGCGTCGCGCCAATGCCGGGGATTAAGGGAATCTTTCCAGCGACCAACTTGGCGTTCTGCTGTGTCTCCGCCCCAAACTGAAAGGCGTTATCGGTGTATTGCATCGGACACACGAAATCGAGGTAGCCTCTTTCGACCCACAATTTCCAGTCCTGCCCGACGTCATCCCGGGCGCCCGCCCAGTCGGGAAACACGGCGGCGGAGATCTTGATCCCCGGCCGCACGAGGCGGGCTTGCTTGCTGACCGCTGCCACGAGCCGGCTGATGTTGTCCCGACGAAATTGAAGGTACGGTTTCCGCAACGGACCGCTTGTCACATCAGCGGGCCAATTCCTGACGGGCGCGCCGTTGCACGCTTCGAAGCGCTGACGGCACCCCGGACAGAAGCAACTCTCCGACCCTGGATATCGGATATAATCAAAATGCAGACCAGCGACGTCGTAGTTGCGCGCGATCTCCAGCAGCGCGTCCAGTTCCAGCTTCTGATTTTCCGGATTCGAAGGGCAGAGCCAGTCCACCGGTTTGCCGGCCCGGTCAACTTGCAGCCGACCGGCGGCGCGCAGTTCGGCCACACGTCGCGGCTCGGTGCGCCCGAACAGGTTCCAGTTGACGCGCCAGACGTGGACGGCGATGCCGTGTTTCCTGGCTGCAGCCAGGCACTCGGCCAACTCGTCCCGCTCGATATCGGGAGCGCGCGGCACGATTGTGCTCTTGTAGGCGGCGGAGTCGCCCCAGCACAGGTTCGGGATGATTGCCGTGAACCCCGCGTCCGCCAACCGCTTCATGGCTTCGTCCCACGTCAAATCGGACACGCCGGTCGGGCTGTGGCACCAGACGGCCCGGAACTCGCCGGTCCGGGGAGCCACGCTGGTCGCGTACGCCTGCGTCAGCGCCTCATGCGCGTGGGCCAGGCACTCGCTCGCCCTGGCCGGATTCGCCGTGTCGCGCAAGGCGGCCTTGGCTAGATCCGTCAGCCGGTCAGCCTCCGCTATTCTGTTGTCCAAGACTTTCTCGTTCCCGCTCGTTGCGCGATTGGCCAGGATGGCCTTGCGGAGATCGACCTCGTTCTTGAAGCCGGCGACTTTGCCGAGGTTGGCGGCACGGGTCCGGCACACGCCCTGCCACATCCCCGGCCACAATTCGCCGACCAGTTCCTGGATCAGCAAATCCTTGTGTGGCTCGTCACCCGGCGTGAGCACGTGACCGATAAAGAAGCCGCCCGCATTCGAGGTGATCGCCGGCTCCTTGGATGGGACACCGTTTGTGCCTGTCCAGACCGCGCGGATATCGGTTCCTTTCCCGGGCATCACGCGGTTCGCGAGCCAACTGTTCTGGACGACGGTTATGGGATCGCGACCGGCAGTGGACGTGAACGAGAACGAATGCAGTTGAGCATCGCCCTGAAGGGTGCCGACCGAACCGATGCCCAGCAGTCTATCCACCGGTGCCGACAGGCGGTAGCAAACGATCAATTTGCCGCCGCCCGCCACGAACGCCTCAAGCCCCGCCGCCGCCTTCTGTGGCAGCACCGGGTTTAGTGGAAGTATGGCGATCTTCTTGCCCGCCAGCCGGCCGGCAGCCACCTCCCGGTCACCCAGGATCTCATAGGAGATGGACAACCGGTCGAGCGTGTCGCCCATGCGACGGACATAGTCCGGCACTCCGGGTTCGTTCCGCACACCCGCATCGTTGCGATAGACGACCACATGGGCCGGCCGGGCGATCCCGGCGATGCCGCTCAACAGCACGCGCCGTTCGGCGCCGTCTTCGCGCAGAACCGACAGCCGGATACGGTCGATGCGGTCCCATCCGCCGGGCATATCCTCCGTTGTGAATTCCTTGCGCGGCAGTTCGACCGTCTCTTCGCCGGGCACAGCGCTGACGTTAGCCCTGTACCAGCCGCCGCCGGAGTGAAGGTAGAGAATCAGCCCGGCAGGCCGGTCACCGCTAACCGAAGCGTCCACGCGGATAGTCTGACAGGCCGAGAGATCCCATTGTCCGATGCGATCCCATGAAACCCGCCAGGTGTCGTTGGTCGCGAAGTTGAGGCGCAGCGCGAGTCGCGAGCGGCCGCCTTCGACGACCTGCTCCACCGGAGGCGTGTCGCGTTCCAGCGGCGCCCACGCGACCCGCGCGGACTCAAGCGTGGGATAGGCGCACGCGTCCACGAGGACCGGTTGCTCGACTTCCGAAAGCCCGACCGGTTGCGGATCGGCGCGCAACGCGCCTGTGAAGGTCACCGCCAGTAACGCTAGTCTTGCGAGGGAGCATCTCATAGGGGTTGATTCCTCCAATCGAAAGTAGGCTTTGCACGCCGCCAAGGCAAGGGCACAAACGGCACGCCTGCGCCCGTTTTCTGTTGATGCCTCGCGAAGCCCGGGCCATAATTCGGCGCGATGAAGATCACGGACGATTATTCGCCCGCCCACTCCATGAAAGCAAAACCCGACTGTATCCCCTGCATGTTCCGCCAGGCCCTGAACACAGTGCGCACGGTCACGGACGATCCCGCCGTGCAGACGCGCGTGCTCAAGACGCTCAGCCGCCGCCTGGGGCGCCTGTCGATGAACCAGTCGCCCGCGGCTCTCTCGCAACCGGTCTATGAAATCGTCTCGCGCGTGACCGGCGTCAAGGATCCGTACGCGCGCCAGAAGCGGGAGAACAACGCTGCGGCGTTGGCCCTGCTGCCGCGGCTGGAGCGGCTCGTCCGGCAGTCGCCGGACCCGCTTAAGGCCGCCATCCACCTCGCGGCAGCCGGCAACATTATCGATCTCGGCATCGGCCACGACTTTGACCTCAAGCGCGATGTGGCGGGCCTCATGAAGCAACCGTTTGCCCGCGACGATTACCGCGCCTTCCTCCGCGATCTCAAACCCGGTCGCCGCCTGCTTTACCTCGGCGACAACTGCGGCGAAATCGTGTTCGACCGAGTGCTGGTGGAGTATCTGGTTGCCAGGGGCCTGACCGTGACATTTGTCGTCAAGTCCGGCCCGGTGATCAACGATGCCACACGGCGCGATGCCCGCGACACGGGCATGACGCGCGTCTGCCCGGTGATCACGACCGGATCCAACGATATCGGCGTAAACTGGTCGCGCGCCTCGACCGAGTTCCGCCGTCAGGCTTATGCGGCCGATCTGATCCTGGCCAAAGGCCATGGCAACTTCGAAACCTGCGTCGGCCGACCGGGCAACTACTACTTCCTGCTCAAAGCGAAGTGCGATATCGTCGCCCAGGAGTTAGGCGTCAAGTTAGGCGACACGGTGTTCAAACACGCAAAGAAATAGGCTGTGCTCTGCGAATGACTAGAAAGCACACAACGCGGTTCAGCCGCAACGAAACCGGACTTTCTACCACGAAGAGCACGAAGGACACGAAGGAAAGCCAGACCAAGTCCATAACTTCGCGGTCTTCGTGTCCTTCGTGGTGAAGATCGCCCACTCTACTCAGGATGACAGCCTGAACACCGAAACCTGAACACTGAAACCTCTCATCTATGGACCGCCTTCACTACTTCATCCGACGCCTGCTGCTGGTGATACCCACGTTCATCGGCATTACGCTGGTCTGTTTCGCCCTGATCCAGGTTGTGCCGGGCGGACCGGTCGAGCAGGCCATCATGCGCATGAAGGGGCTTGGCGGCGGCGAAGCCAAACTGACGGCCGGGGCCGTGGCGTCGATCTCGCCGGAACAGCGCAAGGCGCTCGAAAAGCACTTCGGGTTCGATCAGCCGTTCCTCAAACGGTACTGGGGCTGGCTCGTGCGCGATCGGCTCGGGTTGCAGGTGGAGTCCTACCGCTACCCCAACAAGACGGCCTGGCAGGTCATCCGCGAACGCTTCCCGGTGTCGCTCATTTTCGGCATCACCGGCCTGATCCTGAGCTACGGCATCTGCATTCCGCTCGGAATTGCCAAGGCCTTGCGAAACGGCAGCGCCTTTGACCTGGCGTCGAGCGTGATTGTCTTCACCGGTTATGCTGTCCCGGCGTTTGCGTTCGGCATGGTGCTCAAGATGCTGTTCTGCGGCACGGTCGACGGACTTTGGGACTGGTTCCCGCTCTCCGGATTCCACTCGGACAACTACGACTCACTGCCGTGGCTGGGCCGCGTCGCCGATACGGTGCGCCACATGGTCCTCCCGGTGCTGTGCTACGTCATCGGTAACTTCGCGGTCTTGACGCTCCTCATGAAGAATTCTCTCCTGGAGCAGATCGGCCGCGACTACGTGCGCACTGTCCTCGCCAAGGGCGGCTCAGTCCGTCGCGCCGTCTGGGGTCACGCCCTGCGCAACGCCCTGATCCCGATTGCCACGGGGGTCGGCGGCATCCTGACGGTCATGTTCGTGGGATCCGTGCTGATCGAACAAGTGTTTGAATTGCCGGGCATGGGGCGTCTCAGCATCGAAGCCATCGTGGGGCGTGATTACCCCGTCTTCATGGGCATCCTCTCGCTGACGTCGGTCCTCGGCTTGCTGGGAAATCTGCTCTCCGACTTCAGCTACGTCCTGATCGACCCGCGCATCAATTTCCAGCGGTAGGGCGCGCCTACACGGCTTCTTCCACGACCAGTTTGCCGGCGGCGCGGAGCTTGCCGACAATCAGCGGCAGGATGGCGTGACGCGACAGGATGCCTTGCTGCCGGAAACTGATATGCGCGGACGCGGGATTGGCAGAGCCGCCCACAAACAGGTGAATACGATCCGCCGCCCGAAACAGGCGCAGCAGTTCGCTGACGCCGCTCTCCTCCTCCAGCAGCGCGGGATCGGTATCCATCAGGTTATAGACCTGATTGAGCGTCACGGCGCCTTCCGTGACAAGGTCGATGCCCTCGATGTAGTGACGCGGCGGGGCGACCAGGCTGTCCGGATCCTGCTCCACGCGAACGGCGCGACCCAGCCGCTGGGCCACGATCGCTGCCGTGGTCCCGCCGCATGCAACCTTCCAGCCCGCATCTTCCAGAAACCGATCGACGGTTGCCGCGTCGCGCGCGCGGTCGGCCGGTGGTCCGGTGAAAAGGCTCAACGTCCGCCCCCACCGGCACACGGTGCCCACGACTGTCGCATCGTCGCCCGCCTTGCCGCCGCACAGCCGCAAGGATTCGTCGAGTAGTCGCCCGGGAAGTCCGGCCACTTCGCCGCCGGCCGAAAGAAACGGGTCGACCGACCGTGCCACTCCTTCGATCGTCCACCCCTCCCGCAGCCCGCACCCCAGCCCGGCCTGCGTGATGCCGTCACTGACCAGCAAGACCCCTTCACCCGGAACCAGGTGACAGTTCGATTCGGCCACCGTGGGCGGGCCGCCCGCCATGGTACGCGTCGGCAATACGGCGGCATGCCGCATGCCGAGCAGGATCGCGCCCGGCATATCGAACGACAACACAGTCGCCTCGCCGTCGTTAAGGATGCGGAGCACGCTGAAGGCCGTGTAGGCCGGGTCCCGCCCGCGCGCGACCTCCATCGACTCCGCCAGGCTCGTCACGGCGCGACGCAGCGAGTAGCCGGCCTTGAGCAGCCCGGTGAGCCGCGACTGGCACAACGTGGCTGACACATGCGCGCGAATGCCGTGCCCCTGGCCGTCGCAGAGAATCACGGTGGTGCCGCCCGCTTCGCGCAGACAGGTCCACGTATCGCCCGACACGTCCCCCGACCGTTTCGGCTGGGCAGCGCTCAGGGTTTCAACGTAAAGCTGGCGCGTGGCCATGCCTTGCCCTCCGGACGCCCCGCGCCACCTTCGTCGCTCGCCAGTTCGCGCAGATGCTCGACAAGCACTTCGCCCTGGGCGGCGCTTTCGCCCAGCAACTGGGTGATCTTCTGCGCCATGCCGACCTGGTGTTCGAGCAATTGCTGCGCCTGCGTGAGCGTGTGGGCCCGCAGGTCGTTCAACTTCTCCTGACTGGCACGGCTGTGCGTAATGTTGACGAAGATGCCCACGTACTGCTTCTCGTCGCGCAGGGCGTAGGCGATCTGGTGGCAGACCAGGTTGTACTTGTCATGCCGGACCGTGGCTTCGACCATGTCACTCTCCCCCGCCGCCACCTGCTCGAACAGGTGGGGATCCATCAGGTATGAAATCCGCTTGCCGCACAAGGCCTCGGAACACATGAAATACCGGCGAAACGCCGGGTTCATGCTCAGGATGGTCAGTCGGTCGTCCAGGATGACGATGCCGTTGGGACTGCTTTCGAGAATGCGATCCGTCCGCTGTTCCGCGCGTCGACGCATGAGCGGCAGGCACATTTCGGTCTCGGCCATGCCGGCCAGCACAGCCACGGCC
>Ga0118677_10012826_pt1 | contig 12212 bp, 9 predicted proteins | sample AliMusrvi5mmetaG_FD_86154 | JGI IMG/M metagenome (GOLD analysis project Ga0118677, IMG submission 86154)
GAACGTAATTGGGCTCGTGTTCGGCGGCGTTGGCGAAACTGGCGGCGGCGTCCTGCAGACGCCCCAGATTTTGCAGCAAATGGCCGCGGTTGAACCAGGCCCGGGCATAATCCGGCTGGAGCGCGATTGCCTTGTCATAGCTGGCGAGCGCGTCATCCAGGCGCTTCAGCCGCTGATAGGCAAAACCAAGGTTGCAATGCGGCTGCGCCGCCGCGGGCGTCACCGCGATGGCACGGGACAGAAGATCAATCGCAGCCAATTCGCTGCCGGCCTGCAAGGCGATTACGCCCAGGCCATGCAGGGCGTCAAAATGCGCGCCGTCCGCCGCCAGAATCTCTTCATAGATTTTCGCGGCTTCCGCGATCCGGCCTTGCGCCTGCAAAAGCTGGCCGTCCTGTAACCTGGCTTGCACAAAAGCGTCCGGCGCAGCCGCGGCTCTGTCTTCAATACCGCCGCTCATAGTGTCACGCCACGCGTTCCCGCAGCAGCCCGGCCAGCGCCGCCGCGACATCGTCGAACAGGCCCGTCCAGTCGCCGTCGCTCTTCTGGCGGAACAGGCGCATCCCCGGGTACCAGGGACTGTCGGTGCGATCGAGCAGCCAGCGCCATTCGGCCAGATAGGGCAACAAGGTCCAGATTTTCGTCCCCAGGGCCCCCGCCAGATGCGCTACCGACGTGTCAATCGTGATCACCAGATCCAGGCATTGCATCACCGCGGCAGTGTCGGCGAAGGCGTCGGGGCCCGAATCCAGATCGTCAAACCGCTCGATCGCCATGCCGCCCATCTTCAAGTCGTCTGGCAAGCCGTCCAGCTGCCCCTCCCCGCTGCCCTTTTGCAGGCTGATCAGGCGGACACCGGCCAGCCGGGCCAGCGGCGCAAAATAGGCAACATCACAACAGCGGCGATCCACCACTTCGGATGCCGAATTGCCTTGCCAGCAAATGCCGATCTTGAAACCTTCAACGCCGATCCGGGCGCGCCATTTTTCTATCCTCGCGGCATCGGCAGACAGATACGGCAGCTTTGCCGGAATGGTGTCCAGGGTGGTCTGGAACAGCATCGGCAGGCTCATGAGCGGAATATGGCAGTCGAATATGTCCTTTTCACTGGCGAGCGTGACACCGTCCAGGGAGCACATCAGGCGTTCCAGTTTTTTCTGGGGCGACAGCAGCACGCGGGCGCCGGCCTGGCGGAGCACGGGCAGATAGCGGCAGAACTGGATGGTGTCGCCGAAGCCGCCATCGCAATGAACCAGGACTGTCTTGCCTTTGACTTCGGCCACACTGGCCAGCGCCGGCTCGGCCAGCTTGCGCTCCTTCGACGCTTTCAACAGCCGCCGCCATTCATAATCTTTCCAAGCCGCCGCCAGATGGCCCCTGGTAAGCTTGGTCTCCGCCTTTTTGACATAGGCCATGGCAAGATCCGGCTGCAGCGCGATGGCTCGGTCATAGCTGGCGATCGCCTCCTCGAAACGCCGCAGCATATAAAGTACGATGCCGCGATTGGTATGGCTCCGCGCGTTCGCCGGCTCCAGCGCGATGGCAAGATCGCATTCCACCAGGGCATCCCCAAAACGATCAAGCGCCTGAAGGCCTGTGGCGCGGTCGCAATGAAACTGTGCTTCCTGGGGCTTCAGGGTGACGGCGCGGTCGAAGCAGGCAAGCGCTTCATCCCGCCGCCTGAGCACCAGCAGCACATTGCCGCGATTGCACCAGGCCCCGGCAAGATCCGGCTTCAGCGCGATTGCATTTTCATAAGCCGCCAGAGCTTCCTCATGGCGCTGCAGGAGATAAAGCACATTGCCCCGGTGGTTTTGAGCTTGTGCGTGATCCGGCTGCAGCGTCAGGACCCGGTCATAAGCCTCCAGTGCCTCGGCAAGCCGGTCCATATCCAGAAAACAGTTGCCACGCCAGTACCAGGCCTCGGCGGAATCCGGCTTGAGGGCGATTGCCTGGTCGAACGCGGCAAGCGCTTCGTCGAAACGCCGCATCCTGTGCAGCGCAAAGCCGCGATGGGTATGGGACTGCGCGTTCGCCTTTTGCGGCACGGTTTCCTGCAGCAAAGCGGCCAGCGCGGCTTCCACGTCCTGAAACAGGCCCGTCCAGTCGCCATCGGTTTTTTGGCGGAACAGGCGCATCGCCGGATACCAGGGACTGTCGTCACGATCGAGCAGCCAGCGCCATTCGGGGACCTGTTGCAACAAAACCCAGCTGCGCACACCCAACGCCCCGACCAGATGTGCCACCGAGGTATCGATCGTGATCACCAGATCCATGCATTGCATCACTGCGGCAGTGTCGGCAAAGGCGTCGGGACCCGAATCCAGATCGTCGAACCGCTCGACCGTCATGCCGTCCGGCAAGTCACTTAACTGTTCTTCCCCGCTGCCCTTGTGCAGGCTGATCAGGCGCACACCGGCCAGCCGCGCCAATGGCGCAAAAGAGGCGAGGGAACAGCAGCGGCCATCCACGAGCTGGTGTGTCGAATTGCCCTGCCAGCAGATGCCGATCTTGAAGCCTTGATCGCCGATCCGGGCGCGCCATTTTTCTATCCTCGCGGCATCGGCAAACAGATACGGCACTTGAGCCGGAATCGTGTCCAGGGTGGTCTCGAACAGCAGCGGCAGACTCATCGCCGGAATGTGATAATCGAAGCTATCCTTCTCGCCGGCGATCGTGACGCCCTCGCCCAGCGTGCGCATCAAATGGTTCAGCTTTTTCTGGGGCGAAAACAGGACACGGGCGCCTGCCTGCTGCAGCAAGGGGGCATAGCGGCAGAAATGAAAGGTATCGCCGAAGCCATCATGGCAATGGACCAGCACTGTTTTGCCCTTGGCATCGGGCAAGCTGGGCAGCGAAGGTTGCGCCAATTTATGCTCGGGCAAGTCTTTCCAGACGCGCCGCCATTCGCAATTTTTCCAGCCCGGCGCCAGATCCCCAGTGATGAGCTGGGTCATCCCTTTGTTGACATAGGCTGCGTCAAGATCCGGCTTGAGCGCGATGGCACGGTCGCAAGCGGCGATCGCTTCATCGAAACGCCGCAGCATGTGCAGCACGATACCGCGATTGACCTGCGCCTTGGCGTTTAAGGGGGCCCGCGCAATGGCGCGGTCCCAGTCCGCCAGCGAGTCATTGAAACAATGCAGCGTCTGCAGGACGGTGGCGCGGTCGTAATAGAACTGGGCCTCCTCGGGATTCAGGGCGACGGCGCGGTCGAAACTGGCGAGCGATTCTTCCCGGCGCTTGAGCGCCAGGAGCGCGTTGCCACGATTGCACCAGGCCTTGGCAAAATCCGGTTTCAGTTTTAAGGCGCTTTCATAGGCCGCCAGGGATTCGTCATAGCGCTTCAAGCTGTAAAGCGCGTTGCCCCGGTTGTAATGGGCCAGCATATTGCCCGGCTGCAGCGCCAAGGTCCGGTCATAAGCCTCCAACGCTTCGGCAGGCCGGTCCAGATCCAGAAACGCGTTGCCGCGATGAAAATGGGCCTGAACATAATCGGGATTGTGCTCGGTTGCGCGGCTGAAACTGGCAAGCGCCTCGTCCAGGCGCTCAAGATCTTGCAGCACTTGGCCGCGATTGAACCAGGCCCGGGCGTAATCCGGCTGGAGCGCAATCGCCCGGTCATAGCTGGCCAGAGCGTCATCCAGGCGCTTCAGCCGCTGATAGGCAGCGCCAAGATTGCTGTGGGGCTGCGGCGCCTTTGGCATCACCGCGATGGCACGGGACAGAAGGTCTATCGCGGCCAATTCGCTTCCAGCCTGCAAGGCGATGACGCCCAGGCCATGCAGCGCGTCGAAATGCGCGCCGTCCGCCGCCAGAATCTCTTCATAGAGTTTGGCCGCCTCCGCCACCCGACCTTGGCTCTGCAGGACCTGGCCGCTCTCTAGTTTGGCTTGCAGAAAAGCACCCGGCGATGCCGCAGACCTGTCTTTAAGACCGCCGCTCATAACTGTCCGTCCCAAACATGCCCCGCCCGCCACCGGACAATAGACGGTGGGGGAATGGATGGAAACACAACCGGTGTCCGGCCTTTTTGGCGCCATTTGGGTCTTCGGGCGCAAGCGGCGGCCGGCGCGGGAAATTTGCCCGTCCAGGGCGCATTTGCAATCCGGCGGCGATCCATTAAAAAAAGCTGGCCCCAGGAAAAGAAAAAACATGAAAACGCGCTGGTTTACGAACGCTGCAATCGTTGCCGTAGCTCTGTGCTCGGCCTCCGGCCTGCTTTACGCGCAGGACAATGGCGACGCGCCCGTGCCGGTCACGCGCAATGTGTGGACCGGGGTTTACAGCATCGCCCAGGCACGCCGCGGCCAGGACACCTATTATCAGGTCTGCGCCCAGTGCCATGGCCGCGAACTGGAAGGCGATGACAGCGAAGGCGTCACGCCGCTGGCCGGCCCGCACTTCATGACCAACTGGGACACCCATACCGCCGCTGATCTGGTGAAGCGCATCCATGCCCAGCCCAATGACGAACCCGGCGATATTGATTTGCCCACCCAGACCGATCTGTTCGCCTTCATCATGGCGTTCAATCAAGTCCCGGCCGGCAAGGAAGATCTGTCGCTTGACCGGCACGCCACCGCCGCAATCGGCATCACGGCGCAGCCGCCCGCCGGCATCACGCCCAACGCCACGCCCTGATCGGATTTAATGCGTGGTGGCCTTGGCCAGCGCCGAGGCCATGGCATTCTGGAAGGCGATGCTGGTCAAGGTCGCCGACGACACGATATTGACCGCCGCCTTCTGGCTCTTGATCGCCTCGCTGAGCAGGATGGGCTTGGAGTATTCGCTCAATTCCACCGAACGCCGGCGATGCGCCGGCATTTGCAGCGCGTCAGCGGCGGTGATGGCGCCGCCCTGGATGGTAAGCTTGAGCTGCAAGGTGCCCCACTCGAATGACTGCGGCTCGCTGACGAAATCGCCATCCTGAAGATGCGTGCCGGGCGGCATCGCCACGCCTGCCGCCACAGCAGCACCAACCAGCAGCGGCGCCAGCGCGGCAGACGCTAGCAGGCGGCCAAGGATTTGAATTTTGGCTTTTGTCAGCATGGCAGATAGCGTCCCAATCCGGTTGTCATGCGCGCCGTTCCGGCGGCGTCAATTTCATAGCCTTCCAGGCCGGCCATGCGCTCTATGAAGTATATGCCTTCGCGCCCCATGGCAAAAGCGGCGGTGGCATAACGGTCGGCTTCCAGCACATCGGGGCCGATCACCGTCAGGCTGACAATATCATCCGAACCGTAAACACCGGTATGCGGATTATAGATATGCTGGCCCCGGATATAATTGCCGGACGTGGCAACACCGCCGCCCTTGGGGGTGATGACCTTGACGATCTCACCGGGTTCGAAGGGATTGCGGATGCCCACACGCCAGTCCCCGCCCTCTTCGTTCTTGCCGCCGGCCTGAATATCGCCGCCGGCATCAACATAGAAATTCTCAAAACCCATGCCGCGCAAGCTGCGCGCCGCGTTCAGGATCGCCCAGCCCTTGACCATGCCGCAGGGGTCCAAAGACCCGTCGGGGCGCGCGATGTTGAAAAAGCCCCTGGTTTCCAGCTTGGTCTTTTCGCACAGCGCCAGCACTTCGCGCATGCCGGCGCTTTGTGCATCCACGGCGATTTCGCCGCGATTGATGCGGGAAATTTCGCTGTCTTCCTTGTACGGACTAAAGCGGTTATCGACGGCGACAAAGTCCTCGAACACGGCGTCGAGATGGCTCTGTTTTGCCGTAACGTCCAGCACCACCAGGGTTACCGGCATTCCCATGATAAGGCGTGTTTCACGCATGGTTTTCGCCGGCCAGTTTAAGGCAAATCCCGTCACTGGGGAATGCTGAGAATAGCGCCCTGTTCCCGGTAGGTGCCCCTGTCGCGATTCATCGGCGAGAGCGAGATTTGCGGGTCATTCCCCGCCGGCCCCGAAGACGTGGTCACCGACACCAGGGTGATATCGAACAGCATCACCTGGCCCGGCGGCACCGCGGTGCCCGAACCGGCGGCGCCGAACGCCAGGTCGGGCGGAACCGCCAATTGCCAGTGATCGCCCACATGCATCCGTTGCAGCGCCTCGCCCAGCCCGCGGATCACGCTGCCCACCGCCAGCATGGAGGGCAGCCCCGGCGAAGAGCCGTCAATCACCGTGCCATTGATCAGGCTGGCGCTGAATTGCACTTGCACCGTGTCGCGCGGCCCTGCCCGCTTGCCGACACCGCCGCGAAGGACGCGATATTGCAGCCCGCTGGGCAGCACAACGACGCCGGGCTTTTTGGCATTGTCGGCGAGATAGACCTGGTTGGCGGCGGCACTCAAGGCATCGGGCGCGGCAAGCGCCGGCGCAAAAGCGAGCAGCGCCAGCAAGGCGGCGAGACGCAAGGGATGATTGTTCAACAGGTTTTTCACGCCGCCAGCATAGCCGCGTTTTGCCGCCCGCAAAAGAAAAACACCGCCGGTCGCCCGGCGGTGTTCTTTCAGACTCAGACGTGAGGGCTGCTTACTTGCCGTCCACGGAGAAGGCCTCGATCAGGTCATTCTCACCCGAGCTGCCGGTATAGCCGGAGGCGATATAGACCATGCCGCCCGCAACCGTCGGGCCGCCCGTGTCAATCGAACCACCCCAGGCCTGCTTCAGGCCATTGACGGTGTCGACCGGCGTGGCGGTGTCATAGTCCCACAATTGCTGGCCGTCCTTCAGCGCAAAGGCGCGCAGATGGCCATCCGTGGCGCCGGCGAGAAGCACGCCCGGAATGGTGGTCGCGGCCGCCGAGTAACCCGGCGGGCAACGGCCCGAAGCCACATTGCATACAGCCGGAGCCTTGGCATCGGTGCGCCACAGGAATTTACCGTCCGCGGCATTCACCGCAACGATGCCGGGACGGGCGCCCTGCGAGGCCGGACCCGGATCGTTCATCGGCGCGATCACGGTCTGGCCGTCGGTGGTGGTGCCGAAATGCACGCCGCCGCTGCCGCCGCCATGACCGTATAGAGGTGTGCGCCACAGCACCTTGCCTTCATGATCGGGATCCAGGCCGAAAATTTCCGTCGACTTGCTGCCCTCGACGATGATCTGCTTGCCGCTCTTCAAGGTGACCAGCATCGGCGACGCGCCGAAATCCCAGTCCGGACCGGCATCGCCGGCGGGGCCTGCAAACTGGTTGTCGTCCTTATAGACTTCGTTGATCCACTTCACCTTGCCGGTCTTCAGGTCCATCGCGACGATGGCGTCGCTGGCGCGGTTGGGAATGATGGTGGTGGAATTGCCGGTGCCGACATACAGCACGCCGCGCTTGGCATCGATGGTGGGCGAATTCCACACCGAGCCGCCCGCCGGGCCATATTGCTGCTCGCCGAACTTGTTCTTGGTGGTCGGCTGGGCTTCGACGCCCAGGATCGACTGATTCCAGATGATCTTGCCGTCCGCGGCATTCACCGCAACGAGCCGGCCCAGACCCGAGCAGCAGGGATAGCCTTCCACTGCGCGCTGACTTTCCTCGGAGAAGGAGATCGGAACATAGAGCACGCCGTTATAAAGCGTGGGCGCGCCGGTGATGCGGCCGACCGGATGGTGGAACACTTCGGTGGTCCACAATTCCTTGCCCGACTGCGCGTCATAGGCATGCATGAAGTCGCGGTCATCGCCGGAATACAGCGCATAGCCGCTCGGCGCGGAGGCGTTCTTGCCGATCGTCATGGTGGCGCGGATGGGGCGGTTGCGCGCAAAGGTGCGCCAATGCACACAGCCCGTCTTGGCGTCGAGCGAATAGATGATGCCATCCATCGAACCGGTATAAATGCGATCGCCGAAGATGGTGGGCTGCGGATTCTTGGTGCCCGGAATGGAGAAGGCCCATTTCAGCTTCAGCTTGGGAACATCCGCCGCATTCAGGCCGGGGTTGGCCTGGTAGCGCATATTGTTCACTTCCGGGCCCCAGCCATTCCACATCGGGCCGTTTGGCTGCAGCGGCGTGTCGCTGGCGCACATGTTGGGATCTTTGCCCAGATCGAAAGCCGGAACCGGCGACTTGCCGGTGAGATAGCGCACCACGCCGAACACCTGGGCCTGGTTCATGCTGCTGGCATACTGCCACATGCTGCCATGCATCAGATTGTCGTACACTTCTTCCGGCGAGTATTTCAGCATCTCTTCGCGGCTGTTCGCGCCAGGGATGGCCGGCTCATGGCACGAACCACAATTGGCGCGGAAGTAAGGCTCGCCGCCGATGGGATAAAGGCCGGCGGTGTTTTCCGGCGCGGTCTGGAAACCAGGACGGGGATGGACCGCCGGGGCCGCGGCACGCGCCGGTGCGGCGGCAGGCGCTGCGTTCTGCGCATTGGCCGCAAAGGCGGCGAAGGCGACCGCACCGGCGACGCCGATGGTCAGGCCCAGGCGTTTGCCGAGCCGGCTTGCAACCGTGACTTTATGTTCTGATGACATGATTTCTTCCCCGCAATACACCGGCTTTGTGCCGTCTGGGCCCTGATTTTGGCGCGGGAAAAATACCCGTTATCGGCCAGCATAAGCAAGCATTCACAGTGGAAAACTGCCCGCCTTTACCGGGAAAAGCTCCCGGCTGTCAGCGCAAGGCTTTGCAAAGGCGTGCCGCTATGGCTTGGGCAGCGGCAGCGACGGCGGGAAGGACTTGGCCAGATACTGCGCGATGGTGTCCAGATCGCCCTGCGGCGCCGTCAGGCCATTGCCCTGCATCTCCACCATCAGGTCCTGAAAACCAGCCAGATCGCGCCTTTGCGTGGCGGCGCGTTCTGGGTCATGGCACTGGGAGCAGGTGGTGATCATCAGGTCGCGGCCTTCACCCGGCGGCAGCTTGGGGTGCTCGTCCTGCGCCATGGCGGGCACCGCCAGGATCAGAAACACCACTGTTTGTGCAACCGCAAAAAAACGCATGACCAACTCCAGTATGTCCCGTGACAGGAAGTGTGGCCGAGAACCTAAGTAAAATTATGGCCGATTCAAGCTGTTTATGACACCGCTGATCCATGGCATGGTCGGGCAAAATACTGGTGGAGGCTTATCTTGAAATTTCATCCTGCTCTTGCGGTCCTGTTCTGGGCGGCTTCAGCTTCCGTCGCGATGGCAGCCGGCGGGATGGACAATGACATCAACCGCGTCCATGGCGATCTGCAAGGCATGCTGCGTTGCGAGTGGCAGGGTTCAACGCCCTACACCATCTGTCCCTCGACCCAGGTGCGCGATGTGGTCGGCGTTGAAGTCGAAAAAGCCACCAACAAGCCCCAGACCATCGAATTCCATCCGCTTCTGCGGATAGAACCGGCGGATGCGGTGCAAAACAGGCTCAGCCGCGACACAGTCCTGAAGATCGTCCACTATTTCCTGCCCGACTGGAAAGACCAGGACGCCTGGCTGACATCGGCGCTGAAATCCGCCACGGACGATGACGACGCGGAACATTCCATCAAACAGGGCGATGTCACGATCTATGTCCGCTCGCTCGACGTGCAGGACGGCGAAGGCGGCTATGCCATGGTGGTGATCACCAAGGACAAATCCATCGACCATTGGACGATCGATAAAACCTCGGTGATGCGCTGAACGGTGCGGTGGACGCCGTGGCGCCCACCGCCCTGCTCTAAAAATCAGCTTTTGGAGGACTTCGCCGTGGCATCAGCCCTGGCGTTGTCCATGCTGCCGCCACGGCCGGGCGCCGGGCCGAGCGAGGTGCCCGGCACAACGCCATGGAAGGCGACGCCATTCTTCGACCAGTCGCACACACCTTGCGAGAAGACGTGCCTCAGCTGCGCCATTTCATCCGGCGTGAACTTCACCTTGTAATCCGCCGCATCGAGCGGCTTGGTCTGGCACTTCAGCGTGTTGTCCGCGAGCGGACCACCCGCCGCCAGCCGCGTAGAGGCATAGGACGGGAACAGCGTGTTGCACTTGGAATCCGGTGCATGGCTGAAGGTCTGCTTCTCGGCGATGAATTTCGGCGTCGCCGATGTGTCGAAGCAGCCATCGGTGGCGGCGGCGGGCCGGTCGCGCGCCATCTTTTCCTGCGCTGTGCCCGGGCGCTTGTCCGCCTTGATGGCGGCGACCCACTGGGCCATCACGTCGGCGGCCTTGGTCACCGGAATGTCGGTCTTGTTGTCGCCGCGCCACATCACATAATTGTCGGCGTTGCCGTTTGCCTTCGCCAGACGCGCGCGCGCCGCGAAGTGGTACCACTGATAGTGATAGCCCGACGTGTCGTTGTACGAGCCGAAGTCAATGATCGGAATGGTGGCCAGCCCGCCATTGCCGCCCATGGTGGCGCCGACCGCATAGGATGATTTCAGTGCGCTTATATCGGCCGAGGTGCGGGCCGGGACATAATTGTCGTCCCGGTCATAACCGCCGATCTTGCTGTTCAGGTCAATGAACTGCGCCTTGGTGATGGTGCCGTCATTCAGCGCCTGCAGGCCATATTGCACGCCGGTGTTATCATAAGTACGCAGCGCAAAGCCGGTCTTGGGATCGGTGCCATAGGTCGCCTTGGAGACGTCCCAGATGGTGGGGCGCGCGCCCTTGGGATTCTTCACGGGGTCGTAGCGCACTTCCGGCGGCACGATGTCGTTCCACACGGCGGACTTGTAACCCGCGACATCCGGGCGGTTCGGCACCGGGTCGGTGCGCTGGCCCTGATTGGCGGCATCGTACCAGGCCTGCTTGCCCTTATAGCCGCTCACCGCCACCTGCTGCGCTTCGGTGAAGCCCTTGGGATTGGTGACTTCGAAATAATGCGTCAGCAGGTGCCCATCCAGGCCGGTCAAGCCGATGATCTGGGCATCGGGGAACACGAGATTGATGAAGATGCCGTCGATCAGGCCGGGGAAAGCGTCGGCCACGTCCAGGCTGGTATAGGCGCCGCCCGAACCGCCGGTGCTCATCGTGAAATCCGGCACGCCGAACGTCTTGATGAAATGCTCCTTGCCCATCATAGCGCTTTCGCCGGCGGCAAAGGTGTTGCAGCTGTTGGACGGGTTATCGAGCGTGTTGATGAACAGCGCATAGCCCTTGGACAGATATTGCGGCTGCAGCACATCCACGCCTTCGCGGGTGCCCTGGGTGTACCAGCCGCCGGGGCAGCCCGCGCCGTGAATAGATATCAGCCGGTGGTTCCAGCCCTTGGGCTGCGCGAAAGGTGTGGGCGCCACATCGCTGACCGGGTTGAACAGGATGGCGTTCTGATAGATGCCCCGGTTCATGGTGCCGGTTTCCACCCGCACGATGAAGGGCACGTTGGCGCCCGCCGAAGTGGTGGTGGTGGAGACGTCGGCAGGGATCGCCTTGGGGTTGGTCAGCGGCTTAAAGTCCTTGCCGCCCTTGGGCATGTACACATAATCAATGCGCGTCTTGACCGAGCAATCCGCATCAATCGGCTTGCCCAGGCTGGTGCCGGGCTGAACCACCAGGGTTTTATCCGCGCCGCGCGTGCCCTTGGCAGGCGGATAGCCGGGCAGCACGAAGCTGGTGGTCTCGCAATAGAAAGGCTTGACCTGCGGGCCCGAAACAATCGGCCCCTTGATGGAATAATCGGTCAGCTCCAACGCGCCGCCGCCGGTGACTTTCAATTCGTTCTTGCCGACCTTCAGACCTTCCACCAGGCCCATCATCGTGCCGGGCTTGGCGCCGGGATGAAAAACGCTGGAGATATCGCCGCCATTCAGGCTGACCTTGGCGCCGGCGGGCGCGGTGATTTCCACCAGTGCGTTGCCGCCCGATACCCGATCTGGCGCGCCCGACAAAGTGCGGATCTGGACGGCGCTATCGGGGCTCTGCGCGTTTGCGGAAAAGGCAAAACTCGCGGCGGCCAATCCGGCCAGCGACGCGGTTGCCAGGAACAGGAATTTGCGGCCACGCAAATTGGTGAAGCTCATGACATCTCTCCCTTGGGTGCGCGCCGGCTCATTTGACCTGACGGATATTTTGTACCACCGGCATAGAGAGACTATTGCATCGCCGCCGCCTGATCCAGAGGTGGTGGGACAGGGCTGAATGCCAGCGGTGCGGGTGGCCGATATCCCAGGGATGAGTGCGGCCGGACGGTGTTGTAGTGGCTGCGCCATTGCCCAATAACAGCCTTGGCCTCCTTCAGGCTGTAGAAGATCTCTCCGTTCAGAAGCTCGTCACGCAGCTTGCCGTTGAAGCTTTCGCAGTAGCCATTCTCCCAGGGGCTGCCAGGCTCGATGTAAAGCGTCT
>Ga0118677_10012367_pt1 | contig 12210 bp, 8 predicted proteins | sample AliMusrvi5mmetaG_FD_86154 | JGI IMG/M metagenome (GOLD analysis project Ga0118677, IMG submission 86154)
CCAAGGAAGCGGTCAACGCCGACCGTACCGCGCGCTTGCAGGAACGTCTCAAAATGAATTCCCAGCGCAAGAGCCAGGTATTCGATGCTATCGAATTTGCCGTGGGCATCGCCGATCCCGATGTCGCCGAGTTCGTGCCGACAATGGGTTGGCATGGGGATCCGGTTTCCTCCAAACAGGCGGAGATACTCGCTAGGAGCGGTATCGATCCCGACACGGTTCATTGCAAGGGGCAGGCTTCAGCTTTGATCGACCGGATATTCCTGCGCCGGGATCTCGGCTTGGCGACCGCGAAGCAGGTGCGGTGGCTTCACCGTTTGAATCATCCACAGCCGGAATTGGCGACATTTGAGGAGGCAAGTGCATTCCTCACCGCACAATTCAACAAGCAGGCGCGGGCATAACAGGACGACATCACCATGCGATACAAATCCGTAGGAACACGACCCGTATTGCCCCGGCGCACGCTGGATTACCTTGAACGCGGTGCGCCGGAAGGCACTCGCAACGCCGAGTTGTTCGACGCGGCCTGCCAGTTCCGCGATGCCGGGATATGCGCCGATGAAGCCGAGGCGCAGTTGATTGCGCGTGCCGTTGCGGATGGACTGGGCGAGGCGGAATCGCGCACGGCGATCCGCTCGGCTTTTGCCCATGCGCCGCGTCAGCCGGTTCAGCCGGGGCTTGGCACCGCTCATCCGCGCCCGGCATCATCTCATCCGCCTTCGAATCAACCCACGCAACCTCGCGGCCCACGATTCACGCCGGAGCCATTGCCTCTGCCGGACCCGGTGGATGGTGGATTCCTGCGGCTGCTGGATGCCTGCTTCCGGCCCGAGGAATTCGTGGCCATTGCACCGGCCACCGAGGATGACGAAGGCAACATCATCCCAAAACGGGGCGTAACGCTCACCGTCAAACAGTGGCGCAAGCGGGTTGAGGTCAAGGGCGGCATCGACAAGTGCTTCACCACGCCGCTGGGGTTGTTCATCCGCATCAATCCAATGCGCGAGGGCGGGGCGAAAAACGATGACGTCACGTCCTACCGCCAGGTGCTCGTGGAGTTCGACAAGAACGCCAAGGGAGAGCGGATTCCGAAGGATGTCCAGTTCGGCGCCATCGTTTCCAGCGGTCTGCCCGTGTCGGCGGTGATCGACTCTGGGAACAAGTCGATCCATGCCTGGGTGCGCGTCGATGCCCCCGATGCCAGCGAATACAAGCGCCGGGTGGACATCATCTGGGATTGGTTTGAAGGACTGAATCTCGACAAGCAGAACAAAAACCCCTCGCGTCTCTCCCGTTGTCCCGAGGGCTGGCGCATGGTGGAAGGCGAGCGGCGGCAACAGACATTGCTGGCGGTGAACGTCGGCGCTGAATCCTGGGCGGAATGGGAATCCGAAAACGCCCCTGATGGTCTGCCGAAGATCGTGGCCGGTTCCGAGTTCATGGCGACGCCGCGCCCGGAACCGCCTCAACTCATTGGCGGCGTCCTCCACCAGGGCTGCAAGATGATCATCGGCGGCGCGAGCAAGGCGCGCAAATCGTGGACGCTTATTGACATGATGCTGGCGGTCAGCAGCGGCGGGCCATGGTGGGGTTTTCCCACTCAGCGCGGGCGCGCCCTTTACATCAACTTTGAACTCCCGGATTTCGCCTTCCAGCATCGTCTCAAGGCGATTGCCGCCGCAAAAGGCATCACGGATTACGCAGGTTTCGATCTTTGGAACCTGCGCGGTTACGCCACGGATTTTTCGGTGTTGATCCCGAAGATACTCGCTCGGATCAAGGACGGGCGCTACGCGCTCATCATCCTCGACCCGATTTACAAGGGGCTTGGCAAGCGGGACGAGAACAAGGCAGGTGACATTGCCTCGCTCTGCAATGAGATTGAGCAGCTTGCGGTTCAGTCCGGCGCGGCGGTCGTCTTCGGCGCGCACTATTCCAAGGGCAATCAGGCGGGCAAGGATGCCATTGACCGCATCGGCGGCTCCGGCGTGTTCGCCCGCGATCCCGATGTGATCCTGACAATGACTCCTCACGAGGAGCGCGATGCCTACGTTGTCGATCTCACCTTGCGGGCGTTGCCGCAGGTCGATCCATTCGTTGTCCGCTGGGAGACCGTCACATTCGCCCGTGATGACCGGGCCGACGCCTCGTGCATCAGGAAGCCGGGCAAGAGCGCCAAGGAGCCAAGCAAGGCGTCCTATCGCCGGGGCAGTCCGTATGAGTCGGCAAACTGGTCGCCGCGCCGTGGGCGCGTGCCCGGTGCGGCTCCAGGGGATGCCAAACGCGATTTGACGCCCGGCATCCGCAACGAACTGGTCCGTCGTTCCCGGTATCTTCACAAGAACTCTGGCTTTGTTCGGGAGTTGGTCAGCAACATGGCGATCTACTCCACCGGGGACGGCATCAAGCCCCAGGCGCAGTCGCCTGATCCCGTGTGGAATCGGCGCGCGGAAGAATACTTTGCCAATTGGGCTGCTCGCTGCGAGGTCACCGGGCGGTTCTCATTTGAGGAATGCCAGTCGCTCGTGTGCCGGGGGATCGACATCGACGGCGAATACTTCATTCACAAAACGCGGGATGCGGGCAGTCGCCCTGTGCTGCAATTAGTCGAGGCGCACCGGGTGGGTGATACCGCTGGCAGCACGGAAACCGTGGATGGCATCGGCATGGATACCGTGGGTGCGCCATCTTTCTATCGGATCATCCTTGACGATGGCTTGTTCCGCGATCTACCTGCCGCGAGCGTGCTTCATGTGTTTGAGCCGGAATCGGCCAGTGCCGTGCGCCATCCGGCCACGATTCAGCACAGTATCAACCACGTACTGGACGAAATGGAACTCTTGGCCTTGGAAAAGCACGCGGTAAAGGACAACGCTGACGTGGCCCGCATCCTCAAAACCGAGCGCGGGGAGTTGGACGAGGAATCGGGTGATTTCTCCGTAGGTAGCCAAACGGCCCCGGCGGACGGGAGCGACCCCGTGAGTCTGCAAAAAATCATCGGCGGCAAGCTTGTCGCACTGAAGCCAAACGAATCGCTCGACAGCTTCCAATCAAACCGGCCCAGCCCGACGTTCACCGGCTTTCTTGAGTTCTTGAGGCGCGATTCTGCATTGGGCGTGCTGCCATTTGAGTTTGCAGCGGACTCCTCCAAGATCGGCGGCGCAGGCGTCCGCCTCGTGGTTGCCAAGGCCGACCGACGATTCTCGTTCCGGCAATTGATCTTGATCCAGCGGTTCATCCGCCCAGTGTGGGCCTACGTGATCGGGGACGCCATCGCCACCGGAGTGCTGCCGTCGGTCATCAATTGGCACAAGATTTCTGCGACTACCCCGCGCAGGGTCAGCGTGGACGCGGGCCGGGAAGCGCAGCAGAACCGGGCCGATGTGGAGATGGGATTAAAAACACTCTCAGAGCATTTCGCCGAGCAAGGAATGGATTTTGAGGAAGAGATGCGTGTGCGTGCCCAGAATGCACGCCGGATTCTCGATTTGGCCCAAGAATACAAGGTGCCGGTCGAAATGCTCTGGCAACCAGCGGGGGGAGGACTTCCGATTCTTACTGGCAATGAACTTGAAAAATAGTCAGTCAACAAAAAATATAAAATTCCCGTTGACTAATTAAATGTACGCCATTATTTAACTCGTAAGTTCAACACCAATGACCGCCATCCAAACATATCCGATTCATACGCCAGCGACCGCGGGGTTGCATTGCGCGGGTATGTCCCTGCGCATTGGAAGCCCCAGATATTGGGCAGACTTTACGTCACCCAATATGCGTCGGAATCTCGAAGGCAAAGACCTCACAAAGGAGGCAAGCAGGTAGTTCACGATCTCATCATAGATCACCGATTTTCGGAACCCTGCTCGCCCACAAAGCCAGCAGGGTTCTTCGTTTTCGGGCGATGCCTCACTTTTTCAAACCACGGCCTACTTGGGCCAAACCCATAGAAACCAAACTGATCGAACATCAAATTTAATCCACAATGTGGGCGATAAAAACCCCGCCGTCAGCAGTAACTGACGACGGGGTGGAATCGGTCACCAATCCAGATAAGTCCCTAGCGGAGACGCCTGTGAGTTAGCAACCGATTGAAAGTTGCCATCTCGCGGATCAACTGTCAAGCGAGTCATTATTATGATGACTAGCTAACCTATCTGTATTGTCTGATTCCTCGCCCCTGGCTTTCCAGTCCAGAGGCTTCGCACGACTAACTAGTCATGCACCGGGAGGTGTGCCTGAAACACCGAAAGATCCGCCGTGAAACAATCCTGCGGGTGCGAACTCAAATCCGAGTTGGCAGCGGTGTTTGTTCTTTTTTGTCGAAGCGGCGCGGGTGCGCATAGATCGCATCCCGCGCCGCTCCTTTGCGGTTATCGTCCAAGAGCAGGATGCCTGAGTGCCAATCAGGCGATGCCGGTGCAAGTCCGGCTTACCGCACCAATTTTCCAAGATCACAATAGGAACGGCGGGCGCCAGCTTGCGCAGCGAAGTCTCCAAAACTTTGCCGGCTCGGGGCAGCACCGAGGCGCCGTGCCACTTTCATATTGCGGGGTCGCCAAGAGGTAAGGCAGCGGTCTCATAAGCCGCCAATCGTGGGTTCGAGTCCCGCCCCCGTAACCATTTTGGGCTGCTCGATCATTCAGTAGGTCACTCGCCTTGCAAGCGAAAGAGCACGGTGCAAAGCCGTGGCGGTCCACCATTTCAAATCGCGGGAAGGTTGAGAACCAGGGGAGTCTCATAAGCTCTCTTATCGTGGTGCAACTCCACGTCCCGCAACCACTCAAGGGTTGTTAGCCGCGTAAAGACCGCGAGCCGCCTGTAAAGCGGTTGCCCGTGAGGGCCGAGTCGGAGCGTTACCGACACAACCCACCATTTGGCCTGTTAGCTCAGCTACGAAGAGCGACCGCCTGTCGAGCGGAAGGTCGCGGGAGCAATGCCCGCACAGGCCGCCATTTTCACCTCGGGCACGAGAAAGATAGTAATCCGCGCCGCTTGGGACGGTGAGATACCCGGAGCGTAACCGGGGTGCCCGACCACAATTATATGCCCTCGTGGCCGAGAAGAATGAAGGCACCCGTCTTCTAAACGGGATTACGCAGGTGCAATTCCTGCCGGGGGTAGAAACCAGCGTGGGATAACAGTAGTCCATCGCCCTGTTAAGGCGGAAGGTCTTGGTGCGAATCCAAGCGCTGGTGCCATTTCATCAAGGAGCACGTCCGGTTTAGTCGAGGAAACCGTCCTGAAAACGGTAGCACCGTTCCCACGGTGTCCGGGGTGCAAATCCCCGGTGCTCCGTCTTTTTCGTTCAAACCCTCCATAGCTCAAAAGCAGAGCCATCGGCAGATAACCGATAGACCGGGGAGCGTTACCTCGTGGAGGGACCATTTTGGCTGTGTAGCTGAGAGAGATTAGCGCCTCGCTGAAGACGAGGAGAGTCCGGCGCGATACCGGACGCAGCCACCACTTTCGCGTCATTGGTGTAACAGCGAGCACGGCGGTCTTCCAAACCGCAAGCACCGGGGCAGCACCGGTATGGCGCACCATTTTTTATGCTCCCGAGGTGTAATAGACTCGTGCATGCCGCCCTGCGAAGGCGGAGGGTCGAGGTGCAAATCCTCGCGGGAGCACCATTTTTCAATTCCTCCGTGGCAGAGGTCAGCAATGCGCTCCTTTCGTAAAGGAGACCATGTCGGGGCAGCGCCGACCGGAGGATCCATTTTCCATACAAGGAAGCAGCTGTGGCCGTAGCTCAAGAGTCAGAGTCTCTGGCTGTGAACCAGAAGATCCGGGTGCGATTCCCGGCGGCCACCCCATTGAACAAAGCGCGCGCAAGGTAAAGTCGTCGAGCCATCGGTCCGCAAAACCGACCTACCCGGTGCGAGTCCTGGGCGCGCGTCCATCTCATCCATTCCGCCAAAGCGTAGGTAGCGACGCACCCCGTCGGTAACGGGGAGAGGCCGGTGCATATCCGGCTGGCGGATCGGTCTTTTTCAACTTTCGGTTAACACCGGACGGATCCCAGGCTCGGAGTGATCATACGACTCGGATCCGTAATTCTTCATTGGGCAAAAGCCCAATCATCTTGGCGGCACCCATGCCTATCCGCGGCTAAAGTAGGACGGCATGCGTAGGCGCGATGTAAAAGGAACTTCATCGCGTTCATCTGCCTCGTAGCCGACCGGTGTTGAGCCGGTCAGCACCTTGCGCTCCGTAGCATAACAGCAGTGCGGCGGTTTCATACGCCGTCAGGTGCAGGTGCGAATCCTGCCGGAGCGACCATTTTGGAAGGTGAACCGGACAAGCGCGCCGGAACCGTATCGAAAACGGATTGGACCGCAAGGTCTGGGGAGCACGCCCTCCGCCTTCCGCCACTCTCATTCCGGCTTGGCAGAGCAGCTCATGCACTCGCCCTGTAAGCGAGCAGAGACCGGGGCAGCACCGGTAGCCGGATCCATTTATTGCCCTGTAAGATAACAGTAGTCTGCCTGGCTCTGACCCAGGAAGTCATCGTGCGAATCGATGCGGGGCAGCCATTTCGACAAAGCTCCCGTAGCTCAATGTATAGAGCGCCGCGCTTCGAACGCGGAGGTTGCAGGTTAGAGTCCTGCCGGGAGCACCATTTTCAACCCCATGTAGCCCAACAGAAGAGGCGCCTGCCTTAGAAGCAGGTCAGTGCGGGTGCAAATCCTGCCATGGGGATTCCTTCGCTCCCGTAGTCCAACAGCAGAGGCAACCGGCTTAAACCCGGTCCAGTGTCGGTGCGAATCCGACCGGGAGCATGCCTTTCCACGCCCGTGTAGTCCAATGCAGAGACATCCGCCTCAAAAACGGAACAGTGCAGGTGCAAGTCCTGCCACGGGCACCATTTGGAACGTGAACCGGACAAGCGAGCCGGGATTCTTTGCTAAAGAAATCGTCGCGCAGTTGCGTGATGGGGAGCATGCCCTCCGCGTTCCGCCATTTTCCAAACGCCCGTGAATGCAAAGAGCCGAGCGCCCGGTCTTTCAAGCCGGTCATAGTGGGTGCGAGCCCCACCACGGGTGCCATTTTTTCAAAAGGTCGCGTAGCCCAATCGGAAGAGGCACGGCGTCGAGAACGCCGCGAGTGCTGGTTCAAGTCCAGCCGCGACTACCATTTTGACGTTAGGGTTTCTTGATGCGGACAAAAAGGTGAACGCTTGTCGCACCGTTCCCAACAGGAACGTCTTTCACCTCAAGATACGATTGCTGGCGCACCAATTCACCAAGCTTCTGGCAACCATAGTTCCGGGGATCAAATGACGGACTGTTTTTTACGATAAGGGAGCCGACGCCCGAGAGGGGCGCCCAGCCGTCTTCCCGAACCGCAGCCGTAATGGCATTGGTGAGCAGAGGCTTGAGCTTTTCCTCCCCTTCCAAAGTCTTTGCCTTCTGAGGGCGAAGAATTTCGGTGTAGGTGAATTTGTCGCAAGCGGCGACGAACGGGTCGGGAGTCTTCTTTTCGCCAAAGCCATAAACGGTGAGACCATCCTCCCGAATGCGCGTGGCAAGGCGGGTGAAATCGCTGTCGGACGACACGAGGCAAAATCCGTGCATTCCCCCGGCATGAAGCAGGTCCATGGCGTCGATAATCAGCGAAGAGTCCGTCGCATTTTTACCCTTCGTGTAGCTGAACTGCTGCACCGGCTGAATCGCCAGCTCCAGCAAAACGTCTTTCCACCCCTTCAAATTTGGCGTGGTCCAGTCGCCATACGCACGCTTGACGCTCGCCGTTCCATACCGCGAAACCTCTGCCAGAAGTTCACGAGCGATGGAGGCCGGAGTGTTATCGGCATCGATGAGAACAGCGAGTTTGTCGGTATTGGGTGAGGTCATAATTACTCTGGGGCCAAGTGCCTGATTATCAGCACCGACCTCGCAGATTTTCAACCATCAAAACAAATAACCAAGAAAGGAGGTTCCCATGCACGGGAATGAAGTCTTCCAGCGCGTCCAGGACGCGCTTACCCAAGTAGAGGCTGAGCGGGACGTGCGCGTGCTTTTCGCGTGCGAGAGCGGCAGCCGGGCGTGGGGCTTTGCTTCGCGCGACAGCGACTACGATGTCCGCTTTCTCTACGTCCACCGCCGCGACTGGTATCTCTCGGTGGAGGATCGGCGCGACGTGATCGAACTGCCGATTTCTGATGAACTCGATGTTAGCGGCTGGGAACTGCGCAAGGCGCTCAGGCTGCTCCGCAAAAGCAATGCTCGTCTGTTTGAGTGGTTGAAGTCGCCGGTCGTGTATCGTTGCGAACCGGTGTTTGCCACCGAGTTCGGCGCGCTCGCTGCGGAGTTCTATTCGCCCCGCAGCTGCTATGCACACTACCTGCAAATGGCCATCGGGCATTGGCGAAATTATGTCCGTGGACGCGAGGCTGTGAGTCTGAAGAAATATCTTTACGTCTTCCGTCCGTTGCTCGCGTGCCGCTGGATCGAACGCGCCCAAGGCCAGGTGCCGATGCTCTTCGCGCAGCTCGTCGAGGGCGTGCTCGAAGAAAGCGACGTGCGCGATGCGCTCAATGCCCTCGTCGCGCGAAAGCAATCCGGCGAAGAATTAAGCGTCGAGCCGCCAGTCGAAGTGCTGTCACGGTTTCCCGAGTCGTCCAGCAGTAGGATGCCTGACTTTGAATCAGGAGACCGTGGTGCGAATCCACGCTCGGGAGCCATCTTCAAACTACAACCGCCCGTTGGCGTAGCCATCCATTTTAATGGTTTGATCCGCCGGGGTGTCGTCCGCGATTACAGCGACCTCGCCCGGCTTGGCGGCATCTCCTGCGCACGAGTGACACAGATCATGAATCTCTTGAATCTACCGCCACTGCGGCAGGAAGAGTTGTTGTTCCTGCCGGAGGATAGCACGGTTACGGAATGGGGAATTCGGGCGGAGTGTGAGAAGGTGATGTGGGGGATATGATTGATACCGAATCCTCCCGACGGGATCGAATGCGAATCCCTGCTTGCCAAGCTTTCGCAGCACAGGAATGCGGCTGAGTTTGGGATTGTTTCAGGGGCGCTTGACGATATGATAAGAGAATCGGAGACAGCAGAACATTTCTGCAAAGGGACAATCTATCACAGCTATTTCCTCCTGATCCAAAAAGTGAAATCTGAACCCAAAAACCCAAGGCAAACGAACCACAACAACGGACAGGCCGAGTGTGCCTCTTCTGAGGTGATTTGCGAGGCATCCCACCGAGTTCAACCGTTGGGCGGCTACATGAGACTGGTAACTGACCAGGCTTTGCGACTAGCGCTGCATGGGATGTACGTCGCGCTGTTCAGTGCCAAGCGTGCTTGCCCGGGAGATTTTCACGGTGGCCGACTTACCACGATCCAGACCGCCATTATGGGGGTCGAAGACTGCGGTTGGATGCGCGATGCGCCAGAGGAATGCTGCACATCCCGGTGCCGCAGCCGTAGTCCATCATACGCGGGGAGGCAATGCCCGTGATCTCCATCTCGGCCGTTCTTACGATACTCCGAGCCAATTCAGCTCGGACGGGATTTTCATCCCAGACGCCCGCTCGCTCATCAAAACGCTGGATATTCGTGTTCATTGTTGTGCTTTGCATGATTCCTCCTCGCAGCGCAGCCCCCAGCCTATGACGCGTTCGACGATGTGATCGACCTGTTGCTCGGTGGCGTTTGGTTTGGTGATGATGATCATAAGTGGGTAGATGCTGCTGTCGCCAAGTTTTCCGGCATCGCCATAAACTTGGCGTGGGCCTTGGCTGCAAGGTCTCCATCCTGGCGCACTTCGGCGCGCAGGCTGTAAACACCATGCTTTTGCGCTTCGATCTGCGTGGTGACTTCCACTGGCAAGCCGAGAATTACGGGGGCGTGGTAGCGAACCGTCATTTCAACGGTCGCCCCGACAATCCCCCGTGCAAAAAGTGCGTGGACCATCGAAGCGTCCATCAGTGTCGCCAGAATGCCCCCGTGGATTCGCCCGTCGTAGCTTTGGAAAACCGGCAACGGTTGCCAGGTGGCGTGCGTAACGCCGTGGGTATCCACGCAAAAACTGACGCCCAAACCGTGTTCATTGGCGGGGTTGCACGCGAAACAATGGGAATGGAGTTCCTCCCGCAAGGCGCTCGCCTGCGGGTTAGTGGCCGCAGGAAGTGTGTTCATGTCCATGCTCGTGGCCGTGGCCGGGACAGCAGCTTTCCAAGTTTGGCTCCGAAAGACTCCCTTCGAGTTGCAGCTTCACTAACTCCTCGGGCGTTGCTCCCGCTTGGGCAACGAAGACTGGTATGCCGTTGGCTATAAACAACTGCACAGCCCGCTTGCCAATGCTTCCGACAATGACCGCCTTAACGCCTTGCTGCGCGAGCCATTGGGGAAACGCTCCTGGAACATGCTCGGGAGCTTGCTCGTCTGTTTGGCTGATAATATGGCGAGTGGCAAGGTCGGCATCGACGATGCGGAAGTGCGAAGCTCCGCCAAAATGCTCGCAGAACGTCGAGCCTTGCATAGGGAGCGCGATCCGAATTTGACCTGCGATTGGACTAGATATTGTTTGCATATAGGGCATAAGCCCATAACGATGGCGCGAATGCAAATCAAATCGGACTTTCTTTCAAATCCTCGCAGGGGTGTGATATAGAGTCCTTATGCCGAGGCCACCTTGTCCCAGACGAATCGAACACTGCCCTCCAGCGTATTATTTTAAGCCCGCTGGGATTCCGCTTTGCAAGATTGAGGAGATCGCTCTTGGCGCCGACGAACTGGAGGCCATGCGGCTCGCTGACTGCGAGGGACTTTACAATCAAGACGCGGCGAAGTGCATGGGTGTTTCCCGCCAGACCTTTGATCGCATTATTCACCGGGCGCACCAGAAAACGGCCCAGGCGCTGGTGCATGGATTCGCCCTTCGCATCGAGAGAAAAGAACCGGATGCGCCTGCCGCCGGAGAAACACCCAAAGATTCCCCAAAGCATGGGTGCTCGAAGCGTTAACAACCTCGACCGGGCCCTTGCCGCAGTTTGCGCCAAATGTCCCGTGTGCCGACACGCCCGGAAAACCCAGGAAGGCCCGATCTTTTCATTCGTGAAAAAAGTGGAGGGCAATCTGTGCCCCTTCTGCCAAGCCTATGAGCGGGTGTATGGGCGCAAGTCCCACGAGGTGCCCAGAGTTAACAGGCCTTAATTGGAGCTTTGGATTACCGGCTACGGCAGGCTGATTTTGACTTATTTTGTCTCAAACCTGTCGTCGGCGGTAACATCAATGCCTTTCACTGTGCCAAACCATCCGATGCGTTCCGCCGCGTGGGCGTCGAAGGCTGGCACGTAGGGCTTGATGTCCAGCAGAGGCGTTCCATCCAGCATATCGACATCGAGGACGTGAATCACGTTGCCATCGATACGGTTGATCCGCACGCACGAGATGCCGATGGGATTGGGACGGCAGGGCGAGCGCGTTGCAAATAGGCCGCGGGTCTGGGTGTCTAGGAACGGCGTCACCTCCAGTTGGGCTTCGGATGCGCGGTCGAACCAATAGATCAGCCAGATGCGCTCGAACCCGTCCAGGTCTTTGATCCCCGGCACAAACTCCGGGAACAACTCGACGGTTCCTTGGGTGCCCTGTGCAAATACCGGTTGCAGTGGGGTGCCGGTGGCCTGCTTGTGCGGGGTATGGATGACGCCGATGGGGATGATTTTCATTGTGCTTCGATGGCAGGAATCTTCGGCTCCTGCATTTTGGACGCTGGCACCTGCGGAGTTTTCCCGCGTGGGGCGTTGGCCATGAAGTAGAGCACGGGCACGGCCATACGGCTGATCAAGAGCGAGGCGACTTCGCCCGCCATGAGTGAAATGGCGAGCCCTTGGAAGATGGGATCGAATAGGATTACGCCTGCGCCGACGACCACCGCCATTGCCGTGAGCAGCATCGGGCGGAAGCGCACGGCACCGGCGTCGATGACCGCTTCGCTCAGGGCCATGCCTTCGCGCAGCCGCAGTTCGATGAAGTCCACCAGGATGATTGAGTTCCTGACCACGATGCCGCCGCCGGCCATGAAGCCGATCATGCTGGTGGCGCTGAAGAAGGCACCCATCAGGCCGTGGGCCGGGAGAATTCCGATGAGTGAGAACGGGATGGCGATCATGACAATGGCCGGAGTGATGAAGCTGCGGAACCAGCCGACCATGAGCACATAGATCAAAATCAAACAGGCGGCAAAGGCACT
>Ga0118677_10012827_pt1 | contig 12210 bp, 11 predicted proteins | sample AliMusrvi5mmetaG_FD_86154 | JGI IMG/M metagenome (GOLD analysis project Ga0118677, IMG submission 86154)
GCGCCGAACTGCTCGAGCGCCCGGCGGTCGTCGTCGTCAACAAGGCCGACCTGCTCGACGACGCTGGCAGGGAGGAGGCCGGCGCGTTCCTCGCCGGTCTCGGCTGGCCGGCGGCGGCCGTGCTCGTCTCTGCCGCGGACGGCGCCGGGCTGCCGGACCTGGTGGCGGCGCTGGACGAGGTCATGGCGCAGGCACGCGCCGCCCAGGATGCCGCGGCGGCGGAGCGCGCGGCGCAGGCTCCCGTCGTCCTTCGCCCCGCCGACGAGCGCCTCGAGACCTTCACCGTGGCGCGGGAGGACGACTACTTCGTCGTCCACGGCGTCCAGCCCGAGTTGATCGAGCGCGCCGGCCTCAACGACGCCCTGCGCCGTGCCGGCGCGCTGCCCGGCGACACCGTCGTGGTCGGCGAACAGGAGTTCGAGTTCGCGTGAGTGCCGGCATTCGGTCGACAAGCCGCGCCACCGGCCGCTCCCCGGGCCGCGTCGCGCCGCTTTGCTAGAATCCGCCGCATGAAGACCATCGTCGTCAAGGTCGGCTCGAGCACCGTGGCCGACGACCAGTTGCGGCTGCGCCGGAGGCTCCTCGCGGGGGTGGCCGCCGACATCGCGGATCTGGTCCACGCGGGGCGCCGCGTCGTCCTCGTCTCGAGCGGCGCCATCGCCTGCGGCCAGCACGTCCTCGGGGTCACCGAGCGGCCGCGGCTGGTGCCGGCCCTGCAGGCGGCCTCGGCCGTGGGGCAGGGCCGCCTCTTCGCGCACTATGAGCGGCTCTTCGCCGACCAGGAGCTCACCGCCGCCCAGGTGCTGCTCACGAGCGACGACTTCTCGCGCCGCACGAGCTACGTCAACGCGCGCAACACCCTCCGTCGCCTCCTGTCCTGGTCGGTCGTGCCGGTCGTCAACGAGAACGACACCACCGCCACCGACGAGATCCGCTTCGGCGACAACGACGTGCTCGCGGCTCAGGTGGCGATCATGCTCGGCGCAGGCACGCTCGTGCTGCTCACCGACCAGGACGGTCTGTACACCGGCGACCCGCGCCGTGACCCCGGAGCCAGGCTCGTGGCGCGCGTCGACGAGCCGCGGGAACTGGCCGCACTCGACGTCGGGGGCGCCTCACAGCGCGGCGCCGGCGGGATGCGCGGCAAGGTGGCCGCCGCGCTCATGGCGGGCGCCGCCGGAGTGGGCACGGTGATCGCCAACGGCTCGCGCCCCGGCGTCCTGCGCGACGTCGCCGCCGGCGAACCCGTCGGGACGTTCGTCGCGCCGCGGCCGACGCGCGTCTCCGCCTTCAAGCTGTGGCTCCGCTACGCCAAACCGGTGCGTGGTACCCTTGAGATCGATGCGGGGGCGGTCCGCGCTCTCGCCACCGGAGGCAGCAGCCTGCTGCCGGTCGGCGTCCGGGACGTGCACGGCGCTTTCGTCCCCGGGGATGCGGTGGCGATCGTGGACCGGCAGGGAGCAGAGGTCGCGCGGGGCCTCACGACGATGAGCGCCCGCGACCTGCGCCGCGTGCGCGGCCTGCGCAGCGACGAGCTGCGCGCCCTAAATCCCCAGCTGGACGACGAAGTCGTGCACCGGGACAGCCTGGTGCTGAGCGCGGAGGAGGCAGAGTGAGCGTCGAACAGGTCTGTGCCGCGGCGCAGCGCGCGTCCCGCGTCCTCGCGGGGCTGGCTCCGCTGCGCAAGGACGCGGCGCTCGACGCCATCGCCGAGGCCATCGAGCGCCGGTCTGCCGAGATCCTCTCCGAAAACGCCGAGGACCTGCGGCTGGCGCGCGCCTCCCGGCTCGCCGATGCGCTCGTCGACCGCCTCCTCCTCGACGAGGACCGGCTGCGCGACGTCGCCGCGAGCGTGCGCGCCGTCGCGGCGCTGCCCGACCCCGTCGGGCAGCTTGTCGACGGCTGGCGCCTCGAGAGCGGCGTGGAGCTACGCAAAGTGCGCGTGCCGCTGGGCGTGATCGCCGTCATCTACGAGGCGCGTCCCAATGTCACCGTGGACGCCGCCGCGCTGTGCCTCAAAGCCGGCAATGCCGTCATCCTGCGCGGCGGCAGCGCCGCCAAGCACTCCAACCGCATCCTCGCCGAAGTCGTCCAGGGGGCGCTGCTCGGGGCCGGCCTGCCGCGCGAGGCGGTGGCGTTCCTCGGCACGGACCGCCGCGATCTCGACCAGCTTCTCCTCCAGCGGCGCTACGTGGACCTGATCGTCCCGCGCGGCGGGGAGGAGCTCAAGGAGCACCTGCTCGAGCACAGCAAGGTCCCCGTGATCTACGCCGCCGGCGGTAACTGCCACGTGTACGTGGATGCCTCCGCCGATCCCGACAAGGCGGTGCCGATCATCATCAACGCGAAGTGCCAGCGGCCCGGCGTGTGCAACGCCGCCGAGACGCTGCTCGTGCACCGCGACGCCGCCGAGGCGGTGCTGCCGCGGGCGGTCGAGGAGCTCAAGCGGCGCGGCGTCGAGCTGGTCGTCGACAAGGGGGCGGCGGATGTGCTGAAGGATTCCGCCCTCAAGCGCGCCAACAAGACGCACTACGAGACGGAGTTCCTGGCGCTGAAGCTGGCCATCCGTGTCGTCGACTCGCTGGACGAAGCGCTGGAGCACATCGCGACCTACGGCACGCGCCACTCGGAGGCCATCGTGACCGAGGACCTCGGCGCCGCGCGCCGGTTCACGGCCGAGGTCGACGCGGCCTGCGTCTACGTCAACGCCTCGACGCGCTTCAGCGACGGCGGCGAGTTCGGCCTCGGCGCCGAGATGGGCATCTCCACCCAGAAGCTGCACGCCCGGGGGCCGATCGGCCTGCAGGAGCTCACCTGCGTCAAGTACGAGCTCTGGGGCGACGGGCAGACCCGGGCCTGACGCGATGACGGCGGCGCGCATAGGGGTCATGGGCGGCACGTTCGACCCGCCGCACCTCGCTCACCTCGCGATCGCGTCCGATGCCTGTGCGCGCCTGGGGCTCGAACGCGTCCTCTTCGTCCCGGCGGCGGCGCCGCCGCACAAGGACGCCGAGGGCCACGCGGCTCCCGCCGCCAGGCTCCTGATGACCGAGCTCGCGGTCGAGCACGACATGCGCTTCGTCGCCTCGGGCCTCGAGATCGAACGCGGCCTCGTCTACACGCGCGACACGCTGGCGGCGGTCGCGGAGCGCTTCCCGGAGCGCGAGCTGTTCTTCATCATGGGCTCCGACTCCCTCCTGCAGTTCGACTCCTGGCACGATCCCGAGGACATCCTCGCGCTCGGCGGCCTCGTGGTCGCGCCGCGCCCCGGCGACGACGCGGCCGCCGTGCGGGAGGCCGCGAGCCGGTGGGACTCCGGGCGCGTGACGCTGCTCGACTCGCCGCTGCTCGGCATCTCGTCGAGCCTCATCCGCGCGCGCGTCGCCGCCGGGCTGCCGGTGCGGTACCTGGTGCCGGAGGACGTGGAGTTCTACATCGCCGAGCACAGGCTGTACGCGGCGACGTGATCGGCCGCGACGCCGCAGACTACCTGGTAGCGTCCCGGCTCGGCGCGGCGCGGCTGGAGCACTCCCGCCGCGTCGCAGGGGAGGCGGGCGAGCTTGCGCGCCGCTTCGGTGTGGATCCCGTCCAGGCCGAGCTTGCTGGCCTCCTGCACGACTACGCCCGCGAGGAGTCGGCCGCCAAGCTGCTCGCCGAAGCGGCGCGGCTCGAGATCCCCGTGGGGCCGGTGGAGGCGCGACGGCCCGTGGGCCTGCTGCACGCGCCGGTGGGGGCCGCCCAGTTGCTGGAGCGGGGGCTCGTCGACGCGGAGTCGGCCGGCGCCATCGCCCGGCACACCGTAGGGGGCGCCGGCATGACGCCGCTGGAGAAGTGCCTGTACCTGGCCGATTTCTGCGAGCCGGGCCGCGGGTTCGAGGGCCTCGAAGAGGTGCGCGCCCTGGCGCGCACCGCGCTCGACGAGGCCGTCGCCGCCGCGGCGCGCGTCAGCCTGCTCGACCTCATCGGGCGCGGTCGCGGGGTGGTCCCGGCCGCGCTCGCGTTGTACAACGAGGGTCATGCCGGATCCTAGGGGCTACAGACTCGATCGTCTGCGCCGTCGCCGGCGCACCAAGCTCGAGAGCTGGCAGGCGTGGACCCTCTACGTCCTCGCCGTCGTCGTCGCCTTCGGCGCCGTGTGGGGAGCCTGGTACCTCGGCGGACGGCTCGCGGGCAAGGAGCCGCCGCCGCGCCAGCAGGGCTATCTGGCCCTGATCAAGCTGATTTCGGAGTCGGGGCAGCCGGTGGCCGCGGCGCTGGCGATCAAGGACGGCTCGGGCTACTCGCTGTACGTCATCCCGCGCGACCTGTTGCTCCACGGCCCCCAGGGTCAGTACGTGTTCGCGGCGGACTCGATGAGCGCGGGGACGCTCAAGCAGGACCTGCAGCGCGTGATCGGCGCCAAGGTCGACGCCGTCTACAGCGTCCCGGTCTCGTCGCTGGCCAAGCTCGCCGGCACCGACCAGCTGCAGCTGAGGCTCGCGAAGCCCGTACAGCTGCCGTTCGGCGGCACCGACGCGAAGTTCAAGGACAAGGCGGTCGTGCAGACCGCGGCCATCCCGGAGCTGATCGCCGCGGACGGTCCGACCGGCGTCGATTCGGCGGACATGCAGGAGGCGCTGTGGACGGCCGTACTGCAGGCCGCCGCCCTGCGCCCCGCGAACGCGCGCGCCGCGACGGCGCGGAGCGTCGCGGCGGGCGCCGCCGTCCAGGCGAGTCCGGCGGCGGCGGGCTCCGGCGTCCTCGCGGACGCGCTCCGCGGCCTCACCTCCGGGCGCGCCACCGTGGCGCAGGTGCCGGCGACGTCGCGGGTCGCCGAAGGTCAGTTTGCTTTCGTGCCCGATCCCGCGGGCATCATGGCTTCCATCACGCGCAAGGCGCCGGGCTACAGCAGCCGCTACACCGTCCTCGTGCGCAACGGGACGGGCGCCGTGGGCGCCGGCGAGGCCGTTGCCACGCGTCTGGCCGTGCTGGACGTGAACCTCCCGCCGGTCGGCAACGCCGCCAGCTTCGACTACGGCCAGACGCAGATCATCGCCGGCCGCAAGGCCGTCCCTGTGGCTCAGGACATCCGTGCTATACTCGGCCGCGGCGTCGTCCTCGACGGCGCTGAGCTGCCTGCGGACACGGTCGTCGTGGTCGTCGGCAGAGACCTGAACCCGTGACGCACCCCGATCCAAAGGACCCGAAGTAGCCCCCGACGCGGACCTCATCGCGGTCGAACAGCTGGCGCGTGAGATCGCCGGCTTCGCCGCCGACAAGAAGGCTGAGGACGTCGTCGTCCTGGCCATGAGCGACGCCGTGAGCTACACGGACTTCTTCGTCATCGCCAGCGGCGCCAACACCCGGCACACCAAGGCGATCGCCGACGAGATCCAGGGCAGGCTGCGCACCCGCCGGCGCGCGGCGCGCGTCGAAGGCGATCGCGAGGGCGAGTGGATCCTCCTCGACTTCATCGACGTCGTCGTCCACGTCTTCACCCCCGCCGCCCGCGAGTTCTACCGCCTCGAGACCCACTGGGGAGACGTGCCGCAGATCGAGCTCGCCGTGGAGGCTTGAGCATCCCGGTGTCGAACGTGCGCAGGATGCACGTGGCAGACCCGGGAGGACGCTCGTGACCAAAGCCATCTGGGCGGCGATCGTCGTGATGCTGGCGTCGGCGGCGGTGGCCTTCGCCGCGCCGTCTCCGGCGCGCGCCGGCAGCGCCGGCAACGAGCAGGTGCTGCTGAAGCTCATCAACGCCGCCCGTGCCCAGCACGGGCTGGGCAGGCTCGTCCTCCAGCCGTCCCTCGCCGGCGCGGCACGGGCACACAGCCGCGATATGTTGCAGCAGGGCTACTTCGCGCACTCCCCGGCGAGCGGAGTCAGCTACTCGAGCCGTCTCGCAGGCGCCGGCTACCGCCGCTCCGGCTTCGGCTCGTGGGCGGTCTCGGAAGTCATCGGGTGGGGCAAGGCGACGCGCGGTACGCCGCACGCGGTGCTGCGCGCCTGGCTCGCCTCGCCATGGCACCGGCCCATCGTGCTCGGCGCGCGCTGGCGCGACGTGGGCGTGGGCTGCGTGCGCGGCACCTATCAGGGCCGCACGGGCGTGCTCCTGTACACCGTCGACCTGGGGCGCCGCACGCGCTAGTACCCGGCGGCGCTGCACGTGACGTCCGCGCGACCGCTGGCCGCCGCAGCTGCGGCGCTTCGCGCTCCCGGAGCGTTGACCACTCGTCTCATCGGGACTAGAATACGAACGTATGTTCGTATCTCAGCGAGCAATCCTGCACCTCGACATGGACGCCTTCTTCGCCTCGGTGGAGCAGGCGCGCCGGCCCGAACTGCGCGGCCTGCCGGTGATCGTCGGCGGCGAGCGCGGCGGGCGCGGCGTGGTCTCCGCCTGCTCCTACGAGGCACGCGTCTTCGGCATCCACAGCGCCATGCCCATCTTCCAGGCCGAGCGGCTCTGCCCTCAGGGGGCGTTCCTGCCGGTCGACATGAAGGCCTACCTCGACGTGCACCACGGCGTCGTCGAGCTGCTGGGGCGGTACACCGACCTCGTCGAGGTCGCCTCCGTCGACGAGGCCTACCTCGACGTCACCGGCAGCCGGCGGCTGTTCGGGCCGCCGCGCGCCATCGCCCTGCGCATCCAGCAGCAGGTGTACGACGCCCACGGCGTCACCTGCTCCATCGGCCTGGGGCCCACCAAGCTGCTGGCCAAGCTGGCCGCCGGCCTCAACAAGCCGGCCGGTGTCGGCGAGCTCACCGACGCCGACGTGCACGGCCGCCTGCGCGACCTGCCCGTCGGCGAGGTCTGCGGCATCGGGCCGGTCACGCAGGAGCGGCTGGCCGCCCTCGGTCTCACCACCGTCGGCATGCTGCAGGACGTGCCCTTCCCGCTGCTCGCCGCGGCCTTCGGCCGCGGCGCCCACGGGCTCCGCCAACTGTCGCTCGGGCGCAGCTTCTCGCCGGTGCGCAGCGAGCGGCCGCTGCCCAAGTCCGTCGGCCGCGAGATCACCTTCGACGACGACGTCAACGACCTCGAGCTGCTGCGCGGCGCGCTGCTCTCGCTCACCGACAGCGCCGTCGCCGAGCTGCGCGGCAAGGGCCTGGCGGCGCGCACCGTCGCGCTCAAGGTGCGCTTCAATACCTTTCATACCGTCGGGCGCCGGCGCACGCTGGCGCACCCGGTCAGCGCCACGCGCCCCGTCCACGAGGCCGCCGCCGGGCTCCTCGACGAGCTCGGCATCGGTGCGCGCTGGGTCCGCCTCGTGGGCGTGAGCGTCAGCAACCTCACGCACAACGCCTTCCAGCTCACGCTGGACGAGGGCTGGCGCGAGGTGGCCCTGAGCGAGGCCGTCGACAAGGTGCGCGACAAGTACGGCTTCAAGTCGCTCAAGCTGGCCGGCGGAGCGCTCACCGACCGCCGCCTCGCGCACCCCAGCCCCGGGCTCGCGTTCCAGCCGCCGGACGCCTGACGGCGCGCCTCGCGCCGCCAGGCGGCCGGTCCCGCGCGGCGCGCGGGAAAAGCCGGGCCCTGTGCTAGACTTCACCCTTCCGAGAGGACACGGCCGGTCCCTCGCGCGCCCGCGCGCGGTCGGGGCCGCCGAGATCACACACGAGGAGAGCCCGGATGAACGACCCAGGCAAGATCAGGAACATCGCACTCGTTGGGCATCGCGGTACCGGCAAGACGTCGCTCTTCGAGGCGCTGCTGTACTCTGCCGGCGCGGTCACGCGTCTGGGCAGCGTCGGCGACGGCACGACGTTCTCGGACTGGGACGACGACGAGAAGAAGCGCCAGATGAGCCTTTCGGCCGGTCTGGCGCACGTCGACCGCGGCGGCCTCAGCTTCAACCTCATCGACACGCCCGGCGACTCGAGCTTCATGGGCGACGCCATCGCCTCGCTGAGCGTCGTCGAGACGGCGCTCGTGGTCGTCAACAGCGTCCTCGGCGTCGAGGTCCAGACGGAGCGCATGTGGGGCCGCGCCGACGAGCTCGGCCTCGGGCGCATCCTGTTCTGCAACATGCTCGATCGCGAGCGGGCCGACTTCGTCAAGGACGTCAAGTCCCTGCGCGAGACCTTCGGCGCGCAGGTCGCGGCCGTGCAGATGCCCATCGGCCAGGAGCACGATCTCAAGGGCGTCGTCGACCTGCTCGACATGAAGGCGTACACCTACGAGGGTGGCAAGGCGACGGCCGGCGACATCCCGGCCGAGCTCGCCGACGAAGCCGCCGCGGCGCGGGACCAGCTCATCGACGCGATCGCCAGCACCAACGACGAGCTCGCCGAGAAGTACCTCATGGAAGAGGAGATCTCGGCGGCCGAGCTCAACGGCGCCTTCGCCGCCGCCGTGGCGTCCGCGCAGCTCTTCCCGGTCGCCTGCGGCTCGGCCACCGGCGCCGTCGGCGTCGACCGCCTCTTCGAGGTGCTCGCGCTGGCGCCGTCACCCACCGTCGTGCCGCCGCGCGTGCTCGTGGATGCGGAGGGCAACGAGACCGCCGCCGACTGCGACCCCGGCAAGCCCGCCGTCGCCTTCGTCTTCAAGACTCTGGCGGATCCGTTCAGCGGCCACGTCAACGTGTTCCGCGTCTTCCAGGGCACGGTGACCAGCGATTCGCAGCTCAGCGTCTCGCGCGACGCGCACAAGGAGCGCCTCGGCCAGCTGCTCAAGACGATGGGCAAGGAGAGCAAGCCCAGCGAGGCCCTGGTGGCCGGCGACATCGGTGCCATCTCCAAGCTCAAGGACGTCGTCACCGGCGACACCCTGCACGCCGACGGCGTCACCGGCGCCTTCCCGGCGATCGCCTTCCCGGCGCCGCTCATGAGCTTTGCGATCACCGCCAAGAGCAAGGGTGAGGAAGACAAGGTCATCACCGCCCTGCGCCGCCTCAGCGACGAGGACCGTCTCCTCGAGGTGCACCACGACGACCAGACCGGCGAGATGATCGTCGGCGGCATGAGCCAGGTGCACGTGGAGGTCACCGTGGAGCGCATGAGGCGCCGCTTCGGCGTCGATGTGGAACTCAAGCCGCCGCGCGTCCCGTACCGCGAGACGATCAAGGGGACGGCAAAGGCCGAAGGCAAGCATAAGAAACAGACCGGTGGCCGCGGCCAGTTCGCCGACACGTGGATGGAGGTCGCCCCGCAGCCGCGCGGCGCCGGCTTCGAGTTCGAGAACAAGATCGTCGGCGGCGCCATCCCTCGCAACTTCATCCCCGCCGTCGAGAAGGGCGTGCGCGCGGCCATGGCCGAGGGGTTCCTCGCCGGCTATCCGGTCGTGGACGTGCACGTCAAGCTCTACGACGGCAAGTACCACCCCGTCGATTCGAGCGACATGGCCTTCCAGATCGCCGGCTCGGTCGGCTTCAAGGCCGCGGCCGAGAAGGCCCAGCCGGTGCTGCTCGAGCCGATCATGAACGTCGAGATCACGATCCCGGACGAGAGCGTCGGCGACATCATCGGCGACCTCAACTCGCGCCGCGGCCGTGTGCTGGGCACCACGCCGCGCGGGCACAGCAACGTGGTCGGCGCGGAAGTCCCGCTGTCCGAGATGCTCACTTACGCGCCCGATCTCACGTCGATGACCGGCGGGCGCGGCGATTACCACATGGAGCTGCTGCGCTACGACGAGGTGCCGGCTCACCTCACCCTGAAGATCGTCGAGCAGGCGAAGGCCGACAAGGAAGAGGCGCACAAGGGCTGAGGCGGGTCGCCGTCTGGTCCGGTTTCTCCCGCATAGTCCAGCATTTTGGGTGCCCGCCACGGTGGCGGCCCGTCGCGGCGCTACGGTAGAATCGGCGTGGTACATCAACGGAGGTTCTCGTGACTGATATCGGCACCATGCGTGTGAAGAGCGGGCTCGCTGACATGCTCAAGGGCGGCGTCATCATGGACGTCACCAACGCGGATCAGGCCAAGATCGCGGAAGACGCCGGCGCCTGCGCCGTGATGGCTCTCGAGCGCGTGCCCTCCGACATCCGCGCCCAGGGTGGTGTGGCGCGCATGGCCGACCCCACCAAGATCCAGGAGATCCAGGCCTCGGTGAGCATCCCCGTGATGGCCAAGGCCCGCATCGGCCACTTCGTCGAGGCTCAGATCCTCGAGTCCCTCGAGGTCGACTACATCGACGAGAGCGAAGTCCTCACCCCGGCCGACGAGGCCAACCACATCAACAAGTGGAAGTTCAACGTGCCGTTCGTCTGTGGCGCCATCAATCTCGGCGAGGCGCTGCGGCGCATCAGCGAGGGCGCCGCGATGATCCGCACGAAGGGCGAGGCCGGCACCGGCGACGTCGTCGAGGCCGTGCGCCACATGCGTACCATCATGGGCGAGATCCGGCGCCTGCAGACGCTGGACGAGGACGAGCTCTACGTGGCCGCCAAGCAGCTGCCGGCGCCGGTCGAGCTCGTCAAGTGGGTCGCCGAGAACGGCAAGCTCCCCGTCGTCAACTTCAGCGCCGGCGGGCTGGCCACTCCGGCCGACGCCGCCCTGATGATGCAGCTCGGCGCCGAGGGCGTCTTCGTCGGCTCGGGCATCTTCAAGAGTTCCGACCCGCAGAAGCGCGCCAACGCCATCGTCAAGGCCACCACCAACTACCGCGACGCCAAGATCCTCGCCGAGGTCTCCGTGGGTCTGGGCGAGGCGATGCCCGGCATCGACGCCGCGCGCATGCCCGAGGAAGCCAAGATCCAGCATCGCGGCTGGTGATCGCGACGGGCGCATGAGCTCAGCGATCGGCACCCGCCGGCTCGACTGGATCCTGTCGCCCGAGCCCAGCCTCGTGCCGGGCGGTCCCGGCGCCGGGCTCACGCTCGGCGTGCTCGCGCTCCAAGGGGATTTCCGCGAGCACCGGCGCGTGCTCGAGGGCCTCGGAGCGGCCACGTGCGAGGTGCGGCGCGCAGAGCACCTGCTGGGCCTCGACGGCCTCGTGATCCCGGGCGGCGAGAGCACCACCATCAGCAAGCTGATGGACGCCTACGGCATGGCCGCTCCCATCACCGCGTTCCACCGGCACGGCGGTGTGGTGTACGGCACCTGTGCGGGACTCATCACCGTCGCTCGCGCCACCGTCGAGGGCACACCGCCCACGCTCGGCCTTCTGGACATCGTGGCGCGCCGCAACGCCTTCGGCCGCCAGGTGCGAAGCTTCGAGGCGGACCTGGACGTGCAGGGCGTCGCCGGCGCGCCGGTGCACGCCGTGTTCATCCGCGCTCCGTGGGTGGAGAGCGCCGGTCCGGGCGTCGAGGTGCTGGCGCGCTACGAGGGCCACATCGTCGCGGCGCGCGGCGAGGGCGTCCTCGTCACCGCGTTCCACCCGGAGCTCACCGACGACGCGCGCCTGCACGAGTTGTTCATCGAGATGATCCGCCGCGGGCAGAGCGCCGCGGCCGAGCCGGGAGGCGCGGCGAAGCCGCGCGCCGCCCGCGAGCCGGGCCGCGCCGCCACTGCGGGCGCCAATCGCTGACAGGGAGGAGGTGGCCTCATGTCCGGGCACTCCAAGTGGGCCACGATCAAGCACAAGAAGGGCAAGACCGACGCGAAGAGGGGCAAGCTCTTCTCGAAGCTCTCGCGCGCCATCACGGTCGCGGCTCGTGAGGGCGGGACCGATCCCAACATGAACATCTCTCTGGCCAACGCGATCGACAAGGCCAAAGGCGAGTCCATGCCCAAGGACAACATCGAGAAGGCCATCCAGCGCGGCGGCGGCGGCGCCGACGGCGAAGCTTATGAGCGCATCATGTACGAGGGCTACGGCCCGGCCGGCGTGGCGATCATCGTCGACGTCCTCACCGACAACAAGAACCGCTCGGCGGCCGACGTGCGCAATATCTTCAGCAAGCACGGCGGCCAGCTGGCGCAGCCGGGCGCCGTGGCGTGGGTGTTCGAGCGCAAAGGGTCGATCGTCGTCGACGGCGGCAAGTACGGCGAGGACGACATCATGGCGGCGGCCATCGACGCCGGCGCCGACGACGTCGTGCAGGACGGCGACGAGTTCCAGGTGCTCACGGATCCGGCCGAGTTCGCCGCCGTGCGCGGCGCCATGGCCGCCGCCGGCATCGAGTACGAGCAGGCCGAGCTCACGATGATCCCCAAGAACACCGTCATGCTCGAGGAGAACGACGCGCGCAAGACCATGAAGATCGTCGACGCGCTGGAGGACAGCGACGACGTCCAGGAGGTCTTCGCCAACTTCGACATCCCCGAGGACGTCCTCGAGAGTCTGGC
>Ga0118677_10012828_pt1 | contig 12208 bp, 11 predicted proteins | sample AliMusrvi5mmetaG_FD_86154 | JGI IMG/M metagenome (GOLD analysis project Ga0118677, IMG submission 86154)
CTGCAGGCCTGTGCGGTGAAAGCACCCGGCTTCGGTGATCGGCGTAAGGCCATGATGGAAGATATCGCCATTCTGACGGGCAGCAAGTGCATTACGGAAGACCTGGGTATCAAGCTCGAAAACGTGAAGATCGAGGATCTGGGCCGCGCCAAACGCGTGACCGTGGACAAGGAAAATACCACGATCATCGAAGGCGGCGGCAAGACCGCGGCCATCCAGGGGCGCGTCGCGCAGATTCGTAATGAGATCGAGGAAACCACCTCGGACTACGACCGCGAAAAACTGCAGGAGCGCCTGGCGAAACTGGCCGGCGGCGTCGCCGTGATCAACGTCGGGGCGGCCACGGAAACGGAAATGAAGGAAAAGAAAGCGCGCGTTGAGGATGCCCTGCATGCGACCCGCGCAGCGGTGGAAGAAGGCGTTGTGGCCGGCGGCGGCGTGGCGCTGTTGCGCTGTCAGTCCGTGCTGGACAAGCTTGAGGCCAAGGGCGATGAAGCCATCGGCGTGCAGATCATCAATCGCGCGCTGGAAGCGCCGATTCGTCAACTCGTGGCCAACGCGGGCATTGATGCCTCGATCGTCGTGGCCGAGGTCAAGAAGAGCAAGGGCAGTTTGGGATACAACGTGGCGACGGCGGAATACACCGACCTGATCAAGGATGGCGTCATTGATCCGACCAAAGTGACGCGGTTTGCGATCCAGAATTCGGCGAGTATCGCCGGGTTGTTGCTGACCACCGAGTGCATGGTGACCGAGATTCCGGAAAAGGAAAAGCCGATGCCGGCGGGTGGTGGCGGCGGCGGCATGGGTGGCGGCATGGGCGGCATGGGCGGCGGCGACATGTACTAAGCCGGTCTTCAACCGTAACAACGGTTGACGACGATAAGCGGGGTGCGTATACTGCGCCCCGCTTATTTTTTTTGCACGGAGGTGGAAAGTGAACGCTGAATTAATCGAAAAAGCGAAGCAGAAGGTGGCCTCGGTCCCTTTGCTCATCAATATGGTGTCGCGCCGCGTGCGACAACTCAATGCCGGGATGCGTCCCTATCTTAAGCCGTTGGCCCCCAACGAGGAGCGCGTCGATATCGCCTTGCGCGAGATCATTGACGGCAAGCTGACCGCGGAAATCGGTTTCTTCGAGCCTGTCAGTCCGAGCAACCCGAAATCCTCGATCTAACGCCTGGGCGGACCCATGGCCGCAGCCGATACGCAGCAGGCGGGCCGGGTGGCCTCCAATCGCAAGGCTTTCCACGACTATGTCGTGCTTGAAAAGCTTGAGGCGGGAATTGAGCTTCAGGGCACCGAAGTCAAATCGGTCCGGGCCGGCAATGTCACCCTGACCGGTGGGTACGCCCGGATCGAGAACGAGCAGGTCACCCTTTACGACGTCCACATCGCGCCCTACGAGTGTGGCAACCGGTTCAACCATGATCCGCGCCGGCCGCGGCGCTTGCTCCTGAACCGGAAGGAGATCGATCGCCTGACCGGTCTCGTTCAGCAGAAGGGCTGCGCGATCGTGCCGCTCACGTTGTATTTCCGGAAGAACCGCTGGGCCAAGATTGAACTCGGCATCTGCAAAGGCAAGCAGGATGCCGACAAGCGCGAGACGCTGAAAAGGAAGACGGCGGACTTGGAAGCCCGGCGCGCGATGCGCCGGATGTAGGCGGGAATTTTCCGAACGCTTACAGCGCCACGCTTGGCTTATGCCTGGCCCGTTCGATGGTCTTCATGGCGTCTTCGACCTCACCCTTCCAGGGCGTCTTGGGGTGAGCCGTGATGAAATCCTCATACGCGGCCCTCGCGTCGTCCAGCCGTCCCAATTGTTGCAGGCAACGCGCCCTGCCAAGCGCCGCCAAGGGCGCCAGGAAACTGTCCGGGTTCTTGTCTGCGAACGCCTTGTAGGCCGCCAAGGCGTCGGCCGTCTGACCCATGGCCTCGGTACAGTGGATCTTGCCCAGTTCGGCCATGGGGGCCATCGGGTGCGTCGGACTGTCGGCCAGGAAGCTGGAATACGAGGTCATGGCCGTGAGGTAGTCGCCGCTGTCATATTGCGCCTTGGCAATCTGGAGCAGCGCCAGCGTGGCAGCCGGGGTGCCGGGGTACTGGGTGCGGATGGCCGTCAGCGCCTGCACGTTGCGGGCTTCGCCGAGCATGCGGTTGGAAACGGCTTCCTCGTTGGCTTTGTGAGAGCGGTAGAGCGCAAGCCCCAGAACCACGACGACGACAACGGCCGTGGAGCCGAGCCAGTTCTTCCATTGATCCCAGGCGATCTGCTTCAGTTGCTCACTTTCGGGTACGGCCGCCTGGGCCTGAGCGTCCGATACCTGGGTTCCGGGAGTTGTATCCTGCTTGTCCATGCGTTTGGTCCTTCCGCCGTCTCGTGAACGGGGTTCTTTATGACGGAGCGAGGCCCTCTCAGGCAAGTTCAAAGTTGGGCATTCGTTGGGCGGTTCGACTTGTATGACACGATGGCCTATAGGTAAGCTTCATTCATGACGAATTCAAAGACGACGACCGGCGCTCAGGTTGACCGGGATCACGCTATTTCCGTGTGGTTGCTTGCCACCGTTTTGACCAGCAGCGCGGCGATTCTGACCCGCTACTGCCACATTCCCGCCACCAGTACCTCGTGGCGGCCGGCGTGCAGGCCGTGGCGGGGTTTGCCCAGGATGGCCGCATCGCTGTCGGCGACACGGGGACGAAACTGGCCCTGTTGGGCCTCATCCTGTTTCCGACCGTCGGCGGTCATACGCTGGCCATTTACCTGCTTCGTCATGTAAAGTCCCAGATGGTCACGTTGTCAATTCCAGCGCAGTTTGTGCTGGGGACGACCGCGGCTGCTTTTCTTTTCGGCGAGAAGCCCTCCGTGTGGCTGATCGGGGGGGCTGTCATGGTTCTTGGCGGCGTTGTGCTGGGCGTCCAGAAGAGCGGCGACGCCAGCCCGCCTCCGGCGGGGTCCTGATGGTTGGAACTGGTTCACGCGGAGACGCGGAGGTCGCGGAGAAGAGAATCAAAGAATGAATGTGCTCCGCGCCTCCGCGTCTCCGCGTGATACCCATAACGAGACTAGCGAGAGTCGACGTTCGAAGGAGGAAATACTCATGACTCAAGGGCAGAGCACCCCGCGACGGGTGGAGATTTGCGCGTTTCCAAAGGCCAGGCGCATGGCCGTCACGACCAGTTTCGACGATGGGCATGTCTTCGATCGCCGGATTGTCCGCGCGTTCAACGAGTGGGGACTCAAGGGCACCTTCAACCTGAACTCAGCCTCGCTTGGCCGTACGGGGAGCCCGACTCCGGAGGGCGCCGCCCGCGGTCATCTTGACGCGTGCGAGATCGCCGACCTGTACCGGGGGCACGAGGTGGCGGTGCACGGCTTGACTCACCCGTGGCTCGACCGCCTCGATCGCGTGCAGGTGGCGCGCGAGGTGCTGGAGGACCGCATAGCGCTGGAGGATCTCGTCGGCTATCCGGTGCGCGGTATGGCGTACCCCTTTGGCGCCTACAGCCGCGCGGTCATCGAGGTCCTGCGCGAAGTCGGGATCGTCTATAGCCGGACTTGCGAGAATGCCGAATGCTGCTTCCCGACCGTCGAACCGCTGGCGTGGCCGACCACGGCGCATCAGTTCGCCACCAACCCGTCAGTGCTCGAGCGCTTTGCGCGGCGTTACGACAATCCCAGGTACACGGGCGTCTTTGCCGTCTGGGGGCACGGGTTCGAATTCCATGACCGGAATGACTGGGAGGCGCTGGAGCGGATCTTCAAGCCGTTGTCAGGGAAGAGCGACATTTGGTACTGTACGAACATCGAACTTTTCGACTACGAAGAGGCGCGACGGCGTATGGTGATTGCCGCCAATCGGGCAACGGCATTCAACCCCAGCGGAATAGCGGTTACGCTCAACGTGGATGGAGCCCCGGTCGACGTGCCGGCGGGCGGCCTTGTCCGGTTGGGCCCAACGGTGGGTGCGTGATGAAGGACGTTAGGTGACTATGAGGCAACATAACCGGTGGCAGACGGCCTGATTCGCTACGATGCGATGCCCGGCGCCGATGAAGTTCGCCTCACGCCCGCGCCGGGTGGCTAGCGTCTGGGACGCGTGCAGAGTGACACGAGGTCATCGACGTGCGCTGTGGCCAGGCATTCCACCGTATCCGCAGCGCCGTAGTAGAGTTTCACCTCGCCCGAATCTTCGAGAATCATGCCGCCCGGGAACAGCACATGGTTGCGGAAGCCGCCGGCGACTTCGTAGGTCGCTTCGGGATACAGGAGGGGCAGCTTGCACATACCTGTCACCTCCCACGGTTTCTTCAGGTCGAGGAGCATGAGGCCGATCCAGTAGCGTTTCTTCCAGGCATCCTCCCAGCCGTTCTTGCCGCGGGACTCGTCGCGGTCGACGGCATGAAACGTGGTCAGCCAGCCCCTGGGCGTTTTGACGGGCGGGGCACCGGGCCCGATTTTGTCGTTGCTGTAGGGCACGTCTTCCACGCCCAACACGAGTTGGGTGTTGCCCCAGTAGCGCAGATCGGGCGAGTCGGAGAACCAGATGTCGAACCGGTCACGACCGCGGCTGTAAACGGGAAACGGACGTTCGAGCCGCAGGTACTTGCCGTCGAGACGTTCCGGGAAGAGGACCATGTTGCGGTTGTCGGGCGCGGACATGCCCATGATCTCGAAGTGTTCAAAATCCTCGGTCACCGCAATGCCGCCGCGCACCCCGTGGCGCGTATCGACAGCGAAACACATGACGCAACGGCCATCGATAACGGTCAGGCGCGGATCATACGCCCGGCTGATTTCGGCATCGCGCAGGTCGAAGCAGGGCTTGGGCTGGACGTCCCAGTGGATGCCGTCCTTGCTGAAGGCCACGCCCAGATTGGTGCCCACGAATTGGCTGATGCCCGGCTCCCGAGCCACATCGTTGCGGAAGACCATGACATATCGGCCCTGGTACTTCGCGACGCCGGCGTTGAAGATCAGGCTCGCCGGGTAGGGGATGTCCTTCGCGCGCAGGACGGGATTCGCGGGATGGCGTTTGATGACAGGGTTCGAGGCGAGGACGGCGGGTGTGTCGTCGGGCATCGTGTTGATCCTTTCTCAGTCATGGGCGCGGACTGCGGAGTGCTGCAAATAACGAGGAAGTGTAGCGGTAGCCGGTGGGACGTCAAGGTTGGCGACGTGTCTTCCGTTCATGGTTGGGCACTTTGTCAGTTGCTTGAGTAACATAAGCCGCTTATGATGTCTCTCAGGTAGGGACATCATGAAGACGTCACCAACAGTAAGCGCTTACCTCGCCAGCATTGGTCGGAAGGGCGGTGCAAGGAGCAGACGGCACCTATCTATCGAGGAGGCCCGCGATATGGTTCGTGTTCGCGAGACGCGCCGGGCCTTCCGGAAGTTCCACGCCCAGTGTTTTTGGTACATGCGGGACGACATGGCAATATCGCTTGCCGATGTACCCGAGATTGTTCGCGGGTTGCGTCAGAACGGGGGACGACAAGGGTTTCTCCTTGCCGCAACGTTATGCCGATAAGCGATATCCAGAACGAGATTTTGAAGCGGATCGCGTCCAACCGGAGTCCGGAAAGTTACCTTGCGGGAGCTACGGTTCTCCATCGCGCCGACGACTCCCCTCGTTTTTCACAGGATCTTGATTTCTTTCATGATATTGAGGACAGCGTGGCCAGTTGCGCGGAGCGGGACGCCAAGACGTTGCAACAGGGCGGTTATGACTTCGCCTGGCTACTGCGTACGCCCACGTTTCACCGGGCGGTTGTGACCGTGGGCGCAAAACAGTTGAAGCTTGAATGGGCGCAGGACAGCGTCTTTCGCTTCTTCCCCGTGCAAAAGGATGAACGCTGCGGGTATCGCCTGCACGATGCGGATGCAGCCGTCAACAAACTCCTGGCCCTGGCTGGCCGGAACGAGATTCGTGATCTCGTGGATGTGCTGCATCTCCATGAAACCTACCTCTCGCTTGGCGCCATGGCCTGGGCCGCCTGTGGGAAGGACCCTGGCTTTACGCCGGAACTCCTGCTGGACCACGCCGGCCGCCATACTGCCTACACCCAGTCTGATCTCGATCGCCTGAGTCTGCGAGTGCCGCTGGACTTCAGGAGTATGAAACAACGGTGGTTTGAGGCTCTTGAGGACGCGCAGAAACTGGTGGCTTCACTGCCGCCTGGGGACATCGGATGCCTGTACCTGGGGCGCGACAAACTTCCCAGATCACCTGATCCATCGGCTGCCGGCTTCCGTGCCATGATTCGCCATGTGGGCAGCGTCCGTGGTGCCTGGCCGACCGTCTCGTCCTATCAGTCCGCGTAGCAATACGAGGCCAGGACCCCTGTCACCCGTTGTACATGATTGGGTTCCGTTGGGATGATTTGGAGCAGGTCGCGCGGCCCAGGATAGGCCTCGACGCACTCGCGTGCATCAAGGCGGCGTCACCTCGACCGATACGCGGAAGAACTGCGGCGTGCTTGGGTCCACTTCGATCGTGCAGGACATGAACTCGCCCGTTCCCTGCAAGGTCCGAATGGGTTCGACAGGCCAGGGCGACGATAGATCGATTGTGCCGTATATCTTGTAGATGCGGTTCACGGCGCTTGGCCAACCGAGGGTGATTGTCCTGCCCGTGTCTGCCTGCGATTCGTTGGGCCCAAAGATCGACGGATTCCTCCGCACCACTGCCGACAGGTTTGTTGTAACAGGTGCCATAGCGAGAGCCCGGACTCGGAAGAAATCCGCGGAATCAGTCGGGTCTGTGTACCCGACAAATTCGGCGAGGTTATTCACTCCATCACGGTCGGGGTCGGCGCTCGGGTCCATTCCGGTTTTGCTCCCCGTGTGACGTGCCTCCCACCAGTTGGGGATACCATCGCCATCCCAGTCGTAGTAGAGACCGCCGGTGTCCAGGACGAATACGTTGCCGTCCCGGGAGATGATCACCACCGTGTCGAAGGAAGTAGGGTCGGACCCGGCGTTGTACTCCTCAAGGTTATTCAACCCGTCGTGGTCCGGATTCCCCGAGGCATCACGGACGAATGGATTCAAGCCGTATTTGAGTTCCCACCAGTCCGGCATGCCGTCGCCGTCACTGTCGAGCGAGTAACCGCCGTTGAATCCACCGGTATCGCTGGTGAACACGAATGACGCCGTGGCGTCGGCACCGCGCCGATCACTCCTTTGGGGATCTGTTCCGGCGTTGTACTCGGCCAGATTGCTCATGCCATCGCCATCGGGATCCTCGAGACTGTCGTTTCGGAAGGGGTTGAGCCCATGACGGATTTCCCAGTCGTCGCGCATGCCATCGCCATCCGAATCGGGCGAGATGCCGATCGTGTCGACAAGAAAGAGTCCCGATATCCACCACACCTCGCCCCAACGGTCGTCAACGTTGGGAATAGTCCCCAGTCGATACTCCGTCAGATTCGAGAGTCCATCGCCGTCCAAGTCCGACGCGGCATCATTGACCAGTCGGTTCAGCCCGTACTTCAACTCCCACCAGTCGGGCATGCCATCTCCGTCAGTGTCCGTGCTGAAGCCGTGAATGCAGGCGCCCGTATCGGCCGTGAACACCGCCCCGGTTGCCTGGCTGAACTCAGGGCGATCGGCCACCTGAGGGTTCGTTCCGGCATTGAACTCTGCCAGATTTGACAAGCCATCTCCATCGGCGTCGTCTGCGGCATCGTTGTGGAACGGATTGAGTCCGTTCGCAGATTCCCAATCGTCCGGCATACCGTCTCCGTCGCTGTCGAGGCGGGGCGTGACTCCCGACAGCACGAAGAACGGCGAATACGCGAAGATCGGGCCATGCGCATCTCGGACGAACGGATCGGTACCCGCATTGTACTCCTGGATGTTCGTGTAACCGTCCGAATCCGGGTCGCCGGCCGCGTCATCCGTGCCGGGGTCAAGGCCGACTCGACTCTCCCATGCGTCCGGCATTCCGTCGTTGTCTGAGTCGGCGATGTGGACAGACACGTCCAGACTGAAGATCGCTGAGACGGCTTCCTCGCCCCAGACAGGCAGGGATAGACACAACAGCAACGTGACTGTTGCTGCCGCTAGTCTGTAGCCGCGACTGGTCATAGCAATAGAGGCATCTCGTATCAGCGTGGTACGGTGTAGAGTTCCATGTCGTCCAGGTAGAGGTAGTACCCGCAGATCCTGAATTTCTTGCCAGAGTTGACGTTTTGCAGTGTCACCGTGAGGTTGATGTTTCGATAGCCTGTGCCTGAGACGGTGAAAGTGGCACACGAATTCCACGATGTGCCGTCGTATTCGTCGAACTCGATATACCCGCTTGAATCGCTTGCGAAGGCGCGCGCCTTGCATGCGACACCAACTAGTTGGCCGGTAGTACTGGGTAATGTCAGATATCCAGTGTTGTAGTTCGGGTATAGGCAAATGCATCCTGCGGAAGAGTTGGCATTCGTAGGGTCGTTGCGCACGCTTATGGATGAAGACCCAACCCAAGTGCCCGATGCGGCTGTATTCGTCCAAGTCCCCGAACTCCTCACTGGCCAATCAGCGCCATCGAAATTCTCGCGTTTCTCGCAGACCGGTTGCGCGTCAACGTAGTCCGTGTTGCGTCTGACTACCCTGAAGCCGTTCAGGTCGCCGTTGTCCGAATCCGTGCTGCTCGTACTTTGTCGATAGTAGCACTTGAGGGCGACAGACGATGAAGAGTCACCCCACGATCCCCCGCGAAAGGCCCTGGCTGCCGATGTGGCGATCAGATTGGGACTGTTTGTGAGCGTCTCCTGTTGTGGGTAAGACTCAGTGGCAATAGGTGTGGAACGGCACCATTCGTCAACATTCCCTATTACATCATACAGTCCATAGGCATTCACCATGTCAGGTCCGAGCGGCACTTGGTTGCCATTGAAATAACCCACAGGCGTCGTGCACTTCGTGCCTCCGTAAGGGTCTCCGCTGGCGTAGTAGTTGGCGTTGCCACCAGCAAGTGTGTCACCCCACGGGTACACGAAATGCTCATCCTGATCGTCATGGTCCGGACCACGGGCGGCCTTCTCCCATTCCGCCTCGGTCGGCAAGTCGTAACCATAGTGCTGTGCAAAGGCCATGGCGCCGTACCAGGACACCCGGACCGGGTGATTGCTGTAGACGCCAACCACTTCGAAGTTGTTCACGTTCCAGCGGATGTCGCATGAGTCGCCAATATCGATGAGTTTCACATCTCCCGGTACACCCGCAAACCTTCCGATGTTTGCTCTGACGGCGATCGTGCCATCTCGATACACCTCCCCGGCGGTCTGGACAGTGTTGAGAAACTCGCAGTACTGGTCGTTGCGGATTTCATACTTGCTGAGCCAATACGACCACGGAATGTTGACGTGGCGCGAGGCTCCGCTGCCTTCATTGCCGCCGTCTTGGCCCATCAGAAAACCGCCCGGCGGGATTTCGTTGCCCCAAGCCAGCCCCGGGAAACCCTTGGCGTCGACGGCAAAGACTTTGACGCGCATCCGGTCGGAATACTCGCCGTCCCAGTCCTTGCCTGCATCCCACACGATTGCCTTGTTTGCGCCCGTCGATATACTGTCGCCGATGTCGCCTGAGAATGTGAAAGCCGGGATGGAGTACTTCGTTCCGGCGTTGTCGGATACTTCAACACGGACTTTGAGTTTGTCCCCATCCGCATCAAACACGTCGTAGTGGATGTCCACGAGTTTGGTGCCACTCCGTTGGGTAGCCACGACGTTCGTCACGACGGGGAGGGCTGCGGTAGCCTGCAGAGTACACAGGATCCCGAATCCGACGACGGACACAAACCGGACAACGCGTTTCCATGTTATTCTTCTCATGGTTGACCTCCTGCTGCTGGCCCTTCACCACCGTTTACGATCTGCGCGGCAACCCGCTTGAGATAGGATGTGCCCCACAACTCACCCGACAGCGTATCTTTGACCTTCGCCGTGATTTCTTTATTCGTGGCCAGTGCTTCGACCAATAGACGGGTTTGGCGTCGGAATGCGACAGGCTGCATGGGCCGCCACTGCCGTCCCGTAGGCGCCAACCACACGTTGGTCGATTGTCTGGGGAAGGTTGACGAAATGGCCAAGACATTGCTGGACGCATTCAGGAAAGCCAGGACGTTGCTCGGTCTTCCCGTTGTTGCGACGGTCACCGATGGCCAAGGTGTGTCGGACCGAGGGATTAACCAGAATTGGCCCGCGTCGGTGGCGTTGGTTGCCGGTGCGCAGGTCCAGTACTCCAGGTTCGTATCGGTGATGGGGAACCTCACGAGCGCGGCGTCATCCGCCAGTTCGGGTGCTTGATAGGGTACGAGTTGGTTGGTCGAGGCCGGGTATAGGGACACCGTGTCGGCACCCGCCACGCTCTCGATCGGCGTCACAGCGTAGGTCTTCCCGTTCATCACGACTGGCAGGGCCCAGCCGATCCCCTTGTCCGTTTCTACTCGCAACAGATTGTCAGGACGCCGCGACTCTTCTGAGGCAAGCGCACGCGCCGCAGCGGCAATCGCCTCTCCCGGGCACCCGCAATTCGGACACATAAGAGCTCGGACGGATACCGGTCGTTGGCAATCCGGGCAGGGGATCAGGTTCACGGCGAAGGTCGCACTGACCCAGCAGATGGTGATCAGGAGCGTAGCGATTGCAATTTGAACGTTGCGCGTGTGATTCATGGTGTCGGTGTCGTCGGGTCCAGAATCGGTGGACATGCCAAACGTCCTGAAGATATCCGAAAAGGGAGGATTCGTCATGGATAAACACCTGATCGTGTGTCGGGGGTTGCCTGACTCCTGGCATGACGCTGTGGGTCTCTGTGCGCAGATCGCCGGGAGAGTCGATGTCTAAGACCTCGGGCTCGGGTGTGGCGACCAGTTTGCCCGGCCAGTCACGGCCGCGGTGGAACGCGGCTCCAGAAGGCTTTCTCTCCCGGAAGGCACGTCGTGCTTGTAATCTAATGCCATTGTTATAGCAAGTAATTAAGTATGACTGCGGCAGGTCTATCGTCGCAGACCGCCGCAGGCACACGACGCCGGCCGGACGGGGGCGGATTACAGCGGAAGGCATGATCAGACACACCCAGTCGACCGCCCAATCACGGCCGCGGTGGCACGCGGCCCTCCAGAAGAAGACTGCCCTTTGGAGGGTCGCGGTCCACCGCGGCCGTGACTGTACAGGCGACACGATCGATCAAGGCCAGAGGCCCCTCCCCTTGCCTCCTTCTGTCTACTGCTCGTCGTCAACATTACGCCATCCAGTTGATCGGCTTCTGGCGTTATCCGCGGCTCGGATTCAGGCCGCGGCGGGGCTGTCAGCCAAGGATGCCCTGCACGTCGCTGCTGCGGAACACGCGAAGGCGGCGTGGTTTGTGACCTGTGATGACGAGATCGTGTCCAAGGCTGGCCGTTTGCCGGTTGCGTTGCTGGTCATCAATCCTGTAGACTATGTGCAGAAGAGATGGTGAGGATATGAGCCCAAGCCAAGTCATGACCGATAACGAACTGCGCCTGAGCGGCATTGAGGTTCTCAACAAGGCCTTGGGTGCAACAGGTGCGTTTCGGTTTCTCACCCTGATCCACCGCGAACCGACCGACTACGTGGATGTCTCCCGGCGCCTCTACGACGGGCAGACGGTGGACGAGATATTCGACCGGGCCAAGGGCCAAACTCCTGCGCCCGGTTGAGGTTCCTGCTCCCCGCTTTTTTGTCTGATTTGCCTTTCTTCCGTGCCCCCTCTTTTCTAGAATCCCACCCATAAGGACTTCGTCCCATGGGTTTCTACGAAACAGCCATCTTCCCGCCGCCGCACTCCCGTACCCTAAACAGAACTGATCGTTGTGGCGACGGTGCGACGGACCTGTTCGGATGAACATTTCAACGGTGGTTGGGGCTGGTGGAACTGTGGGCGGCCGGGGCGGAAGCGAGCGCCCTGACCGATCGCATAATCTACGGGGCGGGAGCGTGAACCGCAGTCGGAAGCAAGGCCGGGATGGTTGTTGCTGGGCGAAATGCACCGCAGCGCATAACTGAAGGTAGACTGAAATCGCTGGACGAACTTACCCCTGCAACCCATGCCCTTCCACCTGACACCCCTCGGACGCACGGCCTTGCGTAGATCAAAAACCGCATACCCCCGTCTCGCCAGGTGCGAATCTGGTTTCCGTTTCTTCGCGCCGGGCGTCGGAAGGTGGATTAGCCGCGATCCCATAGG
>Ga0118677_10012829_pt1 | contig 12208 bp, 5 predicted proteins | sample AliMusrvi5mmetaG_FD_86154 | JGI IMG/M metagenome (GOLD analysis project Ga0118677, IMG submission 86154)
CGGTTAGGCATACCGCCATTCCGCTTGCATGCGGCGCGTTTGCGCATTCAGCCTTCGTTGCAAACGTATCGCGAGGATTTTTTCCAAACACTGGCGGTGTCGATGTGGGCGCAGGGCGGGGAGCTGGTGTATGCGGCGCCGATCCAAGATGAAGCGCTGGCGGATAGTTTGCGTCGGCTCAGTGCCACTTTTGGCGTGGGGGTGACGTCCTTCGGTCTCACCACCGAGATGTTGGATGAACTGCCGCGCCCGGAGAATATTCTTAACGCCCATCCGATCGAGAGTGATGCCATCATGGCCAAGTTCGATATCAACCGTCTGGCGGCTCCCACGTCGCGCCCGCATCTGGATTGGGCCGCCTTAACCACCATGCGCAATGAATCGGGCGAGGCGGAAAAACTCATTCAATGGCTCACCCGTTGCATCGATAGCCGGCGAGCCGAAGCTTTCAAGGACGAGTGAGCTGGGAATTTCATACGGTGGCCTTGGTCGGTGCCGGGGCGGTCGGCTTGTATTACGGGGGGCGCCTGGCGCAGGCTGGCGAGGATGTAAGATTCCTGTTGCGGGCGGATTTTGAGGTGATCGCTCGCGACGGTTTGCGGGTAAGCAGTGTGCATGGGGATTTTAGTTTGCCGCGGGTGGCCGGATACCGCAGCGCGGCGGATATCGGTCCGGTTGATCTGGTCATCGTGGCATGGAAGGCGACCGCGAACGCCCATCTTGTTAGTGTGTTGCCGCCGCTGCTGCATGCCAACACCCAGGTGCTTACCCTGCAAAATGGTCTGGGCAATTGCGAGGCGTTGGCGGCCATTGTTGGGCCGCAGCGGGTGATAGGCGGTTTGTGTTTTGTGTGTATCAACCGGTTGGCCCCTGGCCATGTGATGCACAGTGCCGGCGGGCGGGTATCGCTGGGCGAGTGGCAGACGGATGGGCGGGGCCGTGCGGCGGAGTTGGCGAGGCGCTTCAAGGCGGCCGGTATTTCAGCAGAGGCCGTGGGCAATCTGGAGCAATCCCAGTGGGAGAAACTGGTGTGGAACGTCCCGTTCAATGGGTTGGCGGTGGCAGAGGGTGGGGTGACCACCGACGTGCTGTTAGCTTCTCCTCAGATGGAAGCCGAAATCTGCTTGCTGATGGCCGAGGTGATCGCCGCGGCACGCGCGCAGGGACTCGCGCTCGGCGATGAATTGATAGAATCAAATATCAACCGTACCCGGTCGATGGGCGCGTACCGGCCGTCGAGCATGATTGACTTTCTTGGAGGGCAGGATGTGGAACTGGGGCCTATCTGGGAAGAGCCGTTGCGGCGGGGACAGCAGGCGGGAGTGCCCATGCCGCGATTGGAACATCTGCTGGGACGGATCCGGGCACGCATGGCCGCCAGATCCAGCGGATGAGGCAGGTGCGTTGCCGCCGGGGCTTCGCGATGGCTTTGATCGGTGCCTCAGTCATAGGAACGCGCCGCGAGACGCGGCTCGCACGGCCTGCGGCCGGAGGCGTGCAGCCACGTGGCGCGGTCATCTTGGCCGCAGCGCCCATGCGAGGCGAATGCAACCCGGGCTAGGCACCATCCATTCACACCCCATGGGCTCCCGGGCAAGGATGCCCGGGCCACATGGCACGCACGGCCTGCGGCCGGAGGCGCGCAGCCACGTGGCGCGGTCATCTTGGCCGCAGCGTCCATGCAATGCGAATGCAACCCGGGCTAGGCACCATCCATTCACACCCCATGGGCTCCCGGGCAAGGATGCCCGGTCCACATGGCGCGCACGGCCTGCGGCCGGAGGCACGCAGACACGCGACTTGCAAAGCCTGCGGCCGGAGGCTCGCCGCTATTTGGGTTTGGCTGCGCTGGTTACCCAGGCAGCGAACGACTCGGGAGTGATGCCGTCATTGTAGCCGCCTTGAGCCAGCTTGGTGGCGTCGGCATCGGTGAGAAAATAGGTGGGGAAGCCACTGACGCCGAAGTCGCTCTGGAGTTTTTTCTCCTCTTTGCTATTGGTGCTACCGCCGGGGCCGAACTCCAGCTTGAGTAGCACCAGGTTCTTGGCGGCAAAGGTGGAGAATTCCTTTCTGGAAAATACCGCCGCCTCTAACTTAACACAGTAAGGGCACCACGAGGTGCCGGTGAAGAGCACCAGAATTGGCAGGCCGGTCTTCTTGGCTTCTTCTTGGGCCTTGGCCATCTTCGTCTGCCACTTTGCCTTGCGATCCGCTGCCACTATTGGCGCGGGCGTCGTCGCTTCCGCAGGCTTGCCGGACGCCGTGGCGGTGGCCGCAGACGGTGGGTTTTTCGCGATGTAATTGCGGTCGGCTTCTGAGAGCTTGGCTTGCGGATATATGGTGCTGCTGCCACCGCGCAGACGGAATGTGACGTTTTCGCCGACCACCTTGACGAGTTCGGCATCAATGATTTTGCCATCGGTGTTGGTCCAATTGCGAAATTCGGCACGCAGTGAGGCGGGGCAGAGAAGCAGGCAGGCAGTTAGATAGAGCAGTAGGCGGTTCATGATTGGCGGTTTAGCAGGCGGTTTCTGAAGCGGGGTGGGTGGAGAGCCACGGTGCTTGGCGCGGGTTCGCGGCTGACTTTCCCACCGCCCAGCATACCCGTAGCTGCTGAAATGCCAAGTTAATACTCGAACTTTTTGTTGAACTAGTGACCATGAAAAGCCAAAGATGCTATCGTTAGATCAAATTTATCGTCTTGGGCGTTCGGCGAGCCGTCTTCAAGTCTAGCGTCTTGGGTCTGAGGCGCAGCCTCGAAATGGTTAGGGCTCTAGGGCGATCCAGTCGATGTTAAATGAAGCCGGTAACTCCGAAGCGCGGACGAATGTGAGTTCGTCGTTGGCGGTGGGAAAATACGTGATGGCCGGCTTGCCGTTGGCTTCTGCTAGTGAGACATAGCTGTTTATTTGTTTTGCCACAGTTACGGGAGAACTCCACAACTGGGCATTGGCATCGGTAGCATGAATGAATTTTAAATCGTTCGTGTAGTGAATATAATCATAATTGTAATAGGCGATTGAAGGTTGCCCGTTTACCACTGCTAACGAGATGGAACTACGGCAGTAGGAATCCTCGGTGAGAGAGAGCCGGTATCCCCAGGTAGTTCCGTTCTCATTCGTCGCGCGGATGAAGTTAATGCCGCCAAATCCCACATAGGCGACGGCCGGATTGCCATTCACTATTGCCATCGACAGGGCGTTCATCGTGTCGGAGTCGTAAAGCGTGTTGGTGTTGTCCAGGGTGATCGGGGCGGCCCATGCCGTTCCATTGGCATTGGTCGCACGGATGAAACGGACGTCGGCAGGTCCTGCCAGATAGGCGACCGCCGGATAGCCATTGACGACCGCCATCACGGCGTGCGGCGCGACGTTTCCTGTGGTGTCAAGCGTGATGGGCGCGGCCCACGCACTGCCGCCGACATTTGTGGCACGGATGAATTTGAGCGAGCCGTTAGTCTCGTCGTAATAGGCGATGGCCGGGTTGCCGTTGACCGCCGCGAGCGACGGGTATTTTCCGACATATCCGGTGGCCTCGACAACGACGGGAGCGGACCAGTTGCCGCCGTTTGCATTCGTCGCCATGGTAAATTTGAGATCGCGCAGATCTTCGTCATAGTATGCGATAGCCGGACAGTTATTGACCACAGCGAGCGAGGGATATGTGCCTACCCAGCCTGCATTGTCGAGATTCATGGATTGTTGCCATTCCAAGCCTTTGGGGTCGCTGGCATGAATAAATTTGAGTTTTCCGTTAGTTCCGTCGAAATAGGCGACAGCCGGGAGGCCATCGACTATAGCGAGAGATGAGTACCGGCCGCTTCTTGCATCGCGGTCCAGAGTGATGGGTTCGGTGGGAACCGAGAAGTTGGCGGTAAAGGAATAGTTATCCACTGCACTCACCCACAAGGAGGGTTGCCACTGGGCGTCGGAGTTGGAGTGGGCTGCCAAGGTTACCATCGGCGTGGTCGAAAAGATCGGTGAAAAGTGCTTCGTGAAGGATGCCTGATTGAACCGAAGATCCATCTCCGAGGATGTGATGTTTCCGGATCTCGGTGGCTTCGCCAGTTGGGATGAAGTGATCGCCCCTCCGGCAATCTTGTCTGCGCTGACCGCACCCATCGCGATGTTGCCGCCTTGCACTGCACCTGAAGCGAGTTGATTGGTGCCCACCGCCCCTGCGGCCAACTGGTTGCTGCCGATCGCCCCGGTGACGATGTTGCTGGCCTGAACCGAATTCCATGCCAACTGGGCGTTGCCGACGGCACCGAATGATATGTTGAGCGACTGCACAGCGCCTGGGGCGAGGTTGGCGTTTTGCACGGCGTTAGAGGCCAACTGGGCGTTGCCGATAGCACCATTGGTCACATTTGCGGCAGTTAGCGGGGCGACGCTTCCATCACTGGCCTGCCAGCGCAGGTCTGGAAGCGCGACAAACCTCAGTGCGCGGGCTGTGACATCATAATAACTGATGGCACTGCCGCCATTCACTGCCGCCAGTGCGGTGTAGGCTCCCGTGTTGCTCGCGGAGTCGATACTCGAGGGCGCTGCCCAGATGCTGCCACTGACGTCACTGGCGCGTATGTATTTCAGATCGCCGTTAGACGGATCGAAGTAACTCACGGCGGGATTGCCGTTGATGACCGCCAGTGCCGAATACCATCCGACGATGCCCGTGCTGTCGAGAACCAATGGCCCGCCCCAGGCCGTACCGTTGGCATTGGTGGCGCGGACGAATTTGAGCACATAGGTGGTGGCGTCAGAGTAGCTGATGGCCGGGTAGCCGTTGACAACGGCCAGCGAGGTATTCTGGCCCATGCCTCCCATGGCGGCGATGACAAGCGGAGCACCCCATGTTAGGCCGCTGGGATCATTGGCACGCACATACTTGAGCAGGCCGTTGGTTTGGTCGTAGTAACTGATGGCTGGGTTGCCGTTAACCAAAGCCAGTGACAAGCAGCGGCCCACCAGACCCGCGCTGTCGAGGGAAACCGGTGGTCCCCAAAGCGAGCCGGTGGCATCACTGCCACGCACATACTTGAGGTCACCATTGGTTTGGTCAAAATAGGCGATAGCTGGGTTGCCGTTGACCACGGCTAACGATGAGTATTGGCCCACATCGCCGCTGCTATCAACGGTCTGCGGCTGTCCCCAAGTGGTGCTGTCCATGCCGCTGATGTCAGATGCTCGCACATACTTCAGATCGCCATTGGTGGCGTCATAGTAGCTGATGGCCGGATTGCCGTGAACCACCGCGAGCGACGTATACTGGCCGACGTTGCCTGCGCTGTCGATGGTCACTGGGTTGCCCCAGGTAGTGCCGCCGGGAGTGGTGGCGCGGATATACTTCAAGTTGCCGCCAGCTACATCGTAATAACTGATGGCCGGAGTGCCGTTGACCACTTTCAGGGAGGTATATTGGCCGGCATTACCGCTGCTATCAAGCGTGCTCTGGGTAAACGGGATGCTGGCGGAAAATCCAGATGCGGTGACGCTGCCCAGCATCCAACCCGGAGTAAGCAGGCTCACTGCCGGGGCCGAGGAGAACGGATAGGCGAACGTCCGGTTAAACGTGAGCATGCCGCTGCTGCCGTCAAGCGTCCCGTCGGCCGTCGTACCCACTTCGCAGCCTAGGCGCAGCTTGCCGCCGGTGATGGCGAAGTCCGCCAGTTGCGCAGAGCCCACCGCGCCGCTAGCAATGTTGGATGAGAGCACTGCGGCGTTGGCAAGTTGGTTGGAACCCACCGCACCCGCAGCAATCTTGGACGCAGTGATTGCGCCGTCTGCCACGCTTTGGGCCGTCTGCGCCGCACCCGCCATCATGGCATAACCCACTGCTGCGATGCGTTGGTCGGGTGTTAGTAACTGGAACCCGTGGTTGCCGTCGTCGAACCACACCCGCAACCGCACGTCCTCGTGGCTGAAGACATTGTTAGGAACTATCGTCATGTTCGGTAGCGTGGCATCGCCTAGCAAAACGGAGTACAAGCCCTTGGCGACGCCCAGGGTGACTGACGCCGTCGGCGCCGACCCTCCGCTGCTCGTCCCGTCGTTGCTCCAAAAACTGACGGCCCCGGTGCCATCCACCAGCGCAAACTTGAACTGGCCGCTGCCATCAAAATTCACGCCGCTCACCGCTACGCGGCCTTGGTAGTTGATGAGCTGCGGGACCTGGGCGCGGGCAGGCACAACGGCTAGCAGCAATGCCAGACTGGCAAGTAGTGATTTATTCATGGGGTTTGATCTGATTTTTATTAGTAAGAGGCCGGGCAGTTCGGCCCCCGTCACGGGGCAAACATTTGCGAAATTTGATTGTTAGCAAGGAATAATTTTGGCAAAATGACGATAGGGTAAAATCATAGAGAACTGGGATTGTACATCCGTTCTCGGGAGTTCGAATTTGGTACAATCAGCGTGCCGCTTTGGCGCTTCGGGTGCTGTCGTTGTTTAGGAGTAAAGATCAATGTGGCTGTTCCGTCCGCCATGCTACGTAGGTGTGTCTGCGAAGGTAGAGCGGCAGCATCAGTAGGGCAGCAATGGCGGCGTGCTTAATCATACATGATCGCCGGATCGATCCCGTTCTCTGCGTGTGTCCCGTGGGCTTCGTCGCCTCGGGCGTCGGCGCTGGCATAGGTATCTGTCTCAGGATCAGGTGGCGTGCTGCCGAGATAGAGGTAGGCGCGACGACATGGCGCGGCCCCTTGGATGCCAGCTAGGAGGGATAGCCAGAATCGGACAGATCGTCGTAGTCGTAACTTTTCGCCGCCGCAAGCCCTACCGTGCATATCCAGGTGGCAACCGTGATAGAGTATCTCACAATCTCAGTAGAAAGTGGCTTTTTTGAACATTGAAATCCAAAATGGGGCTATAGATCTGGCAACGAGGCTTGCAAACGGAAAAACTGATGGACTGCAGTCGAAATAGGCGTGGTGGATCTAGCAATGACTGTCTCGACAGTCCCGATGGCGTTGGGTGTGGTTGATACTTCCACTACATCCAGCGGCCCGGAACCATCCAATTCTGTTGATGCCAGAGCCACCAAGGTGGCCCCTCCCGCGAATGCGCTTGTCCTGCGCCGGAACGTCGCGCAAGGATAGTTGTGCTCACCTACCGTAATGACAGAGATACTCGGAGAGCTGCTACGATCCGGATGGGCCGGATCTGTATCCTCCATGAATTCCATCAAGTTGCAAATTCCATCATGATCCGGATCATCCAGGGCTCCTCGGAGCCCCGCATCAGCTATCAGGCGGGATGACCATAGCGGATAGGTCATGGTGCCAGGTACGGCACTAACGTAGAATCTTCCGGTTGTATCATATATGGCAGAATTTGCATTATACTCAACCGGATCGAAATTATCAATTGCCATATTTAACTCCATGCTGCCTCCCGTCAGTGTACGGATCTCCTCATAAAGGAGATCGCCCGGTATCCCACTGACAATTACAACGCCCTCTCCATTAGCCACATCCGAGGTGGTGTCCGTGTTGATATAGATATTTAGCAATTCGCCCTTGAGGGAAATAGTTGTCCCTGAAAAGACAATGCTCGCTTCCGAGTACTTTTCGACCACCACAAGTGGCATCGTCGGCGAACCATAAACACCGAGTAGCCCCTCAGCACCCACGGTAAAGGTGAGGGGACCCGCATTTGGGATCGACTCAAATCCGGTCGAACCGGTGATATTCCCGTACGCCCGGTCAATGCTTAGCCAAGCATACAAGTTTCCATATTTAAGTGAATGATACCAGAACGGGCCTAAGCCGTTGGTGTAACTACGTCCCGTGAATCTAATTTCCGCCGCAGGAAGACTGGTGCTTATGCATCCAATGGCCACTATAAGAATGGATCGTATTTTCGTTTTCATGATGATGTGATGATGATTTGATCAACTACCCTTACAGCAGGGTGATTTTTACCCGATAGAAGCGGCTGGCATCGGTGGCGGCGGGGTCGGTGACGGTGCGGGTGTTGCTGTTGTTCACGATGCTGCCACCGGCGAGCACTTGCCAGGGAGTGGCGGCGCTCAGGTTCGTGCTGCTTAGAACCGTGTAGCTGCGCCCCACCGCTAGTGGTCCGAACACCAGGGATTTTTGTTGCGGAGAGCCAGGCACCTCTTCGATGCGCAAGGAGAAGTGCGACGTGGAGTCGTTGGGCATGGTGCCGACGAGGTATTCAAGCAGGTTGTTCTGGCCGTCGCCATCAGAGTCAGCGGTGGGGGCGGCGAGCGGGTTGTTGGGGCTTTCTCCCTCATTGATAGTTGCGGGGGTGGCGGCCACCGCCACGCCGCAGATCTCATAGAGTTGGGCCGCATACCCTTGCTTGGCGATGGCATCCGGTGAGGTCGCCGTGGATACCCCGGCCACCCCGCCAACACTGCCGCTGGCCGTGTAGTTCGTGCTAGCCGCGTGCAGGCCCCCGGCATCAATGACCTGCGGGCTGGTGCTGTAGTTAGTGCTGGTGCCGACCACGGCGCTGCCAAGGGTCAGGGCGACAATAACGGCAGATTTCGGATGAGATCTCATGTGGCATGCTAGTTAGAGAGTGGGCTTTCTGGTGCCAGTATCATGGCAATGGTTCATTAGAAAAATAAGGATATAATACGCAAATTCGCCAATTGACTACGCGTATCCTGCCATATTCTGCGCATATTTAATCGAAAACTGTGCGTATCCTGCTGTTTCCACTCATGGGATTCTATGTTGCCATGTCGATTTTGTAAGTATATTTTCATACGGTGCCTTAGGAGTCGCACAACCATATCTGCCACATTGTAGCGGAGGTCTGTGACCGTCGCATGCGAAAGAGGTGCGTTGTAGCGGTGATCTGTAACTACGTTTCCCCAGCGGGAAAAGTCGCGTGCAGGAGAAGACCATGAGAAGCGCTTCGGCTTGCTCATGGGCATCGGCGCTCACAGAGCGCCGCTACAAGCACATCCAAGATGCCTTAATCGATAGATATTATTGCGCGGCCACTTAGAGGATCAGACTTGCTCGCACCGTTGTCGAACACGAGTCCCGAAGTATAACTTGGGCTGAGGAGTCACTCTATTCCTGGGAGAGGGGCGGAAGGTCGGCTCACCAGTACGTGCCAATGGCTCTGCTTTATGGATGACGCTTCCACCTGTCCGTGCATGAAACGACAGGCTAGAAGCCTAACCTCCTCCGAAGTTAACAGTATCGGGCAGCACCCAGTGCGCGGCGCAGTTGTCGGCGATACCCTAGCCACGAGCACCCCCAGGCATTGGCCGCAATGGCAGCCACCAGCACGGCCGTCCAACCCAGTGATTTGAGCATGCTGCCGGCGCTTAGCGTAGGCAAGATTGCGATTAGAGCGGCGAGCATGCCGATGCTCAGTCCCCAACAGATAAATTGGGCGACTTCGCTGAGCACTACACGGCGAGTCACGGCAGTGGGTACGCCCAAGGTGTGGAGGATGGCGAATTCATAGCGCCGGGCGTGCAGGTTGCTGGCGGTTAGAAGGCCGAGGCCAGCGCTGCCGACGAGCACCCCGAGCCCGCCCAGCAGATGGAAAATTGCCAGATAGGTATTTTCGACACTGTTGAAGGCGGCGAGTCGCTCCCGGGTGCTGGTCACTGAGGCACCTGCGTCGGCGAGTGCGATCTGCAATTCGGCGCGGCCCGCCGCAGATGCGTTGGAGCTTTCAAACAAAAACAGGCGCGGTCCCTCGGCCGACGGATAGTGAATGAGTAAGCCCGGCTCATCGACCACCAGGCAGCCTTGGAACACAGACCCGTCGAGCGTGCCGGATAGTTCAACAGGAAACTCACAGCCCCATTCGTCTTGATAGATAATTTGCTCGCCCAACTTCTTTTTCAGCACCCATAGCAAGGTCGTCTCATCCACGAAGGCCCGAAGCACCGGCCCCCCGCGCAGGCAATCCCAACTTTTGGCGTAACCGGGAAGCACCTGTTTGATAGGGAATGCGCCGAGTTTTGCTAGAGTGGCCACGTTTGTCGCCAGCAGGCGTGGGCGTGCCACGCTGTTGAGATTGAAGCAACTCGCGTCGTCTCCGGGGCCGATGCGCATCGGCAGCACCCGCCCAAAGTCCGCCCGCACTGCCCCCAGTTCTAACACATCATCCGCTGCTTGGCTGGCGCTGCTTCGGGTAGCCGCGCGGGTTGTTTCGACCCACCACGCAAAGCCGCCCGAGCCGCTGTCGCGCTGTTGCCAAGCGTCGCCGTCGTGTTTGCGGAATGCGGCCACCGCCACCACCAAAAACACCCCGCTGGCCAGGCTGCCCACCACCACCAGGCTGCGGGTGGCACGCCGGGCGCAATTCAACTCCGCCAAGCGCCGCGGCGTTAGTTCGGCAGCGTTCGCCGCTACCACCCTGCGCCGCAACACCCACTGATAGAGCGCCAGTCCGGCTAACATAAACATGCAGCCCGCCAGGAAAAAACCGCCGGCCGCCCCTAACATACCGCTGCCGCTTAGTGCCGCCACGCCGAGCGCCGCATACCCGAGCGCCCACCATGGCCAGCGTCGCGGGCGCACTCGCAGAACTTCTTCGCTGCCCGCTGCCAGGCGGATGCCAGCGCTTTGGCGCGACTGCTGGCGCGTCACCAGCCAGATGACTAGCAGCATCAGGCAAATGAAGCCCGCCATGCCGCCCGCCACCGTGGCGGCCTCGATGTGAAACTGCAGCCAGCGCTGGCCGCCGGTCCCACCCCAGATGGTTTCCAGCAAGCCTAGCAAAAGGCGGGTGTAGCCAACCGCCAGCAGTGCGCCGATGCCACTGCCGGCCACCACTACGCACAGGCCTTCCAGCAGGCGCCAGCGCATTATTTTGTTAGGAGAAATCCCCAGCGCCGCCAGCAGCCCGCTTTCGCGGTTGCGTTGCTCGCTGTGAAAGCGGAACAGCATCGCCGTGAGGGCCACCGCGGCGGCTATCAGAAACAGGCTCATGCCTAACAATAGTCCGGCGAAATCCACCGGCGAGGCCGCCGCCGCGCTGGCCTGCGAGCCGATGTCTTGCAGCGTCAGGCCCGTCACCGCTGGAGTCAGCGTTTCCAACAAGCCGGCCGCGACCTCGTCCCGCGACGCCACGGCTGTGGGCAGGCGCAGGGCGGTGAATTCGCCCCAGCGGTTGCCAAACAGCTCGCGGCCTTGTTGCAAGGACAAGAACAATTTGGGCGTGCCGCGGTGTGCGTTCCAATACGCCTCATCCTTGTCGCGGATGCGCTTGAGGTCGATGGGCACCCCGGCGTCCCAATCCGCAGTCTTTTCGGCGCTGGCCACCCCGGGAAAATCCGGCATCCAGCGCGGGTCCGCCGCCAAGCCAGTTAGAGGAACCACCGCAGTGAGCGTCAGCCGGGTGCTGCGCTCCACCAAGCGGTTAGCGCCATCCAGCGCGTAGTAGGCGAGGCTCAATTCGTCACCCGGTTTGGCCGCGAGGTCGTCGGCCGCCCAAGCGTTTAGCACCACTCCATTTTTAGGATCGTCAGGCAAGAATGGTGCAGCTGAGGCGTCCACGGCGGTGACCATTGAATAGGGGATGGACTTGCCGTTAGTGGCGATGGAGTTAGCCATGTAGGTGACGACCGGTTGGGCGGCGGGGAAGTGTTGTTGGATGGCCTCGGCCACCTTGCGGTCAAAAAAGATCCGCGAGCTGCGAATCTCCACTGAGTTGGCCAGCGGCACCTCTTCCACTGTTAGGCCGTAATCCGCCAGCGTGCAACTGTGGGTGATTTTATCTAACAACTGGGCATGGCTTTGCCCCTGATGGGCCTTCAGCAGCAACAGGTTTGCCTTGCCGGCCAGCCCGAGTGCTTGCTGCAGGCGCTCGATCGGCACGAACACGGTGGCTTGCGGCATCTGCGTCGTCTCCAGGCTGAAGCGCCCGAATTGCGCCTCGTCACAGACCCAATCGACATTCCCGCTCAGCGCGATGACCTCGGCGGCTTTGCCCGCCAGCGGCGCATCCCGGGCGATCATGCCGGGCTTGTCGAAGCGCAGCACGAGGGTTTGGTTAGAAATTAGATTTCCGTTAGTTAACAAATCCAAACGGCGGGCCAGGTGCTCATTGACGAAAAAATTACGCTCTTGCGGGGCATCAACGCCATCGGCGAACTCCTCGTGCAGTGTCCCGCGCGGCCCCAAATGCCAAAACCGCCCGTCCACACCTACCACCTGCACGTTGCCCAGCGCCCGGCCGCTGCGCTGGGCGGTGACGCTCGCTTTCAT
>Ga0118677_10012830_pt1 | contig 12208 bp, 14 predicted proteins | sample AliMusrvi5mmetaG_FD_86154 | JGI IMG/M metagenome (GOLD analysis project Ga0118677, IMG submission 86154)
TATGAGAAGCCAGTGGCTATTCCTGAGTTAGCTTATAGCGATCAAACACTATACCGAGAAAAGTATTCAGCATTTAAGCCAATGATAGATCATTTTGGAACTGTTTTAAAATTGCCTATTGGATTGACGTATAAATGATTGTAGTGTACTTTGACACTGAGTTTAATATACCAGATCCACTTATAGCTAACATGACTGAACTTTTTAAGCGTAATGAAGAGATGAAAGCGGACATGGAGGTGTTACGGGAGATGGTATACCATATACTCCAACTGGCAGAATTAGACCCAAGAATTCTTAATAGGCAAGACAGGTACGATGAGTTTGTAAATGCATTAGCAATAAAAGAAGCGCTTCAAGCAAACAATTTATTATTTAATGCTTGACATGCTGGAATAAAGCGAGGAAAATAGTTTTCAGGGTCAGACGAGCAGACACCCATTGAAGTTCTGCTCTACCGTTAAAAGGAAGTAAACCATCATGGCAACAACTGAAAGTGAAAATATAAAAATCGCAACAAGTGTCTCGACGATAGTAAAACCATCATTGGTTTTTATTTCCTTATTTCTTTTTCGCTAACTTTTCTTCCTCCCAATTGTTAAAATATGAACTTTAGTCTGGGTTAGACTAATTATTTGCAAATAATATATATATTTGAACAAACTATTTGATACTTAAATGGACTACATTAAGAAAAAACTACTGGAAAAAGGGGAAAAAGAGCGCGCTGTGGTTAAGCGGTTAATCAGTGAATTCGGCGATGTTGTGGTGGAAAATGTGAATATCGATCAGATTCTTACGGGAATGAAAGGGATGACCAGCCTGTTAACGGTTACATCAAAACTTGACCCTGAGAATGGAATCCGGTATCGCGGATATTCCATTCAGGAGCTTCAGCAATTATTGCCTAAAATTAATCCTGAAGGCGAACCTTTGCCGGAAGGTCTTTTTTATCTGATGTTACTTGGTGAGTTGCCAACCTTTGAAGATGCAGAATTTTTAAGTAAAGAGTGGTATAATCGTAGTCATGTTCCATATCATGTCATAAAAGTAATTGAAGCAATGCCTACTACGGCAAAGCCAATGACCCAGTTTAGTACCGGGATTATTTCTATGGCAACCGATTCGATTTTTCAAAAGGCACACCGTGCCGGTCTAAATAAAAACGACTATTGGGATACGACTTATGAAGACGTTATGAATTTGATTGCACGTCTTCCTGTGATCGCAGCCTATATTTATCGGCGCAGTTTCAAAGATGGGAGTTTTATTGAACCTGATCGTAATCTCGATTGGGCTGCTAATTTTGCCCATATGATGGGGTATGACGATGAGGAGATTTATCGCCTGTTCCGGATGTATATGTGTATTCATGCCGATCACGAGGGGGGAAATGTCTCTGCACACGCAACCCATCTTGTGGGTTCCGCATTAAGTAACCCTTACTATTCATATGCTGCGGGCATGCTTGGCCTTGCCGGACCATTGCACGGATATGCCAATCAGGAGGTGATGTTCTGGATTCATGACATGCTTAAAGTTATCGGGAATGACAATGATGATAAAACTATTCGTGAAAAGATTGAAGCATATGTTCGTAAAACAATATCTGAAGGAAAAGTAATTCCAGGTTATGGCCATGCCGTATTGAGGGTGACTGATCCTCGATTCACTGCACAACAGATTTTCGCCGAAAAATATGTAACTGACGACTCTTTGATAAATATTGTCAATATGCTTTATGAGATTGTTCCGCCGATCTTAAAATCTCTTGGCAAGGTAAAAAATCCATGGCCAAATGTAGATGCATTCTCCGGCGCACTTCTGCAACATTACGGCATTGATGAATATTTCTTCTACACTGTGATGTTTGGCGTTAGCCGGGCTTTGGGAGTTTTAGCTCAATTAGTCTGGGACAGAATGTACAATCTTCCACTCGAAAGACCTTCTTCCGAGACCCTTGAGTGGTTCAAAGATAAGGCAGGCATTTAATAACTTCTTTCTGTTTTTATAATTTTAGGGGCCTATGCAGCCCCTATTTTTTTGCTTTGTTTTTTATCATCGCGGCTAATTTATTGAAAAACATTTGTCCGAATTTCAACAGAATTATCTGGGGAATGTGTAATTTTAGCTGTTATTTTCCCATTGTAGGATATTGATCTTTATAATCTTTAGTCACTTTAATTAATTGCGCAATGAAAAGCATTAAAGGATCCAAAACTGAGCAAAATCTGCTCAAATCATTTGCCGGAGAATCTCAGGCCAGGATGAGATATGATTATTTTGCAAAACAGGCTAAAAAAGAGGGTCTGGAACAAATCGCAGCTATTTTTGATGAAACAGCTTTAAATGAACGGGAACATGCCAAGCGATTTTTTAAATTTCTGGAAGGAGGTCCGGTTGAGATCACGGCCACTTATCCCGCAGGTGTCATTAGTACTACCCTGGATAATCTTAAGGACGCAGCGGAAGGTGAAAACGAGGAGTGGACTTCGTTATATCCTGAATTTGCCAAAATTGCTGAAGAAGAGGGTTATTTCGAGGTTGCAGCTGCTTTTAAGCTCATTTCTAAAGTTGAAAAAGCCCATGAGGAACGTTATAACACCCTTTATTCCAATCTTAATGATGGTAAAGTCTTTGAACGCGCAGGAAAGGTGGTCTGGAAATGCCGGAATTGCGGCTACCTGCACGAGGGGACTAAACCCCCGCTGAATTGTCCCGCTTGTCTTCACCCTCAGTCTTACTTCGAAATTAAAGAGTCGAATTATTGAGGGATAATTCCCGGCCCCCTACATATTCCATCTTATTCACTTTCCCGAAACAGACACTTCATCATTGAGATTCCTTCCCTGATGACGTGTCTGTTTTTTACCCATTTCAGTTGGAACCCTGTTGTTATGTTATCCCCTGGTCGATTTTTAATCAGCCTTATATTTGTTTAGACTAATTCTATTTATCAAATTATTGATTATTTGGTTCTAATATTCGTATAATGCTGATAATCAATTAAAAGCATTGCAGTTTGATTTTAATTAATTACATTTGCAGCACTAATTAAAATTATAACGGATGAGAAAGCTAATTGTTTTAACAGGGATTTTATTGTATTGTAGCTTGTCATTTGCTGGGGGATTACTCACGAATGGCAACCAAAGTTCTCAGTATATCAGGATGTTATCACGTAGTGCTTCGACAGATGTGGATGCAGTTTACTTTAATCCTGCAGGCTTAATGATGATGGAAAATGGCTTTTATTTTGCACTTCAAAATCAAAGCCTGTTCCAGTACAAAACGGTAGAAAGCTCCTTCCCGCTATTAAATAACGGGAAATATGACGGACTACTTTCTGCACCTGTTTTTCCAACTGCCTACGCAGTCTATAAAAATGATCGTTTTGCTTTCTCATTAGGGTTTGGACCCAATAGTGGTGGAGGAAGTGCTACTTTCAACAGGGGTTTACCTTCCTTTGAGACACCTATCTCGACCCTGGTTCCTGGTTTGGCCAGTTTGGGCGCCTTAGGAATGAATGTTAAAAATTATAGTGCAGACCTTTATTTTAATGGAAAATCAGTTTATTGGGGTATCCAGGGGGGGGCTTCTTTTAAGGTGAATTCTGTTTTTTCAGTATATGTCGGAGCCCGATATGTACCGGCAGCCAATAAGTATAATGGCTATATTAAAAATATTCAATTGAATGTAAATGGACAATATGGCAATGCGGCTACTTTCCTTACTGGTACTGCAGCACCGGTTGTCACGGGGCTTGCAAATCAGGCTTCCGGAGCGGCATCTGAAGTTCAGCCTCTGATCGCAAACGGTGCAGGAAGCTACACCATCGCTCAAGTTGAAGGAGCCGGGTATATAACTGCTGGTATTGCTGCTCAACTACAGCAAGGATTGGCCCAACTTGGATTATCACAGGCTCAGATAAGTCAAATGAATATTGCTCAGATCCAGGGAGCTTTTAATGCAGGTGCCGCTACTCTTAATGGTCAGGCAGCCACGCTTATTGGAACTGCAGCTCAACTTGCAGATAAGAACGTAGATGTCACACAAACAGGTGCCGGATTCACCCCTATTCTGGGTGTTAATATCTCTCCGGCTAAAGGGCTAAATATTGGTATTAAATATGAATTCATGACCAAATTAACCCTGTCCAACAGTACCAAGGTAGATGGAACTGGTTTATTTCCGGATAAGGGAAAAACTGGAAGTGATCTTCCTTCAATACTTTCGATTGGAGCAGATTATAAAATTGCACCTTCATTTAATCTTTCAGCGTCATTTAATTCATACCATGATAAAGGAGTAGATTGGGGATACAACATCTATGGAGAAAAGCGTACAATAGACCACGATACATGGGAAGCAGCAATTGGTGGCCAATATCAGCTAACAAAGAAATTCGCAGTAAGTGCCGGCTATTTACTGACAGTAATGGGGGTTTCCCCACAATTCCAGAGTGATTTCAGTTTTATCAACAATGGCGCAAATACTTATGCATGCGGTATTCAATGGAAGCCGACCTCGAGAATTACAGTTGATGCAGGAGGGCTTTATTCCTCCTATACAACAGATAAAAAGAGCTTGACCGATAATACGACGCAGATTACTTACCTGGAATCCTACAAGAAGCACAACATTGGTTTTACCGTAGGTCTGGCTTATCATATTGGAAAGATGTAATTCTCCCGCAGTATTGGGTTGTTGATAACATTAACCTGTATTGATTATAACAAAAAAGAGCGCTGCGATTATCGTCAGCGCTCTTTTTATAGCAGGTATTTACCGATTGGGCTATATGATCATCAATCCTGCCCGGTATTGTGAACCACAAACGAATGTGTAACCGGCATTGCCTTGCGATAAACGGCCGAAACACCGCAATAGCGCTCATGGGAAAGATTGATCGCCTTTTCAAGCTTATCCTCCGGCAAATTTTCACCCCAGAACTCATAGATAATATGCATACTTGTGTAATGAACGGGCTGTTCCTCCGACTGCTCTCCCTCTACTCTGACATCAAAGTGTTCCAGCCCAACTCTCATTTTAGTGAGAATCGAAACAACATCCATTGCAGTGCACCCTGCAAGGGCCACCAGCATTAACGGTTTTGGTCTGGGTCCCAGGTCGCGCCCACCAAATTGCTCAGCGGCATCCAACATGATTTTGTGACCGTTTACCTCAGCCTCAAAGGCCATCCCGTCTTGCCAGGATATGCTAATTTCTTGTTTCATTGGTATTTAATAGTTTAATTGATTTTATTTTAAGTTCAGATCCTGATAATATTTAGTCGTGTAATGAAAATGCTGCCGGCTATTGGCAACTGGCAGCTGGAAGCTTGCGACATGCTGACGATTGGCTGCTGGCAGTTGGTGACTTGAAACTCGCTAATACCTCTGAGTATAATTTGTTTTATCCTGAAGGTAATATTTTGCCAATGAAAGTTATTTAAAGCAGTTGACATTAGCCAACTGCCAGCCGCTTATTAGAATTTGACCGGACGTTGTGTAAAGTCTGTCTTTTTAATAAACAATCTTTCATCGATTAGCCAGCCAGCCGCCAGCTGCTAACTGCCAGCCGCTACCTTTTATAAGAAACACTCTTAATTTATTGAAACCTTCAAAACATCATTTATCGCACTTTTAAACGTCTCTTTTGGCAATGCTCCCAGGGCCATTTGAGGTTGTCCTTCGGAAGGGATAAAAAGGAACGAAGGAATGCTCTGAATTCCGAACATTCCTGCCAACTCCTGTTGCTCTTCTGTATTCACTTTATAAATAGTCAGTTTATCACCATATTCTGTTTGCAACTCCTCCAGAAGAGGTGCCACCATTTTGCACGGGCCGCACCAGTTCGCATAAAAATCAATAATTACCGGGACCGTCCCTTCAAATTTCCACTCTTTGTTTAATTCAAAATTAAAAACTTTCTCCTTAAAACTCTCTTTTGTTAAATGTTCAAGTGCCATGATATGTTGTATTAAATTATGAAATCAAATAATATGCTAATAGCAATAATTGTGATGCAAAAATATTAAATAATATTGAAATAAAAAATCAATGCTGAAAAAATATGCTATTAGCAAAAAATGTGTTTGGAAATAGTTGTCATCTTTATAGCTTTGTAAAAAGTATTTTTATAATATGGAAACATCTTCGGGAATAATGAGCATGATTTACGAATTAAAAAAGAAATGCACCCAATCTGACCAGCGATTGATGCGGGATCTTAAGATCTCGCAGTCGGAGTTGCTTTTCTTTTCAGCTCTTGACAATTGCCAGGGAATAAGCAGTCCTGAATTGGCTAAAAATATGGGTCTTTCGCTCTCCAGGATCAGCCGCATCGTCGATAAATTAGTCGTAAATGGATATCTGGACAGAAATGCTGACACAACCGACCGAAGGGCTATCAAACTATGTCTTACCACAAAAGGGAAGGCCATTCGGAACAAGATTGACAGATCAAGAAATGATTGTGAAGAAAAATTGCTTGAAATTATTCCTTCCTCAGATATCCAACGGTTTGAACAGCTATTTTCCGAAATTGTCTTGAAAATGTAATTTCCGGGATTTAATTAGATCGAATCTAAATTGTAAGTGCACAACCTGTATTGCCGGATTTCTTAAATTTGCAGTTCTAGCCCCCCGGGAAGTTGAACGTTAATTTTAATGGTCAGGATATGATATGGAATGAGAAAATTGAATGCGCCAGCCGTGAGGAAATGCGGATCATTCAATCTGAAAGATTATGTGAAACGGTTAAACGCATTTATCACAATGTCCCCTACTACCGCAAAAAAATGCAGGAGGTCGGGCTTACACCAGACGATATAAAGGATGTTGATGACCTTCAGAAGCTCCCCTTTACCACTAAAATCGATTTGAGGGATAACTATCCATTTGGCCTGTTTACGGTGCCGATGAGCGAAATTGTGCGATTGCATGCTTCCTCAGGGACTACCGGCAAACCTACTGTTGTGGGATATACCCGCAAGGATATTCAGATGTGGGCAGAGGTTGTGACCCGGTCACTTTGCATGGCCGGCGTACATCGTAATGATATTGTGCAGATTGCTTATGGTTATGGATTATTTACCGGAGGACTTGGATTGCACTATGGAACTGAAAATCTCGGAGCTTCTGTTATTCCGATTTCCGGTGGAAACACTTCTAAACAGATTCAGCTGATGGAGGATTTTGGCAGTTCAGTACTTTGTTGTACCCCCTCTTATGCCCTAAACATTGCAGAGGTGATCAAAGAGATGAAGGTCGATATTAATAAATTGAAACTGAGAGTTGGAATATTTGGTGCAGAGCCCTGGTCAGAAGCAATGCGTAAGGAAATTGAAACAAAACTAAAAATTAAAGCCATTGATATTTATGGACTTAGCGAGATAGTTGGCCCTGGGGTTTCTTGTGAGTGTGAAGAACAGACCGGAATGCATATTAACGAAGATCATTTTCTGCCTGAGGTAATCAATCCGGAAACTCTTGAACCTGTTGCTGAGGGTGAGATCGGAGAACTCGTTTTCTCCACCATAACCAAAGAGGGGCTTCCTTTGATCAGATATCGCACCCGTGACCTTACAAGACTTCATTATGACCAGTGTGCCTGTGGCCGAACCCTTGTTCGGATGGAGAAATGCAAGGGGAGGAGTGACGATATGTTGATAATCAGAGGTGTGAATGTATTCCCCTCACAGGTTGAAACTGTTTTGCTGAGTGTGAGCGAAGTTGAGCCGCACTACCTGATTGTTATCGATCGGGAGGGTTCACTCGATACCATGTCGCTGATGGTAGAGATCCAGGAACAATTCTTTTCCGATGAGATCAGGAAGCTGCAGGAACTACGACTCAGGATTACCCGCAAACTCGAGAGTGTACTGGGCATTTCGGTCAATGTTAAACTTGTGGAACCAAAGACAATCGAGCGCACTGCCGGCAAGGCAATCCGGGTAATCGATAACCGGAAGATTTAGAAACAGAAGAAGGATCGTCTTTTATTAGAAAGTAAACCAATACTTTTGACTTATACTGAAGTTCTTTAAATGGTTATATTTTGTAATATTTGTATTTAATCAGACAATTTCTATTTGTAAAGATTGTGCCATCGGCACTTAATATGGGAAGAATGATAATTGGTTTAAGATATTTCCTGCCGTCCGGTACGAAATAGAATTCTTCAGGGCTAATGCTACCCATATCTAATCCCTAACGGGATCTAATGAATTTATTAAACATTTTATCCGTACAGGCATAATTGAGATAAGAACCTAAAAAATTCAACCCTATGTTAATAAAGCAGTTATCAATTTTTTTGGAAAATAAGTCGGGTCGATTGAACGAAGTATCCCAAATTCTTGGAGATTCGGGAATCAACATGCTTGCATTCTCCGTTGCAGATACCTCTGAATTTGGCATTTTGAGATTGATCGTCTCAGATCCTGAACTCGCTTGCAAGGTCCTACGCGAAAATCAGTTTTCAGTGAGCCTGACCGATGTAGTTTGTATGAACTGTCCAAACGAGCCTGGGGCTTTAGCCAAAGCACTTCAGATTTTGTCGGATAATCAAATTACAATCGCCTATTTGTATGCTTTTTCGACTGGCGATTCGGCTAATGTTGTCCTTAAACCGGATCAACTCGAAGAGTGTATTAAGGTTTTGCAAGAGCATAAAATGGAGCTGATTGAAGCCAGTACGTTATATAGAATCTGAATTTACCCATTGAAAAATAATGACAAAACAAATTTATCAACTGCAAATAGTGCTTAATGACACAAATCCAATAATATGGAGAAGATTATTAGTGTATTCTGATATAACGCTAGTTGACTTTCACCGAATAATTCAGACAGTTATGGGATGGACTAATTCTCATCTGCACCTTTTTAATGACGGTGTTAACATCTATTCTCCTGAAGAATTTGAGGTTGAAGATACCCTGGATTCACGGAAAGTAAAATTGAAGAAAATATTTAAAAAAGTAGAATCCAAAGTATTATATGAGTATGATTTTGGTGATAACTGGGAGCACGAAATAATATTAGAAGACATCATAATAGAAGATGAAAATGGATACATTCCGGCATGTCTGGATGGGGAAGGAAATTGTCCACCTGAGGATTGTGGCGGAACATGGGGATACATTGATTTATTAAAGACAATTTCCAACCGTAAGCATGAGGAATATAAGTCTACGATGAAATGGCTGGGAGGGAAATTTGATCCTCGCTTTTTTGACAAAGAACAGGTTAATCAACAATTGAAACAAAGGGATTATGGTTGTATCTGGATTGAGTAATTGTTCTCTTCACATTGGGGGAGTGTAATCGGGAGTGTAATCTGAACTCTGTCTGATTGTTTTTACTTTGGTAGCTCAAATCTACAAATTTTCTCTTTTCTCAATCCTTAAATGCTTTTCAGATAGATTCTGGGTTTTGTCAAGGGCGGCGGAGGAACGGAGCCGTTTATATACCCTTGACGGAAGACGGAATCTGTCTACCTTTGCGTTTTAGGTTGATAAATGAGATTGCAGACGATAGCTGGTGGCTTATAATTCTGTTTTCATCCTGTCCCCAAATTTAATACATAATTGCTGAACCGTCAACCCCCAATTTTGAACAGGCTGGGTCCATTTTTTTGAGATATTTTCAACGGACAGATAAATCAGTTTCATTAGTGCCATATCATTAGGGAATGCCCCCTTTGTTTTGGTCACTTTTCGAACCTGACGATGGAAACCTTCCACTGCATTAGTGGTATAAATCAGCTTTCGGACATATTCATCATATTGAAAATAAGTCGATAACTTATCCCAGTTGTTATTCCAGGATCGGATGACCACAGGATATTTTTTACCCCAAATTTCTTCCAACTTTAGTAAAGCGTCCTCTGCCTGACTTTTATTCGCAGCCTGATAAACCATCTTCAGGTCTTTCATAAAGGCTTTTTGATCTTTTGAGGCAACATATTTCAATGAGTTTCGGATCTGATGGATGACACAACTTTGAACCTCTGCCTGAGGGAAAACACTTAAAATAGCTTCGGAGAATCCTGTCAGATTATCCGTGCAGGCAATCAAAATGTCTTTGACTCCACGGCTTTTGATATCGGTCAGCACTGAGAGCCAGAAATTAGCACCTTCACTCTCAGAGATATACATACCAATCAAATCCTTACGCCCTTCTACATTCAAGGCCAGGATGTTGTAAACAGCTCTGGAAACAACCTTCCCTCCGTCACGAACTTTGTAGTGCATCGCATCAAGCCAGACAATGGGATAGACAACTTCAAGCGGACGGTTCTGCCACTCCTTTACTAAAGGAATAACACGATCAGTAATCTCGGACAGAGTATCATGAGATATCTCTACATCGTACATCTCCTTGATATGTTGCGATATATCCCGAAAACTCATGCCAAGACCATATAAGCCTATAATTTTGGGGGCCAGATTATCGGCAAGGACAGTTTCTCTCTTCTTAACGATCTGCGGTTCAAAATTACTCTGCCTGTCCTGAGGAGTGGAAATAGTGACCATGCCATCGATGGTCTTTAATGTTTTGGTTCCCTTGCCATTGCGCTTATTGCCCTGGCTGCGTTCGTGTTCATCCAGATGAGCTGCCATTTCTCCATCAAGGGCACTCTCTAAAAATTGTTTGAGTAAAGGGGCAAAAACGCCATCTTTGCCCGTTAAAGATTGACCGCTCATCAGCTGCTGAAGAGCTTTGTCTCGCATCGACTTAAATTCTTCTGATTCCATAACTCTTGTTGTCTAAAGTTCAATAATAATAAAATTTTGCTTTAGACAGAGTTCATTTTACAGTCTCCGCATTGGTAAAAAATCGTACCCGCTTGTTTTATATGTTCAATAAAATCCTGATTAGTCAAGGTGTGAAAGTCCACAAGATCTACTTTGTAAGGGAGTGAGCTCTCCTCGAAATCACTTTTTAGTTAAGCAAGGTTTGACTGCCTGTTCCCTTATTCATGATGGCCAAATCAATATCGCTGCCCGGTTTATTGGTCCCTTTGGCACGGCTTCCAAAAATATGCACGAGCAAAACCTCTGGATATTTATAAAGAATATCATGCAAGGTTTGCATATCCCTTTCGGTGAGGCCATATTTATTTATTAGATTATTCATCTAAAAGATCCTGCTGTCCATGACCACCTTCGTCGATAAAGAACTGATAAAGCATTAGCAATGCCGGATAAATTTCATTTCGTAATACCTCCTCCGAAACTTCAAATTTGGTGCCGCTGTAATCGTGCGATAATTCATTGCGAATATCCAACCCGTCAATTAATGCCTGACCAAAATGAATAAGTCCTGACTGCTGGGCCTCCCTAATCGTATCTTTAGGAGAAGGTTTAAAAACAAATCCTTTTTCTTCGAGATAATCTTTTAGAACCTTCCATGAAAGATCTACCGTAAACTCAAAACGCTGGATTAGTCCATTACGTTCCAGTTCATTTAAATCATTCTGTTCCATCGCTTCCTTGAGCCTTAAAAAAGCCAATTCATAATTCTGAAAGCGTTGTTTTCAGCGGTTGTCTTTATATTCCATTTGTATTCTTATTTCCCGAAAACTGTGCATTGTTGTTATTTGCCGATTACACTCAGTCTGTTTCTATGTCGTTTTTCACTCAGGATATTGTTGAAATCGGGTAATCTGTTTATAAAGATTGTAGGACACTATTCAAATCTTGTCTTCCAACAATTGCCATTATCTCAACTACTCCATTGTTTAGTCTGTAAAATATACTATCAGACCCGCAAACACAACGTCTATATCCTGTTTTTATATAATCGACAGATTCAAATGAAAAGGGTCGTTGGGCTATAATGTCAAAATACTCAAAAAATGAATCAAAGTATTTATCAGCTTGAGTTACACCAAACTTTTCGATGCCGTAATGATGAATCCGTATCAAATCGTCCTTAGCTTCATTACTTAATCTATATCTGACCATTAAATAATGACTTTGATTGATTTAAAATTAGTTCTTTATTATCCTCAGTAAATCCACTATTTTCAGATTTATCTAATTTAGCTCTAATAAAATCAACTTGAACTTGCTGCTTTCTAGCCTGTCTGATCAAATCATTAATTAGTTCACTTTTACTGGTGTATTCTTCATTATTCACTTGTGCTTTTAACCATTCTTCATTTGGTTTTGTGAACGAAATACTTTGTCTTGCCA
>Ga0118677_10012831_pt1 | contig 12207 bp, 14 predicted proteins | sample AliMusrvi5mmetaG_FD_86154 | JGI IMG/M metagenome (GOLD analysis project Ga0118677, IMG submission 86154)
TCGAACCCACGATATCAAAGTGAATCGCCTCATTCCTCAGAAGCATCGCCGCCTCGATTAGGTATTGGATGCCTTTGCGCAAGATTACCTGGCCGAGGAACAAAACGCGAAGAGGGCGTTTTGGGGAGAAGAAGGAAACTTGAGACCTGAAACTTGAATTAAATTCCTCGGCACTCGATTGACGCCACAACCCCCCGGTTGCTGTGCCGCCCTTAACAGGGCTGCCTTCGGCAGTCTTCCGCGCCACTTCCCAGCGGCTTGGTTCTCGACTCTCGATTGACGCCACTTCCCTCCCGGAAGCCGTGCCGCCTTTCCAGGGCTACGATTCCATCGTAGTCTTCCGCACCTGTTCCCACGGGCTTGGTTCAGTAAGTCCTTCAGCTTTTCAGACGTCTGCAGGTCTCTTGGAGCAGCGGTGCATAAACCTCGGCGGCTTCCCACAAAACGCTGAGATCCACTGCAAAATATGAATGGGCCAGAACATCCCTGAATCCGGCAAACTGCCGCCATGGTATTCCCGACTCCCGCAGGGTTATCTCTTCCGGAAGATGCTTCACTGCCTCGCCTATGATTTCAAACTGCCGGATAACGGCATCTTGCGTTTTGTAATCTTCTTCAAAACGGGCAAGATCATACCCTGCTATGTAATCAGCAACCCTATTACATGCCTCGAGGATATCCTCGATCCTTAACTCGAAGTCACGAGACATCGACAAGATCATTCTGAATGGCATTGAGGAACGATTTCTTGCAGGCACTAAGCGACAGAAGATCGACCTTGGCATTCAACGCATCCTCCAATCGGCATTTCAGACCCATGAATGATCCGAAACCGGGCTTCGACTCAAAATCGACGAGGAAATCCCAATCACTCTTAGATGACCCGTCTTTTCTGGCACGCGATCCGAAGACCCAAGCCCGCTTCACATGAAACTGAGGCCAGAAAGCCTTCACTGCCTCAAGCCGGGGATCAACTTCGGAAAGATGACTCATTCGAATCTTTTAAAGCCGAATACCGGATATTGCAACAACTGCCCACATGCGCCCCGATTAATGCTCGTTCCTGGCTGAAGGTTAAAACCTAGGACTGAAAACGAGAAAGTCTAGCGATGGCAAGCCGAGGCATCATGGGATCTTCCTATCAGACACATCTCCAGTTTCTGAAGATTCTCTGCCAGCCTCCCAAGGCTGAACTTCTCCACCTTGGGCCCTGTCGCCGCACTCATCGACCGCAGCTTTTCCGGATCCTGGATGAGCAACTGGAATGCTTCCGCCAGAGCCTTCGGATCACTAGCAGGAACGATCAACCCGTCGACTCCTTCGGTCACCACCTCCCCGCAGTTCGGCGTAGCGATCACTGGCAGACCATAAGCCATCGCCTCGAGTTGGGTCAGGGCAAATCCATCGGAAAGTGTCGGCAGAACGAACAGATCGGATTCTCTGTAAAACTCCTTGGTCCTGTCCCGGCTGACCGGGCCGTGGAAAGTCATGTTCGACGGAGCCGAGGCGACAGCCTCCTCAGAGATCCCAATCGAACCCACGATATCAAAGTGAATCGCCTCATTCCTCAGAAGCATCGCCGCCTCGATTAGGTATTGGATGCCTTTGCGCAAGATTACCTGGCCGAGGAACAAAACGCGAAGAGGGCGTTTGGGGGAAAAGGAGGAAACTTGAGACCTGAAACTTGAAATGAAGCCCTCGTCTTTCGTCCCTCGTCCCTCTACTGGCGGCACTTCATAGGCCAAAGGCACAATCACGATCTTATCAGCAGGGACCCCTTGACGCTTCAACGCCTGCATCGTCCATTCGGAATTCACCATGACGAGATCGGCGGCAGACCACTCCGCTTCACGGCGCTCGATATAGGACTCAGGAACTTCCGTAGAATGCCTGGCCCATCCGGGCCAACGTGTCTCCTCCTCCTTCACCAGTTCGACCTCATAGCGGGCCGGATCCATCTGGCAGACGATCGTCTTCCCTCCCCGCGCCTTCACCCGTCGGGCGGGCTCCAAAAAACCGGTGTCGTAACTGAAGAAGATTGATCCCCCATCGATCATCGAGGGTCGAGCATCGAGGGCTTGCACAACACGCCGTCCGAACTCCTCGCCGATCCGGAGAAATTCCTCATAAGGATTGGATGATTTTTTACGTCCCAGTGAGTTTTTGAGGACATCGAGGTTAAACCCCTTAACCAGAGCATCGGCAAGATCCCCATGATAACGGGTTGCAAGAGCGCTTTTGCCGGGAATGCGACCCGCCATCCTCCACAATTTGGAGGCCCAGAAATCCGTATAAAGCACCCCTAATTTACCGTCGCGATTAAGAACACGCGGAATGGCATAATGCTCCCTCGCCCCGATTTGCGCACAGATCCAATTCATGGAAAAAGTTTCTAGAGTCGAGGGACTAGGGTCGAGGGATTTTCTACCGAGTCTTTTTTTTGGATTCTCTACCCGGGGATTTGCTGAAAGTCACTCAGTCCCCTTCCCTCCCCCCTCGATATCACCTTGTGTCTTCTTGTGGCTCTTGTGGCTACTCCTTCCCACTTCATAGTTCCTAATTCACACCTCATCCCTTTCCCCCTCTTATGGCTAATTCTCTTCTTCCTTTTTCTGACTTAGCTTTGCTTGCCCGGCCGTTGACCCGTGCCCTCTGACCTCTGACCTCCGACCTCTTTTGCCTCTTGTGGCTACTGCCACCTCCTCGATCACTCCATAAAACGACTTTGGAAGACCTCATAGATCCAACGTCGGGACCCTGCAAAGACGCAGGTAATTGTCTTAACCCCTTCGATCATTTCATATTCGAAAATCACCCTGTGTGAACCAACTCTCAAACGGTAAAATCCTTCCAATTCCTCTGTCAGCGGTTTGATATCTCCCTTCTCTTCTAACAACTGCTTGACAGCAACCTTGAGTCGGTGGCGCGGAATCGGGGAGAGTTTACGAAGATAATCAAGAACTTCCCCCTGAATCCGAACCGGAATCATAAGGCATCCAATTCGGTGAGTTGATGGTAAACGGCACGCCCCTCCCTGTGCTTGCGGATCGCAAGCATGGCTTTGGGATCAGCCAGAACCTCCATCGTCTCAGCAATCGCCTCCATCCTCTCTATCGAGATCATCACAGCAACAGCCTTTCCGTGATTCGTGATGGTCACGGGATGATCGACCGCTTCCTGTACCAATGAGGAAAAGTTCTGCTGGGCGGATTTTATTGTGTAAGACTCGGCCACACCTGTAAAAGGTAGACTTTTTCTGTTTTATGTAAAGAGATAATCCAGCACTTCCCCTTGTGCCTCTTGAGGCTAAGTCTTTCAGTTTTTTTCGTCAAATCCCGCCCTCTTAGCTCATTGGATTTTTCCATTTCAGCCCTGGAAACCGAGTGAAATCAGCATCCGTCGTGTATAATATCATACCTCTTTCCAACGCAAGAGTTGCCAGATGGGCATCGGTGGTCAGATTGCCAGCGGCACCAACCTCCTTAATCATCGACGAAAAGAGCGAGAAGTGGGCATCCGAGGGGTGAATGAATTTCACGTGCGGCAACTCCAACCAGCTCTCCACGATTGCCAGAATTTCTTCAGGGGGGTAGGGATCGTTGAAGATTCTGGGATTGGTCAGCAGTCGGATGAAGCCGAGCACGGCGACCCAAGAGAGCCCCACCAACTTGGAACCATTTAACCGATCCTCCCACCATTGGCGCGCAGTCTCATGGTGACGGGATGATGAGTCGTAGGCGTAGACGAGAAGATTGATGTCAGGAAGAATCACGACCACCTCCGTGTTGTAAGGTAACGATCAGCCTCCAATTCATCCACGAGCTGATTAAGTTTATCCGAATCATATCCCGTCTTCATACCCAATGGTCTTCCGACAACCTTAAGCATCTTTCGTTTGGGAAGAGCTCCCTCAGTGGCTCCAAGACCGGAGCGCAGCAAACTATTTACCAACTGCTTGAAAGCAACTCCGCGCTGACGAGCCTTCTGCTGTAGAATAGCGGCCAAATCATCATCAATCGTCAATGTTGTCCTCATTAAGTCATCATGAATCATTCGTTTTTGATGTCAAGGCATCAGTTTAAAACACCCGTCTGATAAGCTTTTCTCACAGGAACCTGAGGTGCTCAGAGGGCGAAGAGCAGAAGTCGGAGTCCACGTTGCGACCGATTGATGATTGTTCATTGCTTATACCTGAAGTTTTCAGAGTCCGTAATTAGCATTCCTTATGCCTCTCGCTCTGACCTCTGACCTCCGACCTCTGACCTCCGACCTCTGTCCCATCACCTCCCCCCTTTACCACTACAAAAACCTGGGATCGTAGTTCAGTCGGTAGCCAAGATCCCGACTCCTCTCCCCGATCTTGCGGGCGGGATTCCCTGCGACGATGCAATACGGTTCCACATCTTTGGTCACCACGGAACCGGATCCGATGACAGCCCCATCACCGATCGTAACCCCGGGTAGGATAATCGCCCGGTAGCCGATCCAGACACGATCCCCGATCACGACATCCCCTCCCCGATCTGCAAACTCGGCTGACTGCGGATCGTGGCCCAGAGAAAGGATCGAGGCTTCGGGTCCGATCGAGACATCGCTACCGGTCCTGATCTCGAATTTTCGACCATCGAACAGACAGCCGAAGTTGATCACATTCCGATCACCGAAATGGACTTTCCGTCCGTTCAGGAATCGGCACCCCGTCTGCACTCCGGTTCCGGAACCCACAGTCCCCAACCATGCCGACAGGTAAAGTCTCCTCAAATGCCTTGAGGGCAGATGAGAGACCAACGAGTTATAGCCCAAGGCAAGAAGTCCTCCTGCCAAAAGTCGAGGGTTCATTTGTTGATTTTGAGGGCTATTCCCGAGGATTCCAGCACGATCTTGGCATTTCGATCCCAAGAGGCCGAAGCCTCGTATCCGTTCCAATTCGGAGTTGCCACACCATTCAAAAGCGCCCTCATCCCCTCGACAATGGCATCCTTGGAATCAGGTTCCACAGCGACACCCAGATGGAACCGCGTTACGGCCTCAATCATGGGACTTGGAGATGCCGAGGCAAGAATCGGCTTCCTGGCATTTGCGGCGATGTGAAGGACCCCGCTCTGCGAGTGAAAGGAGGAGGAATATGTCAGATTGATGAAATCAGCTCCGGCAAAGTAGGTTCCTAGTTCCTTGTCGGGCACAAACCCCTCGAAGAATCGGCATCGCTCGGAGACCCCGAGTCCTTCGGCAAGATTCCTGTACTGTGCAAAGGTCTTGTCTTTGGTGGAGGCGACAGAACCGGCCACCACGAGAAAGGCTTCGGGAACCTCTTTGAGTGCCTTGATGACAAGATCAAGGTTCTTTCCATCACGGACAAAGCCGAAGGATAGAAAAACCTTCAGTCCGGCTGGCACCTCCCAATCAGCATGGATAGCAGCCTCGGCCCTCGACGAGATTACAATGTCATAGAGACCATGGGGGGCCACCACGACACGTACCCTCTTGGGAACAATAGCAGGGTCAGCTAACCCATGATGGACCAGCACAAAATCGAGGGGCTGATAGGCCAACCAAACCGAGAGACGATGCCACCATTTGGGGCCGATCACATAACTCCGGACGGGATCGTGCAGGTTGGCGGCATAGCGGACGCCGAAGACCCTTGAGAGAAGAATGTGAGGATCGACCCAGAGGGGTGAGAGATACTCCACGTAGGAATCAAGGAGCACGAGATCCGGACGCAGGAGGATGATCTTCCAAGCAAGGAGATAGCGACTCCAGATCGTCCTCCACGCCATCTTTAATTTTTTGAAAATGCCCGACGGGCCCGATACCGGATCCGGGAGGCAGATGAGTGTCTCGAAATCGGTCTTGCGGCCTTCCAAAAATGAGGGAGGGATCAGGCAAATAACCTTTGCACCGGCCTTCTCCAAGGCTTTGGCCTGATAAAAGGTATGCTCCGCCAACCCTCCATGAGCGGAAGGGGAGAAGATAAGGATTTTAGGAGTCTTCCTCATTCAACGTCATTCGTTTTGGAGAATTTTTCTTAGGGTTGCCACGGAGTGGAATGCACTCACGGAGGCAGCGCCATTCCTTGCCTTTTCTTTGAGAAAAGGGAATTCCGCAACGGCCTTGACAATGGCATCGGCCACAGAATCAGGACGTTCCTCAGCAATCTGGACGCCGCATCCGGAAAGATCCGCGACCTCACCCGACCAAGTTCCCTCCGTATAAATAATGGGAATCCCCATCTTTTCCGCTTCAATGGCAACCCTGGATACCCTGTGATGATAAGATTTTCTTCGATAAGGAAGGACGATCAAATCCGTTCTGGCGAGCAAGGAGGCATATTCCTCCGAATTGAGATTTTGGTTCAGAAACTCCACGCGCGGATCTTCCACGAGAGAGGGATCCGGCCCAAGCATTGTCCCATCCGGCATCGCAAAGGGTTCCGGCCACTGCAGCACAAATCGGAAGTCATCCGCATCCGGACGTGCCAGGAGGATCCTGATCGCTTCTTGGAAGAGATCTGTTCCCTTCTCATGTCGGGCAAACCCAGGGCAGGTGATGGTGAAGGTGATGGGCTGAGTCGAGGGTCGAGGGTCGAGAGTCGAGGGCCTTGAACCACTTCCGGAAGCAGCCACAGGATGCACAGGATGCACAGAGGGAGAGGATGAAGGATCGAAATCAAGACCTGATGCAACGGATACGGAGTAACGGCCAGGCAAGCCAACTTGAGACCTGAAACTTGAGTCAGATTGTAATTCAGGCTCACTGCGGCCATCTCGACTCGCATCTCTCGACTCTCGACTTAGTTGAAACTCCACGGGATGCGGCGCGAGGGTGACCGGGAGACCGGTGAAGCGTTGAAGCTCGTCCTGCATTCCTTTGGTCTCCGCGGCAAGGATCACCCGACCGGATTGGACGGAGCCCGACATCAGGCTGAAGGAAAAACGGGCCAACTTTGTGGAGAGGTTCTCCGGAAATTCCGTCGGCTTGCCATGACCGGCATACCTTCCGAATCCTTGGACAAAGAGCAGAAAGAATCGTGTCTTTTTTGGGACGGCTCCGCTCCTTGCAAGCAGGGCAAAGGCCAGCAGATGCTGGAGGCGCATGGTCAAAGCACAGATCCAGTCATAGGGAGCGTGACCTGCAAGCCAGGAGAGCACTTCCTTTTTGAAACCGAAATTATGGAGAATACCCCCCACCCCACCCTGGCTCCTCGGGTCAACCCAGCAATTGCGGCTGAACCAAGGAGTTCCTCCGACCCGTGTCAGGACATTCCCAGTAGCCGCCCTGTGGGTGGCGACATCCACATCGTCACCCGAGGACCTCAAGGCGGCAGCAATGTCTCCGATGTAACTCGGCCAATGCCCCGTGCCACTCTGCAAGGCTTCTTCGGTGATCAGGATTCTCATGGCGTCTGTCTTGATTTGTTTTTTATTGCGTTGATGGCGCAAGGGATGAAGTTGCTCGCTCCTGGGAGAGTAACTGAAAATAATTTCTGGCGATCCGCCGTTTCTCGAAAATTCCCCGGAACTCCCGGAGGATTGCTTTCCTGGATCCCAGAAGCCCTGAAAATCTCAACCGCTGCTCGTCGGACACCTTGCCAAAGAGCACGGGAACACCGGAGCGTAGAATCTGAGCATGGATCCAGAGTGCGACATAAAGAGGATGGCTTTTGAAGCTATTGACGGTGGAGGGCCACTGCATCAGGACGCTGGAATACCCGTTCCCATGGGCCATGCGGTCCAGATAGTCCCAGGTCAATCTTCTGGAGGTCAGCACATGTTCGTATCTCATCTTTTCGCAATAGCGGATCCGATACCCCGCCGCCCTGATCGCATGTCCCAGTTCGACATCCTCCCCACCCGAGAGGACTCCACCCTTTCTCCCTGTGCTCAAATACTGGAATCCCTTGGCAAAGATCAGGTCCAAGGCGGATTTTCGCATCGCCATGCCGGCTCCATACACAAAACCCCGTTCCGTGATATCGCAGTCGGGATAAGCTCCCTGGGCACCCGTGGCATAGCGGCTCATGAAGGGAAGGATCCGCGGATCGGGTGACGTCTCACAGAGCGGCAAGCCAAAGCCCCCGCACAGTCCCATGGAGGGATGATCCCTCATCAGGTCCCAGACGGTCTGCGCATAGTCGCTGTCGAGGAGGTTGTCATCATCACAGTAAATGATCACATCATGCCTTACCTCACGGTATCCCTTGACCCGTGCATGGCTGAGACCCTGCTCCTGCTCGGAGACGAGCCGCAACGGGAGTTCCGGATGTTTTGCTCTGAAGGCCTCGACGTCCTGCGGGGTGCCATCCGTTGATTTGTTATCCACCACGATAATTTCCCAGGAAGGAATGTCCCTGATCATCTGAGCCAAAAGAGCCTCAAGGGTCCGTCCGATGACCCAGGCTGAATTGTAACAGCAGATGATGATACTGACACCTCTCAAAGCCTGATCTGAGACAGTCTTTTGATCTTCAGTGGTCAGCATGATTCCAAGGGTGCTGGGATCAACTCCTCACGGGTGTAGTAGGTCGGTTGATTCCGGATACTGGAGAGGACGTTGGCCTGCTCGACAAGGCACGGGAGAAGCACATAGGCATTGAGCCTCTCACCTTGAAGTGTGTGAGCGCGGAAGCGAAGCGTCGGATCCGAATTGAGGAATGCTTGAAACTCCTCGTCCGTGAGGCCCTGGAAAACAAGAAACCAATCTAGATCGATGGTTATTTTCAAGGAATCATTCATTCGGAGAAGTTTTTTAACACCTTGCCGAGTGAGCAAATAGCCGTCGGCTCCCGATCCGGAGATCGGGGAATGAACGTTCATGAGTTCAGGAAGGGCCACATTAAGAGAGACGCACTGAAAGTCACCAAAAGCCGATCCCGGAACAAAAGGAGGGTGCAGGAGACCTTCGACCATCCTTTGATTCACAAAAACAAGATCGGCATCATCAGGAATCTTGTAATCACTGAAACTCCTGGGAATGGGTCCCAGAATGCGTGCATCATCCTCGCAGATCATTCCCAGGGCCTCACCGGACTCGTAAAAGGCCTTCCAGGCATGGGTGTGACTAACAAAGCAACCGATCGCCCCTTTCAGGAAGAGTTCGGTATTGTTGAAGGAATCACCAATCTTGTGATCCAAGCTCCTGAAATCAAATCCCGGTGCCGTGCAGTCGAGTGCCGGAATTCTCGTGTAGCGAATGCCGAATTTCTTTGCACGAAGATCAAAAGTCTTCAACCGATCTTCATCACGATCGCGGTTGATCAGAAAGACCTGATAATCGGGTGACGCTAAGGTCCCTTGCGTGCTGTTTCTACGATAGAGAAACCCCACCGCACGGATAAAAAAGAGTGTTCTTTTTTTTACAGAATCGGAACTTCCCGCACAGATCATCCGCTGCAAAAAATCCGCGACTCCTGGATAACCTGCCTGAAGGAGATTCAAGGGGAGTCTTCCCAAGGTATTTTTGGTTCTTTTGAGCATCGAGCCAAGGCTGTTTCTAATTGGTATTTTGGATGGCTGTTCTTACTGAAGGGGGTGGCAAATAGGAAGAGGTTCTTGGAAAAGATTCAGGATCTCATCGATCCTCTGCTTGAGCACCAACTCGGAGTGCTGCTCCGTGAATTCCTGGAAGCGGGCGCTCCTCTTTTTGAGGATCAGGGACTCGGCGTCGAGTGTCTTAAGAAGGGACTCAACAGCCTCCCCTGTTAATTCCGGTAGGCACCAGCCGAGATCGTAGTTCCGGGTCCTCTCCGAGATCAGGTGCCTCGGCCCGGCCAGGATCGGCTTACCAAGCAAGGCTGCAAGAATCTGGACATTGCTGCTATGGAAGAAATTCTCATAAGCCACATAGATGAGATCGGAGTTCTCGAAGACGCTTTTGAATTCTGCATCGTCCAGTTTCCTTCCAAGAAAAAGGGTATTCTTTGGCGGATGCTCCATGAATTGCTTGATTTCACGGGTCTCGGCTTCACTGAAGGAATCCCACTCGACAGCCCCGGCGAAAAGAAAAGCCCAGGGGCCTTGATGCCGTGAGGCCAATCGGATCAACGTTAGCAGGCCCTTACGCCTGGAGAGGAAGCCGCTGAGACTCAGGATGAGAGGATTGCGTTCCCTGAATTCCTTCAACTCCGGAAGAGAGTCCCTGTTGATGGAATCGACCTGTTTCACGGGATCCGGAAAAGCGCCAAGTCGGGTGGTCTTCCGGAAAGAACTCCTCACCGGATTGATGATAAGTTCGTCGTAGAAATAGATTTTTCGGGCGAATCGGGAATTGAATGCCTTGATCGTGCTGGGACGCCATCTGCCGTGCTTTATCAGGCCTTGGAATGTCTCGAGCAGTTGACGCTTCCGGGATTTGGTAATCCTGAACTGGGCGGGATGCACATAGAGCCCCGTCCAGGGAGCCGACATTCCGTCCTCGATCACTTCTCGACGGAGCAGGGGATGGCTGAAGAGATCGACCCATGTGTGAAAGATCCCAACCTCCCTTCCAAGACGTGCAAAGAGCGCCCTCAACGAGAGACCAACCCCCTTCCAGTGCCGGATCACCTCCGCAAGCCGCTGGTCCTTAATTCCCTCAGTGTGGGACTCATCAACCTCTTCGATTCCAAGATGATGGAGACGGCTCTCCTGACATCCCAGGGACTCCTGAAAGAAAAGATCGGCCTCCTCGGGCTTGTCCGTCAAATGATACACCGTGCATCCTTTCTCAAGAAAGATCGGGACAACGCAGGCCATGAAAAAGGGCGTGTGCCCGAACCAGTGGGAGATCAGGACGATTTCCAAAGTTTTCTCCTCCTTATTCCTGGTTACGCGCATGGTTTTCAAAAATTCACCTTATCAATTCAGGCTACGGCTTTGGATCCACTCTGGTAATCCTCATTTCGAAGAACAATTCCCAGAGTCTCGACCGAAGGATTCTCGATCATCCGCTCATGTTCCCGAACAACTTGGCCGGGCGAGATCATCGTCATGCATTTCTTCTCCCACGGACAGGTACCCTCAAGCCAGCAGGGAGAGCACTCCAGCGGGGTGAAAAGATTCACATTCCAGGTAAATCCGGACTGCCATGGAGCAAGAAACCCTCCATAGACAATCACTGAGGGCACGTGTTGGGAGGCAGCCGCATGCATCAGAAATCCCTCCTGACCAATGAAGGATTTGCACTCCCTCATGACCGATACAACCTGCCTCAGGGAAAGTTTCCCCGTGAGGTCCGTCGCGCCCTCAAGCAAGAGATCCCCTTTGGGTCCAAGTTGCACGAAGGAGTATTTGTAGGACAGCAGGCGAACCACCTCTTGAAAGTTGGAGACTCCCCAGTTCTTGTTATCCGTCCATTTTTTCATCCCCATGGACTGGATCGCCACCCAAGGCTTTTCTGAAGTTGGAAGAAGTCGGGTGGCCTTTTCCTCATCGCTCAGAATCAAGAGCGGTCCAGCCGGTATTTTCCGGAGTCCGAACCGCTCGGACAAGAGTTGCAGGATATGCTTCTTCGGGATTTTTGACTCATGATAATAATTCACGTGCGTGACAAGCCCCCCCATTCCCAGGAGCTTCAAAACCCGGGCGATTTTGTAATTGATGGCCTGGGAGAAAGGGAGGTGGATCACATAGGGATTGCCCCGGTAAATCTCGGCATGGGGGGACCCGACGAGATATCTCCTCGAGTTTTGCTTCCCCAGATCATGGAGTACGGCATTGAAAAGCAGGGCATCACCGATTCCATGGTAATAGAGCAAGAGTTCCGGATGGATAAGTAGGGAGTTTTTCATGACGTCTTGATGCAATGATAAAATCCGGGGCTCATTGTTTCGATTGTCCCGGCAAATATGGCGCCAGAAGAGGGATCAACAATTCCGTTCTTCTCAACGCCGAATCAGCCTGCAAGTGGTAATGGGTATCAAAGAAACATTCGGGAGAAAATTCCGAGGCCTCAAAGCTTCCGAGCAGAGGCACATTCATCGATCGGTAAAAATCCTTAACACGCTTCACCGTCACTTGGGAGTCGGCTTTTTCGTAGGCAGGATTTCTTGCCACATTCGGATAGGTGGCGACCACGGTGACGCCCGATTTCCGTGCCCAATCGATGAAATCCGCAACGACGCTGAATCCCTTGGCATCTGCTGGCAACGGATGACTGAGATGCCAGATCGGATCCTTGGGTGTGTTGCCTATCGGAAGCGGGTTGGGGAGGTTGGCCGTGATATTATTG
>Ga0118677_10012832_pt1 | contig 12206 bp, 11 predicted proteins | sample AliMusrvi5mmetaG_FD_86154 | JGI IMG/M metagenome (GOLD analysis project Ga0118677, IMG submission 86154)
GTGTCTAAGCTTAACGATAACGTGACTGTCCTCGTAACGGGAGTCGCAGGTTTCATCGGCTCTCACGTCGCGAAGAACTGTCTCAGTCTGGGCTTCAATGTCGTTGGCGTCGACGACCTGTCTGGCGGCTTCCTCGAGAATGTTCCCTCGGGCGTTGCCTTTGTCCGAGGTGACGTAACCGACTCGCATGTAATCGACGCTCTCTTTGAGCTACACCACCCCATCTATGTCTATCACCTTGCCGCCTATGCAGCGGAAGGCTTGAGTCACTATATCCGGAAGTTCAACTATCAGAACAACGTGTTGGGCTCAATTAACCTCATCAACGCAAGCATTAGACACCGCGTCCGCAGTTTCGTGTTTGCGTCGTCAATTGCAGTTTACGGATCGAACCAACTGCCGATGACCGAAGACGCCGTGCCGCAGCCGGAAGACCCCTATGGCATCGCCAAATACGCAGTGGAGCTTGATTTGAAGGAATCGCACGAGATGTTCGGATTGAATCACGTCATTTTCCGGCCGCACAACGTCTATGGCGAGTTTCAGAACATCGGCGACCGCTACCGCAATGTCATCGGCATTTTCATGAACCAGATCATGCAGGGCCAGCCGATGACGATTTTCGGCGACGGCACGGCGTCGTAAGTTTTCTTGAGCGCCAACTCCATGTTTTTGGTCACTGGCCCGGTGATGAGAACGCCGTCGGCATGGCGCGGCGCAGCCACAAACTGGATGCCGAACCGTCCCAAATCGAACACCACCGTCGTCAACACGTTGCAGTCCGCCTCGCAGGCGTTACAACCACCGGCACTGACCTGCCTCAGCTTTAACGAGCGGCCAAATAACTTGCGCATTTTCTCATCCAGCGCCGCTCGTAAATCTGTCTCCCCCGCTCCCATCACCAAAGCCTGACGATCCCGGGATGCCAGCCGATGATCATTGGTAAAGGTAATCACCCCCTTGGGGAACGCCGACTCACATTCACCACAAAACAGGCATCGTCCAAGGTCGAGCGTCACTTTGCCTTCCCGGTATACCAGCGCACCCACCGGGCAAACAGAAACACAGACTTCACAGGAGGCGTCCACACAAGCCTGATTAATCACGGGAAGCCCACGAAAACGTTTCGGCAAAACCGGCGGCTTATTTGGATAAGCAATCGTCCGGTGTCCCTGCTTTATTCGTGCTGTAATAATGTTCAACATTTAAACCTCACAAATCATGCCCACAGTAAGAAAGATTGAAACTTTTATTGCAAAGAGGGAAATCTGAAATCTGCTGATTCCGCATCGCCATGGCCAATCCCATCCAATTATGGAAGGAGGGATCAACCACCTTATAGGCAGCAAAGCGACCTGCCTCATCTGTAAGTCCTACATGACAAATCTCACCTCGCCACCCCTCCACCAAAGCCACCACAAAAGCGTTAGGCGTCACAGCCTCCGGTATATTTCGCGTCGGACCATCCACCAGCATCTTCAATTGTTCACGTATAAAATCTCCGGATCGCTGTATTTCAAGCCACCGGACATAGGCACGCTCGAACACGTCACCCGTCCGTCCAGTGGATACAGGAATCTGAGAGAAGCGGTAGATGCCATAAGGGAAATCCTGGCGCACATCACACTCCATACCACAAGCACGTGCCGCCGGTCCCACCAGCCCGATTTCCAGGGCGGTTTCGACCAACATCTTGCCTGTTTCCTCAAAACGACTCATCACCGAAGGCGAGGCCCATAATAGATTCACGGCATTTGCCGTGTCACGCAAAGCGTTTTCCAGTCGCTTCAACAGCTCTTCAATGGCAGCGGCATCCAAATCGCAAACCACCCCTCCCGGCCTTACCAGGCCGCGTCCGAAACGATTTCCACAAAGAATGGCGGTCATGTTAAGGAAATCGCCACGCAGTCGTCCGCAATAAGAGGAAGTTGGCAAAAACCCGACATCTCCCGCCATGGCGCCAAGATCTCCGGTATGATTGGCCAAACGCTCCAGTTCCTGCGCCACCCCACGCAGTACTTGCGCCTGAGCCGGTACTTTGCATCCCGACAACCCTTCAATAATCCTGCTATACGCCACCGTATGCGCGACGGTCGTATCTCCCGCCAGCGTTTCAATCGCATGAATGGTTCGTTTGTCCGGCCCGCCATGCAACATCCGCTCTACCCCGCGATGTTGATACCCCAATGAGATCTCCAAATGAAAAACCTGTTCACCGTGACACTGGAACCGAAAATGCCCCGGTTCAATAATCCCTGCATGAACGGGTCCCACCGAAACTTCATGAACCTCTTCGCCTTCCACTCGATAAAAATCGGTTACGCCAACCACAGGATGGGTGTCATTGGACCGACCCCAGGCATCGTGTCCCGTCCGCTCAGATTTCACAAATCGGACAGGCTTGAGCCATGGGTGCCCCTCCGGCCGTAAACCAAATTGCTCGGCAATCTCACGCTCAAATAGATGAACCTGGGGACACGCGGGCGTCAATGAAGGAAACGTTTCGCCCTCCACCCGCATCCGGGCGACACGAAAGTTCCCGTCATCACGGCAGGCCAGTACCGCCATAAGTTCCACTCCGCGCCCATCTTCCGGCATGCGCCCGAAAAAGGCGGATACGTGTGCACCATCGGCCACAGCATCACACAGGGAACTGCGGAATACGGCGCCATCCAGATAAGGGATCTCGCTCCGCTCATGCCGCTGTCCATTATGAACCGGCAACCATTTCAATATGGATGTCATGAATGCCCCCCCTCCAGATAAGTCGCCGCTTGCTGAAGCTGGTCATGCAGCGAATGTGGAATCCAGATCCCCAGCACTAAGGCCAAAACGAAAAAGACGATGATGGGAATCACCAGTTGCGGCCGGTCACGGTAGGGTGTTGCCATGGCCTTTGCGGTGGGCACTCCCTGCACCACCCGCAACACCGTCGCTCCCATTCCGATAAATACAATGGCCAGCAAAGCGAGAAAAAGGCCGGCGACCCAATAGTGCCCTGACTGAATCGTCCCTATCAAAATAGTGAATTCACTGATAAAGGGACCACCTGGCGGAGACCCGGTGACCATCAAAAATCCAGCGAGAAACAGCGGTCCGGAAATAGGCAACCGTTGCATGGCGCCACGAACATCATCCGTACTTTTGCTGTCATAGGCCCGATGGATATTGCCAGCCGAAAGAAACATCACACCCTTGGTAAGGCCATTGGTGATCATGTGCAACAGGGCGCCAAAGGTGGCCATCCCGCCAATCCCAATCCCCAACACAAGAATACCCATATGCTCGACGCTGGAATAGGCCAGCATCCGTTTAAAGTCACGCTGCCGGATTACAAATACCGCCGCCACCGCCATGGATAGGAGTCCGATAAAAATCAGAATCTCACGGGCAAATGCGGCTTCAGGCGCATTCCGGCAAATCTGATAGAACCGGAGAATGGCCAGAAAAGCGCAGCTCGTAACCCCGCCTGCCAACAGAGCGCCAACCAAACCCGGCGCTTCCCCGTACGCATCCGGCTTCCAGGTATGCATGGGGGCCAATCCCATTTTGGTCCCATACCCCACCAGCAGCAATACAAATGCCGCATGCAGCCAGGGAGGCGAGAGCTTCGGCGCCAAATTGACCAGGTCGTCCAACAGCAACGTCGGCTCCAAACCCTCATGAATTGAAGAATAAGCCAAAAAGAAAGTGCCCAACAAAGCCAGGGCTATTCCCACGGACCCGATCAATAGATATTTCCAAGTTGCTTCCAGCGATCGGGGACTGTGGTTGAAAAAAAGCAATGGCGCCGTCGCCAGGGTGGTGGCTTCAATCGCCACCCACATCAACCCAAGATGATGCGCGATAATCACCAGCGTCATCATCCCCAACATGGCCAGCAGACAGGCACAAAAGACCCGGTTCGATCGTTCCGGCCGTAGCGCAAGATAGGCGGGAGCATATAGGGAACAGAGGAAAAACATCAAACTGACAAACCCCAACACCAGCGTACTCACCGGGTCCAGAACCAACCAACCTTTTAAGGCCGACACCGGCTCACCGGTCACCGCAATCCCTGTCAGAACAAGATGGGTCAACCCGCCGGCCGGAACCAGCCAGGGGCGCCACCGGTTAGAGGGCGCAGCCGCTGCTAAAGCCGCAAACATCAATGGAACAAGAAATAGATACCAGGCCATGCGTTACTCCTTTAACTCCGACAGCATCTGGGTACTCACGGAAGAGAACTCCCTGCTGATTTTGTGAATGATGATGCCCATGACGAAAATGGCGACAAAGAGATCCAATAATACCCCCAGTTCCACCAGGAAGGGAATTGCCTCCATCAAGAGCATACCAAAAATGAAAACCCCATTCTCCAGGATCAGATAGCCCACGACTTGCGTAATCGCCTTGGTGCGTGTGGTGAGCATCAGGAATCCGGTCAACACCGTGGAGAGTGCGGCGGGCACAATCAAGGATCCCATATCCCCGTGCGCAATCGGCAGTGTTCGCGCGAAGAGCACCGCCAACCCCGTTCCCACAGCCCCCAGAAAGAGTGAGGCGATAAACCCAACGATCGGCTCCACCTCACGCCGGATCACCACGTCCCGGATCGCATGAAACAGCATACGGGGAATCACTACCCCTTTGAGAAAAATCGTGGCCAGCGCCATCATGGCTACCCACAGAACCAGGGAACCGTGGGCCAGGGCAATCAAAACCCCCAACAGCATACCCTGCACAGCCACAGCCTGAATCACGGTACGCATCCGGCTCGCCCCCAGAGCAACAAAGTTCAGCAACAGCACCAAAACCAAAATAGGATCTATGAAATTGTTCATTCGTTACCTCAACAATAAGATCACTCCAAAAACCGACAGCAAACAGGCTGCCACCAGAAAGGTCGGCACAAAAACCATCCGGAAGCGCGCCATCACCGATTCCACCACCCCGATGACCACTGCCAACCCCAGCATTCCCGCAATAAACAGACCCCAGTCTGCCCAAACGTTGCCAGCCTCAAACGGGGCCACCACTCGCAACAGGACCGCCCCCATGACAAAAAGCTTCATCGCCGCGCCATATTGAATCATACCAAGCGCCGGTCCGCTGTGATCCAATACCATCACCTCGTGAATCATGGTGAGCTCCAGGTGCGTATTGGGATCATCAAAGGGAATCCGGGAATTTTCCACCAGCAGCACAATAAACAGACTCGCCGCCACCAATACCAACGACGGCGCCGCAACGCCCGCACCGAGCGGGAATGTGCCATCCAACATCGTCGTCAGCGACAGGGAAGCAGATAACTTGGCTAACACCAGAAAACAGAAAAATAAGGCCGGCTCGGCCAGGCAAGAGAAAGTCACCTCACGCGCCGCGCCCATTCCCTCAAAAGCCGACCCGGTGTCCAACGCCGCCGATGCTGTAAAAAAACGACCCAACGCGAAAAGATAGGCAAACAGAATCATATCGCCGGCAAAGGATACCGGCGCACTGTGACGACCAAACGGTATCAGCATTCCCGCCAATAGAGCCGTGGCCAGCCCCACAACCGGGCCCGCCCTAAATACCCAAGTGGTGGTCGTACTGAACACAGATCCCTTCTGGAATAACCGGATCAAGTCGTAATAGGGTTGCAGCAGAGGAGCGCCATTACGTCCGGCAAACAAGGCCTTGGTTTTGACAATGACGCCCAGCAGAAGAGGCGGCAACACCAATAGAATAAATATATGCACAAAGATTTGACTCATAACATATGCCTCAAATATACACCCTCACCCTAGCCCTCTCCCCTCAAGGGAGAGGGAAACATTTTGCCCTATCTCCACAGCAACAATACGATCAGAAAAATTACAATATACGACAAGTAGGCGTGAATATTCCCCGCCTGGAAAAAATGAAGCCAGGAGGAAAGCCTCACCACGATCTGATAAGCAGGCCTTAATACTTCATCCAAAACCAAGTCCATCACATGACTATGAAAATGAGTCCGGCCGGGAAATACCGCCTGCTTGCCCGATGCATTGACCTGCGGTCGCAATACCCAGACAAAAAAACTACCCAACATCTGGGCAAACGAGGAAGCCGTGTACTGCATATTCGGCGTCGGCGCCGCATATCCGCAATCCCAAGTTCCTGCCGCCGCAACCCGGCTTCGTGAAACCCGCACAGTATAAATGGCGCCCAGCCCCATCAACAACCCGACCAGCGTAAACCCAGCCACACTGATCCAGCCCAACGGTGCCAACGTCCCAAGAGGGGGAAACCCAACGACTGAGTCCGGCATCCAGGCCGCAACACCTTTTCCCAGCATCGGACCCACCGCCCACGGTATCAAGCCGATGATCAGACAACAGGCGGCCAACACCAGCATCGGACCAGTCATCGCTCTTCCTGATTCATGGGCATGGAGGGCAGAGTCAGACCGGGCGACCCCGAGAAATACCGCTCCGAATGCCTTCACAAAACAAGCTACGGCCAGGGCTCCGATCAATGCCAGCATGGCTGCGGCAAAGGCGGCCACGCCCCATGAGGGCTCGGTCCCTATACCAAGCGTCCTGAACAATCCGAGATAAATAAATAATTCACTCACAAAGCCATTCAAGGGGGGCAAGCCGCAGATGGCGACCGCGCCAATGGCAAAAAAGAGTGCCGTGCGCGGCATCGTCGCGGCCAAGCCGCCCAACTGATCAATGGTCCGCGTGCGGGTGGAATGAATCACCGAACCGGCGCTTAGAAACAAGAGCGCCTTGAACAACCCGTGGTTCCATACATGCAGCAAAGCCCCCGCCAGGCCCAACACAATCCAGGCCTTAACATTCAGTGACCGCCCCACCAGCGCCAATCCAAGCCCCATCACAATTATGCCGATGTTCTCAATGCTGTGGTACGCAAGGAGCCGCTTCAAATCATGCTGACCCAGCGCAAACACAACCCCTAATACACCTGACAGCGTTCCCAACGCCAATAGTGAGCCGCCCCACCAAACGGGCGGATCCGGAAGCCACGACACCATGCGGACCAACCCATAAATGCCTATTTTAATCATCACTCCAGACATGAGTGCCGAAACCTGGCTTGGCGCCATGGCATGAGCACTTGGCAACCAGATATGAAACGGCATCAAACCCGCCTTAAATCCAAACGCAATGACCAGCAGCACAAATAACACCGTGGCTACCGTTGGCGTCACCGCCCCAGGCGGTAAAGCCGCCAAGGCAAAAGATCCGGTAGCCACATACCAGATCGCAAACAGAGCAAAAAGACAGAGGGTAGAAAAATGGGTTACCACCAGATACAACAAACCCGCCTCCCGCACCTCCCGCTTATCATCCTCTGTGGTAACCAGAAAGAACGCGCTGAGGGCCATGACTTCCCATGCAAACATGAACAAGATGGAATTTGCGGCCACTGCTACCCCGGCCAATCCTGCCGTTACAAAACCGTAAAAGAGCCGCAACTTACGGCCATTTTCCGGATGATCGGCCTGTGCCCAATATTCCAATCCATAAATGGAACCCAAGGCTGATACTAAAAAGATAGGAATCAAGAATATCGCCGCAATGGCATCGAGCCGCATGAGGGGAATCAACTGCACCGGATTCCATAGAGCCGCGAGAGAGCCTGTAATACCAAGGACAGAACCTGCCACGGCAAGAACCGCGGCAAGTCGTTGTCCCGTTGACGGATCATGACGCACAAACAGGCCAGGCACGCCACTCAGGGCGTGACAAATAATTCCTGCTATGACCATCCATTCATTCATAATTCAACCACTGCCGAACAACCTGCCAGGCAAACGCCAGCAACAGCACCACCACAAAATACATCATGTAAACTTGAATCTTTCCCTGCTGCAACCAACGCAGTCGGGCGAAGCGACCAGCCAACCAATTGAACAAAGGTTGGTACACCACCCTGGTCAGAGTGTCCGGATAGTTGGTCGTCATTTTGCCACCCACAGGGAAAACATCCCTTGGCGAAACGATATGGGTCTTTGGGCGAAACGATCTCAGGAACAGGCGTGACACCATCATTTCCGAAAATGACTTGCCGGTATATTGCATACTCGCTACTGGCGCCAGGTATCCGCAACTCCAAGTAGAGTCAGCCGCCACCCTGCCGCGCCGTTGGGCCAGAATGAATCCTATCGCCACCAACCCGATCAGCCCCCAGATCACGGCATTCACCCCGCCCAGAAAAGCCAGCGGGGAAGAGACGCTTAAAGCGGCTGCAAAAGGGTCCATGGAGGAGCCGAAAACTTCACCGATCACACCGGAAAACGCTTTGACAAGAATACCTGGGAAAAGCGCAGCGGCAATACAGAGTCCGGCGAGAATCGCCAGGGGAACCGTCATCCAGCGCGACGACTCATGGGCATGTCGCGCCTCATCGCTACGGGGTTCACCAAGCAGAACGATGCCAACCAGTCGTACAAAACACAACAGCGCCATCGCGCCAACCAACGCCAGTAATCCCACGCCCAGCAACATCACCACGCTTCCACCCCCGGAAAACTCCAAGCCGCCGTGCAATAAAGCCAGGTAGATCAGCCATTCACTGACGAAGCCGTTAAGCGGCGGCAGGGCGGCAATCGCCACGGCGCCAACCACCATGGCCGCACCCGTACGGGGCATACGCTTCATCAGGCCGCCCAATCGCTCCATATCCCGGCCACCGGCCCCGTGCATCACCGAGCCGGCCCCGAGGAACATCAGACTCTTTATCAGGGAATGATTCCAGATATGCAGAAAGGCCCCCGACAAACCCAGTGCCGCCACCACCGGATGATGGCTGGTCAGGCCCCATACCCCAAGGCCCAACGCCAGCACAATCAACCCGATATTCTCAATACTTGAATAGGCCAACGCTCGTTTCAAGTCTCTCTGGAACAACGCGAATGAAATTCCCAACACTGCTCCGACAAACCCGAAAGCCACCAGCGTGGGGCCCCACCATGAAGCCGGCGGTCCCAAAAACATCATCACCCGCAGTAACCCATAAATTCCCAGTTTGATCATGACTCCGGACATCAACGCCGACACATGACTTGGAGCTGCTGGATGTGCCTCCGGCAACCAGATATGCAGGGGAACCATTCCCGCCTTGGTTCCAAAACCAAACAACGCAAGCAGTAGAATCACCAGACATCCCGTTGAGCCGGGTACGGCAAAGGTATCAAAGTCAAGCGACCCCGAAGCCCTCCCCAACAATAAAAACATTGCCAGCAAGAAGGCGGCACCGACGTGCGAGGCCACCAGGTAGATCCAACCGGCAACCCGCACATCTTTTTTCTCATGCTCAAAGGTAACCAGGAAAAAAGCGGAAACTGACATCACTTCCCACGCTACCATGAAGAGAACTGCTTGACGGGCCAACACTACCAGGGCCATCGCGGCAATAAACAGATTGAAGAAAAACCAGGATGCACCAAGCATCTTCCGGCCACGATAAGCCTGCAGATAGTTCCCCCCATACACGGCCGCCAATGCGGAAAGCCCGAAAACGGGAATCAGGAAAAAGGAGGAAAGGGCATCCAACCGGATATAAAACTCACCACCTGGCACAGCCCAGGGCATACGGAAAAATTCCGTCCCTCCTCCAAGCATGGCATGAAAAGCTGGCCATATACCCAATAGACACCCCGCCACCGCAGACCCTGCACCCAAACCGGTCGCCCACCGTGGAGAGCGACTAAACGCCAGGGAGAGCGTTCCGCCAAGAAACAGTATCGCCAGGGTTATCAACAGACTGTTCATTTTTTTAATGCCCGTAACGTGGCAAGGATCTCTTCCCGGGGAGCCTGCCTGTTAAGCGCGGCCTTAAACCTCGGATCCAATAATGCAGAAGCAAGACGCGAAAGCAAATAGAGGTGGATACGAACGGTCGGGGTAACTAACGTGAAAAGCGTGTGAACCGGCTGATTGTCAATGGCGCCAAATTCCACCGGTTTTTCAAGGAAGCACAAACAGATTGCCGGATGATTGACGGAAAGCACAATCGGGTTCCGCACATGCGGAATGGCCACCCCTTCGCCAATTCCGGTGGAAGCCATCGCTTCGCGTGCCAGGAGCACTCTAAGCAGGAAATCCCTATCCATATCCGGAGGAAGCTTCATCACATCGACGGCCGAACGTAAGACGGAATCCTTGTCATTCCCAGCCACCCGGTAAAAGATCCCGCCTGCCTCTATGGACTCAGCAAGATCAGGCATCAGCTCGGTGGCCGTGTCAGTTTCCTGAAAAATTTCGGCAGAAACATTGATTTTCTGAGCATTGGCCCATTCCAAAAGCTCAGCCCGATTGAACCGGTACTGGTCATTGACCTTATACGCCGGAAGTTGTCCCTGCTGAATCCACCGGTAGATGGATTTTTCAGAAACATTCAAAATTCTCGCCACATCATGAACGCCAAGTTGCATGGTTTCACCAATAGTTTGGATTAGACATTTGAGGACAAAAAATACCCCCGTGTCACCTAAATGTCAACCTGAGGACGGAATAATGAGCACCAAAAATTCGCCGCCGAAAAATTGGAAAAGAGGAAAACACAGGAATGACTTCGGCAACTAATTGCAAACCAGCCACTTAGGCTGGTAGGCGATATAGGACTCGAACCTACGACCCCTACCATGTCAAAGAAAACCAACCCCTTTTTCATTTCCTCAATAAATAGCCTAAATACTTATATATTAGCCAGTTATGACGATTATCAGAATGAGCCAAATACGCCAAAACAGCCAAGTGATATCCAAAACCTGTCACCGACCTGTCACCAAACTGTCACCAAACTGTCACCAAACTGTCACCATTGGTAGGACTCATAGCTTATTTAGTAGGTTTCTAAACCATTTCGAACTAGCCCATTTTTAATCAGTTGGAAAAGGCATCTCTCAGGAAGGGACTGAGTGGTCAATAAAAATCGGGGAGCCTGATTTTCCGCAACGAGGGCAGCTATAGGTTTCCGCATTTGGCTTTTTGTCCTGCTCCGTCAACATCATACCGCACTTGCAATTACCTTTGTAGGGGAGCAGCACAAGGGTTTGAGACAACTCACGAGCAAGATCCTTCTGCCCTGTCTTAAACTCAGCTTCCCGACGACGAAGAATAGTTTCCTGATTATTCATAAGATTCCGATTCCGCAATGGTTTTAGATCCAACCAGAATGACAGGATATCAGAAACGTGGGTAATCAGTAAAAAATCAACGGTAGGGATACACCCCATCGATCAGGCTCCTACCCATCATGTATTCTCTCCTCAATAAGGAAGACAACATTGAACTGCGAAACAATCCTGTTGGTTGTGTTGTGACCATCGCCATGAATCCCAAAAGTAAACGTATCCACCTAATAGAGACTGACTACAGGAACTACTTATGTCGGCTCAATCCAGATAGTCAGGTTTGGGAAAGCGGCTTTTGGTCTCTCCCTGAAGATAAAGCCCAAAAACTCATCGGTGGTTCGATTCTCTTTCATAGGTCGAAGATTACACCATCATTTTGTGGCGGTCTCATCCTTGATTGCCGTACTCGTGAAAGGGGCGAATGGAAGGGGCAGGTCATATTCAAGTTTGAGTATCTGGACAATCAGAGGCACGTTTGGACTGATGGTAAGGGCTGGAGACAGGACATGAAGATTGTTCTCAACGGGTGACGTGTGTCGGTCAAGCTCTCAATAATTCTCTACTGCACCACATTTACCCGAAAGACACCTACATTTAAAAAGCTCAACATTCAAAATTATTACAGCCGCCATTAGTGCAAGGACACCAGGCTTCCAATCAGCCGTTCTATCTCGCCGCTTTAAACCCTATCGGGCGTCTTGACCAACTTCTTCCCTGCAAAAACGCCTCCGCTGCTTCTATGTCCACGAAAACCCTGATTCTGACATTCGTCGCCTCCCTGACATGGGTGGAGAGGATCTCGGCGGGAAAGAGCGTGGCTCGATTGGCAACGATGGCGATATTGTTCTTGAGCATGGAATGAAACATCTTCAGTACCGTGGCGATTTGGATGACTTCCGCCTTGTCCTTGTGCTCATAGGTTACATCCCGCAGGTCAATAAGAGCTGTGGAGTCAGGATGAATGGAAGGATCGGACATAACACGCTCAACTATAGTGAACCCCGTTTTTTAGACAGTATGTTAAGATAGTTTTTCGGGGGCAAAAACAGCCACTGGAAGGACTATGAAGCGATGAGTAATGAGCGACGAAGGTATGATG